>Ga0315910_10002647_pt1 | contig 15554 bp, 10 predicted proteins | sample EdamamesoilMG_FD_204470 | JGI IMG/M metagenome (GOLD analysis project Ga0315910, IMG submission 204470) | Garden soil microbial communities collected in Santa Monica, California, United States - Edamame soil | ecosystem: Environmental > Terrestrial > Soil > Garden | place: USA: California... | reverse complement strand
TCTTCCCGCCCGACCCGCCGCGCGCCACGCCCGCGCCGCGGCCGGAACGCGACGTTTACACGGTTTCGCGGCTCAACAAGGAAGTCCGGCTGCTGCTGGAATCCGGCCTGCCGCTGCTGTGGCTCGAGGGAGAACTGTCCAATTTCGCCGCACCCGCCTCGGGTCACTGGTACTTCTCGCTCAAGGACAGCCAGGCGCAGGTCCGCTGCGCCATGTGGCGCCAGCGGAATACCGCGGTGCGCTTTCGCCCGAAGGATGGCGTCGCGGTGCTGGTCCGCGCGCGCGTGGGCTTGTACGAACCGCGCGGCGAATACCAGCTGATCGTCGAGCACATGGAAGAAGCCGGCGAAGGCGCGCTCAAGCGGGAGTTCGAGAAGCTCAAGGCGAAACTGGCCGCGGAAGGATTGTTCGCCGCCGAACGCAAGCGCGCGCTGCCGGCCGTGCCCCGCCGCATCGGCGTCGTGAGCTCGCCCACCGGCGCCGCCATCCACGACATATTGCGCGTGCTGCGCGCACGCTTCCCCGCCGCGCCCGTGCTGCTCTACCCCACCGCCGTGCAGGGCGCGGCCGCCGTGCCCGAGATCGTGCGTGCCATCGAGACGGCCTCGCGCCGCGCCGAGTGCGACGTGCTGATCGTGGCGCGCGGCGGCGGCTCGCTCGAGGACCTGTGGTGCTTCAACGATGAGCGCGTCGCGCGCGCCATTGCCGCCTGCCGCATTCCGACGGTTTCAGGCGTGGGCCACGAAGTGGACGTGACCATCGCGGATTTCGTCGCCGACCTGCGCGCGCCCACGCCATCGGCCGCGGCGCTGGCCGCTACTCCCGACAAGGCCGCGTGGCTCGAATCGCTCGCCCTGCTGCTCACGCGCTTCGGCGGCGCCATGGGCCGGCACCTGCGCGGCCAGCACCTGCAGGTGAATACGCTGGCGCAGCGCCTGCAGATCTCGCATCCCGGCGCCCGGCTGCAGCAACACGCGCAACGGCTCGACGACCTGGAACTGCGCATGCGCCTGGCTCTGCGCTCCTCCGTCCTGGGCCAGCGCCAGCGCCTCGACACGCTCGCGACTCGCCTGTGGCGTGAAAATCCGCGCCATCGACTGGAAGCGCTGTGCGCCCACGCCGCGACACTGCGGCAGCGGCTGGCCAGCGGGTTCGGCGCGCAGCTCAATGCGCTGGACCAGCGCCTGGCGCTCGCCGCGCGCACGCTCGATGCGGTGAGCCCGCTCGCGACCCTCGGGCGCGGTTTCGCGGTGGTGAGTCGCACCCGCGACGGCGCGCTGCTGCGCGACGCGGCTGACGCGCCGGTGGGAACCGACATCGAGGCGCGGTTGTCGAAGGGTCGATTACGCGCGCGCGTGACCGCGCAGCACGAGGACCCGGATGACTAACTACCTCGCGGCGATGACGGCCGCGGCGCTGCTCGCCACCACCCCCGCCGTCGCGGCGCAGGCCTTCATTCCGCCGCGGACCTCGCCGGTGCCCGGTGGCGTGTTCACGGCCACGGTGGGCTACACGGTCAATCCCGCGCCGAGGGCGACGGTGAACGGCAAGCCCGCGCTGGTGGTCCGCCATGGCGATCACTGGCTGCTGGTCGTCGGTATCTCGCTCGACACGCCGCCGGGGCCATTGCGCGCCGAGATCAGTCCCGCGAACGGCAAGAGCCGCGAACTGGTCATCGACGTCAAACCCAAGGAATACAAGGTCCAGGAACTGAAGGTTCCGCCCGGGCAGGTGAACCTCTCGGCCGAAGACGAGGCGCGCGTGCAGCGCGAGAGCGAGAAGCAGCGTGCCGCGCTCGACTCGTTCACCGCCGGGATCCCGCCCACCCTGCGAATGCAGCAGCCGGTTCCTGGCCGCCGTTCGAGTTCCTTCGGTTTGCGGCGCGTGTTCAACGGCGAGTCGCGCAGGCCGCACAGCGGCATGGACATCGCCGCGCCGACGGGCACGCCCATCCATGCGCCGCTCGGCGGCCGCGTCGTCGACGTCGGCAGCTACTTCTTCAATGGCAACAACGTCATCGTCGATCACGGCCAGGGGGTGCTGACCATGTACTGCCACCTGTCGAAGATCCGCGTGGAAGTGGGCCAGGCGCTCAAGACCGGCGAGGTGATCGGCGACGTCGGCGCCACCGGCCGCGTCACCGGCCCGCACCTCCACTGGGGCGTGTCGCTCAACGGCAGCTGGGTCGACCCGGCGCTGTTCCTCGCGCCGCCGCCCGCGAAGAAGAAGCCCGCGGCGCAGTAGTTCGATCAGGGCGGGGGCGACCACGGCCGCCCCCGCCCGCTTCAGAACTTCATGCGCACGCCGGCATACCACCGGCGCCCGATCGCATCGTAGGTTCCTGCATCGGTTTCCGTTCCGGTGACATCCGCCGGCAGTCCCGAGATGATCGGCGGCGGCTCCTCGTCGAACAGGTTGTTCGCGCCGGCGAATATCTCGTAGGCGTCACCGGGCGCGAACCTGATCTGCAGGTCCACGTAGGTCTTCGCACCGACTCCGGCCGCGCCGCGTGCCAGGTCGAACGCGGCGAGGAACTGGTCGTCGAGATCGGCCGCGGAGAGATAGGTGGTCTCCATGGTGACGCCGAACTTGTTCCAGTCGTAGCTCAAGGCCAGGTAGGCACGGTCTTCCGAATCACCGACCTCGCCGGCGATGAAGTCCTTGTCGCCACCGTCGAGCGGGATGATGTAGTGATCGAGCACGTGCGTGTACGACAGGTTCGCCTTGAAGTCGCCGGGCCCGAGGGTCTGCCGGTAGCCCAGCGTCAGATCGATTCCCTCGGCGAATTCGCCGCCCGCGTTGGTGATGTCGGCATCGAGGAACTCGATGGAGCCGGCATTGTTCGCGCCCACCGGGTTGGGACGACGCGTCACGAACTGGCACATCGAGGTATCGCCGCCGCCATAACACTGGCTGAGGATGAAGTTGCGATCCCTCAGCGTGATGGCGTTGTCGATGTCGATCCGGTAGTAGTCGACGGTGAGGTCGAAGTTCTCGAGGGCCCCTTCGGGCTGGATCACGGCTCCGACGGTCCAGGAGTTGCCTTCTTCCTCCTCGAGGTCCGCATTGCCGCGATCGAATCCGGAGATGCCCTGCACGTCGGCCTGCGTGAGCGTGAACTCGCCGTCGCCCCGGTCGGGATCGTTGATGTTGTCGAGCACGCCCGGCGCCGCGAGGCAGGCCACCGAGATCGGATCCGTGCCCGTCGCCGTGACGCCGATGCAGGGATCCTGCACGCCCGTGGGGAATGTCTGGCTGGGCGGTGAATACAACTCGTTGATGTTCGGCGCGCGGGTCGAGAGCGCGCGGATCACGCGGAAGCGCAGCGCGCTGACCGGTGCCCACTCGAATCCGGCATTCCAGCTCAGCGTGTTGCCCACCGTGGAGTAGTCGGAGGTGCGCACCGCCGCGCGCAACGACAGCTGCTCGGCGAAAGGCTTGTCCGCGAGCAGGGGCACGTCCGCCTCGATGTAGAACTCGTTCACGTCGAATTCACCGCGCGTCGGCGGAATCGCGTTGCCCGCGTTGAGACCCGCCTGGGTGAGCGCATCGAACTCGCTCGAGCTGAACTCCTTGCGGTACTCGTAGCCGGCGGCGATTGCGAACGGCCCCGCGGGCATGTCGAACAGCTCGCCGGTCGTGTTGATGCCGATCACGCGCTGCGAGGTGAACGTGGCCAGTGAACCCGGTGCCGCGATGTAGTCCACGGCCTCGGGCGAGATGGAATTGAACCCGAACACGTTGATCGGGACACAACCCTGCAGGCGCGCATTCGCATCGCGACAGATCACCTCGGCGGTGTCGCCGTCGTTGTCGACGTCCTCGACGTCCGCGATCGACTCGAGCGAATTGCGGAAATTGAGCACGTTCACCTGGCCGGAGGTGACCTGCGCCTCCTTGGTCTGGCCGTAGGCGTAGAACGCCTCGTAGTGCCACCGTTCGGAGGCAAACGAGCCTTGCAATCCGCCGACGATACGGAACGTGTCACGGTCGACGTCCAGCGTGCGGTTGCCGAAATCGAGCAGGCGCTTGGTGAAGTAGTAGTCGCGCAGACCGTCACCATCGTTGTCCTCGATGTTGTCGAACACCACGTCCGGAACGATGGGATTGCGAACCAGGGTCCCGTCGACGTCGAACTCCGCCGGCACCTGCCCGCCGGTGGCGGGATAGATGTCCTCCGCGCCGAGCGCGAAGGGTTCAATGATGGAGTTCGACTTGGTGGAGGCGTACGTGCCTTCGAAGAAGGCGCCATGGTTTTCCACGAAATCGAAATTGCCGCGGCCCGCGAACAGGTAGCGCTCGACCGGGACCGCGATGGTGCGGTACTGCGAGCGGTTGAACCCGGTGGCCGCACCCAGCTCGCCGTTGGTATCCCAGGGGATGACGTTGCCGTTGGCGTCGTAGGTGAACGAGTTGTAGACCTCGGGGTCGATGCCCGCCGGCAGCGTGTTGGTGAAGATGCGGCCCTGCGGCGCGAAGCTCGAGTAGAAAGGACGCGTGATGTCGAACAACTCCGCCGGATCGCCGGTGACGCCGGCGCCGGTGGAGATCTGGTCGATCGCGGAGCGTTCGCGGTCGCGCGAATACACCGGCTCCTGCTTGGTGTACCCGACGTGCGCCATGATGTTGCCGCGCCCGTCCTCGGTGTTGGTGCCGAAGGTGATGCCGATCTGGGTTTCCTGGTCGTCGTTCTCCGCGCTCGCGCCGTATTGGCCGTCGAACGTGAGTCCTTCGAAATCCTTCTTGTAGATGACGTTTACCACGCCGGCGACCGCATCCGATCCGTAGACCGCCGACGCGCCGCCCGTGAGTACGTCGACGCGTTCGATGAACTGCGTCGGAATGGTGTTGAAGTCGACCGCGGCACTGCCGGGATTTCCGGAGACGAAGCGCCGTCCATCCACCAGCGTGAGCGTGCGATCGACGCCGAGATTGCGCAGGTCGACGGTGGCGATGCCGACACCCGAGGTCAGGAAGGCCGAGTTGGTGCGGCTCAGCAAGGGCGTGCCCATGGTCGGATTCTTGAGCAACAGGTCCTGCACGTTGACGATGCCCGTGTCCTGGATATCCGCGGAGGTGATCGACTGGATAGGCGACGGGGAGTCGAGGTTCGTGCTGAGGATGCGCGAACCGGTGACGGTGACTTCTTCCATCGGCTCGGTATCGGCAGGCGCCTGGTCCTGGGCAAGCGCGGGTTCGATCAGTGCCGCCGACGTTGCACTCATGAAGAGCGCAAGACGAACGGCCCGACGCAAGATTGAATGGTTCGCCATGGCGGACCCCTCCTTGGGCTGTGCGATTGGTGATGTCGCGAAGTTACTCCCGGGTAGGACTCGTGCGCCGAAAACGCGACGAGCCGAGTCACGCCGCATCGGCGGCAACAATTCCGGCAAAACAAGGGGTCAGCTGGAGATCGCGGCGCAGGAAGGACGATGCTGTCGCGCGGACGAGACGAGCGCTGACGAAAAAAAAGGGGCGGGCCGGAAGGCCCGCCCCAATGGGGTCACTCACTCACCAATTCACGTTGAGCGTGTACTTGCCGTTGGTCGCGCCCGTGCCACCGCTCCAGTACACCACGCGCACGTAGCGCGTGAACGCGCTGCTGCCGGTGTTGGTCACCGTGACCGTGTCCACCAGGCCCGTGCCACGTTCGCTGCTGCCGATCAGCGTGCCGTTGCTGTTGTACACGAACAGGTCGTAATCCGACGAAGTGTTCGGCGTCAGCGTGGCCGTGAGCGTGCGGCCCGCGGGCAGCGTCAGCTGGAAGTAGTCGGTGTCGGTGCTGCTGCCCATGGTGCCGTTGATCGTGGTGTTCGGCGTGGACACCAGCTGGGAGGCCGAGCGCGAGTTGTTAGGCTCGACCTCGGCCGTGCCCGGAGGCGGCGTCGTGCCGCCGATGGCCGCATCCACCGCCGCGCTGGCATTCACGATGCCCGAACCGCACTGCGAGCAGGTGTTCGGGAACGCGCGCGCGGTGCTCTGCAGGATGGAGGTCACCTGGTCGGGCGTCAGCGTCGGCTTCACCGACAGCATCAGCGCCACCACGCCGACCACGTGCGGGGTCGCCATCGAGGTGCCCTGGTAGAAGGCATACGAATCGGAGCCCGGCGTGGTGGTGCCCGAGTTCAAGGTGGACAGGATGCCGTTGGCCGACGAGACGCGAACGTCACCCCCGGGCGCCGCCACTTCCACGGTCGAACCGAAGTTCGAGAAGTAGGAACGGCCGCCGGTGCGATTCACCGACGCCACCGTTACGACGCCCGAGCAATTCGCGGGCGTGGCATTGGAGGCGTTCATGTTTTCGTTGCCGGCCGCGACGATCACCGACGCGCCGCGTGAACGCGCCGAGTTGATGGCGCTCTGCGTGGTCGAGTCGCAGCTCCCGGTTCCACCCAGCGAAACGTTGATGACCTTGGCCGGGTTGGCATTGGCGGGAACGCCCGAGACCGTGCCGCCCGACACCCAGATGATGGCATCGGCGATATCGGAGGTGTAACCACCGCACTTGCCCAGCACGCGCGCGGGGACGATCTTGGCGTTGAACGCCACGCCCGCGACGCCGCTGGAGTTGTTGGTGCGCGCGGCGATGGTGCCGGCCACGTGGGTGCCGTGCCAGCTGCTCCCGTAGTTCTGGTCGGGATCGCCGGGGCCGCAATCGTTGACGTTGATCCAGTCGCCGGGATCGCTGGCGTCGCTGTCACGGCCGTTGCCGTCGTTCGACACGAACGTGTCCGAGATGAAGTCATAGCCCTGCAGGATCTGCCCGCTGAGGTCCGCGTGCGGCCGGTAGCCGGTGTCGACGATGCCGACCACCACACCCGAGCCGGTGGACTTGTCCCAGGCCGCGGGCGCGTTGATGCCGGCGGTGGACTCGAAGTAATGCCATTGCTCGTTGTAGCGCGTGTCGTTCGGCGTGAGCAGCGCGTGCATCATGCGATCCGGCTCGGCGTACTCGACGTTCGGATCGCTGGCCGCGATGTCGGCGGCGAGACGCTGTGCCTCGGCCAGCGTCATGCGGCGATCGACCTTGAGCACCTGCGAACCCAGCGCCGTGGTGCGCAGCCGGTTCATGGCGACGCCGGCGCGCGACGCCGGCAGTTCGGTGCCACGCATCTGCATGGCGTCCGCCGCGGCGCTTGCCGGCGCGGCGCGGTACTTGACGATGATGCGGTCGGTGTAGCCCCCGTCGGCGGCGGCAGCCGCCAGCGGCGCGAGCATCACGAGACCCAAGGCAAGCGCACGGAGGCGCACGCCTCCCCTGGTAGATAGGCGAGTCATAGATATCCCTCTGATGATTAGTTTGGAGGGGAAGTCCCGACAGAAGTCAGGTGAGGCGATGGCTGCGCGGTTCCGCTTGCGCGGCCGCTTCGGGCTTTTATTGGGTGCATCCTGCACTGCTCCCTGTTCGGCGCCGCGGACTTCGCCGCCGGCGCTCAACTAACTTCTGCAGTCGTCTTCCCGGGTCGCGAAAGCCATCCCTGGTCGACCTGCGCGTGGACGCAAAGCTACGCCTGACGCGGCGGGAAGATCAAGCAGTAGTCAGGACTGTCAGCAAACGGCGCCAGTCGGGGCGAAAACTTGCGCATCGGCGCGCAAGGGAGTATTTGCGCGCGGAAATGGGGACATTCCTCGTTTCCTAGCAAACGGGGACAGTCACGGGTTGCGGTAGCGCGGGCCTGCGATTCAGAGGCTTCGAGCCCTCGCGACCGCAATCGCGCTTCGAGAATTGCCGAGGCGGCAATTCTCGGCGTTCGCTCGTCGTCGCTACGCGCCTTTCATGAGCGGAAAGGGCGCACCAGACAGGCACCACCACGGCGCGCTTGACGCTCCTCCTCGCCGATTGCACGCGAGGGCTCGAAGCCTCTGATTCGCACGCCCGCGCTGCCACCCTTAGCGTGACTGTCCCCGTTTGCTAGGAAACGAGGAATGTCCCCATTTCACTTGCGGCCTTTCTTCTTTGGAGGCCGCTTGGCGCGGTCCTTCTTGAGGCGCCGCTCGCGCCGTTCCTTCTGCGAAGTCTTGAGTCCCCGCTTCTCCTTAGGCTTGTCGCCTACGAACGGGTTGACGTCGCTGCGGAATTCCACCGACACCGGGGTGGCGAACAGGTCGAAACGCTCGCGGAACACGTTGGCGAGGTAACGCTTGTACGACTCCGGGACGTGGGAGGCCTGGCTGCCGTGGACCACGATGCGCGGCGGATTGCGCCCGCCCTGGTGCGCGTAGCGCAACCGGATGCGCCGCCCGCGCACGATGGGTGGCTGGTGCTGGTCCATCGCGGCCTGCATGCACCGGGTCAGCTCGGGCGTCTTCATCTGGCGCATGGCCGCCTCGTAGGCGCGGATCATGGAGGCGACCAGGTCGCCCACGCCGGTGCCGTGGCGCGCGCTCACGAAGTGGATGGGCGCGAAAGGCACGAAGTCGATCTTGAGCGTGAGCAGCCGGCGGATCTCGTCGCGCTGGTCCATGGGGATGTTGTCCCACTTGTTCACGGCGAGGATGAGCGCGCGGCCGCGGTTCAGCGCGAGGCCGAGCACGCTGGCGTCCTGCTCGCCGATCGAGTCCTGCGCGTCGACCACCATGGTGACGACGTGCGCCTCGGCGATCGCCTGCAGGGTCTTGGAGACGGAGAGATGTTCGATCTCGTCGTCGATCTTGGCGCGGCGGCGCACGCCCGCGGTGTCGATCAGCGTGAAGCCGCGCCCGTCGCGCTCGAACGGCACCAGGATGCTGTCGCGCGTGGTGCCCGCGACGTCGCTGGTGATCAGGCGCTCTTCGCCGATCAGCCGGTTGATCAGCGTGGACTTGCCGACGTTCGGGCGGCCGATGACCGCGATGCGGATGCGACCATCTTCAGGTTCCTCGTCCTCGGGTGGCGAAGGCGGAAAGCCCTCGAGCACGAGGTCCATGAGATCTTCACAACCGTACCCGTGCGTGGCGGCGATGGCATGCGGATCGCCGAGGCCCAGGCTGTGGAAATCCGCGGCGGCGATCGCGGCATCCATGCCCTCGGCCTTGTTGACCGCCAGGAACACCGGCTTGCCGGAACGCCGCAGCTCCCGCGCGAACAGCATGTCCTGGGGCGTGAGGCCCGCCCGCGCGTCAGCTATGAACACCAGCCGGTCGGCTTCCCGGATGGCGTGTTCGGTCTGGATGCGCATCAGCGCGTCCATGCCGGTTGGATTTTCGACCAGGCCGCCGGTGTCGATGCAGACGTACTGCACCGGCCCGAGCTTGCCGTAGCCGTACTGGCGATCGCGCGTGACGCCGGGCACGTCGGCGACGATGGCGTCGCGCGTCTGTGTCAGCGTGTTGAACAGCGTGGACTTGCCGACATTCGGCCGCCCCACGATCGCGATGACCGGCAGCATGCGGGGACCCGGGTACTGGCTACCGGAGGCGTCAGCCGCCGGAGGCCGGCGGCGTGGCGGCCGGCGCTGCGTCGGGCGCGCTCTTGACCGCGCGTTGTGCGACCGGCTGCGCACGCAGGGCGCTGATCTCGCCCTCGTCGTTGATCAGGTAGACCGTCTCGGCGATCACCATCGGCGCATTGGTCACGCGGTTGCCGCCGTTCTTGGCGCGGCCGGCAAGCGTGCCGGTGGTGCGGTCGAACCAGTGCACGTAGCCCTCGAAGTCCGCGACCACCACGTATTCGCCGACCGCGGCCGGCGCGGACAGGCTGCGGAACTTGAGCGTGTCATTGCGCCACAGCTCGGTGCCGGTGCGACGCCGCAGCGCCACCAGTTCGCCGGTCGAGGTCGAGACGTACATCTGGTCGTCGTCGACCGCCACGCCGCGATAACTCGAAACGTCGCGCGTCCACCAGATCTGGCCGGACTCGAGCGCCAGCATCGCCGCGCGCCCCTGGAAACCGGCGACGAACACGTCGTCGCCCTCGATCCTCACCGCCGCGTCGATGTCGTTGAGGCGATCGAGCTCGGTGCGGCCGTGTGAAGGCGACACCGGCGAATCCCACACGGTCGCGCCGTCGCTGAGGCTCACCGCGAGCACGCGGCCGTTGTCGAACCCGGAGATCACCATCTCGCCCGCGATCACCGGCGCGGCCACGCCGCGCAGCGTCAGCTTCGGAATCTGCTGCTCGGTGGCCCACAACTCCTTGCCGTCGGCAGCGCCCAGGGCGCGCAGCTTGCCATCGACGGTGCGCACCACGACTTCGCCGGACCCCACGGCGGGCGCGGACAGGATTTCCCCGTGTACTTCCGCGCGCCACAATTCCTTGCCGTCACTGGCCGACAGCGCAATGACGATGCCCTTGGCCGAACCCACCGCGACCAGGTCGGTGCTGGCACCGGTGCCGCCGGTCAGTTCCAGCTTGGTCCTGGTGCGCCAGACCTGCTTGCCCGTCTTCAGGTCGAATGCCGCCACGTCGCCGTCGTAGCCCGCGGCGTACAGGCGCTCGTTCGCGGTGGCGAGGCCGAGGCCGAGGCGCATCTTCTTGCCACCGCCGCCGACACTGGCGCCCCACACACGCTGCACCTTGATGGTCGGCGACTTGAGTTCGACGAGCTTGGCCGGCTCATCGAGCTTCTTCTTCTTGTTCGAGTCGCAGGCCGCGAGCGCGAGCATCGCGGCGACGAATACGAGGGCGGCGCGGTACTTCATCGGTTTACCTTCAGGATTCTTCCGTCGCGGCGGGCGGCGTGCCGCCCAGGTCACGGATCTTGAGGTCGAGTAGTTCGGTGTCGACGCGGCCATTGTTGTCACCCGCGCGTGCCGCGAGGTATTCGCGCAGCGCGCCCTCGCGATCACCCTTGGCGAGCAGCACGTCGCCGCGCACGTCGGCAAGCCGCGTGGCGAACTCGCCCGGCTCGTCCACCTTCAGCGTGGCCAGGGCGTCATCGAATTTCTTCTGCGCGGCCTGCACGCGCGCCAGGCGCATGCGCGCCACGAGGCGGATTTCGTTGTCCGGGGCCGTGTCCATCACGGACTTGAGACTGGCCACCGCCTTGTCGAGTTCATTGGCCTCGGCATGAATTCTCGCCGCCATGAGGCTGGCCAGCGAGGCATACGGGGTCCACGCGTACTCGCGGTTGAGATCCTCGGCGATCGTCAGGCCGCGGGTGCGGTCGTTGCGCCCGAAGGCGTCGATCATTTCCTCGTACCGCGCCGAGGCGGTCTCGGCCTGCGCGACCCGCCGGTCCTTGTACCAGTTCCAGCCGGCCCAGCCGGCGGCGCCGACGGCCACGCCCACGATGATCCACAGCCCGTTGGCACGGACCCAATTCAAGAAGCGGTCGTATTGTTCGGCTTCGCTGTATTCGCTCACGTCGATCTCCTGAGAAACTCGTCCACCCGCGCGGTCAGTTCCGCCACCGGGTATTCAGCCTGTGTGGTCTCGGCGCCGCGCAGCGGCTTGAGTGCGATCACCCCGCGCGCCAGCTCATCGTCCCCGAGGATCAGCGCCAGGCGCGCCCCGGACTCGTCGGCGCGGCGGAACTGTGTCTTGAACTTGGCCGATCCGCAATGGACCACGATGCCGCGGCCCGGGAAAGCGTCGCGCAACTGCTCCGCCAGCTTGAGCGCGGTGCGCTGCGCCGCATCGCCCTGCGCCATGACGAACACGTCGGGCGCCTGGGCGGCCGGCAGCTGGCCCGCCAGGCGCGTGAGCTCGACCACGCGCTCGACGCCCATGGCAAAGCCGATGGCCGGGGTCGGATCGCCGCCAAGCTGGGTGATCAGGCCGTCGTAACGGCCGCCGGAGCAGATCGCGTCCTGGGAGCCGAGCGCGTCGGTGATCCACTCGAACACGGTGCGCGAATAATAGTCGAGGCCGCGCACCAGCCGCGGGTTGACGGTATACGGAATGCCCAGCGCATCGAGCCCGGCGCGCACCTCGGCGAAGTGCGCCTGAGATTCCGGGTCGAGGTGATCGGTCAGCACCGGCGCATTGGCCACGATGGCCTGGGTCGTGGGGATCTTGCTGTCGAGGATGCGCAGCGGGTTGCCCTCGAGCCGCCGCTTGCTGTCGGCATCCAGCGCATCGTAGTGCTGGCGTAGATAGGCGGTGAGCAGCTCGCGGTACGCGCGGCGTGCCTCGGGCGTGCCGAGCGAATTGATCTGCAGCTTCGTGCGCGTGATCCCCAGCAGCTTCCACAGCCGCGCGAGCAGCGCGATGAGCTCGATGTCCACGTCGGGACCGGCAAAGCCGATGGCCTCGACGTCGATCTGCGTGAACTGGCGATAGCGGCCCTTCTGCGGCTTCTCGTGGCGGAACATCGGGCCCTGGGTCCACACCTTGAGACGCGCGCCCCGCAGCAGGCCATTCGATATGACCGCGCGCACCACGCCGGCCGTGGCCTCGGGCCGCAGCGTCAGGCTGTCGCCGCCCTGGTCGGTGAAGGTGTACATCTCCTTCTCGACCACGTCGGTGTATTCGCCGATGGCGCGCTTGAACAGATCGGTGTGTTCGACCACCGGCACGCGGATCTCGCCGTAACCATAGGCGGTGAGCACCTCGGCCATGGTGCGTTCCACGTATTGCCAGGCGCCGATTTCGGTGCCGAGGACGTCTTTCATGCCGGTGACCGGCGGGATGTTGCGCGACATTCTGGTAGTTAGTGGGTTGGTGGCGCGCCCGCGGTCATTGACGCGCTCGCGACAGGCTGCCGGAGCGGTTGACCACGAAGCGGGCGCCCTCGCCGTTCACGGCGCTGGCGGGAATCTCGCGCGGCTGGCCGTCGACCTGCACGGCGACCGCGCCCGCATTGCCGAGCACCACGCGCAGCGGCGGGCGGCCTTCGATGGCCTGCACGCTGCCGGCGCTGGCCACGTCGTAGAACAGCCGTTCGCCGCGCGAGTCGTAGACCTCCACCCAGCTCTCGCTGTTCAGCTCGAGCGTCAGGCGGGTATTGCGGGCCGGCGCCTCTTCCCGCGGCTGCGCGGCGGCGTCGGTGGCGGGGGTGGCACTCGAAACCGCCGGGGTCGCCAAGATCGGCTTCGCATCGGCCGCGCGCACGCCGGAGGCCGGGGCCGCGGTGGCCACGATTCCGCCCGTCGCGGGCGCGGCAGCGGTGTCCGTCGTCGAAGCGGGCCTGGCCGCGGTCGTCGCGGGGGCGGTGGAAGCGGCGGCACCGGGCCGCGGGGTCGCCAGCACCCACCAGATCGCGAGCGCCAGCACCAGCGCGCCACCGAGCGCCACCAACGGCGAGATGAGGCGGCGCGGATCGGCGCGCCGCTCGGCGTGCGGTACCTGGGTCAGGTCGGGCGGCGGTGGCTGCGCCTGTTTCGCGGTGTAGGCCTGCACGAGTTCGGCGCCGGGCTCGCCCACGAAATCCGCGTAGCGTCGCAGGTGGCCGCGCACGTACACCGAGGCACCGAGCTCGGCAAAGCGGTCGGCTTCCAGCGCCTCGATGACCTTGATGTCGAGGTGCAGCTTCTCGGCCGCCGCGGCCGCGGACAAGCCGGCGCGCTCACGACCGGCGCGCAGGCGCTCGCCGATGGAACGCGGCGCCGGAGCAGCGGGTGCGGCCGTCTCTTCCATGCCGAATCAGGGGCGCTGCAACGCGCGCGTCTGCGGCGAATCCGGGAAGTCCAGCCGGAGTTTGCGCGTGTATTTTTCCTCGGACATCTTGTCCTTGGCGGCACGGGCCACGCCCACCGCGGCCAGCAACACGTCCGGGTTGGGCTTGAACGCGTTCAGGTAGATATCGACCACCTTGCGCGCATCGGAGATGCGATCGCGTTCGACGTACAGGGTCGCGAGCTGCACCGTCGCGTCGCCGTAGTTAGGCCGCGCCTTGATCGCCGCGATGAATTTCTTCTCGGCGTCGTCCAGGCGCTTGGCGGTGCGCAGGCACACGCCCGCGTTGGTCAGCGCGACCTCGGGCGTCGAGTAGTACCTGTTGCCCGCCACCGCCGTGAAGCGCTCCACGCCCTCGTCGACGCGGCCGTTCTTGCAGAGGTGGATGGCGTAGTTGTTCGACACGTCCGGCTTGTCCGGCGCGAGGCGCAACGCCTCGCGGTAATGCTTGTCCGCGAGCTTGGGCTCGCTGGTGCGGTCGTACAGCAGCCCGAGGCTGGTGTGGACGTTCGGGTCCTTGGGATTCTGCTGGAGCGCGCGCTCGAGCTTTTCCCTGGCGACCGCGTAGTTGCCCTGCTGCAGGTAGGCGGTGCCGAGCTGCACGTTGTACGCGGCGGCCTGGATCTCCGGGTCTTCCTGCTTCAGCGGCTTGCCACCGTCCTTGGTGTGCGTGACGCAACCGGCGAGCAGGCCGGTGGCGAACGTGACGATCAGAATCGGCAACAGCCTCATGCGCGCACCTGCAATCCGAAGGTTTTGGAACCCAGCCGCACCGTGGTGCGATCGGTGACCTGCCCGGCGAGCTGCCCGCAGGCCGCGTCGATGTCGTCGCCGCGTGTCTTGCGAATCGTCACGATGATGTCCCGCTTCATGAGCTCATCGCGGAAACGCTCGATCGCCGCCTGCGGCGAGCGGCGGTACTGCGTGCCCGGAAACGGGTTGAACGGAATCAGGTTGAGCTTGGCCGGCTTGCCGCGCAGCAGTTGCGCGAGTTCGCGCGCGTGCTCGGGCTGGTCGTTGACGCCGTCGAGCATCACGTACTCGAAGGTCACGCTGCGGCCGTTCTGCTCGTCGAGGTAGTGCCAGCAGGCCTCGAGCAGCTCGGCGATGTTGTGCTTGCGATTGATCGGCACCAGCTGGCTGCGCAGCTCGTCGTTGGGCGCGTGCAGCGACACGGCCAGCGCGCAATTCACTTCCTCGGCCAGCTTGTAGATCTGCGGCACGAGACCCGAGGTCGACAGCGTCACGCGGCGGCGCGAGATGTCGAAGCCGAGATCGTCGAGGAAGATCTGGATGGCCGGGATCACGTTGCGGAAGTTCGCGAGCGGCTCACCCATGCCCATGAGCACGATGTTGGTGATGATGCGGTCGTCGCCCACCTTCCAGCCGGTCTCCTTCGAGAGCTCGCGGATCGCGAGCCACACCTGTCCGACAATCTCCGCGGTGCCGAGGTTCCGGTTGAAGCCCTGCTGCGCGGTCGAACAGAAGGTGCAGTCGAGCACGCAGCCGACCTGCGAGGAGATGCACAGCGTGCCGCGGTCTTCCTCGGGGATGTAGACCATCTCGAAAGCCTGGTCGTTGCCGCCGGACAGCAGCCACTTGCGCGTGCCGTCGGAGGCGACCTGCGTCTTGACGATGGTCGGCACCGCGACTTCGGCGCGCGTCACGAGTTCGGCGCGGAAATCCTTGGCGAGATCGGTCATCGCGGAGATGTCGCCCTCGCCGCGCTTGTAGATCCAGTTCATCAACTGGCGCGCGCGAAAGGGTTTGCTGCCCATCGTGCCGACGAACGCTTCCAGCTCGGCCTTGGGCAGGCCCAGCAGGTTGACGCGTTCGTTGGCAGCGACGGCAGTCATGGGATCACCCGCGCGGGCAGATCTCCGTCTCGCGGAAGAAGTACGCGATTTCCTTGGCGGCGGTTTCCGGAGCGTCCGAACCGTGCACGGTGTTCGCCTCGATGCTCTCGGCGAAGTCGGCGCGGATGGTGCCCGGCGCGGCCTTCTTCGGATCGGGGGCG
>Ga0315910_10002646_pt1 | contig 15554 bp, 13 predicted proteins | sample EdamamesoilMG_FD_204470 | JGI IMG/M metagenome (GOLD analysis project Ga0315910, IMG submission 204470) | Garden soil microbial communities collected in Santa Monica, California, United States - Edamame soil | ecosystem: Environmental > Terrestrial > Soil > Garden | place: USA: California... | reverse complement strand
GTATTCATATGCCAATCGATTAACATTTGCGCCTGCTTTGATGAGCATGATTGGAATCGACTCCCAGTCCTCATTGGCTCGCTCACATGACTTAGCCGACTGCACCCTGCTAACGACGCGTCCAACAATTTTTTGCATTTCAACAGCCTCAATCGCAGCAGTAAGCAACACTCTCTTCTGCGGAAACTTGTTTGAGTAGCGGGTGTAAGTAGCAACGCAGTTCACGTTCGCATCATGTCGAATGAGAAATCGGACAATCTCAATGTCAGCCTCATGGACAGGCCCCATCAAGACGTCATCTGGCAGTCTTGCCCCTCGGCTGACCAAGTCTCTGATCAAATCACTTCGTACCCAATACGCAGCATACCAAAGCGCGCTTCTGCCTTTTGGCTCTGTTGAATTAGGGTCCACCCCGTGAATTAACAGCGAGTGCGCAGTATCCGTATGTCCGTAGCGAATTGCATCAATCAGTGCATCTCTCTCCCGCTGCCGCTGAAAACGCGGCTCTTGACGGGCTCGCTTGAGGATATGCAAAACCTTCTTTTCAACTTCCGCTTTCGAGAGTTTCTTCTTTGCTCGGCTCATGGCTGCGATGAGTTGATACTGCTGGTAGCTACGAGCAATGGCTCACGGCACCGGCACCGCATTGAACACCTTCTTGATGATCGCATCCGTCGTCACGCCCTGCGCTTCGGCTTCCCAAGTGACGATGCGGTTCAGTGGCGCGGGCCGGGCAAGTGGTTTCATAGAGCGCAAGCTTTGAGCAACGCCGCTTTGACCTTCTTCAAATCGGCCTCCGGCACGAAACCCAATCGCTTTTCAAAACGGACGGATGGCAGTGAACCAATGGCCTGGACGTTGGCGACAGAGTCAGCATCGAGAAATGAAAGATGACCCAGCGGCACTTCGAGTTCGCTTCCACGATTCTGTCTGGTGATGGGAATGTGAATGATGAGCGAGCGCGGGGCATTGAGATTATCAGCGATGAGTACCACGGCGGGTCGGGTCTTGGCAGCCATGCCCATGTCCACCAGCCAGACTTCACCGTGGCGCGGGCTCATCATTTGCCGTCCAACAGGTCCAGTTTCTCCTGCTCAACCTGGCGCGTCGGCAGCACATCAGCCCATTCTTGATCTTCCGAAGCGCGCTGGCGTTCGATGAACCTAAGGTAGTGGAGTACTTCGCGCGCAACCGACTCGGGCTGCTGCTTGATTTCTTCAATCAACGTTTCCTGTGCGCTCATGGTTTGATTATCCGTTAAAATTCAACCTTAGCAAGCCTGAGCGGGCTCACGGTACCGGCACCGCATTGAACACCTTCTTGATGATCGCATCCGTCGTCACGCCCTGCGCTTCGGCTTCGTAGGTGACGATGATGCGATGGCGTAACACATCCGGGCCGATGCTCTTCACGTCTTCGGGCACAACGTAGTCGCGTCCCTGCAACAGCGCCCACGCCTTGGCGGCCAGCGTGAGGTAGATGGTTGCGCGCGGCGACGCGCCGAACTGAATGAGGTGCTTCAGGTCCAGCTTGTAATCCTCCGGCTTGCGCGTGGCGAAGACGACCTTGACGATGTAATCGCGGATCTTGTCGTCCACATGAATCTGATCCACCAGCTTTCGCGTCGCGAGAATCTGCTCCAGCGTGACGACCGGTTTGACTTCCGTCTCCGCGCTGGTAAACGCCATGCGGTCCAGAATGCGCCGTTCTTCCTCCAGCGACGGGTAATCGAGAATCACCTTGAACATGAAACGGTCCACCTGAGCCTCGGGCAGCGGATACGTTCCCTCCTGGTCAATCGGGTTCTCCGTCGCGAGCACAAGAAATGGCGAGGGCAGCTTCATCGTTTCACCGCCGAGTGTCACTTGCCGTTCCTGCATGGCTTCGAGCAAGGCGGATTGCACTTTGGCCGGCGCGCGGTTGATTTCATCGGCGAGGACGAAGTTGGCGAACACCGGACCTTTTGTGACACTGTATTTCCCGTCCTGCGGATTGTAGATGAGCGTACCCACGATGTCCGCCGGCAACAGATCAGGGGTGAACTGGATGCGATGAAACGTGGCGTGGACTGCGGTGGCCAGCGTGCGGACGGACATCGTCTTCGCCAAACCGGGCACGCCTTCGAGCAGGACATGGCCGTTGGCGAGCAGACCGACGAGCAATCGCTCGACCAGTTGCTCCTGGCCAACAATGACGTGGCCGATTTCTTCCCTCAAGGTTTTGATCCAGGTCGAGGTTTCCTGCACTTGTTCCTTCAACGGCTTGCTCATGTGGAATTTACTGTAGGGAGGGCCATCGGCGGAAACAAGCCCGCGCGCGGAAACTCCGCACTTTTCAAACGCCCGCCGTTTGCTAGCCTCCCGCTCCCTTTGGGGCTTCGTTGATTTCCAATTGAGGCGGATTCCCCACGGATTTTATGGCATTGATCGTTCAGAAGTATGGCGGCACTTCGGTCGGAAACACCGATCGCATCAAAAACGTGGCGCGGCGCGTGGCGGAATACCGCAAACGCGGCGACAAAATCGTCGTCGTCGTTTCGGCGATGAGCGGCGTGACGGACGGCTTGATCAAGCTGGCGAAAGACATTGTCCCGCTCCCAAGCGAGCGCGAGATGGACATGCTCCTGGCGACTGGCGAACAGCAAACCATCGCGCTCACGGCCATCGCCCTGCACGCGCTGAACGTGCCGGCGGTTTCCATGACCGGCGCGCAGGCGGGCATCGTCACCGACGGCGTTCACACCAAGGCCCGGATCAACAACATCACGCCGAAGAAAGTCCACGAGCACCTCAACGCCGGCAGTGTCGTTATCGTCGCCGGTTTTCAGGGCGAAACGAGCGAGGGTCAGATCACCACGTTGGGCCGCGGCGGATCGGATTTGACCGCCATTGCGCTGGCCGCGGCGCTAAAGGCGGACCTTTGCCAGATTTACACGGACGTGGATGGTGTTTACACCGCCGACCCGCGCATTGTGCCAAGCGCGAAGAAGCTTCCAGAGATTTCCTACGACGAAATGCTCGAACTCGCCAGCCTCGGCGCGAAGGTGATGCAGAGCCGCTCGGTTGAGTTTGCCAAAAAATTTGGCGTGGTGTTTGAAGTGCGCTCCAGCCTGAATGACAACCCCGGAACGATTGTGAAAGAAGAAACGAAAAGCATGGAAGGCGTCGTTGTGCGCGGCGTCTCGCTCGACAAAAACCAGGCCAAGGTCACGCTCGTGGCCGTGCCGGACAAACCCGGCGTGGCGGCGCGCGTGTTCAAAGCCATCGGCGACGCGAACGTCAACGTGGACATGATCGTGCAAAACATCAGCCACGGCAGCGGCACGCCCGCGACCGATCTTTCCTTCACGGTGGACAAGCCGGATTTGCTCAAAGCGCGCAAGGTGATCGAGGGCTTGAAGGGCGAGATCGGCTACAAGGAAGTCATCGCTAACGAAGGCATCGGCAAGCTCTCCATCGTGGGCGTCGGCATGAAGAGCCACACGGGCGTTGCCGGAAAGATGTTTGAAACGCTGGCCAAAGAGTCGGTCAACATCGACATGATCTCGACGAGCGAGATCAAAATCTCCGTCGTGATTGATCTGGCCAAGGGCGAGCAGGCGATGAAAGCGATCCATCAGGCGTTCATTGGTTGAAGCAAGAGCAGAGGTTTCCAAGTTGAGCACTCGTTGATCTGGATGTATAGATTGGCTGCCTCGCCAAAGGCAGCCATGAAAACCTGCAGCACCAAAACCGCTGGCGGTTCGCTCGAGAGCAAGCTTTTCGCATCCCAATCCGAAGTCGGCCGATTGCGTGGGTTCGTTACATCACTGGCTTTGATTTTCGCCGCTTTGGGAGCGCCCGCGCAAGGCACCGTCAATTTCAGCATGATCGTCTCCGGGGTTTTGAACACCCGGGTGTACATGCCGGAGACCGACTATCCGTTCTGGCCAGAGTATGGAAATACCTCCGGACAGATTCCCGTCGGCACGCAAACCTATTCCGGGGCATTGGTCACTGGCAGCGGATGGGCGGCGCAAATTTGGGTGGCGCCCGGGGCAAATCAACCCGAGAGTGCGCTGCAACCAGCTTATCCCATCACCACGTTTCGTACGGGCGCCGCTTCAGGAACCCTGTCCCCTGTGTCAGTGACATTGACCAATGTTCCAGCGGATTTTCCTGTGGCGACGGTACAAGTGCGGGTCTGGCAGCCTGATTTACCGGTTCCAGGCTGGCCGGGTGATTTCGGATGGTATCACGGAGTGGCGCTTGGCAAATCGCAGCTTTTCAACGTCGAGGCCATAGGCGGCGGCACTAATCCGCCACCGAATCTGCTCAATCTGCGTAGTTTCAGCCTGGTTCGGAATCTTTTGGACACACCCGTCAAACCGCTCATTTATGTTCAACCGCAGCCTCAAACCGCTTCACCGGGTGGCAACGTAACCTTCACCGCCGAAACTTCCTGCCCAGCCAACAAACCGGTTTCTTGGCGTTTCAATGGTTCAAACATTGTGAGTGGTGGGATAATCTTCGCCCCTACCACCAATCAATTTGCATTTCCCATGCTCGAAAGCGCTGGCGGCACATTAACTTTGCTGCCCTCGCACGACTTTTACCTGGGTTTTCCTCAAACCAACGTGTTACAACTCACGAACGTGCAGCCCGCTCAAGCAGGTATCTATTCCTTGGTTGTCACAAATACTTGCTGCTTTGAACCTCAGGACCAGAAACAGTTCGCCATAAGTTCCAACGCCGTGCTAACCGTCGGTATTCCCGGCACGCTCGCCGCCACTCGCGACAGTCACTCCCAAATCGTACTGAATTGGGCGGGTGTCTTCTTTCTCCAGTCAGCAACCAATGTGACCGGCCCGTTCACGGATTTGCCCGGACCAATTGTCTTCAGCCCGCATACCAACACCGGCCTCGTTGGCCCGCGATTCTTCCGTTTGCGCAATTGATTTCATCCGTTGTGTTAGATTTCACCAGTCGTTAAAGCCATTCAAAATTCAAATTGACCCAGCCTGACCACATTGCTAGCGTGCTGACCGTGAAATTGAATCTGAATCTGCTGCTTACCAACGCGCTGCTGCTGCGCAGCGTGGCAGTCGGGTTCTGATTCGATCACCAGAGTTTTATCAAACCCCACTGCCGAACGGCGGTGGGGTTTTTGTTTTACCTCGCCGCCGACGGCGCAAACCCACAAACTGAAAATGCCATGTTGAAAGAACCGTCGAAGAAATACCGCCCGTTCCCGCCGGTGGAATTACCGAACCGCCAGTGGCCGAACCGCACGCTCACCCACGCCCCGCGCTGGTGCAGCGTGGACCTGCGCGATGGCAACCAGGCGCTCGCCGTGCCGATGAATGTTTCGCAGAAGCTCGAACTGTTCAGCACTCTCGTGAAATGCGGCTTCAAGGAGATCGAGGTCGGCTTTCCCTCGGCGTCGAACACCGAGTTCACCTTCAACCGCCGGCTCATCGAGGAGAAACGCGCGCCGGACGACGTCTGGTTGCAGGTGCTCGTGCAGGCACGCGAGGATTTGATCGAACGCACCTTCGAGTCACTGGTCGGCGCCAAGAAGGCGATCATTCATCTGTACAACTCGACTTCACCCGCGCAACGCCGCGTCGTGTTTGGCAAGTCGAAGGATGAAATCAAAGCCATTGCGGTCAACGGCGCGCAGTTGATCAAGGATCGCCTCCCCCGCCTCGCCGGCACGGAAGTGAGGCTCCAGTATTCGCCGGAGAGTTTCTCCGCCACGGAAGTGGAATACGCGAAGGAGGTTTCCGAAGCGGTCATGGACGTGTGGCAACCGACGCCGCAGCGGCCAATGATTTTGAACCTGCCCGATACGGTCGAAGTCGCGATGCCGAACGTGTACGCCGACCAGATTGAGTGGATCTGTGGCAACATCAAGAATCGCGATTCAATTATCGTCAGCTTGCACACGCACAACGACCGCAGCACGGGCGTAGCGGCGACCGAACTCGGATTGCTCGCAGGCGCGGATCGCGTGGAAGGCACGCTCTTCGGCAATGGCGAACGCACGGGCAATCTCGACATTGTCATCGTGGCGATGAATCTCTACATGCACGGCATTGATCCAAAACTGGATTTCTCCAATCTCAATGCAATCCGGGGCGTGTATGAACGTTGCACCGGAATGACCGTGCCCGAGCGTCAACCGTACGGCGGCGAACTGGTGTTCACCGCGTTCAGCGGTTCGCATCAGGACGCGATCAAGAAAGGACTTGCCGAATGGGAACGCGGAGGACGCGAGCACTGGGACGTGCCTTATCTCACGATTGACCCGGCGGACATCGGACGGGAATACCGTGAAGTGATCCGTGTCAACTCGCAGAGCGGCAAGGGCGGCGTGGCTTATCTTCTCGAGAGCGAATTTGGCATTGATCTGCCCAAGGACATGCAGCGCGAGTTCGGGCCGATTGCCAACGACGAGGTGGATCGTCTCGGCCGCGAAGTCAGTGGAGCGGAGTTGAAGGCGATGTTCTGGCGCGAATACGTGGAACGCGACTTTCCCTGGCAGCTCGAGGGCTTTGAAACCGAGAGCCGCAACGGCGTGGTGAAATGCCGCGCGCGTTTGTTGCGCGACGGAAAGCCCGTCGAGTTCAGCGGCGACGGCAACGGACCGCTCGCAGCGCTGGTTCACGGCTTCAGCACCATCGGTGTCCCGCGCTTTGAGATCATGAACTACAGCGAACACGCGCTGAGTTCGGGCGAGACGGCCAGCGCGATTTCCTACATTCAAATCAAGCGCGCTGACCGCAAGTCGCGCTGGGGCGCGGGCGTGGATACGAACATCGAACTCGCCTCCGTGCGCGCCGTGCTGAGCGCGCTAAACCGGGCATGAATGGAACGGCCGGCATTCCCTTTGGTGTCTTGCGAGAAAGGTTTCGAGCAGTCGCCGACTCGAATGCTCGCGTTCCAAGTGCAAGTCAGTTCCCGCCTGCTGTGGCCGGGTTCAAACTCGCCAGGCTGGCTTCAATCTCGTCGCGCAATACGGTCGTCTTCTCTGAAGTTGCAAGTCGCGGGGGCAGTTTATTAATCGCTTCCAGCGCGGAATCAAAAGCCATTCGCGCTTCGGACAATTGGCCAGCCTTGCGGAGAATCTCTCCTTTGCGAGCGAGCCAGTTTTCCCGGCGGGCGGAACGCGCGATGATCGTTTCCAATCGAGCCAGAGCCGCGCTGTAGTTACCGCGCGCCACCTCGTAATCCACCGCGAGCACTTGCAGGGTCAACGTCCACCCCAACCGGGCCAAGCCCTCGTCCAGTCCCTCAAGTGCTGCCGCCGGGCCGGACACGGTGGCCTGCAATTGCGCCCGCTCGAGATATTCGCCGGCTCGGGGATTTGTCTGGTTCGCGATGGCGAGCGAGTAATCGGCGACGGCGAGCGCGGGCTCGTTCAATTGTGCCAGAACCCGCGCGCGTTCAAGCCGGGCCAGGGCGTTGGTGGAATCAAACCGCAGCACGCGATCGAATGCCGCGCGCGCTCCCACCCACTTGCCCCAGCCAGCCAAGGTCAAAGCGCGACCGAAATCCACGTCCGCCGCGTTTGTTAATCCCGGTGCTGCGGCGTCGTAGTCGCGCAAAGCCAGTTCCCAGTCTTGGTGCAAACGATAAATCTCAGCGCGCTGAAAAGTGACTTCCGCGCTGGGGCCGTTTGTGCGCAGGCGTTCCGACAACAGCGAGATTCGCAGCAGAAGGTCTTCGTGAGCGGACGCCGTCAAAGGAAGGAACCCGGCAAGCCCGAAACCCGTAAGCAACCACCCGGTTGTCGTCGCACATCGGCGCCAAGAACAGGCAGCGGCTCGGAGCGCGGACAGCCATGTCCGCGCGAACCCAACACGAGGAACTCGCGGACATGACTGTCCACGCTCCGGGTGGCGACTTATGGAAAACTCGGTTGTCATCGGTTCACCCTATTGAGTCGTCCGGGCCCGAAAAGCACGGAAAGCAGAATCGGCGGCAATTGAGTTCGTGAATGTCGGCGGGCCGTTCATTGGAATGGTGTTCGTGGCGAACGCGAGCCAGTTTGACAGATTCGTCGAGCTTTCCAACACGTAGCTCGTTCCGGGTTTTCCCGAGACTGTCAGCGCCAGCGCGCCTGCGACTGGTGTCGTCGTCTGCCAGTTAACCACCGGCACACGGCTCTGCAGCGCGAACATATCCAGGAGTTGATTGCCTGTGTTGTAGGTTTCCCACGAAAGCACCGGGCCGTTCACCGTCATAATGTCGAAGTGATACTGGCTGTATTCCACTTCCACGAACGGCCAGTCCGCGACGACTTCCGTGTCCAGGAAACCGCCGCCACCGCCACTGACGACGTACACCACGCTGTTGGTCGCGCCGCGTTGATACGAGTGCTGATGACCGCTGATGACGATATCCACGTTCTTCTGCGTGAACAACGGCACCCAGTCGTTGCGCACAAACCCCTCGCCTGTGTAGCCGCCGCCGTTCCACACGTTGACGTAGGGGGGACGATGAAAACACACGATGCGAAACGCGGCCTGTTGGGTCTCCGGCCGATTCAACTCCGCCACCAGCCAGTTGTATTGGTCCACGGAAGTGCTCGTGCTCACTTCGCTGTCGAGAAAGATGAACCGGCTGTTGCCGTAATCGAACGCGAACCAGGCTTCGTTCCCCGGCAGCGTGCTGTAGGCATAGGCCAGCGCGTGTTCGCCGTCGTGATTGCCGCGCGCATAAATCACCGGCGTCGTCTGTGCGGCGTTCAGGGTTTCGAGCGGCTTGAACCAAAAGTTATGCCACTCGGAGATCGAGTTCCCGCTGTTGACCATGTCCCCGGCCACACAAATCATGTTGGGCGCGTGCGCCAGGAGATTGGTCACATGTTGTGCAAGCACGCTCGTGCCCCCGTGATTATCTCCCCACCATGCCGTGACGAACGGACTGCTGCGGCGAGGCGCGGTCTGGAAAGGATAAACTGGCGTATTGTTGGCCCCGCTGCGCACGCGATAGACATAACTTGTCTCCACTTCCAGTCCCCGAATGGTGGCGCGATGCACGAAATGCGTGGCGTCAATTTGCAACGTCTCGATTTGACTGAGTGTGTTCTCAGTGATGTTGCTGCGGCCCCAGTCCACATGGTGTCGCACGAGGTTGCTGTCGGTTTCCCAGATCAACGTCATGGCGTCTGAACGCACGTCCTGAAGCATCGGGAGCTTGGTGATGGTCGGCGTAGGCAGCGGAAATGGTTTTTGCAAGCGCACGACGAGGTCATCCGCCATGCTGTCGTTGTCCGCATCGCGGCGATGTTTGCCGATGACTTCGAGCCGCAAGTGGCGCGTGCCCGCAGGCAGCAAACCGGTGAGCATCCGTTGCAGCCAGACGTTGTTAGCGGCAATGATGCAGCGCACGGCGGAAAGTTCCTGCCCACCGGCGTCGAGATAACCGACGCGGCAATAGACTTGATCGTCGAAGCTGCCGGCGCCGTAGAAATTTCGCAACCACGTGGTGACATCCAGCGCCGCACCGCTGTCGAGGTCGTTGGTCGTGTAGCCCAGCGCAATCAAGTCAATGTCCTGTCGCACGATGGCATTGCTCGCCGCGGTATTGATGCCGCCGTGCAGAAAGTTCGCGCCGCCATGCGGTGAACCCTTGCCACCGGAACTCGTGAGCACCAGCGGATTGCCGGCGATGGTTTCCCAGTTGGCGAATTGTAATTCGAAACCGCCATTGGCCTGCAACGGCTGGCCGAAAAGTGGATTAAGTCCGCCGACTGAGCCAAAGACCGCGAAGTTGGCATCGGAGGAATCAGTCACAGCCGGATAGGCAAGGGAAGTCAGTTGGATGCGATACGTATTGGTGTCCCCCAACGAGGGATTGATGACCCAAAGATAATTGCTCTGACTCAACGGCACCTGCGCGAGATTTTGAAACAGGTTGCTGCCTCGATAGAGATCAATCTGCACCAAGCCGCTTGGACTCGTAACCGTCCACGAAATCGTCTGCGTTGAGCCGGCTTGAAAATTCTCACCACCGTTCGGACTGACCAGTTGGAGCGCGGAAGGTTCGGCGGGTTCCGGAACGCCCGCCGCCGAAGCCCCGCCAAGCGCGGCGAGTTCGGCGGGCAACATTGCGACCGGGCGCAGTTGCACGCTGTTCACCAAACCTCCAGCGTTCTCCTGGTCGTTGTCCGCGAAGAGCAGGATGGTTGAGCCCATCGCCCAACGGCCATCAAGTGTCAGTCCGGTGTTCTGCTGCACTTGAGTGCCATTGATGTAACTGGTGAGGGTGCCGGCCACGTTGTCCACCACCACGGCCAGACGATTCCATGTACCGTCCGCAACCGTACCGCCGTAGGTGCCGGAGATACCCAAGGCCTGGCTCGGATTGATGAACCATTCGCCGTCGTCGTTGTTAGCCGTTGAGTTTTGATAAAGCACCGCCCAGCCCGAGGGTCTGCTCGGGAACATGACATCGAAGATCAACGTGTATTGATTCAGCAAACTGCCGCCGCCATTCGCGCCGAGACCGTGCGTCAGACCGAAATACGTGCCGCGGGTGAACGAAGCAGCCTGCGCCGTAAAGCCGTTGATGGTCACATTGGAATAGCTGACTCCCTCACTGACAGCCGGTGCGGCGAAGCCCATGGTCAAGGCCGCGCCACCTGATGAAGAATCGAGATTGCCGTTGAATTCGTATTGCGCGTATGGCGCAGCGCTCGGCGGAACCGGAATCCCGCTGGCCGTCGCTCCACCCAACGCGTTGATGGCGCTGTCGGCGAGCGCGACGTCGTGAATCTGGATGCTATTCACAAAGCCGGCCCGGGTTTCGTTGTTCTCATCCGCAAACAGCAGCGCCGTTGGTCCCAACGCCCAGCGGCCATCCACGCCAGCGCTCAAGTCCTGCGTTCCCACCAACACGCCGTCAATGAACTTGCGCAATCGTTGGGTGGTCAGCATCAGGTCCACAACAAATGCGACGCGGTGCCAGGTATCCGCCTGGATCGTCCCTTGGTAAATGCCCGATATGCCAATGCCATTGCCGGTATTGACAAACAATTCCCCGTCGGTCGCATTGCCAACGTCCGTCTGAAGAAGACAGCGCCATTGTCCCGAACTCGCCGCCGGGAACATCACGTCCATGATCAGCGTGTATTGATTCGCGAAACTGCCACCGCCATTCGGAGCGATTCCGTGAGTGAGGACGAATCCCTGGCTGGTCGTTGTGGCGGGAAAGCCCATGACCTTGGCCGGCTGCCCGCTGAAGGTCGTCGTCGCTGCCGTATCACCGCGATATGCGAGCGCCGCGCCCATGGTGGCCGCAAGATTCCCATTCTCAAAATCCCACTGGCCGGTCACGGCGGCGTTCAGTGGGCTGGCCTTGCAGAGCAGAATTGTCAGCACGAAGATAACTTGCGGTTTCAAAATAGCGGTGGGGTTGAGTTACGTCTGAAATTGTGACGCGATATGTAAGCCCAAGTCTCGCCCGGATCAATTCCTTTCACCCATAACCGCAAACCCCGCCGCTTTTTTCTTGGCGCAGTCGGGGCAAACCGCTTCATTGCCACAATGAACCGACACCTGCTCCTCGCCGCGCTGTTGCTCGCCACACTCGCTCTCGCCAACGGTGAAAGCAAATCAGAGCCCGCCATCCGCAAAGTCCAGGACCTCGTGATTTACCAAGACGATAAATTCTACAGCGCTTTTCCGTCCATCGTTCAACGACGCAATGGGGAGTTGATCACGGCGTTCCGCCGCGCGCCCAATCGGAAGCTGCTCGGGGAGAAAGGCAACTCGCACACCGACCCGAACAGCTACCTCGTGCTGGTGCGCTCGCGCGACGACGGCAGATCTTGGAGCAAGGAACCGGAGTTGATCTACGCGCATCCCTTCGGCGGCTCGCAGGATCCCTGCATGATCCAACTGCGCGACGGCACCCTCGTCTGCACGAGCTACGGCTGGGCGTTGCTAAATCCAGACCATGCCGCGCGCCTGACGAATTCGCCCAACCACAGCAATTTCGTCTTTATCGGCGGCTACGTGCTGCGTTCCAAGGATGCCGGGAAGTCTTGGGAGGGACCGTTTCTGCCGCCGCCCATCGCGGATAATCCGGATCGCGACATTTTCAACCAGCCCCTGCCTTCTTACAACCGGGGCGCGATGTGCGAAGGTCGCGACGGGCGGCTCTACTGGGTGGTAGCGGCCAATGAATCCTGGAAACCGCGCCAAACGGAAACGCATTTGCTGATTTCGGCTGATCAGGGTTCGACATGGAAGTATTCTTCTTTGGTGGCTGCTGATCCGAAAGTCACTTTCAACGAAACTTCACTATACGAAACACCCAAGGGTGATCTTGTGGCGTTTTTGCGCACGGCGAACTTCGACGACCATACCGGTGTCGCGCGTTCGATCAATGGCGGCAAGAGCTTTCAGCCGTGGCAGGATGCCGGTTGGAAAGGGCATCCGCATTATGCGCTGCGGTTGCCGGACCAGCGGGTGCTGCTCGTTTACGGTTACCGGCACAAGCCGTTTGGCGTTCGCGCCCGGGTGCTGGACGCGGAATGCACGAACTTCCAGACCGCAGAAGAAATCGTCCTGCGCGACGACGGCGGCAATGGCGATCTCGGTTATCCGTGGGCGGCGATGATATCCCGAAACCGCGCGCTGGTGGTCTATTACTTCAATCAAGCGGACGGCACGCGGCACATCGCGGGAACGGTGATCGAAATTGCGCGTTGAGTCAGGCGGCGGCTCCGGGAAGAATTCACGACATGATCAGCCATCAGGAATCCGGCGGCGCGAGATGGCGCGAAGGCAGCACGTTCCGCAAACTCCTGTTCTTCGTGGCGGGGATCGCCCTGGCAGGTGTGATTCTTTCCGGCATCAACCGGGACAAATCTGCAGCGGCCAGTGCGGCCAACGCATCGGCGGATGACACGGCGCGCCGGATCGTGGCAGACCTCTCCTCACTCAACCTCTCCAACGCCCCGCTTTCGGCCGGACAAGCCGTATGGTTCAAGGACAGGCTGGCGAACCTTTCCGTGCTGGGATCGAATGCGCTGCCGGCCATCGCTGAGTTTCTTGGAAGGAACGCGGACTTATATTTCGATACCACTGGCAGCGTGGAACTGGCCGGCGCGCCTTCGCTGCGCGTGGCGTTAATTGAAGTGGTCGGAAAGCTTCGCGGGCCCGATGCGGGGGCATTGGTGAAATCCACGTTTCAAGCCACGGCCGATCCCGTCGAGCTTGCCACGCTCGCCAGACTGCTCGACCGTTCCGAACCGGGACAACATCGCGCCACCTTCCTCAACGCCGCGAGAGAGACACTGGCGCTGGCAGCGTCCGCCAGTTGGGATGGACGCGACGTTGCGCCGCTGTTCGAGATGCTGAGGGAATTCGGCGGAGCGGCCGTGGCCGCGGATCTGGAACGTTACGCGAACCCTTGGTTTCATTACGCTTCCATGACCTTGGTCGAATTACCGGAAGCCGCTGGCGTGCCGGTGTTGCTGAAGCTCATTAACGACAAGGCTCGACTGGCTCCAGGTCGCGCGGCATTCCTGCGGGCCCTGGCGGAAACCGCCCTCAAGCAAAAAGCAGCCGCGGACGAGTTGTTGGCCCAGACGCGCGCCAATCGGATCGGTGAATCCGCCTGGCCCGGGGTTGGTGCGGCGTTGTCGGGACACACTCTGCACTTCGCCAGACCGGTGCTCGCTGCGCCGTCACCACTCGTGGCACGGACCAGCACGCGCACGATTCGCATCGCGCTGGGCAACCAACGCCTCCTGGAAGCCGCGCCGCCGGACAATTTGCCCGCAAAGGATATCGGCGACCGCATCCGGTTGATTGACCGCCTGCTGGAAGCCACCACCAACCCGTCGGCACTGGACGCACTTGAAGGCGCACGCATCCAGCTTTCGGCACGATTAAGCCGGACGAAGTAAATCCCAAGGAATGCGCCGACCGTACCGCGAATGAATTGATTTCGGACTCGTCAAATGCCGGGTAAATCAGTAAATTGTGAATCGTTATGAAAAGAAGTTTCCTGGTTGTAAGCTTGGTGATGATTTGCGCGGCGATGACAAACGCGCAGGTAACCAATCAACCCGGCACGCGCACACTCCCTTCTCGACTCAATCCAGTCGCGGTGCAACTTCCTCCGCCGCCACCGGCTGCGGCAACCACCATCACCCCGGCAACTAACGACCCGCACGCCGGCCACAACCACGCCCCCATTGCCGCCCCTGCCGCCGCCGTGCCGTCCCGACCGCCGGTTACGGCGGTACCGAACACGGTCCTAGCGTGGGACGCGGACATGAAGGAGTACACGACCAAGCCCGGTGAAGTGCAGGGGAATTTCACTTTCTATTTCACCAATGTCTCGGCACAAACCGTTGCCATCAACAGCGCCGCCGCCTCGTGCGGTTGCACCGTGCCCAAGCTGCCGGCGGTGCCTTGGAAAATCGAACCAGGTGCCGGAGGCGAAATCCCCGTGGTCATGAATGTCGCAGGCAAGACCGGCGCCATCGTCAAGACCGTCACCGTCAATACCGACCACGGGCAGAAATCCCTGACCGTAAAAGTCAATGTCACCCCGCCCAATCCGGCGATTGCGCAGGCCATGAACGGCCCCATGGATCGCAGCAAGAATCAGGAACTCGCCAAGGCCGACCGAACGGCGATCTTCAAGGGCGATTGCGCCAGTTGCCACGTGGAGAAAGGTCGGGGCAAGTTCGGCAAGGACCTTTACGCCGCTTCCTGCGGCATCTGTCACGATGCCGAACACCGGGCCGACATGGTGCCCGATTTGCGCAATCTCAAGCACGACACTAACGCGGACTACTGGAAGACTTGGATTTCCCTGGGCAAACCCGGCACACTTATGCCCGGCTTTTCTCAATCCGAAGGCGGCCCGCTCAATCAGCTGGAAATCAACTCGCTCGTCGAATACCTCGTCGCCACCATACCGGCCAAGGCAACGCGACCGGCGGCGGGAAATTGATTTCGTCCGCGCCCGCCCCGAGCTCAGGTATTCCTTTCAGCCGGGACGGGGAAGCCAACTTCGGAGGGATAGTTCCGTCTTGCCTCGATTTCTTGCGCCCCGTACGTTGCTGGCGTTGAATCCGAAAGAACCATCGCCCGCCTGTGACGCCGCGCCCGAAGCCTGCCCCAGCCCGGCCATTTGTCCGTTGAACCAGGTAAAAGCCGGCACAGTCGTTTGCGTCCGTGAATTGATGGCCTCACCCGAAATCAGTGACCGCCTGCGCGAAATGGGTCTGCGCGAGGATTCCCACGTCCGCCTCGTAAGCCGGCAGGACAGTGTGATCTGCCTCGTCTGCAACGCTCGTGTGGCGCTGAGTCAGAAACTGGCAGAGTCCATCCTCGTCGAACCGGTCACGCCCTGAAGCACCAAGCCATGCCGGCCGATCTTCAACCGCTGACTTCAATCGCATTGGGCAGTACGGTAACCATCGCCGAAATCAAACTGCCGCCCGCCGCCCGCCCGCGCCTGATGGAAATGGGTTTGCTCGTGGGCACGAAGGTGGAACTCGTCCGCTTTGCGCCGATGGGCGATCCGGTCGAGATCAAGGTG
>Ga0315910_10002645_pt1 | contig 15555 bp, 12 predicted proteins | sample EdamamesoilMG_FD_204470 | JGI IMG/M metagenome (GOLD analysis project Ga0315910, IMG submission 204470) | Garden soil microbial communities collected in Santa Monica, California, United States - Edamame soil | ecosystem: Environmental > Terrestrial > Soil > Garden | place: USA: California... | reverse complement strand
TCTCTCGGGCTGAACATGTTATCAGTGTAGCAGCTCCTCGGTCTCGGATGCAAGCGCCGCCGCGCCCGCGCTCCTTTCGCGGCCAGTCTCGCGGCCGTCGGTCCCTCCGCGGTCAGACTCCTCGTGCCTCGAGCCCTCGCGCTCAGGCCGAGCTCGGGCGGTGTCGGGCTTGTGGGCGCTGGCGACCTTGGCCACGAAATGTGAGCCGACGCTGACGCGCGTGAAGCCGGCTGCTGCCAGCAGCTCCGCCAGGTCGTCGTCCTGATAGTCCGCGAAGAAGGGCTCGTGCATGTCCCTCGAGAACTGCGCCAGCACGGGGCCGAGGTCGGGCGCGTCGCTCCGCTGCGCGGCGTCCTCGATGACGAGCAACCCGCCGGGCGCCAGCACGCGGCGCATCTCGGCCAGCACCACGCGGCGGACGCGGCGCGGCAGCTCGTGCAGCACGAAGATGCTGGTGATCACGTCGAAGCTCTCGTCCGCGAAGGGCAGCTGCTCGGCGTTGCCGACCTCGAAGCGCGGCACGACGCGGGCCGAACCGGCGACGCCGACCTCGGCCGTCACGGGGCGTTCAGCGCCCACACCGGCAGCCCGCCGTTCGCGGGCGTGCTCGACGTACCAGGGGCTCAGGTCCACGCCCACGAGCTCCGAGCCTGGCAGCGCCTGCGCCGCTTGCTCGAGAAAACGCCCGGTGCCGGTGCCGACGTCCAGTAGCCGCACGCTGCCGCGGCGTTTGCGTCGCATCACGTCGGCCAGCGCTCGTCGCCGCATCACGTCCGCGACGCCGATGAACAGCAGCTCGACGCCGAGGTCGTAGAGCGCGGCCGAGTGGCGGCTGAAGTAGCCGTCCGTCTGCCAGTGGAAGTTGCGGCGATAGTAGGCCGGATACGCCGACAGGTTCAGGTCTCGTGGCAGGTCCGCGTAGTCGCCCGCGTCGATGCGCCCGAGGATGCGCGGCGCGTCGAGCAAGAAGCGTGGCAAGCTCTGCGCGTAGGCTCCGAGCGGCATGTCGAAGAGCAGCTCGCGCGGATAGAGCCCGCTCTTGGCGTCGTCGAAATCGCGGTGCAGGAGCCGCCAGTAGCGCCCGCGCACGGCGCTCTCCAGCTCCAGATCGCGCGCCGGCGCCTGGCGGCGCGCGGCGAGCCGAGCGACGAGCGCCGTCAGGCGGTGTGCTCCGACGAGCGGCAGCCGAATTGCTTCGTGCAACGCGAGGTAGCGCCCCCACGACAGGAGCTCGCGTGGTGCCTCGCCGAGCAGGCGCGGCAGGTAACGGGTCTCGAACGCGTGTGACATTCGCTCGACTGATTAGAGCGCCGCGGCGCGCTCGCAAGGGAGAGGGCTCCGGTGCTGTGTGTGGCCCGGACTCGGGCGAGCCGTCCCGAGCGGCGCCGACCCCGGCGCGGTATGGGCCAGTGGGTTTGCCGGGTCCCGTGGCTCGTCGGTCCGAGCGCAAGAGGACGACCGTCGACCTGGGCTCGAGAGCCCACGCCGGCTGCGTTGAACGACCGACCGTTACCGGTGTTCCACCGCGCCCGCGCGACCATCGGCCGTTGCAGCGCTGGGGGCGCGAGCCCTCTCACCGACGCCGAGAACGTTTCACGGTCGGTTTTGCACCGGGCAACGCGAGCGGGCTCCGCGTCGCGCATGAAACTGCACATTCATGGCCACAAACGCGACATCTCCCGAACGCGGTCCCACTTGCTCAGGGTGGAAACCACATTCGGGAGATTCGCGGCCGACCAACCGGCGTTCCCTCAACCTCAGGCTCGACGCGATTAACGTGCTCGGGTCAACGCGCCGGGCCCTCGATTTCAGGAGGACCTCTCTGTGATATAGGGTTAGTGGTCGCCCCTCGGATTTCCGTGCACGCAAATCGCACCCAACGATAAAAATCGTCATCGTCCTTCGGACGGGGGTGCGGAATGCGGTTCGAGCCCCCAGACTGCCGCCCCGTGTCCACGATCCAGCTCCGACGCTCCAAGAACGGTCAGCAGGCCGTTAACCGCCGCGCTTTTCTCCCCACGTGCCGTGCGGACATGGAGGCTCGCGGATGGGACCAGCTCGACATCTTGATCATCAGCGGCGACGCCTACGTGGATCATCCCGCGTTCGGCCCAGTACTGATCGCCCGTTTCCTGGAGCGTAGGGGATATCGGGTGGGCTTCATCGCTCAGCCCGACTGGCAGAGTCCCGAGGACATCGCTCGCATGGGTCGTCCGCGGCTCTTCGTTGGGGTGAGCGCCGGCAACCTGGACTCGATGCTGAACAAGCTCACCGCGCAGAAAAAAGTCCGCGGCGAGGATCAGTACAGCCCCGGCGGTGAGACCAATCGGCGGCCGAATCGGGCGACGATCGTCTACTCGAACCTGTGCCGGCAGGCCTTCCCGGGGCTGCAGATCGTGCTGGGTGGCATCGAAGCGTCGCTTCGGCGCATCGCTCACTACGACTACTGGATGGACCAGCTGCGGCGTTCGATCGTGCTCGACGCCAAGGCCGACCTGCTCGTGTTCGGCATGGGGGAGCGTCCCGTCTGGGAAATCGCGCGGCGCCTGGCAGCGGGCGAACCGATCGGCGCCCTGACGGACGTCCGCGGGACGGCCTATGCGCTGAAGAACCCCGCCGCCTGGCGACCGCTGGCGAGCGACCCCAGCAAATACGTGCCGGACGGCAAGGTCGTGGTGCTGCCCTCGTTCGAGGAGCTCTTGGCCGATCGGCATGCGTTCGCGCGCATGAGCGGCATGTTCCAGAAGGAGACGAACCCCGGCAACGGCCGCCCGCTGCTGCAGGTGTTCGGTGACGAGGCGGTCTATTTCAACCCGCCGGCGCCACCGCTGGACGAGGCGCTGATGGACGAGCTCTATGACATGCCGTTCGCGCGCGCGCCGCACCCCGACTACGCGGCGCCGATTCCGGCGTTCGAGACCGTCAAGCACTCGATCGTGACCATGCGCGGCTGCTTCGGCGGCTGTAGCTTCTGCAGCATCACGGAGCACGAGGGGCGCGTCATCCAGAGCCGTTCGGCGGACAGCGTGCTGCGCGAGGTGCGCGCGCTCTCCCGCATGCCGGACTACCGCGGGGTGATCAGCGACATCGGCGGGCCCACCGCCAACATGTACCAGATGCGCTGCAAGAGCGAGCACATCGAGAACGCTTGCCGGCGGCTGTCCTGTGTTCATCCCAAGATCTGCGAGAACCTCGTCACCGATCACCAGCCGCTCATCGACCTGCTCCGGCGGGTGCGCCAGGAGAAGACGGTCAAGCGCGCGTTCATCGCCTCCGGCATTCGCTACGATCTGGCCAACGAGAGCCCCGAGTTCATCCGGGAGATGGCGGCGCACCACACGGGCGGCCAGCTCAGCGTGGCGCCCGAGCACAACGACACCAGCGTGCTCGACAAGATGAAGAAGCCGCCCATCGAGCACTACGAGCGCTTCGCGCAGGCGTTCTGTCAGGCCAGCGAAGACGCGGGCAAGCAGCAGTATCTCATCCCGTACCTGATCACGGGACACCCCGGCTCGGGGCTGAAGGATACGATCGAGCTCGCGCTGTACCTGAAGTACAACCGGCTCAAGCCGCGCCAGATCCAGGACTTCATCCCGACGCCGATGGCGATGGCGACGGCGATGTACTACTCGGGTTTCGATCCCTTCACGCTCGAGCCCGTGAAGACGGTGCGCTCGCTGCGCGAGAAGCGGCAGATGAAAGCGCTCGTGCTGTACTGGGATCCGCAACACTGGCCGCTGGCGCGCGAGGCGCTGCGCCAGGCGGGCCGCCGCGACCTGATCGGCTCCGGGCCTGACTGCCTGGTGCCCAACGCGCCACCGGGTGCGGGCCTGCCGGAGCGTGATGGGCCGCGCCATCGCTCGGGGCCGCCTCACTCGGGACAGCAGCGGCAGGGCCAGCCTCCGCGCCCGGGTCAATCGAGCGGGGGGCGTCCCGCGCGGGGTCCGCGCCGTGAGCGGCGCGGACCTTCCGTCGGTCGTTGACGGTCCGCCTTTCGGCTCGGCGTGACGCTGCCGATCAGCGCGCGACGGCGTCGTACAGCTCGATCGGCGGCAGACAGATGCCGGGATCGACCGGGTCCACCGGGATCGGGTCGACCGGGATGGGCAAACCGGGACGCGGCGGCACAGCCGGCTCCGCGGGCGCGGCGTCCTCGTCCACGGCGCCGTTCTCGTCATCGTCCGGGGGAACACCAGCGTCGGGCGCCGTTCCGGGGTCGGGCTCCGGCTCGCAGAACCCGCACTCTTCGGGCAGGGCGCAGACATCGCCGCACTGGATGAAGGGATACTCGCAGAAGGTGTCGACCGGGGGCCCTTGCTCGCGGTTGGTCTGGAGCTCGACGGGCAGCTCCTCGATGCGCCGCGCCAGATAGCTCGACAGCGCCTGATAGCGGCCCTCGTCGCCGTCGCGCAGCATGCCCTCGGTCTCCAGCGTGGCGTAGGTGGTCTCGAGCTTTCCGATCGGGTCGGCGTCGATGAAGCTCTGCACCAGGCCCTCGCACGTGGTCAGCAGATCTTCCCAGCAGGCGGGGTCGCTCTGGCAGCCGCGCGACAGCGTGTTCGACCCCGCGAGCGGCACCTGGGGATACCACTCCTGGCCGAGGCTGATGTCGATCGAGTACGGCAGGTGCTGGAACTTGCCGTCGGTGCGCTCGACGAGCACGAAGTTGTTCGAGTTGTGGAGCGCGTCGTCGCCGGTGGCGAGGATCCAGGACAGGCACTGGAAGCGATGAAACGCATCCCAGTCCAGCCACTCGCCGAGCGCCTCTTTGTAGCCGGCGCCCAGCGGGGTCTCCACGGCGTCGAGCTCGAACTCGAGCGCGCGCGTCGGGTCGCACTCGCTAAACTGGCAGTTCTCGGCATAACCGAGCAGGCCGTAGCCGAGGTCGCCGGGGAACTCCCACATGTTCACGCAACCGCCGCCGAGCTCGGCCTCGCGCTGCTTGCAGAACGCAGGTTTGTACGCCTCGACCGCGATGTATGGCACGCGAATGTCCGGGCCCCAGACGGAGCTCTGCACCCAGGCGTAGGTCGCGCGCGGCGCGGGGTAGCCGAGCGCGGCGTACAGCTCGAGCGTGAGCTTCTCGCGGAAGATGCTGCCGACGATGGCGTTGTTCAGCCGGAAGTGTTTGACGCCGCCGACGCGATTGCCCTCCACGAACTCGTCGGCGTCGATCTTGAAGTTGGGGAGCGACTCCGTCGTCCACGGTCTGCCCGTGGACTCGCCCACGAGCTTCACTTGAACCTTGCCGAAATCCGCCGTGCGCGCGTCGGCGCCGGCCGTGGACACGAACAGGTGGTCGACGAAGTTGACGTCGCCCTGGGCCCCGCCGGGCGTGTAGATGTCGCCGCCGAAGATCGGCCCTCCCGGAAACCCACCCCCGAGATAACGCTCGTTCATTTGCTCCAGCTGGTCGTCGCCGACGACCAGGTAGTAGCGGTTGCCGACGGCGCCGAACACGTCGACTGCGAGCGCGCCGGGCTCGGTGTCGGGCCGCGGTAGCCCGTCCGCAGGCGGCTCCTCTCCGGCGTCGCCCACCGGCGCGCCCGAATCCGGTTCGGGGACCCCGGCGTCGGCTTCGGGCTCGGGCCGCTGCGGACCCTCGTCATCCGGGCCCGAGCCGCCTCGGCCGCCGGCGTTGTCGAGGGGATAGACGTACTCGGTGGTGTAGTAGTTTTCGGTGCCGCAGGCAGCCAGCCCGCCCAGGGCCCAGAGCAGCAGCGGGGCGGAGGCGAACGAGGGGGAGAAAAGCGCCGCGCGCTGGCGACGGCGTGGGAAAGACGGATGACGGCGCATGGCAGGGGGGCTCCTCGGCGGCGATGTGCGGCCTTTGTTGCTGCTTCAAAGCAACGCGCGTGCCCCGGATTTCCCCTGGCAAAATCGCGGCCTGTCGCCCCACACCGTGACCTGTGTTGCACGGGTGGCACACTCGCGTCGCCGCCCTGGCACAACTCGCGCGCGGCGATCGGCGATCGGTGCGCACGGTAGGCGCCGATGTGGGTGCGTGCCGGACCCGACAAAACGAGACCGGCGAGCCCCGTCGGGCTCGCCCATCATCCGTGCCGGAGCGAGACTACTCGGCGTCGATCCGGTACACGCCGCCGTCGAACGTGAGCACGTACACGTTGCCCGGGCCGTCCTGGCCGAACGACGTGATGCCGGAGATCTGACGGTCGTCGCCGTTGACGATCGGATTGATGTTGTCGCTGATGTCCACCTGCGGCGCGGCGACGCTGCCGTCGGCCGTCATGCGCAGGGCAAAGAAGCGCGACGAGGCGTAGTCGGCGTAGATGTACGCGCCCTTCAGAGCCGGGATCGCAGCGCTGCGGTAGACATAGCCACCGGTGATCGATTGCCCGAGGTTCCGACCGTAGGTGGCGACCGGCAACACCAGGTTTTGCTGCTCGGCGTCGCAGCCCTCGTCGGGGTTGAAGCACGTGTCGCCTTCCATCAAGCGCCAGCCGTAGTTGCGGCCGCCGAGGCCCGCGGGCTCGAAGTCGATCTCCTCGAAGTCGCCCTGGCCGACGTCCGCGATGTACATGTCGCCGGTGCAACCGTCGAAGCTGAAGCGCCACGGGTTCCGCAGGCCATAGCTCCAGATCTCGGGCAGCGCGCCCTCGGCCGCGAGGTTGCCCGCAGGGACCGCGTAGTTGCCGTTGGGACCGGCGCCGGTGCCATCGACGTCGAGGCGCAGGATCTTCCCCAGGTGCGTGCCGAGGTTCTGGCCGTTGCCGATCGGGCCGTGCTGGTCGCCGCCGCCGCCGCCGTCGCCGAGACCGACATACAAGAAGCCGTCGAGGCCGAACTCGAGGTCGCCGCCGTTGTGGTTGTCTTGCGGCTGGCTCACCTCGAGCAAGACGCGCTCGCTGCCGGCGTCGGCGAGGTCGGGGTTGTCGCTCGAAACCCGGTACTCGGCGATGCGGCTGATGTGCGAGCCGCCGGCTATCGTCGAGTAGTAGACGTAGAAGCGTCCGTTGTCCGAATACTGCGGATGGAAGGCGAACCCGAGCAGCCCCATCTCGCCCCCGCGCTCGCTCACGCCCGGCACCGTCAAGAACGGCGTCTCGACGAGCGCGCCGGCGCGCAGGATGCGGACGCGACCGGGCTTCTCGACCACGAACAGACGCTCTGAATCGCCGCGGGGCTGGCTGAGGTAGATCGGGCGCTGCAGGCCCGACGCGAGCTCCGTCAGCACCAGCTCGGGCAGCGCCGGGCTCTCGGGTGCGGCGCAGTCCTTGAGCGGATCGGGCGTGACGCTGGAGCCGCTCGAGCCAGCCGAGCCGCTCGAGCCGCCGCTCGCGCTGTCTCCGCCCGCGCCGCCCGGAGCTCCTCCCGAGCCGCCGCCGCCGATGGCGCTGCTGCCGGCGAGCCCGCCCTCTGCCGAATCATCCCCACACGCGCCTCCGAGCGCGGCGAGCAGGACCAGGGGCAGCGAGCGATTGCGCGAAGGGAATGAAGCCATCGTATTATCTCCAAGCGTCGGGTGAGGGGACACTTTTAAGCCGTCAGTCGGCCGGCGTCGAGGTGACTGCGGCGTCGTGCGGACCATTTGGTCGTGTGCCTGGCCGCGCCCCGGGGGACGCTCCAGCGCAGCGCCGCGAAAAAAGCGAGGCGCGTTTGAACGCTCTCGCCCGTGGCGGGCACGAGTGGGTAGTCGGGCTCGCCAGCGGCGAGCGCGCAGCGATTCAGTCGGCGCTGGTGTCGTCGATCGCTGCCTTCTATCGGCGCGGCCCCATCAACCCGCCCCGCGGCGGCGCGTGCCGACGCCCGTCCTGTCGAGCCCGGCTGCCTTTATTCACCCCGATCGAAGGAGCTTCGTGTTTCGTATCGCCTCCCGCGCCGTCTGCGTCCTGGCGGCCTCGACCGCGTTGTTGCACGGGCGCGTCGCCCGAGCGGTGGAGCCCCCGCCGGCGGAGCCCCAGCCGGATGCCGCTCGGGAGACGCTGGAGGAAGACGACGTGTACGAGGCCGTCGCCGAGGTCGAGGCACCTCCGCGCCAGGCCACGGCGCATGCGCTGGACGCGCAGACCGCAACGACGGTGCCTGGCACCAGCGGCGATCCGCTGCGGGCGCTGGAGGTGTTGCCGGGCGTGTCGCGCTCCAGCGACGGTGAGCCGATCCTGCGCGGCGCCGCGCAGCACGAGAGCGCCGTGTTCATCGACGGGACGAGCGTACCGTTCCTCTACCACTTTGGCGGCGTGCGCAGCGTCTTGCACCCGCGCCTCGTCGAGAGTGTGGAAGTGTACCCCGGCAACTACTCGGCGCGCTACGGGCGCGCTACGGGCGGTATCGTCGAGGCGATCACGCGTGACCCGCGCAGCGATGGGCTGCACGGTGAGGTCGAGCTCAGCTTGCTCGACAGCTCGGCGCTCGTAGAGGGCCCGGTCGGCTCTCGCCTGAGCTTCGTAGGCGCAGCCCGACGTAGCAACATCGACCTCGTCTTCGAGCAGCTCGTGCCGGACGACACGTTCGACGTCGTGGTTGCACCCCTGTACTGGGACTATCAGGGGGCGCTCGTGTTTCGCCCGAGTGAAGAGACGCGCCTGCGCTTATCCTTCGTCGGCTCGCGAGACCAGACGACCTTGCTGTTCAGCGAGCCGAGCGCCGACAACCCCGCGTTGCGCGGCCAGGTGGGGGGCGCCATCGAGTTTCATCGCGTGCAGCTCGCTTACTCCGACAGACACGGCCCGCTCTCGCAGCACGTGCAAGCGTACGTCGGCGCGCAGAGCCTCTCGCAGAACGTGGGACCCAACGGCGAGGCGTATTTCGACGTCGTCGACTTCGGCGGGCGTGCCGAGTGGCAACTCGCCGTGGCCGACGAGCTCGCCTTGATCGCGGGGCTGGACGTGGAAGGCAGCTCCTTCGGGGGGGCCTACCGCGGCAGCCCTGCGCCGGCGCTGGAGGGCAGCTTGCCGGTGCCCGACAACGTGCAGGACACGATCACCGTCGATCGCACCCGCTTCCTGCTGTTCAACCCGGCTGCGTACCTGGAAGTTCGCTATTACCCCACCAGCCGTCTCGTGCTCATCCCCGGGCTGCGCTACGACTATTACCACCAGGTCGGCGCCGCCACGGTCAACCCGCGTATCAGCCAGCGCTGGCAGGTTCATGACGCCTTGACCTTGAAGAGCGCGGTCGGATGGTTCTCGCAACCGCCCGAGTATTACGAGGCGCTGGCGGGCGTGGGCAACCCGGACATCGATCCGTACCACGCGCTGCACGTGAGCGCCGGCGGCGAGCTCTCCATTGACGAGTCGCTGGAGCTCGACGTCGAGGGTTTCTTCAAGCACCTGACCCACCGGATCGTGGGCACGGAGACCGGAGCGGAGCCACATTTCGTCAATGCTGGGCGAGGGCAGGTGCTGGGGCTCGAGGTCGGCGCGCGCTACCGCACCGAGCACCTGTCGACACAGCTGGCCTACACGCTGTCGCGCAGCCAGCGCCAGGACCGTGATGAGGCCTGGCGCCTGTTCGATCGCGATCAGACACATGTGCTGAGCGCGGCGCTCGGTTATGACCTCGGCGCCGGCTGGCGCGCGGGCGCCCGTTTTCGCTACGTGACAGGCAACCCGACCACGCCCGTCGTGGGCTCGGTCTACGACGCTGGCGCCGACCTGTATTATCCGGTCTTCGGAGCACACAACGGCGCGCGCGATCCCGCTTTCTCTCAGCTCGACCTGCGGGTCGACAAGAGCTTCGACATCGGCAGCGGCCGCCTCGGGCTCTACCTCGATGTGCAGAACGTGTACGCCGCGGAGAACCCCGAAGGCTACACCTATAGCTACGACTACCGTGAGCGTGAGCCGACGAGCGGTAGCCCGTTTTTCCCCAACCTCGGCGTGCGAGGCGAGTTATGAAGCCAGGCCGACTGCCGGTGTTGCTGCTCGGCGCCATCGGCGCCATCGGCTCCATCGGTGCGAGCGCGTGCCAGGACCCGTTGATCGATCCGGCCGTCGTGCTCGGTCCGCGCGTCATCGGAGCCCGGGTGCGCGCGCAGCAGGACCCGAGTGTGGCTGAGCCGGGCCCGGGCGAGCGCGCGAGCGTCGACTGGCTCGTGCTGTCGGATCAGCCGGGCGCGTTCGCGGCTCGAGCGGTCTGGTGTCGGGCGGAACCGTCGTCGCTGGGCACACCGCGTTGCGCCGGCGCCCCGACGGCGGAGTCGAGCGCCACCGGCAGCTACGACACTGCGCTGTCGTTCGGCTTCCAGGTGCCCGCTGGCCTCGAGCCGGGTCAGGCCTGGCTGGTGTGGCTGGGGGTTTGCGAGGGCGCAGAGCCCGCGTTCGACGCGGCCCGGAGCGCGTTCGAGTGCCCCGACGGGGACGCCCTGGAGGCATATTACCGAGGCTTCGTTCCAGCACAGGCCGCCAACCGGAACCCGTCGCTGGCCGATGACCAGATCGCGTTCGACGGGACGCCGTGGACCGCTCTGGAGCCGGGCGGCCCTTCGTCGCCAGCGGCTGCAGGGGAACCGTGCAGCGGCTCGGCGCTGCCCAGCATCGTCGCTGGCGTCCGGGCGCGGGTGACGTTCGAGCTCACGGGTGATGATCGCGAGCTGCTCGCGGCGGCCCCGGATCAGTACGCAGCGCATCCGCGCGAGTCGCTGGTTTATACGCATGTCGCGAGCCACCCCGGCCTGGATCGGGCCTTCTCCGCGATAGACTACGACGCCGACACGACACGCTTCGAGCTCGAGCTGGACACTGCTGGGCTAGAGCCCGGGCCCAGCGGCGAGACCGTCATCTTTCACCTGCTCGTGCGCGACGAGCGCGGCGGCGTCGACTGGCTGCAGCGCGCGGCGTGCGTCCTTCCCCCATGACCTCCGACAACCGACAGCGATCTCGAGGAGAAAATCCGCACATGAACATCGAACTGATACTTGGAAAAGTAGCCGAGCTCGGCGCGAGCTGGGTGCTGTGGGCGCTGCTCGCGCTGAGCGTGAGCGGCGTCGCCATCATCGTGGAGCGCGCCATCTGCTTCTACAGCACGCGCGACGACATCCAGAGCCTGTCCGCCGAGCTCGGTCGGCTCGTCTCGACGCGCCAGTGGCGGAGAGCCGAGAAGCTGCTCTCCGAGTCGCCGAGCTTCGAAGCGCGCGTGGCGCTGGCCGCCGTCGGCCAGGACGATCCCGATAGCGCCGACCAGCTCATGCTCGGCGCGAGCCAGAACGCGCGCCTCGAGCTGGAGAAGAACCTCGCCTTCCTGGGCACCGTCGGTAGCAATGCGCCGTTCGTGGGTCTGCTCGGCACGGTCATCGGTATCATCGGCGCGTTCCGCAAGCTCGATCAGAGCCGAGGCGCCTGGAGCGACGGTCTGATGAGCGAGATCGGTGAGGCGCTGATCGCGACCGCCGTGGGGTTGCTCGTCGCGCTGCCGGCGATCGCCGCGTCCAACGTGTTTCGCGGCGTGGTGCAGACGCGGCTCGCCCGGGCCGATGGTTTGCGCCGGGTCGTGCTCGGGCAGCTGCACGCGCAGCGGGAGGGTTGAGTCATGGCGGGAATGGAAGAACCGAACGGCTCGTCCGAGATCATGAGCCAGATCAACGTGACGCCGCTGGTCGACGTGTTGTTGGTGCTGCTGCTCGTGTTGATGGTGTCGGCGAGCGCGGCGGTAGCCCGGGCCCTCGATGTCCAGCTCCCGGCGGCGGCCTCCGGTCAGACTCAGTCGAGCACGCTGACGCTGCGGATCGACAGCGCGGGCCAGTGCTGGCTGGACGACGAGCGCATCGACGCGCCGCGCCTCGGCGAGCGTTTGTCGGCGCTCGGCGCGCCCGAGCGGCTGAGCGTGGTGATCGCTGCCGATGGAGCAGCCGCGCACCGGCACGTGATCGAGGTCTTGGATGTGCTCCGCTCGCGGCACGTCGAGGACGTGGCGTTCGCGGTTCGAGCGCGAGAGCAGCCATTGTGAAGCGTCCGAGCTGGATCGGCGCCCCGCTGGCCGCGAGCACGTTCGTTCACGCGGCGCTCGGGCTGCGGCTCTACACGAGCCCGCTCGCGCCGCCGGAGGCGCTCGAGCGAGACACCTTCGTGGTGCGCAGCGTCGAGCTCGCCCCGCCGCCGCCAGCGTCGTCCCCCTCGCCGCAGCCGCTGCCCGGGCCCGAGCCGCCCGGGCCCGAGCCGACGCGAAAGCCGGCGCCGCCGAAACCCACGCCGCCGAGACCCGCGCCGCCAGCGCTCACGCCCGTAGGTCCCGAGCCCAGCGAGCCCGCGATCGAGCCGGTCACGGCACCCGAGGCGCTGCTCGCCGCGGGACCGCCCGCTGACTCCGGCACGGTCGCTCGAGTGCCCGGAGCCGCCATCGCTGCCTGGTCGACGAGCGGTGGCGCGCCGCAAGCACCCCAGCCAGAGCGCACCCTCGCCAGGCCATCCCCGGCGTTCACCAAGCTCTCGGATCTATCGCGCAAGCCGCGCGCTCCCGCCCTCGACGCCGCCCTCCGCGACAACTACCCCGCCGAGCAGCGCCGGCGTGGCGTCGAAGGGCAGGCCGAGGTGCAAGTGATGATCGAGGGCAACGGTCGCGTGGGCGAGATCCAGGTGCTGTCGGAGAGCTCGCCGGGGTTTGCCGAAGCCTGCCGCCGCACCCTGCGTGGCAGCCTCTGGAGTGAGCCAGTCGGGCGCGACGGCCGCCCCGTGCGCACCCGCCTGACGTATCGCTGTCGCTTTCGCGTCGAGCGCTGAGCACCGGTTCGTGCGGCTGGACCTCACGAAGCGCGAGCCAGCGCGGGGGGACGCCGGCGATTGGCGATGTGGACGGCGTGACCGAGGCCGTGTTCTGCTGCCTCGTGCACCGCTTCGGCCAGGGTCGGGTGGGCGTGTACGGTGAGCGCGAGGTCCTCCAGGCTGGCGCCGACCTCGAGCGCCAGCGTCAGCTCCGCGATCAGCTCGCTCGCCTCGGGGCCGACCACGCCAGCGCCGACCAGCCGATCGTCACGCGCGATCAGCTTGACGAAGCCAGCGGTCTCGCCGAGCGCCTGGGCACGGCCGAGCGCCGAGAACGGCATCTTGCCGATGCTGATGGCTCCGCCCTGCGCGCGCGCCTGCGCCTCGCTCTCGCCAACGGTCGCGATCTCGGGTGAGCCGAAGATGACGCTCGGCATGGCGCGATAGTCGACCACCACGCGGCGACCGCTCAGCACCTCGCTCAGCACCTCGGCCTCCTTGTAAGCCTTGTGGGCGAGATAAGGCGGGCCCGCCAGGTCGCCGATGGCGAAGAGGCCTGGCACGTTCGTCTGGCAGCGCTGATCCACCCGCACGTGACCACGCTCGTCGAGCTGGACGCCGACCTGCTCGAGCCCGAGACCCTGGGTGCTCGGCACGAAACCCGCCGCGACCAGCACCGCGCTGCCTGTGAGCTCGCGGCGGCCGCCGGCGCCCTCGACCGCGACGCGTACGCCGCTCTCCGTGTGTGTCAGCCCGAGCGCGCGCGTGCTCGTATGGATCTGCGCGCCGCGCGCCACGAGCTGCTTGTGCACGACCTGAACCAGATCCGAATCCAGCCCGGGCAGCAGCGAGCCGGTCAGCTCCACGATCTCGAGCTGCGAGCCGAGCTGCTGATAGGCGCTGCCGAGCTCGACACCGATGACCCCGCCGCCGAGCACGATCAGCCGCTCGGGCAGCTGCTCGAGGAACACCGCCTCCTTGGCGGTCAACACGCGCTGCCCGTCGGGCTCGAAGCCGGGCAAGACCCGCGTCGTCGCGCCCGTGGCCAGCACGATGGCCTCGGTCGCTTCGAGCTCGAAGGCCTCCCCCTCGCTGGGCGACACCGACACGCGGCTCGGGGACAGCAGGGTCGCAGTCCCGCGCACGAGCCGCGCCCCGTTGCTGCCGAGCAGCGCCGCGACACCGCCGGTGTGGTGCTCGACGATGCTGCGGTTGCGGCGCTGCGCTCGCGCCAGATCGAGCCGGACCCCGTCCGCGTGGATGCCGAAGTCCTCGCCGTGGCGCGCCCACTCGAAGCGTTGCGCCGTGGTGATCAGCGCTTTCGACGGGATACAACCCCAGTTCAAGCAGACCCCGCCGACACTGTCCTTCTCGATGCACGCGACCCGCTTGCCTCGCTGGCCGAGACGGATCGAGAGCGCGTAGCCGCCGGGACCACCGCCGATCACCAGCACGTCGAATCGTTCTGTCATGGACTCTCCAGAATTGTGAGACCGCTCGGTCTCTTTGTTGGCAAAAAAATACGCCGCCCGCGCCGGCTTGGGCTCAGCCGTCGGGCGAAAACCCATCGATCCAGCTCGTCAGGTGCTGCACGGCATGGCGCATCGGCGCCTGCGTGCCGTACAGCTTCGCGAGCATGATCGCGCCCTCGAGCTGGGCGATGAAGACATGGGTGAAGGCCTCGACGTCCAGATCGGAGCGAAGCTCGCCGCGCTCCTGGCCGGTGCGGACGATCGAGCGCAGCGACTGTTTCAGCCCGTTCAGGACGCGCTGCGCCTCGGCCTTGAGCTCGGGGTTGTCGTCGTCGGCCTCGACCGCGGCGTTCAAGATCGGGCAGCCGCCGGGCACCGGTGGATCGGTCGGGATGCGCGCGTAGACGCCGATGATCGCGCGCAAGCGATCGAGCGCGCCCTCCTTGCCCGCCAGGGCAACGCTGAAGCGCTCCTTCATCTTGTCGGTCGCGTAGGCAAACGCGGCGAGGGCGAGCTCTTCCTTGCTGGCGAAGTGCCGGTAGATACCGCCTTTCTCCAGCCCCGTGGCCGCCATGACGTCGCTGATCGAAGCGCCGTGGTAGCCGTGTTGATTGAACAACGCGGCGGCCCGCTCCACGATCTGCTCGCGCGTGCGCGCTCCCTTGCTCATCCTCTGCCCTCCGCGACCCGACCGCTCGGCGGCCGACAGCGCGGTCCGTGAAAGAGACCGTTCGGTCTCTGACACGATGGGGCAGGGCCACGGGGTTGTCAAGCCCACACGAGCTCAGGCCGCCGCAGGGGCGCGCCTTCGCGCCCCCCCGCGGCAGCAAACGCCGCGGGCTCTCGATGCACGCGGCGGCGTCAGACGCGCGTGTTCTTCACGGCGGACGAGTGATGGTGCTTGCGGTAGGTGTCTTTGACGATCGCCGCCAGCCGGTCGAGCTTGGCTTTTGACAAGACGGCGTCGGCCTTGGCCGAAGCCCGGAGCTGGTCGAGCTCGGCCTCGCTGCTGCCGGTCACGAGGATCACGCCCAGGCTCGAGAAGCGTTGGTTGCCCTTGAACAGGGCCGCCAGCCGATCCCCGCGGATGCTCGGCATCTGCACGTCGATGACCACGACGTCGATGGCTTGATCGACGATCACTCGGGTCGCACCGATCGGCGAGGCGAGGCTCGACACCTTGAACCCGGCATGGCTCAGGCGATGGGTCATGTCGGCTCGCGCGATCTCGCTGTCGTCGATGACGAGCACGTTGAGCGTGGGCTGCGTATCAGTCATGTGGCGTCGTGCGCCGGGCGGCGGTCGATCGCCGCCGCTCGGCGTTCAGACCGAAAGGCCGTAGCTTCCGTCCCCCGGCAGGTGTCCGTCGATGGCGATGACGCGCACGTCACCCGATACGTGGCCGATCCGCACATACGCGATGGAGT
>Ga0315910_10002644_pt1 | contig 15556 bp, 17 predicted proteins | sample EdamamesoilMG_FD_204470 | JGI IMG/M metagenome (GOLD analysis project Ga0315910, IMG submission 204470) | Garden soil microbial communities collected in Santa Monica, California, United States - Edamame soil | ecosystem: Environmental > Terrestrial > Soil > Garden | place: USA: California... | reverse complement strand
TCGATAGCCTCACCCTCCTTCCCACACAACAATCCCACACAATTTCCACACGGCCCCCACCTTAGGCCGGCGCTCGGCCGACACACTTTCTCCGCTCAATATTACGGAGGAAGGTATGAATAAGAGTCTGTTTTTCAAACTTGGCGCCATCGGCCTGCTAATCGTTGTGCTGCTAGTTCTACTGGGGCAAATCGACGGGCTCGTTCACGAGCGACAGACGTTGCGCGACCAGGTGGTGCAAGACATTGCACGCAGTTCCAGCTACAACCAACACATCAACGGTCCGCTGGTCATCGTGCCCTACAAGAAAACCGTCCGCGAATGGAAAACGCATCCTAAGACTGACGCGCGCTATATGGAGGAAAGCGAGGTCGCCGGCGAGCTGCGCTTTTTGCCCGAGTTGTTCAAGTTAAACGGCACTGTGCAAACCGAACTGCGCGCACGCGGCATCTATCAAGCCCGGCTCTATCATGCCAACAACAAAATCGCCGGCCACTTCGATCTGCCGGCACAGTGGGGTATCAAAGAGAATTTTGCCGACTATCGTTTCGGAATCCCCTTCTTGGCCTTGGGAATCAGCGATATTCGCGGCATCGAAAATGCCTTGACGCTGAGCGTCAACGACCAATCGGTCAAGTTTCAGCCCGGCAGCAGGACCTCATTACTGGGCGATGGCGTCCATGCGCCGCTGCCGCTAGCGGGCGGCGACAGCGTCAATCGTGTCGAGTTTGCGTTCGAACTGCGGCTGCAAGGCACCGGCCAACTCGATATCACACCGGTAGGACGCGAGACGCAAGTCACGCTGACGTCGGATTGGCCGCACCCGAGTTTTATCGGCGAATACTTGCCGGTGGAACGTGAGATAACCGCGCAGGGATTCACCGCACGCTGGCAAACCTCGTTCTTCTCGACCAATCTGGAAGAAGCTTTGCAGCGCTGCAACGGCCAAGAGCGTTGCGAGGAATACGGCGATCGTCATTTCGGCGTTGGCTTGGTCGATCCGGTGGATCAATACTTAAAAAGCGACCGCGCGATTAAATACGCCTTGATGTTCATAGCGCTGACATTCGCCGGTTTCTTTCTGTTCGAGGTGCTCAAGCGCTTGGCGGTGCATCCGGTTCAATACGGCTTGGTCGGTTTGGCGATGGCGGTATTTTATCTACTGTTACTGTCACTATCCGAGCACATCGGCTTCGCCCTCGCCTACGCCGTCTCGGCATCGGCGTGTGTCCTTTTGATCGGCTTCTATATCAGCGCCGTGCTGCACAGCCTGTTGCGCGGTCTTGGGTTTGGCGCCGGCTTGGCCGCACTATACGCCATGCTGTACACCTTGCTCAGCGCGGAAGACTACGCGTTATTGATGGGATCGATACTTATCTTCGCTCTACTTGGCGCAGTGATGATACTGACGCGCAATGTAAATTGGTTTGGACTGGCGAAGGCACCCGCCGCCGACTAAGCGGCAAAGGGAAATCGGGAGGATGCGGTTGCATCCTCCCGATAACGTTTAGTCGCGCTCCATACGTGACTGTTGTACGCTCCGCTCCGTGCATTCGCACGCTAACACTTTATAAAATGGCGGAATTGGCGTGAACAACGGCCTGCTGCGACTTTCATTTTCGGTTTGCCTGTCCGCTCTCGCGCTGTCACCGGCAACGCGCGCCCAAACGCTCGACGAGCAATACGAATATTATTTGGAAACCGCGTCGCCGCCCGGCACCTTCAACGATCACAAGTGTTTGCGTCTTGCATTCCAGCGCATCCCTGGCACTCAGGACATAGTACCGGGACAAGCCGGACCTAACTTATTCGCGCAATGCGACGACTTTCCCTTTCAAAACCAGGGCAGCAGTTCCGCAGTCTCGTCCGGCGGCGGCAGCGGCGCAGCGATGAGTCGCAGCAGCAGGACCAATGATGCGGCGTTGCGCCGACGGCGCGAGAACGCCAGGACGGAGCAAAGCAACGCGTCGCTTCCGCAGCACGTGAACGGCGGCGCGGCCAGCAGTGACATCGACTCGCCGCTGTTCGAGAACGGCAGTGTGTTCATGTCGTATGACTACCGCAATGAAGAGCAGGACGTCACCCGCTACGAAGACGGACGCGACAGCGATCGCCAAACTCTTTTGCTTGGCGCGGACTATCGATTTAGCGATGCGCTGGTCGCGGGCGCTGCAATCGGCTTCGACGAATTGACGGGCGATTTCGCCGGCGGCGGTGAATTCGAGACTGCGGGCTACAACGTAGCGCTGTACGTGTCGTGGCAAGCGATTGATCGCTTGTTTGTCGATGTATCTGCAAGCTTCGACTTTAAGGACGTAGAGTCGACTCGCATTGTCGGCAGACGTATCGCGTTCATTCCGCTTGGTCAAACAGAGCCGCTCATTTTCTACAATCCCGCGTATACGCCCGTTGACGGCGAAACAGACAGCAAAGCATTCGCAGCCGATATCTTGTCCGGCTACGATTTCAGCCTCGGGCGCTTTGTCTTTGGACCGCGCGTGGGCGCCAGCATCTTGAATACGTCCATCGACGACTACATCGAGACCGGCAGTTCGCCGATGACGCTGGCCTTTGACGAGCAAACGGATGAGTCCCTACAGAGTTCGGCGGGATTACAAGCCAGCGCTGCGTTTACCGTAGGCGGTGTGGTTATCGTGCCGCAAGTCAACGTCGACTGGCTGCATGAATTCAGCAGCGATCAGCGTGTGATTACGGTCCGCTTTGCCGAAGATCTGCGAACCAATCCAGTGAAGTTTGGATTCTTAAACCAGCCGCCGGACCGGGATGTCTACACTGCGCGAATCGGTGCCGTGGCCGTGTTCAAACACGGCTTGAGTGCGTTCGTCTCGGCGGAGAAATTGTTTGCACACGATTATCGCGAACAATTTGGCGTCAGCGCCGGCGTGCGCTGGGAGATGTGACGCTATAGCCGCAACAGCTCGCGGCTTTTGCTTAAGCGTTCGATCGCATATCGATAGCCCGCCTCGACCGCGCGATCAAATGCTTGCCAGTTAAGAAGATCTATATCGCCGAGCGGCGGCTGCAACAGCAAGTCGGTTTGCTCGCGAACGACCGCGGTGTTGGTGGCGCTGTTGATCATGCCGGCCCGCGAAAGAATCTGGAAAATATTGACGGTCTTTTGTTTGGTACTGAAGCGCTTGATCAAGTTCCAGAACGGCGGACCTTCGGCTTCGTCCATGTCGGTGGTAAAGACGCGTTCGGCGCCGACATCAACCCCGATTACGGGACCACGACAGAAGTCACGCATCACATCTACCGGCAGATTATTGATCGTCGCGCCGTCGACGAAGATTTCGCCTTTGCTGAACACCGGCGGTAACACACCGGGAATGGCTACGGACGCACGCAGCCAGCGCCAAAGCTCGCCGCTGCGATGCACTGCACTGTGACCGGTGGTGAGATTGGCGGAAACACAAAAGTAGGGCAGCGGTAGGTCTTCGATATGCACTTCGCCCATTTCCTGGCGCAGCAAGCGGCTTACTTTGCGACCGGATACCAACGACACCAAGGGAAAGGTGTAGTCGCTGAGCGGATTAGTGTCCACGAAGGTGCGCTTGATGTGATACACCATTTCATCGTATGTCCATTCGGACGCGATACCCCCGGCGATGATGGAGCCGATGCTGGTGCCGCCGACCGCATCGATGGGAATATTGGCTTCGCGCAAAGCGCGCAACACGCCGATATGTGCAAAGCCGCGCGCTCCGCCGCCGGATAGAGTGAGGCCGATGCCGCGTCCGGTAAGCAGGCGCGCTATGCGTGTGACGTCCTTTTCGCCGCGAACATGATGGTGGTTGCATTCCGGCTTGCTATCGAGCCAGCGGCGTGCGGCGCCCGATTGAATGTTGCCGTCGTGCAGCAGAACCAGCTCGGTACGGTGTTGATGCATGCGTGCTTCGCGCGCTGTTTCCAGCGCAGCCCATTCGAAGGCCTCGCATTCGGCACGCGCCAGCAATAGCAACGAGTCCGCCTGCCGCAAACATAATTTGGTCCACGGCGTAGGTTTGTTGTCGGTCACGTAGACGACAAAGTCATTAGCGCGCTCTACATTGTTGAACCAATGGGTAGTGTGTTCGGCGCCGCGCACATTCCATATCAATTCAGTTCGACCGATACGGCTGAGCGCTTTAACGAGATCGGTTGCGAATCCCACCGCATCGACTTCGCTGTCGTGCGGCACTACCGCGAAGGTTTGCAATACGGCGCGCTGCGTGCGCAATTGCTGTTGTTGCGAATTTTCCAATCGACGCACAGTGAGTTGCGCCACGCGCAGCAGTCCCTGCGGATGACTGAGCATCAAATCTTCGAAGGCTTTTTTGGACCAGCGGCCCACTTCGGAGTCGCGCAGTGCAATCACGGTGGCGCTCCGCGGTTTACCGGAGATCAACGCCATCTCGCCCACCGATTCGCCGACGCCCACCCGGCCGACGAACTGCGAGCGATTTTCACCGCTGGGCACGTACGCGCCCAAGCATCCGGTGATGACAAAGTACACGGCGTCGGCGGGCTCGCCCGCTTCGAACAACGTGGTGCCGCCCGGCAGCGAAAACCACTCGATCTCTTGCGCAATCTCCGCCAGCAATTCCGGCTCCAGGCCTTGGAACATCGGCAAATGCGCGACGAGCGAAAGCGCGCTACGCGCCTCGATGGCGGTTTCGGTAATGGTGTCGTCTTCGATGCTCATGGGTGCTCGGCTGTCCTAAGGTTGCATCGGCAAATTGCTGAATCACTTAAGCGCACCAACCAGCGGCGACAACGCTAGTGGGTAACGCGTAGTCGGCCGGACTCACGAAATAACTAGCGATTTCAACGCCGCCACAGTGGCACATGAGCGGAATGATTTCGCGTCAACCAAACAAAAATTAATGAGTTGACAATGAATTTGGGCGCGAAACATACTGCGCGCCCCGCCGAGACCCGCCGATGAATGCACAGTTACGACCGACCGACGCCCACACCGCGTGGATAGACCGCGATGCCGCCGTCGTGTGGCATGGCTTTACGCAAATGAGTTCTTACGGCGATAACGCGCCGTTAATTGTGGAGCGTGCCGAAGGCCGGGAGCTCATCGACGTAGATGGCAAACGCTATCTGGATGCAATCTCATCGCTGTGGGTGACGACGCTGGGCCATCGAGTGCCGGAGCTGGACGCGGCGCTGCGCGAACAGATCGATCGCGTCGCTCATTCGACTTTACTTGGCAACGGCAATCGCATCGTCATCGAGTTTGCGGAAGCGCTGGCGCGAGTAGTACCTGTCGACAATGCGCGGTTTGTATTTGCGTCGGACGGCGCATCCGCGGTCGAACAGGCGCTTAAAATCGCATTTCAGTATTGGACCAATCGCGGCATCCGCAGCCGCAATACGTATCTGGCCTTCGGCGACGGTTATCACGGCGATACGGTGGGTTCGTTATCGGTCGGAGGCGGTGGTTTCGGTACGACGGTTTTTGATCCGCTGCGCTTTCCCGTATTGCGCGCGCCCTCGTTTGCACAACACAACTGCTTATCCGTCGCCGCACAGATGGTGCGTGAGCATCGCGACAGACTCGCGGCAGTAATCGTCGAACCGCTTGTGCAAGGTGCGGCGGGCATGCTGATCGCGAAGGCCGCCGATTTTTCGCAATTGCAACAAGCTTGTCGCGAATGCGATGTGCTGCTTATTTGCGATGAAGTGGCAACCGGCTTCGGGCGCACCGGCACATTGTTCGCCTCGGAGCAGTGCGGATTACGACCGGACTTGCTGTGCCTCGGCAAAGGCATCACAGGCGGCTACTTGCCGATGTCGGCAACCGCCGCGTCCGACAGAGTATTCGAGGCCTTCCTTGGGCCGGACTTGAGCGAACGGACTTTTTATCACGGCCACTCCTACGGGGGTAACGCGCTTGCCGCTGCCGTGGCGCTACGCCACTTGCAGGTAATGCAATCGTCGAACGTGCTAACGAATGTGCTCGCACGCTCGGCGCAACTTCGCACTTTGTTCGACAGCAACGTGCGCGATCACACACTGGTGGTCGACATTCGACTGACAGGCTTGATGGGTGCAGTTGAATTGAATCCGACCGGCGACACCAAGTTGGCGCGCAAGGTCTGTGCATCGATGGTCAAGCGCGGTGTCTTAAGCCGCTCGATGGGACCGGTCATAACCATCGTGCCCCCATTGACGGTGACCGACGGCGAAATCGAGCGCATCGTCGCCGCGCTTGTCGCAGCCTTGGACGAGCACACATGAGCTGGGATGCCTGGGCACAACAACAGGTGAGCGCTTTGAAGCGTGCGCAACGCTGGCGCGAAAATATTCCTTTCGATAGCCACGGTCCGCAGGGTACTCGGCACGATCGGACGCTCATCTCGTTTGCATCGAACGATTATCTGGGACTCAGCACTCATCCCGCGGTGTGTCTTGCCGCAGCCGATGCGATCGCGAAATTCGGCGTCGGTGCAGGCGCGTCGCGTTTGGTCACCGGCACGCGCAGTCAACATGTGGAACTTGAGGAAACACTGGCTCAATGGCAACGAACCGAACGGGCTTTGGTGTTTCCAACAGGTTACGCGGCCAATCTCGCCGCACTGTCGGTGCTCGGCACAAGCGATGTCACCATCTTTAGCGATCAACTCAATCATGCGTCGATCATCGACGGTTGCCGACTGGCAAAAGCGCGCACGGAAGTGTATCGCCACTGCGATATCGACCACCTTGAAGGGATATTACGACCAACAAAAGGTCGAAAGATTGTGGTCAGCGACCTCGTATTCTCAATGGATGGCGACATCGCGCCGGTGAGCGAGCTTGCAATGCTATGTGCACAACATGGCGCCCTCTTGGTGTTAGACGAAGCCCACGCAGCATTGGAGCCGATTCGCACGTCGTACGACTGCGAAGTGCTGCACATCGGCACGCTGTCCAAAACGCTGGGTTCGATGGGCGGATGGGTGGCGGGAACGAATTCGCTGATCGACTTGCTCATCAATCGTGGACGCTCGTACATTTACACGACCGCACTCTCCATGCCGGACACTGCCGCTGCGTTGGCCGCGCTGCGCATCTACACATCGGCGGAAGGCGAGACACTGCGTGCGCGCTTGCTCCACTACATCGACCAGCTTAAGCCGGTTCACCGATCGCCCATCGTGCCGGTAATTCTCGGGTCGGACCACGCAGCGTTGCAGGCGGCCGCCTATCTGCTTGAGCAAGGCATCCATGTGCCGGCCATTCGTCCGCCCACTGTTCCCGAAGGAACGGCGCGTTTGCGCGTAACGCTTTCGGCCGCGCATTCACAATCGATGATCGATCACCTGCTGCGCTCATTGCAGCAGCTCGTGTTGTCTTTGCAACCATGCCCCATCGCCCTTCACGCCTAGTCGGCATCCTCGGCACGCATACGGAAGTCGGCAAAACATTTGTTGCCGCACGTTGGCTTGCGCATTTGCGACAGCAAGGTATCCGCGTTGCGGCGCGCAAGCCGGTGCAGTCATACGACGTCAACGATGCGGCAACGGATGCCGATCAACTTGCCGGCGCCACCGGCGAAGCAAGTATTAGCGTTTGCCCGGCGCATCGCCGCTATCCATTGGCCTTTGCACCACCCATGGCGGGCGATGCGCTCGCGCGTCCGTCGATCCGCATAAGCGAGTTGCTCAATGAGATTGTCTGGCCGGCCGGTATAGAACTCGGCGTGGTGGAATCGGTGGGCGGGCCTCGTTCACCGATTGCACATGACGGCGACAGCATCGACTTAATCGCGCGCTTGCAGCCGGACGAAGTGTTGTTGGTAGCCGACGCCAAGCTCGGCACGTTGAATGCGGTGCGATTATGCCTTCAGTGCATCGGCAGCGTGCCAACCGTAGTATTTTTGAATCGCTTCGATGCGCACAATGAACTGCACCGATTGAATCGACAGTGGCTCCAAGACAAATACGGCATCGCTACATCGATCGATGTGCAATCGCTGCCCTTCGCATAGTTCATTGCTTAGGCAGGGGCCGACTTAGATACGGGTCATTATTTCTCTACCGGAAACTTGGCTTCCCACTGCGGCATGTCGCCTTCGAGGTGCATCAGCTTATTGAAGCCATTCGTCTTCAACACCTCGGCCGCTTGTCCCGCACGCCGCCCGGAACGGCAGTAAAGCACCACATCTTTCTGCTTTGCACTCTGCAATTCACTCAAACGCTTGCCGATTTGATCGACCGGAATATTAACCGCGCCCGGCACGTGGCCCTGCGCAAATTCATCCGGCGTGCGCACATCCACGATGACGAATGATTCGTCCATTTTCTTGGCGCGCCCGAGCAATTCGTCGGCTTTGATTTCAACGACATCCGCGATCGCGCTGCCGCAAAACAGGGTGGCTGCCGTAGATAGAAGAACACAGGCGATAACCTTGCGCATGGGGTCACCTTAGATCTGAAGAGGTTTAGTCGGCGGTGGGGCACAGATCTTACAACAATAATTTGCGCATTTTCTTTGCTCGGTCTGTAAGAAACCGGCTCCCCCGCACGACCACCTCTTCAGCAAGCGGCTATTCCGCTTTGCATCATCAATCACAACAGGAGATCGATATGAGCACTCAATCCACTCGCTATACCTCCACCGCCGCTTTGGCGCTTGCATTAAGCGCAGCTTTGAATCTTGCAACCGCTCCCGCCATTGCCGCCGAAGATATGAGCAAAGAGAAATGCTTCGGTGTCGCATTAAAGGGCAAAAACGATTGCGCCGCCGGCGCAGGCACGACGTGCGCGGGTTCGTCGAAGATGGATCATCAAGGCAACGCATGGAAACTGGTGCCGAAAGGCACTTGCGAAAAGACCGCTTCGCCTTCCTCGCCGACCGGTTTCGGTCAACTGATGGCATATAAGGAAAAGATGAAGGGCTAGGCCGTGAACGCTTCGCACAGCATCCAGCGCTCTGCATTCCCTTCCGGCCGTGCGAATTTACCCGCACGCGCCGGTCTGGGATTGAAGGTCCAGCACAGCGGCATGGTGCTCGAATCATTGCCCGACGTCGGCTTCTTTGAAGTGCACGCCGAAAACTACCTGGTCGACGGCGGACCTTTTCATCGTCATCTGACGCGAATTCGCGAATCGTATCCGCTGTCGCTGCACGGCGTGGGTTTATCCATCGGCGGTGAATCGCTCGACACCGCGCACCTGGAACGCATTGCAGCGCTAGTCAATCGCTATCAGCCGCAATCGTTCTCCGAACATTTAGCGTGGTCGAGCCACGGCGGCGTTTTCTACAACGATTTGCTGCCGCTTGCCTATACCGGCGAGACGCTGCAGCGTGTCTGCAATCACATCGATCGTGTGCAAACTCGTCTACGACGCCGCATGCTGCTTGAAAATCCGGCAACCTATATCGAGTTTGTCGACTCTACTTATACGGAAGCAGAGTTTATTACCGAAGTGACGCGACGCACGGCCTGCGGCTTATTGCTCGACGTAAACAATGTGTACGTATCCTGCGCAAATCATCGGCGCGATATGCATCGCTATTTGCGGACTCTGCCACTAGATCGGATCGGTGAAATTCATTTGGCAGGATTTAGTACCGAGATCGATGGTCTCGGCAACACTCTGCACATCGACACGCACGGCTCGGAAGTGGCCGACGCTGTCTGGCAACTGTACGAATACGCGCTTGGACTCGCCGGTCCTCAGCCCACTCTCATCGAATGGGACAACGCCGTTCCCGCATTAGACGTCCTGCTGGCGCAGGCGCGGCAAGCCGACGCAATGTTACGCGCACCCTCGGCGAAGCTGGCCTGCGCATGAACACAACCGCATTCACTTCGGCGTTGCTAAGTACCAATACACCCGATGGACTGCGTATGGGCAACGCATCCGATCCAGCTACGCGCCTTGCGGTGTATCGCAATAACGTATTTGCTTCCCTGACGAATGTGCTTGCCGACAGCTTTCCTGTCACACGCGCCTTGGTCGGCGAGGAATTTTTTCGTTGCATGGCACAGCAGTTTATTCGCCTGCATCCGCCGCGCTCGCCACTACTGGTGCGGTACGGAATGGGTGCCGATGAAGATTCCTTGGTGGTGTTTATCGCAAACTTTCCGCCTGCGGCCGGCGTGCCCTACCTAAGCGATGTCGCCAAGCTGGAGGCCGCGCGCATCCACGCCTATCACGCCGCCGATGAAACGCCGCTAGAGCACAAAGCGCTGACGTCGGCACTAAATAGCTCCGTGGAGCAAGTGCGGATACGCTTGCATCCGTCGGTGCAGATACTGGCATCACCGTTTGCGATTGCCTCGCTGTGGTTTGCGCATCACGGCATCGTGGATATTTCAAGCGTCGATCCGTATAGCCCGGAACAAGCGCTAGTACTGCGAGACGAATTGGACGTACTGGTACTGACGATCTCGCCGGGCGATGCGACGTTTATTAACAGCGTGCACCGTGGTGAAACGCTGCAACAAGCCGTCAGCGCTGCGGAATCGCACTCTGATTTCGACTTGACGCGCGCGATGCAAGGTTTGATTCGTCATCGCGCCATTATTCATTTATCTACCGAGTAAATCATGACGCTTGCCACCGCCGCACAATCCATCGCTGCCTCATTCGGTCGCATTCCGCATTCCTTCGTTGCGTTGCTGGCGCGCTTTTCGATCGCCGCCGTATTTTGGCAATCGGGGCAGACAAAAATCGAAGGATTGGCGATCGATTTGATCGGCGGCAACGTACAAATCGGTTGGCCGCGCTTGTCGGACTCGGCTGTGGATTTGTTTCGCAGCGAATATGCTTTACCGCTAGTGTCGCCCGAGATTGCAGCGCCTTTGGCGGCGATTGCAGAGCATTTTTTTCCGGTGCTGTTGCTAATCGGCTTGGCCACACGCCTGTCGGCTGCCGCGTTACTGGGGATGACGCTAGTAATTCAGATCTTCGTCTATCCCGGTGCATACCCGACTCACGGAGTCTGGGCAGCGGTATTGTTGTATTTGATGGCGCAAGGTCCGGGGGCCTGCTCTATCGATGCGTGGCTGGCACGATCACGTTAAATAGCCGGATGACGAGCAAATTCGAAATTCCGCTTAACGGACACTGGGATATGCTCATACGTCACCACGATAAACATCGTGTATTAAAGTAGAATCGCGACCCAATACGAACCGGGCAGTTAGCCGGCTCTTATGGATAAGGAGATCGCGATGGACTCAAGATCAAGTCGGTTCAATTGGAGCATCTCGGTCACCGCAGCGCTCTTGGCGCTAACCGCATGCGGTGGCGGCGGAGATGAACCGAGCACCGCGATCACTGCAACGCCCAGCTTGCAGTCGCAACTCGGTTCGCGCGAATCGTTGTTGTCATGGACGCCGGAGCAGCAGCGGCTGGGCTACCGGAACATGGAAATGATCTACGACACGCGCAGCATCAGCCGCAGTGCTGCGTCGCCCGTTGCCGCTTATCCGCTTCCCGAAACGCTGTTGGATCTATCCGCCGTGCGATACCAAGTACAAGGAATCACGTACTCGATCGCAGACTATATTGCGAATAACAACGTCGCCGGCTTGTTGGTGATTCGAAACGGCGCCATCGTTTACGAGCGATACTCTTTCGGTCATACGCGCGACAGCAAATGGACTTCATTTTCGGTCGCAAAATCCGTTGTCTCACTGCTGTTCGGTGCGGCGATCCATGACGGTTTTATTGCCAGCATCGACACACCCGTCACCGCGTACTTGCCTACCTTGGCCGGCACTTCGTACGACGGCGTGACTATCCGTCATTTATTACGGATGACTTCGGGCGTGCAATGGAACGAAAGCTACACCGACCCGCAATCGGATGTGGCGCGAATCGGCGCCGTAATGCGTCAATCTGGAACGGCGGGATTGTTGCAGTACATGGGTAATCTATCGCGTGTCGCCGCGCCCGGCGCACGCTTCAACTACAGCACCGGCGAAACGCACTTAGCCGGTGCGGTATTGTCGGCTGCGGTCGGCGAAAATTTATCGGCTTATCTCAGCCGCAAAATCTGGTCTGCGTTCGCCATGGAATCGGATGCATTTTGGATGCTGGCCGGCGGCGCCGAACTGGGCGGTTGCTGCTTGAGCGCAACCTTGCGCGACTATGGGCGTATCGGTTTGTATGCGCTGGGCCAAGGCGTCGTAGCGAATAACACGCCGACATTGCCCCCAGGTTGGATGGCAAATTCCACAACTGGCGTAGCGCCCTATCCTGGCTACGGCTATCTATGGTGGCTGGGTAGCGACTACCACGCTGCAATCGGCATCTTCGGACAGTCGATACAAATCTACCCGCAGCAAAATTTACTTATTGTGATGCACAGCTTTTGGCCCGCTGCCGGCGACGTCGCGCTTTCCGCACATCGCGCTGCGGTGTCCGCCGCAATCAGAACGGCGGTCACACCGTAAGATCATTCTCGTTTGCGCGCAAACGCTCGCGCCGTCGAGCGTAGTGTCGCCATTTGCTTTTCGAAGTTGCGGCACGCAACGCATATGACTAGGTGCATGCGCACCGCAACGCGCTCGCCCATCTTGAGCGGGCGATCTTGCGATTGCGATACCAGCTGTGTCGCTTCGCGGCACTTCAGCATGGCAACTCCCCCGCTGCAAACCAACGGTTTTCCAAACACTCGCGCAGACGCAGCCGCGCGCGATGCAGCAGCACATGCACATTGCTCAAGGAAACCTCGGCGCTGGCGCAGATTTCCTCCACCTCCAGCTCGACGAACTCTCGCATCATGAATACGCGCGCCTGCTTGACCGGCAACCGATCCAAGCAGGTTTCGAAGACTAGCCAAAACTCGCTCGACCGCAGCGCATGCTCGGGATCGTTCGCGCTTGCCGACCAGTTCTCCGGCGCTTCCGCGTCTCGCCAGTGGCCCGTTTCGTCGAACAACGCCGCCATCTCCTCGCCGTCCTCATCGTCACGCGACACAGCCAGCGCTTCGGGAATACGCTGTCGGCGACGCAACGCGTCCGCAATCTTGTGTTTAAGAATGGCGAACACCCAGGTCTTGAATGCGGCGCGCCCGCCGAAAGAACGTTCATTCTTTAATGCACCGACCAGAGCCTCCTGCACGGCGTCTTCGGCGGCATGCGGGTCGCTCAACTGCAGCGCCGCGAATTTCACCATTTGCAGGCGCAGATCCGCCAGAAACCCCGGTTCTTGGAAGCCACTCGGTGCCGACGCAATTAACTCCTTGGTAGCGTTCATGAGTGCAGTGTTCTAGTTAGCGAACGATAGTGACGGCGCGAATCGTCTTCGTCATCGTTAGGCCTGCGCCAATTGGGTGAGCTTGTCGCCGGATACGCGGAACATGGTCCATTCATTTAACGGTTCCGCGCCCAATGCTTTGTAGAAATCGACGGCGCGCTGATTCCAATCCAGCACCGACCACTCGAATCGGCCACAACCCCGTTCGAGGGCAAGCTTGGCCACACGGCGTAGCAAAGCCTCGCCGACGCCTTCGCCGCGAAACGCCGGACGCACATACAGATCTTCCAAATAGATACCGGGCTGAGCACGGAAGGTGGAATAGTTGTGAAAGAACAAGGCAAACCCGACCGACTGGCGGTCGAGACGCGCCATTAGCACTTCGGCGTAGCGATGCGGGCCAAACAACGATTCGTCCAGGCGCGCCTCGGTCGCCACGAATTGATCGAGCAACCGTTCGAACTCCGCCAATTCACGAATCAACCCCACGATATCGGGGATATCGGCCGGTACGGCCGGCTCGATTCGCAAGTGCGAAAAATGCGATGAAAGCATGCGACTACCCTCGTGTTGGCGACTGTACACGCAGTTTTATGAGCGCAACAGCTCTTAAGCAGCCTTTAACGATTGCATTGAATGCGGCAGTGCGAATCGGCTATCGTGCCGTTCGCCGGTGACCGCAATACTCATTCGTCAAGAAAACCTCAATCATGACCGACGTTTCCAAGTTGCCGTTGAATGCCCTGCGCGTGTTCGAAGCCGTGGCTACGCATTTGAGCTTTACCGACGCGGCCGAATCGCTGGACGTCACCCCCGCCGCCGTTAGCGCACAAATTAAAACACTGGAGGAGCTATTGGAAACACCGCTCTTCCATCGCCACAGCCGCTCGGTACGGCTCACTTCGCAAGGCGCACAATTATTGCCGGGCGTGCAACGCGGGTTGGCGGAACTCAGTCACGCGGTCGAACAACTGCGCCGCCATCGCCAAAGCGGTTTGCTGAACATTTCGCTCTTGGGCGCCTTCTTACAGAAGTGGTTATTGCCGCGTTTGGGCGATTTTTATCGCACGCACCCGGAGGTGGACTTGCGGTTTAGCGCCAGCAGCGAGTTGGTGGATTTCATGCAAACCGATTTTCATGCCGCCGTCCGTTACGGGATGGGCGATTGGCCGGGACTCAAGGCCGAACGTATGTTGGACGATTGGGTCTTTCCGGTCGCCAGTCCTAAACTGGTGGAAAAGTTCGGCCCCATTCAGACATTGGCCGATTTTCAAAAGTACCCGCTACTGCATAGCAAACACGAGCCCTGGGCAAACTGGATGCGACGCGTGGGCGGCGACACTACGCGGGTAGAAACCGGCGCCGCGCTCGATCAAGCCGCCGACGATGCAGTGGCTGTGCTACTCGCGGCCGAACAAGGCCAAGGCCTGGCGCTGGCGCGCTGGTCGTTGGTCGCCAACGATCTCGCCGCCGGACGACTCATTCGGGCCAGCGAGCAAAGCGTGCGACAGAAAGCCGCTTATTATTTTGTCGCTCCGCCGCAAAACTACGACTTGCCGAAAGTCATCCGCTTTCATGACTGGCTGCAGGCCTGCTGCCGGCAATTCGCGCCGCCCGAGGGCGAGCGATTAGAGCCTTAGTAAGCGCTGCTTAACTCCGAAGGCTGCCGACTTAATCGAATGGAACCGGTTGTAAGACAAGGGTTTGTGAAACTATGAATTCCCTGTTTGGCGCTTAATCAGCTCATACCGTAGCGAAATCCCGCACCCACCCCATGACTGTTTTGCCCTCCATGGCCTTTGCCGCAGCGATGGTTTACTGGCTGAGCAATTACCTAAACCAGTGGTTCTCGCAGAACGTAACCGCCGTGCTGGATCTGATCCTGTTCGTTACCATTTTCGTCGCCACGAATACCTTCCTCAAAAAATTACGGGATGGCTAACCGCGAACGTGACGGCGCATTCCCACAGCATGTTGCTGTGCTCGCTCACGCGGTCGTAAGCGCAATCTACCCGACAATATCCGAGCGGTTGGACACTCGGAGTCGCGGTGCGTCGAAGTATTGCAGTCGCCCTTTTCACTGGCCTTGCCATCAGTAGCTCGTTGCCGCGATTTACTGTAGCGCAAGAATCAGCACCGCAAGAGACAGCTACGGAGGCTCCCGAGAGCGGCCTTCACGACGCGAAACCTCAGCACGCAGCCGAGTCACAGGCTCGCGGCATCGCCGAACTTAATCTGGGAACGTATGATCCCGTGTACTTCGTCGTCGGCAGCAACGGCGGAGATAGCGCCAAATTTCAAATCAGTTTTAAGTATCTGCTGTTTCGATTGGGAGGCTGGTTCCC
>Ga0315910_10002643_pt1 | contig 15556 bp, 11 predicted proteins | sample EdamamesoilMG_FD_204470 | JGI IMG/M metagenome (GOLD analysis project Ga0315910, IMG submission 204470) | Garden soil microbial communities collected in Santa Monica, California, United States - Edamame soil | ecosystem: Environmental > Terrestrial > Soil > Garden | place: USA: California... | reverse complement strand
GCGTTGCGACGTCGTGGAGCGCCTGAATCCGGGGCCACTTCGGGGTCATCGTACGCAACTTCGCTGGCGGAATACCCGCTTTGAGCAAACCACCCCCATAGGCACCACGCGCGATCAGCCCCACGCCAGCGCGAGCGAGTAGCGGAAATGTTGCGTGCTTGGCTTCAGGATCGAGGAGCCCGAAAGGGAGCTGCAGCGCGTCGAGAAAGCCTGCGTCGACCCATTCGGCGATTTCGTCGAGCCGTTCGAGCCCCACACCGAAATACCTGACCTTGCCGGACTGCCTGAGTCGATGGAACGCTTCCTGAACTTCGCCCAACTGGGCCTGCGCCAACGTCGGGCCGTGCAGCTGGTACACGTCGATGTAGTCCGTCTGCAGTCGCCGCAAGCTCTCCTCGACGGCACGGGTCAAGTAGTGGGCAGAAAAGTCTTGTTGGCTAAAGCGGTTGCCGCGCCCGCGCACCTGGCCTTCGAGCTTCCGGTAGAGGCGGCGCATGCCATAGCGCAGCGGCTGCAGCCGACCCGAAGTGACGGTCTGTTCGCGAAAGACGTAGCCACCCTTGGTGGCGATCACCACCCGAGCACGTTGCGAGCGGAACGCCTCACCCAACAGACGTTCGCTGTCGCCCTCCGCGTAGGCATCGGCGGTGTCGAAGTAGTTGATACCGTGGTCGAGGGCCTGGTGGAGCACCCGAATGGCGCTCGCCCGGCGCGAGCCCGCTGCGGACAGCCCTCCGATGCGGGAGCAGCCAAAGCCCAGAGGAGAGACGCTCAGTCCTGTTTTGCCTAGTAACCTTGATTTCACCAGCCCAAGCTTCCGATGGTTCCACTTCGTGTGGCGCTTATCAACTCGTCCCGACGATGGCTCGATAGGCCTCACTGGCATCATCGGCCATGCGCTTCGGGGTAAAGTGTTGCAGCACGCGCTGCCGGCCGCGTTCACCCATGCGCAGGCGAGTCTCGCTGGACTCGAGCAGCGTCTCGATGTTGGCGGCGAGTGCCGGCACGTCCCAGGGCGGCGACAGCAAGCCCGTCTCGCCATGGGCCACGACCTCGGGCGTACCCCCGTTGTCGATGGCTATGACCGGTTTCTGCATCGCCATGGCTTCCAGGAACACGAGCCCGAAAGGCTCTTCGAAGCTGGGAAGGGTGAAGACGTCACTCGCTGCCAACACCTGGGGGATATCGGCGCGCCCGCCGGTGAATCTAACGAAGTCCGCGATCTCCAGCTCAGTGGCGAGCTGCTTGAGCTCCTCCATGAACGACGCTTTCTCGTGGGGTGCGTCCGCACCGACGATCAGCAGCACGACGTTGCGGAACTTGCGCCGCACCTGAGCAAAGGCGCGCAGCAACTCCCGCTGCCCCTTCCACGAAAAGAGTCGCGAAATGGAGGTCAGCACCAAGCTATCCGTGGGAACCCCTAGTTCCCTACGCACGGCGTCACCGGTGATGTTCGGATCGAAGCGGTCGGGGTCCACACAGTTGAGGATGGTGTGGATCGAGTCGGGCCTGCGCCCCATGTCGATCACGCTGCGAGTCACGTACTTCGAAATGCTGAACGCAGCATCGGCATGGGCAACCGCCCACTTGGCGGGAGCGCTGTACTCTTCGGACCACTTGACGTGAATATGAACGACGGATTTCGCCCCCGTTAGTTTGCCGAGTGCGACACTGTACAACGAGTCGCGTGGGCGATCGCTGCTGTGGATGACGCGAATGCCGCCCTGTCTGACGTAGTCGCACAGACGCTTGAGATCCAAGGGCGAGGACAGCAGCTCTGGAGCGGACTTTACGACCGTCTTCAGCGTGCGTTCGCGGACCCCCGGCAAGAAATCGGTCAACCTGACGCGCACGTCGGGTATTTGCTGGAGCCTGATCAACGATTCCGGAAACTTCTCGCCCCGACCGCCGGTACAAGCGACGTGGACGTCGAATCGATCGCGGTCGAGGTGCCGCATGAGGTGCGCGTGAACCGCAGAGTCCGCGCCAAACCCCTCCTGAGACTGAATGAAGAGAACACCGATTCGTTCGCGCATGGGCTCGACTCGTTGCTACAGTGTTTTCGAAGGATACTCTAATCTCGTGTGGGCAGGTGTTTGGCACGACGCCGCTTCGTCTTCTCCGGCTGTGGCGGAGTTGCTTGGACCCCCGCGGCGTTGCGCTAGCTTGCACCGGCTACTTTTCGGCGGCCTGCCTGTAGTACTTCATGAATGCGTCGGCTGAGCCCTGCATCGAAAGCTCGCGCTCGACGTAGTCTCGTGGACGATACGTATCCCGGCCCTTCCAGAACGCCTCGAACTTCTCTGGAAAGTCCTCGATGCCGTGAAACTTCTGCCCGCACTCTGGGGAGAAGTAGGGCACCGACGTTGCCGGTATGGGCTGCGCGTTGAACTTCGGACGCTGCGGATCCAACCAGTAGCCGTTGTCCCACGCGAGCACAGGTACGTTGCTGGTCAAAGCCTCTTGGTAGGCCATGCCCTGTGTCTCGTGCTCGCACAGGAAGATCATCGAGCGCGACTGCTCCAAGGCAGTTCTGTATTCTTGGTGATCGTAACGCCCGTAACGGATCGTGCGCCAGCGCAGTCCTTGCTGATCCAGTAGCCGCTGGATGGGCTGGATCATCTCGGGTTCGTAGCGCTCCCGTTGCCACCGCACCTTGTCGTAGATCAAAACGTCTGTCGGCCTGTCCAGCTTGTCGACAATCGGCCATTGACGCAGATCCATCCCCGCGTACCACAATCCACAGCGGTCGCCGTAGACGGGCGAGAACATGTCGAACATCCACTGACACGTGAGAAGATAGAACTTGTGCGAAGGGCGTTGCATGAGCGTTGGCGCCTGCAGCGGATGGTCGAACAGCGCAGGCCCCAGCACCGCCGGGTTCGGTAGCGACCAAACATCGAGCAGGTGCGGGTACCCCACGAGACCCACTGGGTGGGTGGGGTTTTTTCTCGCTAGTGCATAGTCATTGAGGTGGACGTTGTAGCCCGCCTGCTTGAGGGCTTTCGCGAGCAGTTGGTACCAAACGGAAAACCCGCTGACTTTGGGACCGCGCTTGAAGCGGTGATAGATCGGACGCAAGATTCGCTTCAGGTAGCGATCGCCTCGTACGAACGAGTCGCGTTCGAAGTCCCGGAAGTAGAGCAGGACATCGTTGGTCGACAGACGCTGGCCAGAGTTCATGAACGTGCAGATCCGCCGAGTAAGAAACTACGATGAGGCACTCTACCAGTCAGAGGCTCGGAGGGGAATCGTGTCAGATCGTGCTGTGGCAGACGTGAACTGTACGTCGCTAGGATCGAACCTGCGACGCACCTCATCGAGGCGCGAGCGTGCGGCGCGTTCGAAGCGTGGTGTATGGACGTATTTCAGACGACTCTGACGAAGCGCGCGCCCGCGAGCGTCGCCGCAGAGTGACCACTGGTGTGCAACCGAGTGTTGGTGCGTGCTCTGACCGGAAAGCCGGTCGAGCTCTGCGCCGGCGAGTGTGGTGGGCCTCCGGCGGTTCAGACCCCCCATGGGACGGTCGCGCGAAGGGAGGCTCCCCCCGCGTCCCGCATCTCGCCGGATTCTCGTGGGATGGACCGATGGTCATCCGTTGACGTCCAGTCGCTCGGGTGAGGGCAGCGAGATGTCGTGAAGCTCACGATAGCGTCACGTGGTGTGCTCGTCCTCGAGTCGTTTCGTGTCGATGCCCGCTATCGAGGGATGCTCACACAGGTATTTCGGGTACCCTTTTTGGATGCACACGACGGCCGTATGTGCCCGGGGTCGATACCAATGAAGTATGCACGCATAAGCTTTCCGCTCTGTTTCAGCGTTGCCCTATTGCTGGGCGCGTGCAGCGAGAGCGATGACTCGGACGAACCAGCCAACGATAGCGACGGTGGCGGGGGCACTGACGCTGGCGGCACTGACGCTGGCGGTACTGACGGCGGCGGTACTGATGGCGGCGGAAACGCTGCGACTTCGTCGGGAGGCAGCTCCGGCGAAGTCACCAACAACGGCACGAACGACTCGACCTCGACCGGTGACTCGGGCGGTTCTGGAGGCGCGGCGAATAATGGGACCGGCGGCACCAGCAACCAGACCAGCACCACTGGCTCCGACAGCTCCACCACGGGGGTGTCGCCAATCCCCGGCGACCCGGGGTGCGGTTTCGACTCGGCCGCGTTCTGCGACACCTTCGACGAGGTGGCTGCGAATCGCGGGCGTGCGGGCGACCTCGACGATCGACTGTGGAGTGCGGCGCGTGGCAATCCACAACTACCGACCTCGGGTGGTCATGCATTCGCCGCAGGCCCCGCCACGCTGCCGGCTTGCCGAGCCGGGCAGCCCGCCCAGGTGTTTCCGAGCGACGATGCGCTGATCTGTGACGCGAGCGACGCCATCCAAAGCAAGCATCTGCTCGTGGCCGTCGGCTCCCAAAACTACGGGCAAAACTCGTATCGCATTCGACAGCCGTTCGATTTCGGTGGCCGCACGGGCCGCATCGTCTTCGATGCACAAGGCTGGATGCCCGAGCCCGTGGGCTGGGCTTCAGTCGCCGTCACCGAAGATCCGTCACCGGCTCCGTCCTACTCACTCGGAGAGTCGGGTACCACCAACGACGAGGGCGGCGCGGTGCCGCGGCGCGGTTTTCTGGTACAGTTCCACAGCTGTTCCGGGGGCTGGCTGGGCGTCCGCGTGATCGACGTGTTCGAAGACTACGCGCAGACCGCGTACTTCGCCGACACTCCGTGTTCGGAACTGTCCGTAGTGGACTCGAACCTGCATCATTTCGAGATCGCGGTTTCGCAGCAGCGCATCGAGGTGTACGCCAGTCCCTCATCGTCAGACGGCGTAGAATTCGGCGACTTGCAATTGCTTTACGGTGTCGACGTCGATCTGCCGTTCTCGCGCGGCTACGTCGCCATGACCGTGCACAATCACGCGAGCATCAAGTACAGCGAAGAGTTCGCCGGCGTCTACCTCGATGCTTGGTTTGGTCGCTGGGACAACGTCGGGTTCGACGGACCAGTCGTGGAGAACTGGCGTGAGTACTCGGTCCCAGATTCGTTGGTGGCGGGTGTCGATGCGTGGAGCGTGTCGGGGCCTGTCGTCGACGTCGGCTACGTCGTCGCCGACGAAGCCGCGGGTCCCAACCACGTGCTCGAGTTTCAGGACGTCGATCTCGCGGGGGTCGTTGGCGCTCGTCTCGCTTTCGGCAGCTGGTACAACCTGTTCGATGGCGACGCGGCTGAGTACGCGCTGAAGTTTCGTTTCAACGGAGGTACCTGGCGCACGCACCAGCTCACTGCCGGTGAGGCTGGCGTGCTCAAGGGCGGGAACAGTCAGGGGGCGCTCAGCCAGGTCGTCGACGTTCCCGTCGAGGACCTCGTGGATGGGCGGAATACTTTGGAGTTCGTCAGCGTGGGGGTGCCGCAGAACTCCCCGCCGGCCGTCTCGTCGGTCGACCTCGTGCTGACGACTGATTGAGCTCCCGCCAGGGAGTCTTTCCTTTCCAACGCACCCAATTCACGGTTACTTGGGGGGATCCGTGAATTCTCCTGTCGGGAAGACCTTTCAGATCCCGTCCCTGGACGGGATCCGGGCTGTGTCCATCGGCATCGTCCTCGTTTCGCACGCTGGGGCAGGGCACATCATCCCCGGTGGATTCGGGGTGACGGTGTTCTTCTTCCTGAGCGGCTTTCTGATCAGCACGCTCTTGCGCCGGGAGTTCGAGAAGCGAGGGACCATCAGCTTCAAGCACTTTTACGTCCGCCGCGCCTTGAGGATCTTTCCGCCGTTTTACGGCGCGCTCACGTTCGCCACCGTCCTCTTGGCGCTGGGCTTGTTGCCGGGGAAAGTCGACCCCGAAGGCGTGTTCCTGCTCGCTGCTCACCTCGGTAACTACGCGCCGCTATTCTGGCCCGACGCCTCGTTGCCCCCTGGTACGGCGGTCTACTGGTCCTTGGCAGTCGAAGAGCACTACTACCTGACGTTCCCGCTCGTCGCGCTGATACTCCTGCGATTGGGCAAGCGCAGCGTCACCGTGGGAACGCTGCTGGTGATCGCGCTCGCCGTCCTGCTCTGGCGCATCGTACTGGTGGACTCGGGGGCCGTGGAAGCCCGGACCTACCTCGCCACCGACACGCGCGTAGACTCCATTCTGTGGGGCTGCTTGCTTGCCTTGACGTTGAACCCGGTGATGGATGACGAGGTTCGGACCTCCTTCATCGTCGAGGTACTGACGCTCAGCGTGGCTCTAGCCGTGCTCTTGTTCTGTTTTTTGTACCGCGAACCGGCCTTCCGCGAAACCTATCGATACACCCTGCAAGGTATCGCACTGCTGCCGATCTTCTACTTGGCGGTGCGGCGCTGGCAGTGGCCGGTGTTCCGCTGGCTCAGCTGGCGCGCCATACGCTACGTGGGCATGCTCTCGTATACACTCTACTTGGTTCACTTGGTGATCCTGTACAGCGTGGAGTACATGCTGCCCGGGGTACCGCAGCTGGTCCATGGCTTGCTCGGAGCCGCACTCAGCGTGGGGCTGGCGGCACTCAGCTACCACGGCATGGAGCTTCCCCTGGCGCGGCTTCGCGAGAGGTTTCGGTAGGTGCCTTCCGATCAGCGGCGTCGCTGGTCACGCAACCTGTTCGCCTTCCGCGGAACCCGGCGCCGCTACCTCTGGTACCTCCTGTCGCTGGTGGTCTTGTCGGTCGTGGGCGGCGAACTGGTGCTGCGCTACCTGGGCTTCGGAGACCCCCCGTTATACGTCGTCGATCCCAAAATCGAGTACTACCCGAAGCCTGGCAACTATCGGCGCTACGGCAACTGGGTACATGTCAATCGCTTCGGGATGCGCAGCCCCGAACTTCGCCCGCGGCGCGACCAGGTTCGGGTCCTGCTGATCGGAGACAGCATCGTCTTCGGCACCTATCGCGTGGCTCAGGACGAATTGGTCTCGACGTCTCTCGAGCCCGAGCTAGCGCGGCTACTGCACACCGACGTCGAGGTGCTGAACGCGGCAAGCTCCAGTTGGGGTCCCGAGAACCAGTTGGCCTATCTGGAACGCTTCGGCGCGTTCGATGCAGACGTTGCCGTGCTGCTTCTGTCGTCGCACGATGCCACCGACGTGCCGACCCCCGGCTTCGCGCACACGTTGCCGCAGGTGACACGAGCCTTGGCAATCCTGGAGATCCTCGATCTCCTCGAGCAAAAGCGATTTCAGGGACCTCCACCGCCCGGGAACCCGCTGGAGCGGAGCCTGAGTGCCGTCAAACGCATCGTCGCCCTCACCAAGGCGGCGGGGTTGCCGCTGCTAGCAGTTTCGCATTGGTCGACCGTGGAGCTCGTTCAAGGCCAGGACCCAGGTGGCCTGCAGTTGCAACAGGTGTTCGATTCAGTTGGCGTTCCGCTCTTCAGTCTCAGGCAAACACTGAAGACGGCACAGGAGCGCGGCGCAACGCCCTATCAAGATGCGCTGCACCTCTCGCCCGCGGGAGCGCGGATCGTAGGGACGGCGATCGCAGACGAACTCTACCGACAGCGAGCCAGCCTGCTAGTAACAGCCGCGAGGCGACGGCCGCCGCACTGAGGCAGTGTCGCGCGCCCGCGTTCACGCCAGGGTGCGTCGCACCAGGTCGGCCAACGCGAGTGATGCCGTGAGCCCTGGCGACTCGATGCCGTAGAGATTCACGAGCGGCAGTCCGTGCACATCGGGTCCCTGGACTACGAAGTCTGCGGCCGCTTGGCCCGGACCGGAAATCTTCGGCCGAATGCCCGTGTACCCTTCCAGCAGCGCCCCTGCTTCGAGCGCGGGGAAGTAACTGCGAATCGCCGGATAAAACTTGTGTGCACTAGTTGCGTCGAAGTTGTAGTCGACGCCGTCGATCCAGGCCACGTCGGGCCCGAATCGCGTCGCGCCGGCCATGTCGAGGGTCACGTGGATGCCGAGCCCGCCCGGTTCGGGGACGGGGTAGACGAGGTGCCGAAACGGTGACCGCCCCGCCAGCATATAGTAGTGCCCTTTCGCGAAGTAAGCGCTGGGGATGCTCTCGCGCGGTACACCTTCGATACTTTCGGCAACTCGCGGCGCAAACAGTCCGGCAGCGTTGATCACCGCGCGGCAATGCACCTCGGTGGGTTCGGCCCCAGCCACCGAAATCGAGATCCCGCGGTCGGTCACTTTGCCTCCGAGCACGGGACTCGAGGGGACGATGATGGCGCCGGCAGCTTCTGCTTCCTGCCGAAAGCTCTGCAACAGCTCGTGGCTGTCGATGATACCGGTAGACGGTGAAAAGAGGCCTGCTGCAGCCACGACCGCTGGTTCGAGCTCCCGCAGCTGTTGGATGTCGAGCCACTCGAGGTCTTCGACGCCGTTGGCGTGTGCCCGCTGCTTGATCTGCTCCAGTTCTTGGCGCTGGGTCTCGTTGCAAGCAACGATGACTTTACCGATCCTTTGGTGCGGAATCCCCCGCTCTGCACAGTAGTCGTACAGGGCGTGCTTCCCCGCGACGCACAATGTCGCTTTGAGCGATCCGCGCGGGTAGTAGATGCCCGCGTGGATGACCTCCGAATTCCTCGAACTCGTGTGGGCTCCGAACGTGGACTCTGCCTCGAGTAGCACTACTTCGCGGCCGGCGCGCGCGAGCGCCCTCGCCACGGCCATTCCGACGACCCCCCCTCCTATGATCAGCGTATCGAATTCGTCCAAGGCTCCCATCCTCGCTTCAGGCTAGTTCTTGGGGGCGGCATAGCTCCAGTAGTGAAGTATGTCGACACCTTCGCCGTCCGCTTCGACTTCCACCCAAACCGTACCGCTCGCCACGCTCGCTGGCAGTCGCAGCGCGGGCTCTTGCCAGGCGCCGGGCGCGACCGTCTGAAACGTGGCCTGCTCTCCGACCTTGACGCGGAGCGGGGTGCTCGCGCGGGCGTTGGCACGGACGACCAGCGTCCCGCCTGCCTGAACCCGCAGGCGAAATCGGTCCTTTTGGCGCGATGCGCGACCGCCATCCAGCAGCTCGCCGTAGCGGAATACCTGATTCTCGGCCACGGTCGCCTCGAACAATTCGTAGGCGTGTTCGCGTTCACTGACGAGGTCGGCGACATCGAGAGTGTCCAGCAGCTGCGCAGTGTCGCGTGCATCGAGCGGGCGTTCGCCAGCCGAAAGCATCGAGTAGTCTGCTGGGTAGGCGACCATGGTTTCGCCGCCCAAGATCGACGCGTGCACGCGGCGCTCTGTCAACGGAGGCCCCAGCAGACCGTCGATCGCGAACCACTCGGGATAAACGATGAAGTGGGTCGGCAATACGCGCCGGGGCAACCGCTGATAGTGCTCGAAGCGCGAGCCGGGGCCAGCCACCCAATGTTCGGCTTCGCCGCGAGTCGTCAGCCCGACCACGTCGAACGTTCGTCGCTCCGAAAAATACGCGATCGCACCCGTATCGTTGACTCCGATCACCGCGTTCTGCTGGAGTCGCTGGTGAGCCCAACGGCCGAGCGAGGCTTGTTGTGCGCGAATCGCCTGTGCGCTCTCCGCAACGTCATCGATGGCGAACGGCATCTTCGTCGCGAAAGCGCCGGCGATGGCCCCCGCCAGCAGCGCCCGCACACCGCCCCACCCGGGCCGAATGCGCTCGCAAGCATCACCGATCAGCTCGCAGAACGCTCCAATCGCCACGAACCACGCGGGAGCAAAAGGCCACAGGTAGCGAAGCCTGTTCCACAGGAAAGAGTCGTAGGTTGCAGGTATCCACATGCCGAGCGCCGCCACCAGCACGACTGCGCCTCGCACGTAGCAGCGACGGCGGTGCGCATGCCAACACAATGCCGGCAGAGCCAAAGCACCGACGAACGAGCCCCCGGTTGGAACTACGGATGCACTCCAGAGTTCACCGTTCAACAGCGTCCCATAAAGCAGCCGCAGGTTGGCCAGCACACGAGCGCCGACTTCGCCCGTGCTCAGGTAAGGGTTCCCGACCAACCATTTCACTTGAGTCGTCGTGCTCGAGAACGACCCAGTACCGATCCCGATGACGAGGACTGGCAGCGCGGCACCCAGTAACGCGAGTGCCGCCCAACCGGGGCGCTTGCCCTGCCGTTTCAGCGCGAAGGCGAGCGCCACCGAGACCGAGGCAAGCGCACCTTCCGGACGCATCAAGGGTGTGGCTGCGGACAACAGCACGAGCTCCCAAGCCAGACGCCCCTCGAGCTCCATTCCGGACGGTGTCTCCCACCACTCTGCGAGCCGCCGATAGCTTCTCAGCCATAGCCACGCAAAGGGAACCGCCTCCATGCCGCTCGCCGCCAACCACGTGAGTCCGCCGAAGCTCAGCACCATCGCGCTGACGCCGAGCCCCACGAGCGGAGAAAGCAGCCGCTCCGAGATCGCGTAGGTCTCCAACGCGAGCAGCCCCAGACACACGAAGCCGAGCAGCCACGCACCCCAGATTACGTTGGTTCCGGCGATGTTCAGCCAGAACAGCGGCGCCAACATTGCGGGCCAAAGCAAGCTCGTCGCGCCGGCTACGGGGTCGGAGCCCGTGGTGTAGACGAAGGGCTCGAAGCGTGCGAAGCCTCGGGCAAATTGGAAATGGATGTAGGCGTCGTCCAGCGGTACAGATGGCTCGCCATCGGTGTACGTGAGAATGGTGCCGATGGTGACCCAGGCCGCGACGGCCACGGCCACCCAAACGAGCCACCGTTGGCGCATGGCCAATTCAGCGATTGCCTGGATTTTCCGTTGGGTCTGCACCGCGGGTCAAAGTAACACTCATTATGCCCGAGCCGAACCGATACGAACACGCTCCCCGCCTTCCAGAAGGCCCGTTGGACCCAGGAGCGCTCGTCGGCGCGCCAGGCGCGCCCGTCGAGGTCGAAGTGGGGCCGGGTCGTGGGGCCTTCGCTCTCGAGCGATTGGCGGCTGTCCCCGAAGCGCGGCTGATCGGCTTCGAAATCAAACGCAAGTGGGCAACCATCGTGGACGAGCGACTCAAGCAGCGTGGGTTGGGGGCGCGCGGCAGGGTCTTCTGTGCGGACATTCGGCTAGTCCTGCCGCGCCTGCCCGATCGCTCGCTGAGCATCGTATACTTTCATTTCCCCGATCCCTGGTGGAAGAAGCGTCACAAGAAGCGCCTGGTAGCCACGCCCCAGCTGCTCGTAGAGCTTGCCAGGGTCGTCATCCCCGGGGGCGAAGTCTTCGTGCAAACGGATGTTGAAGAGCGTGCACTGACCTACGAGTCGATGTTGAACGACGCCGCAGGTTTCAAACCAACCGAGGCGACGGCGCGCATCACGCACAACCCTTACTCCGCCATGAGCCCGCGGGAACGCCGCGCCACGACGGACGGGCTGCCGATCTTTCGCCTGCGGTACACTCGTAGCTGATCCGATCGCTGATTTTTCGCCTCGAAATACTCGGAGTTGATTCGCTTCCGGCTCTGGCAGTAACCTCGACACCCGTGCTCCGCTCGATCGCTGCCGCATTCCTACCGCTCGCCCTCGGTTTCGTCGCGTGCCAGACGTACCGCGATGACCTGATCCGCGCTCAGCGCTACTACGAGGACAACCAGTATGCGCAGGCGCTCGCGTTGTTTCGGGCGCTCGAACGCGACACCGATTCACTCAGCGCGCACGAGCACGCGCGCTACGCCTATTTCCGGGGCATGACCGACTACCGCCTCGCGCGCGTCGAAGGCGGCAATGACGAGCGCTTCGATCGCCACGCGCGTTACTGGTTGGGGCTTGCGAGCTCGATCGACAAAGAGCACCCTGGGGGCCTGCAAGAGCATGAGAAGAAGCGCCTCGACGAAACCCTCACGGACTTGAACACCAAGGCCTACGGGATCGCGGCGCAGTTCGATGCACCGCCTCCCGCGGAAGCCGCGCCTCCCGAGGTGCCTCCAGCGCCACCAACCACTGGCGACAAGTGCAAGGCGAGCACTGACTGCCCCGACGACCACATCTGCCAGGACGGCACCTGCGTCCAGCTCTGAGGTGTGCGCCGGGTCGAAGGCAGTGACGGTCCATCGTTGCATGAGTTCGCAGCTTCACCTGCAAGCGACGTGACCGGCACCGCGAGGGCCGTTCGCGAGCGACGGCAGACCGCGCGACGCTGCGACACCGCTCGCAGAATGCTCGCGATGTCGCGTGCGCGCGTTCCCTAAGGTCCTCTCTCCCTCGAGGAGGGTCAGGCCTTGCGCATTTCGAACAGGCGATCTTTCGTCGCCAGTTTTTGTTTCTTCAGCTCTGCAACTTCGAACTGCTCTTGTGGGGTCAGAAAGGCTCTGCGTTCGAGTTGGGCGACCTGCTGAGCCAACGTCTGGTGTCGGTGTTCCAAAGTCTTGATGGTCGCTGTGCGGGACGAATTACCCATGGATCGCGCTCCTCTCTTTGAGATTGCTCATTCAGTTGCCACCTCGGAAACGCCGAACGTCATCGTGTCGCCCGAACGCTCGAGCGAGCTGGTTGTTTCGCTCGAACGCTCTCCCCTTTCGATCGTCGACGCTTCACTACAGTTGAGACTAAGGGCTTCACGCTTCGGGTCAACCGGCAACGTTTGTTCCGCCCTTTCTTTGGTACGACATCCGGCGTGTCCCAGCAGTGACGCTGAGGTTTCGGCACCCCGCGTAGGGGCGGCACATTGCGTGCATGTGAGCGCGCTGCAGCGCAGCGGAACGCCCGCTCGAACGCGGGCTCCGGGGGGGCGTCAGCAGATCTCGTGCCAATATTTCTAGCGTCATTTCGCGCGTGATGTCGCGTGTTAGCCGCGGCGCGTCAGCTCAGAAGCACAGCGTGCATGTAGGGATTTGTTGTGGGAACTTTTCCACTGATCGCAACACTCTCGATCCTGAAAATGTTCCGGCACTCTGCAGCTTGTTGGCGTCTTTCAGCTCATCAGCGCCCTTCGGTTGCTGGGCGTGCTTCAGCCCTCGGGCGCGCGGCCTCGGGACCGCTACTGATCGCGCTCTGGACGCTGGGCGGGTGCGCACACCCCACGCCCGCGCCCCAGCTCGCCACGCACGCAGCAGCTCCGGAGCAGGTCGAAGTGCCACGCGTCGTCGTTACGCCCGAAAGCGCGACCAGCATCGACGAGCTCTTCGTCGGCGCCATGAGCGCGCTCGACGCGCGCGACTACGCCACGGCAGACGCGGGGTTCCGGCGCGTCTATGAGCTCGATCCCGAAGGCCCCCGTGCGGACGAGGCACTCTACTGGCGTGGCACCGCGCAAGATCTCGGCGCTCGGCCCGCGGATGCGCTCAGGACCTATGAGCTCTTGAGCAGTCGGTTCCCCAATTCTGCGCATGCGCGCACCGCCTTGGTGCGTCGCGCGCGCCTGTACGCGTTTCTCGAACAGTATGCGCTGGCTGGCCGCGTCGCAGACGAAGCGTTCGGTCGCTTCCACGATCTCAAAGCCTTCGATCACATCACGTTGCTTGGCGCGAAGGCGCTGGCGTTGATCGTTTCGGGCGATGTCGACCAAGCGGAGTACTACGTGGAGAAGGCGCGAACTCTCATCGAGGATCACGGATTGGATGCCGCGGGCACGATCCCACGAGACCTGGCGCAGGTTTACTTTGCGCTGGGCGAGACACGCCGCGTGCGAGCGGAACGGATTCGTTTCGTCCCACTTCCCGAGAACTTTGCGGGAGCACTGGAACAGCGCTGTCAGCTCCTCCTGGACGCCCAGAGCGCCTACTCCGACACCATGCGGGCGGAAGATGCGCACTGGTCCGCGATGGCGGGCTATCGAGTGGGCGAGCTCTACCAGCGACTCCACGAGGACCTGATGCAGGTGCCAGCGCCGAGCTCCGTGAATTCGGTTCAACGCACTCAGTTGTTCGAGGGAGCCATGCGACTTCGGTATTCGATCCTCCTCGAAAAGGCGCGTTCAATGCTGACACACACCCTCGAGATGGCGCGCCGCACTGGCGAACGCTCGGTGTGGGTCGCGAAGGCCGAGCAATCCGTACGTGAGCTCGACGAAGCTGTGAGGCGCGAGCAGGCCGCCCTCGACGCGCTGCCCTATTCGCGGGCAGAGCTCGAGAAAGCGCTCGCGGACATGGCTCGGAAGGCGTCCGCTCAGAAGCCCTGACGCCGGCCCCATGCGCGTCATGTCGTTTGGAGGAACCCTTCCAGTCCCACCCAGGATAGGCTCAGACGGGGGTGCGTCGGGGCACTGAACACCGGTTTCTCCCCCTTCGCATGGGTCGTGTCCGCGGTTGGGGCGCGGTGCTCGAAAGGCAGAAACAAGATTCGAACCAGCCTTCGCGCATTGAATTCAAAGCATTGAAATTACTTATGTTAAAGTACGGGTCGGTGCGCGGTATGAATTGTGCTTGACTCGACCCTGGCCTGGCGCTACCAGAGCGCCGTCGCCCAAGGGTCCCCGCCCGAAGTGCCCCCGTTGACACTGGTTGGTCAACATTCGAGTCAACGCTCGAGGGGGAAAGCAAGGTGGGGTGCCCCGTATGGCTCTTTGCTCGTTTCAAGCGCCAAGGCCCACCCCCCTCTCCCGTCGTGATCTTCCGCTTGAGGGGACGGCCTTCTTCACCCCGAGAAACCCTTCACCCACCATCGCTACGCTTTCGCATCGTGCAGGAACTGGGCTCAAAACTCGCGCTAGCGACTCTTCCGCGATCGGTCGACCGGACACGTTTGTTCATGACAGCGCATGTCCGTGACGCGGGCGGGCGGCTGCTTTGGGCAAGCGCAGGGTGGAATCTCATGTTTACTGCTGGCGTAGCTCAATCGGTAGAGCACCTGTTTTGTAAACAGGCGGTTGCGGGTTCAAGTCCCATCGCCAGCTCTCTATTGTCAGAGGGAATGGGGCCCCAACCCCATTCCTGGTGCTCGGCGCCTGCGGCGCCTGCGCCCCTGGCTTTGAAGAGGCTGACGTCGGTGGTGACTGCGGCGCCTGGGCGCCTGGCTTTGAAGAGGCTGACGTCGGTGGTGACTGCGGCGCCTGGGCGCCTGGCTATCGAAGGGGCGGCGGAGAGCAAAAGATCTGTGATTTTGGGGGTTTTGCCCCGCGTGTCGGAGGGTTGCCCGAGCGGCCAAAGGGAGCAGACTGTAAATCTGCCGGCTTATGCCTACGCTGGTTCGAATCCAGCACCCTCCACTCTATTGTCAGAAGGAATGGGGCCCCAACCCCATTCCAGGTGCTCGGCGCCTGCGGCGCCTGCGCCCCCGGCTACCGACGAGGCGGCGATTGGATCGCCTTCGGCGTTGGTCCCAACGGGGCCCCAACCCCATTCCAGGTGCTCGGCGCCTGCGGCGCCTGCGCCCCCGGCTACCGACGAGGCGGCGATTGGATCGCCTTCGGCGTTGGTCCCAACGGGGCCCCAACCCCATTCCAGGTGCTCGGCGCCTGCGGCGGTGACCGGCCGGCAGCACAGGTCCGAACTGGGTGCATGCGGGGGGCGAGAGGTTGCGGCCGGTCGGTTTGCGACCCATGTTGGACGTTCGTCGAAGCTTGGCGCGCAGCGACGCATTGCGCTAAGCCGTCGGGCTCGTTTTGCGGGAGTAGCTCAGTTGGTAGAGCGTCAGCCTTCCAAGCTGAACGTCGAGGGTT
>Ga0315910_10002642_pt1 | contig 15567 bp, 17 predicted proteins | sample EdamamesoilMG_FD_204470 | JGI IMG/M metagenome (GOLD analysis project Ga0315910, IMG submission 204470) | Garden soil microbial communities collected in Santa Monica, California, United States - Edamame soil | ecosystem: Environmental > Terrestrial > Soil > Garden | place: USA: California... | reverse complement strand
AAACGTCCGACAAGATTAGCAGTGCGGGCGGCTCCACCAGTGCCGTGATGCAAATCAAGTCCATGCAGGCAAAAAAACATAATGCCGCCGTTGCCGACTTGAAGGACATCGCCGGCAAGTTCAACGAGCAAGTACGCATCTTCAAATCCAAGAAATCATAGGAATTCGCCGCTCAATCACGAGTGAAATTGGTAGTTTCGCAGACTCTCGTCTTATGACCGGTCCATCCAAATGCGTCAGTAGCCTTCGGGCTTGATCAGCGCTCACCAGGCTTAACCGTTCTTGGCAGGCAAAGTGCGACACCGGTCACCCGTGTCGTTCTTAAGCTTTGCTGCGCTGCGCCGATTTGTCTCATGTACACAGTTATGGGCTCGCGCTTACCAAGCGAGTATTTATTTCTCCTTCGATAGGGCTTTGAACGATGAAGACACAGCGTTTAGTTGGCGGCGTATTAGCCGCGTTCGCATTGGCCATGAGTTTCACGGCGCAAGCGGAGTGCACATATCCTAAGGCGCCGGCGGCGATTCCCGATGGCAAATCGGCCAGCAAGGACGAGATGATCGCGGCCATGCAAGCTTTCAAGCAATATGACGCGGATGTGCAGAGTTATCTGACTTGTCTGAGCGACGAGACCGCCGCCATGGCCAAGAACGGCGCGACCGACTCCGTCGTACAGTTCAAAGCGATGCAGACGCGCAAACACAATTCGGCGCTCGCCGAAGCCAAGGAACATGCCGGCAAATTCAACGAGCAAGTCCGCGCCTTCAAGTCGAAGAACGGCTAATCGCGAATACGCTTCAGCAAGCGGCTTAACGAAGCGGGTGATGGTCGAGTACCATCACCCGCTTCGTCGTTTTTGAAGACACCATCATGCTCACTCCCGCAGCGGCCGAAGGCACCATTCGAGCGCTCGCGCCACGCTTGCCGACAGCACCTGTAGCGCTGCGCGATTCCGCGGGCTGCGTGCTGCAACAAACGGTACGCGCGGAGCGCGACCAACCGCCATTCGACCGCATATCCATGGACGGCATCGCGATTGCCAGCGGCAGTGCGGTACGTCGTTTTCGTATTGCCGGCGTGCAAGCCGCGGGCGCGGCACCCTTATCGTTACCGTCCACGGCGGAATGCTTCGAAGCCATGACCGGCGCAATGCTGCCGCACGGCTGTGACTGCGTCATTCCGGTAGAACGAATCGATGTCGCGGGCGGCGTCGCCACACTGCATGACGACGTTGTCCCGACACCCTGGCTGAACGTTCACCGGCGCGGCTTGGATTGTCAGGCGGGACGTGAAGTCTTGTCGGCGGGAATTCGCTTGCAACCGCCCGAAGTGGCCGTACTTGCTTCGGCAGGACTGGTACACGTACGGGTGGCCCGCATGCCGCGCATTGTCGTTATCTCTACCGGCGACGAGTTGGTCGAGCCGAGTGCGCCGATTAACGACTGGCAAATTCGGCGCTCGAATGTCTATGCCGTGATGGCGGCCTTGCGCACACGGGGGTATTCGCGCATAGCAGACGATCACATTCCCGACAACGAGCAACAACTGCGAGAACGCCTGCGCGCACACCTCGAGACGGCAGATGTATTGATCCTGAGCGGCGGCGTCTCGATGGGCAAATTCGATTTCGTGCCGAAAATTCTGACCGAGCTACAGGTGCGCCAGCATTTCCATAAAATCGCGCAGCGCCCAGGCAAACCCATGTGGTTCGGTACACGTGAAGACGGCAAAGCCGTGTACGCCTTACCCGGAAATCCCGTCTCGACTTTGGTGTGTCTGGCGCGCTATGTCATTTCTGGGTTGGAGGCCGCCACCGGGATGATGCCCCGCGATCCAATGGTGCTTCCGCTGACGCAGCCCTATCGGCGTTTGGCCGAATTGACGTCCTTGCTGCCCGTGAAACTCGTAGGCAGTCCCAGCGGCGCGCAACCTCAGCCCACGCAGGGATCCGGTGATTTCACGTCACTGTTGGGAAGTGATGGGTTTGTGGAAGTACCGCCGGGCCTGGAGCCGGCGGAGGCGGGGACGCCCGTCAGGTTTTATCGGTGGTAGGCTCGGGCTACTAGCCACTAGACGCTAGCGGTTAGCGGTTAGCCAGATAGAGCAAAAAACGGAAAGAAAGGTCAGAAAGGTTGCTGCGGAGACTGCATCGGCTATCCTCACAATCTGACCTCTTACCTCTTGGTTTCTGGCTAGAAGCTAGCGGCTAGTAGCTAGTAACCTCCCCAATATGCCCCCTCCCATCTCCTCCCTGCCCGTCGTTAACCGCCCGCACGATTCGCTCGGGCGGCCGCTGCACGACTTGCGCATTTCGGTGATGGATCGTTGCAATTTCCGGTGCCCGTACTGCATGCCGAAGGAGCAGTTTCACGAGCACTACAAGTTTCTTAAACCCGCGGAACGCCTATCGTTCGAAGAGATCGTGCGGCTGTCGCAACTCTTCGTTGAATTGGGCGTAAAAAAAATCCGCCTCACCGGCGGCGAGCCGTTGCTGAGGCCGAATCTGTCGGAACTCATTGGCGAACTCACCTCTCTAGATGGCGTGCAAGATGTCGCGCTAACTACCAACGGCGTGTTGTTGGCGAAGCATGCGGCGGAACTTAAAGCAGCGGGCCTGCAACGTGTCACGGTAAGCCTCGACACAGTCGATCCGGACGTATTCGCGAAAATGAGCGGCGGCTTTCGCGGTGTCGAACAAGTGCTCGAAGGCATCGATACCGCGCTCAACGCCGGCCTTACGCCCATCAAAATCAATTCGGTCATTCAGCGCGGCGTAAACGATCACTTGGCGCTGGACTTGGTGGAACGCTTTCGCGGCACGCAAGTCATCGTGCGCTTTATCGAATACATGGACGTGGGCAATCGCAACTTATGGAGCCTGGAGCGTGTCGTGCCCTCACGCGATTTGCTGGCACGCATTAATGAACGCTGGCCCGCGCGTGCGGCGCAAGAAAACTATCGCGGCGAAGTGGCCGAACGTTACGTATTCGAAGACGGCCAAGGCGAGATCGGTTTCATTTCCTCGGTCAGCGAACCCTTTTGCGGTTCCTGCACGCGCGCACGGCTTTCGTCCGAAGGTGTGTTCTATACCTGTTTATTCGCGACCGAAGGCACCGACCTGCGCGCACCTTTACGCGCTGGCGCCAGCGACGATGAAATGCGCAACATCATCCGCGACATATGGACAAAGCGCGGCGATCGTTACAGCGAGTTACGCGCCGGCCTCACGGCAAAGGAACAGCCGGTGAAGAAAATTGAGATGTACTACATCGGCGGCTGAGCAACGCTCTAGCTACTAGGCTCTAGCTACTAGGCTCTAGTAAGATTGAATCCTGCAAACTTTTCTGGCTAGCGCCTAGAGCCTAGCAACTAGGGCCTTCGCAATGTCTTCGCTCTCCCACATCGACTCCGACTCCCGCCCGACTATGGTGGACGTCAGTGAAAAGACCGCGACCAAACGCACTGCCACGGCGGAATCGCGGGTGCGTTTTCCGCACGCGGTTGCCGAAACGCTGCGGTCAAAAGGTTTCAGCACTTCCAAGGGCCCGGTATTTCACACCGCCATCATCGCGGGCACGATGGCGGCAAAGCGCACACACGATTTAATTCCGTTCTGTCATCCGCTCGGTATTGAGAGCTGCAAGATCGCGATCGACATGCAGGGCGATGATGCGGTCATTCGCGCCACCGTGTCGGTGCATCACAAAACCGGCGTGGAGATGGAAGCGCTCACCGCAGCCAGTATTGCGGCGTTAACGATTTACGATATGTGCAAAGCACTGTCGCACGACATGGTGATCGGCGATACGCAACTGGTCGAGAAAACTGGCGGCAAGACTGATATCAATTCGGCTGCCGCCAAATGAGCGCCGCGCCTCTATATGGTCTTATCCTCGCCGGCGGCGCAAGCACGCGAATGGGGAAAGACAAGGCCGCGCTCGCCTATCACGGCAAGCCGCAACTGCAATGGGCCTTCGATTTATTGAGCGGCCTCTGCGAAAAAACCTTTGTCTCCGTACGCCCCGATCAGCGCGACGAACCTGTGCGCGCTCGCTTGCCGCAGATAGTCGATCGCCTGCCGGGTATCGGCCCGATCGCCGGCATCAGCGCGGCGCAATTGGAATTCCCGCACGTTGCGTGGCTGATACTCGCCTGCGATTTGCCGTTTTTGTCCGACGCCACGCTAACCAACCTGGCGCGGCATCGCGACGCGACACGCATCGCAACCGCGTATAAAAGCACGCACGATGGTTTGCCGGAACCATTGTGTGCAATCTGGGAACCATCGAGTCGGACCACCGTTACGCATTGGATCGCAATGGGCAAACAATGCCCGCGAAAACTGCTGATTAATTCCGACACCGCACTGCTCGATCAAGTTGACGTTCGCGCGCTGGATAACGTCAATACGCCGGAAGAGTTGGCGACAGCTCGAACCGCGTTGCATTCTTCCGCCCCCTCTCCCCTTGTGGGAGAGGGCTAGGGAGAGGGGTATATTCAAGATGCTTACAGTTTTGCTCTCACCCTTTCCCCTACCCTCCCCCATCAAGTGGGAGGGAGTTCAATTCGCATGAAAATCCACGTCCGTTATTACGCAATCTTGCGCGAGCAAGCCGGCAAGAGCGAAGAGTCGATAACCACTAGCGCGGCCACGGCGACCGCTCTGTTCGATGAGTTGAAAGCGCGTTACCCCTTCACACTGAATGCATCGCAGTTGAAAGTGGCGATCAACACCGAATTCCGCGACTGGAAAACGCCCTTGAAAGACGGCGATAGCGTGGTGTTCATCCCGCCGGTAGCAGGTGGTTGACATGTCCAAGCCGAGTTTTTCGTTCAGCACCGCCGCCATCGATAGCAACGAAGAGCGCAAACACCTTGCCGATCCGACCTCCGGCGGATATTGCGCATTTGAAGGCTGGGTGCGCAATCACAATGAAGGTCTCGCCGTTACGCGCTTGGAGTACGAAGCTTTTGCCGAACTCGCGGTCAAAGAAGGCGCGCGCATCGTTGACGAAGCCGTCAAGAAGTTTGGCGTCAATCGCGCCGCTTGCGTGCATCGCGTCGGGATATTGGCAATCGGCGATATGGCGGTGTGGGTAGGCGTGAGCGCAAGACATCGCGACGAGGCATTCAAAGCTTGCCGCTATATCATCGACGAAGTGAAGCATCGCGTGCCGATTTGGAAGAAAGAACACTACGTCAACGGCGATTCCGGCTGGGTCAATTGCGAGCGGTGCGCGGAACACGCCGGCGATCACGCGCAGGATGATCACCACGCGCATGCCCACCATCACGATCACGGCGAACGTTAGGTCAGTCCATTCGCTGCGCGGCAACCGACCACAACTTGCCCGCCTCGGTCACCTCCACGCACAACTCGATGGGCTGGCAACACACCTGACAATCTTCGATGTATATGAATGATCCGGCGGTAAGGTCCACCTGCGTCTCGTAGATTTCCGCGCAGTAGGGACAGTGAACGTCGACAAACAGGGTTGCCTCAGTGCGATCGGCGCTCATTTCGTCCGGCCGATAGACGGGCTCTAATCCGTATAGCTCGTCGATCACGCGTTCGTCGAGATCGGTTACCTTTCGCTTGAGCGCGTCGAGCTGTTTGTTGCGCTTTTCGGCCATAACTAACAGTAGCAGAGTCGCCAGTTGACATCACGCTGTCAGGAACATTGCGCTAACTTGTGCGTTAACTGTAAGGAGAACCCATGGTCGCCACTGCGCTCGATCGCATTCCCGTTCCGCCCTGTGCCGTATTGCTGGGCTGGCACATTCTCGACGCCAAACCGGAACAAGGTTGGATTCGCATCGGCTTCGAAGGCAAGCCCGAATTCCGCAATCCCGCGGGCCTCATTCAAGGTGGAATACTCGCAGCAATGCTCGACGACACCATGGGGCCAGCCGCTTTCATCATGACGAAGGGTGAACTCTATACGGCAACCATCGATATGAACGTCAGCTTTCTTGCTCCTGCCAAGATCGGCAAGATGATCGGCGAAGCTCAGGTTATTCAATTGGGTAAAACGATTGCGTTTATCGAAGCGAAACTAATGGACGAAGCAGGAACGTTGTTGGCCAAGGCCACTTCGTCGGCGCGATTGGTAGAGAGCGCGAAGGCACTGAAGTGAGAGCAGGCGCTAGGCGCTAGGTAGAGATTAAGAAGCCGGGAGAGGTGAGTTACTAGCTAAGCCGTATTCCCTTCGCCCTCTCCTGTGTCGAAATTGCGTCGGTTACCGAACGTTTCTTGACGATTTTCTGCCTAGCGCCTAGCGCCTAGTAGCTAGTGCCTTTTTCTCACCACTTCAAATCGTCGGGCACCACGAAGTCTTTGTAGGGATCGTTTTCGTCCGCGGTTTTCGATTCGACTTGATGCACTAGCACGGCATTCGGATCGATGGCGCGAATCTTATCGGCCGCTTCTTGCGGTACGAGCGCAAAAAAACCGCGAAAGCGCGCGACCACCAAACTGCCGCTGACGACGCGCTCGCGCGTATCGCCTTTGACTGCAACGCGATGAATCTTGCCGCCGTCGACGAAGTTATAGAACTCCGGGTTCTCATCTTCCACACGAGGAATGCGGTTCTGCTCCACCAGCTGATTGATCGCCACCGCGCGCGCGCGACGTGCCGCCTTCTCTTCTTTTTTGCGATTCAGTTCCCGATCACGTGCCGCTTTGGCTTCTGCGGCGCGTTCCGCAGCCGTGGGCTGCTTGGGCGGCGGCGCGGCCTTGCTGGTGGACTTCTTTTGACGATGGTGTTGATGTGACTGCTCCAGTTCGACTTGCTTCACCTGTTTCTCGGTGACCAAACCGGCGGCCAACAACTGATCTCGCAACGACAAGCTCATAACTCTCAACGCCCGTTTAAAAAGTAAGTCACGCGCCGAATACGGCCATCGTGCAACTCGTATACGCCCAATGTATTACGCGACTGTGTGCGGCCATCCTCCGACCACTCCGATCGCTCGTCAACTGCCAGATAGCCGCCGACTGGACTAACGGCCTCGATATTCCATCGTGTAGTTTTGTTCGCTTCGAAGTAGCGAGTCAACATGGCGGCCAATTCCTCGCGGCTGGCGACCTCTGCGACGCGCTCGCCGTTAACGATCGAATACCACTCGAACGCGGGCTCGACGTAGGCCGTCAGCGCCAGCACATCGCGGCGATTCAAGGCTGCAAGGTAGCTTTCGACGACGGCCCGTTGCGAAGCCTGGACGGCGGAGTGCTTGCCCGGCTGCACGGCGCAGCCGGACAACCAAACAACAAGCGCCAACGCGAGCGGCAACATTTGCCGCGGTCCGGCATGCAGAGGCGCAGCACGCTGCGCCCCCACAAGAGACGCAAGCATCACGGCGCGGCACCCGCCGCAGCACCGATTTGAACGACTACATCGATGCGTCGATTGCGCGCTTTGCCTTCCGCGCTTTGATTGTCCGCCACCGGCCGCGTTTCGCCGTAACCGATGGAGCTGATTTTCTCGGCATTCCACCCGGCATTGGAAATCAAATACTGCTTCACCGAGTCAGCACGATCCTGCGAAAGGATGAGATTGGCCGAGTCGCTGCCGTCGCTGTCGGTGTGACCTTCGACAATCAGTGAAGCGCTCGGAAATAACTTGATTGCATCGTGCACTTTGCTCATTAACCCAAAGCTCGTGGGATCGATAGCGCTTTTTCCCTTGGGAAAGGTAATGCCGTTTAGCGAGATCACCAATGAATCGCCTTGCCGAAACACGCGCGCTTCCTCGGCCGTAAACGCGGCTTCGACTTGCGCGACGTTGGCTCGCTGCTGCGCTTGAGCATCCAATCGGCGTTGCAACGCAACCCGCTCGTCGGCAATCCCGCCTACTTTGTCTTCCAAGCGTTTTACTTCGCCGCTTAACAGCGCAATCTGCGCATCGCGATCGGCGATATCCTGTTTGGCGGCGCGCAGTTCCTTTTGGATCTTTTGCACACGTTCGATAAAATCTTGCGTGGGTCGCAAGTAGCCGGAGTCGAAACGAGCAGGTACGTCCAACTCGGTTGCAATGCGTTTAAGGGGTTCTTCCCAACCTAGGATCAATTCCTCGAGGGCGTAGTCGTCCTCATCCTTATCGAGAATCGGCGCGATCACTTCCGCCAAATACATGGCATGACGGGCTTCGTAAGTGGCTTGCGCCGCCAAGGTACGCGGCACATCCGTTTCATAACGGTTGCGCGCAATCTCTTGCTCGCCTTGCGCCAGATATTTCTTCGCGGCGGCCAGCGAGCGCGGTGCGAATTCCTCGACCTTGCCTTGGTCCGCTTTCGCGATCAACGCGCGCGCCTCACCCAGAGTCACGCCCTTGATACCCGCCAACTCGGCGTCGCGCAACAACACATCCGCCTCGGCGGCACGGCGCTGACCGCCGGAGATGTCGCCACGCTCCACTTTCATCGCGGCATCGGCGAATCGTTCGGCGCCTTTTTGCCACAACTCGCCGGCATGCGCCGGTGCCTGTGCCGCCACTGCATCGTCGCGCGTCTTTAGTGCTGTGGCGAGCGCTGTACGGGCCGTATCTGCCGCTTTACGCGCTTGCGCCAACGCTCGCTCGCTTGCCGCCAACGTTTCGCGGATTTTTTCCGGCTTACGCTTCTTTTCCAATTCCTTCTGCGCTTCCGTCAACTCTTCCGCCGCGGTCGAGAAATTCTTCGGCGACAGTACATCGACTTGCTCCTTGCGGGCGGCTTCCAGCGCCGTGCGTTGCGCGGTCAGCGCGGCATTCAAATCCGCGTCTTGAGCCTGCGCCGCGCCACCAACCATCGACACCGCCAAGGCGGCCAAAATATATGAACGCATCCTTAAATTGTCCCGTAACGTTTTGCGAAGCGCTTACGGCCGCAATTGGCCGTTGCCGCGCACTTTGTATTTGTAACTCGTCAACTGCTCCACGCCCACTGGACCGCGCGCGTGAAACTTATCCGTGGAAATACCGATTTCCGCACCCATGCCGAACTCGCCGCCGTCGGCGAATTGCGTGGAAGCGTTATGCAACACAATTGCGCTATCGACGCCGTTCAAGAAGCGTTCGGCAGTGGCTTCATTCCGCGTGACGATGGCCTCCGTATGCGCCGAGCCGTACTTCGCGATATGCGCAATGGCGTCGTCCACGCCGTCGACCACTTTCGCGGCGATGATGGCGTCTAAGTATTCGGTGTACCAATCCTCTTCTTTGGCCGGCACTACGCGTGCATCGGCAAGTTGCACCGTCGCGTCGCCGCGCACCTCGCATTTGTTATCCAATAAAAATTGCACGATGGGTGCCAAATGAGTTGCCGCTGCAGCTTTGTCGATCAGCAACGTTTCGGCGGCGCCGCAGATGCCCGTGCGTCGCAGCTTGGCGTTTTTGACGATGTCCTTTGCCATCGCAAGATCGGCATCCTTGTCGACATACACGTGGCAGTTGCCTTCCAAGTGACCGATTACCGGCACACGTGCTTCTTGCTGCACGCGCGCGACCAGGCTCTTGCCGCCACGCGGCACCACCACGTCGATATAGTCTGTCATCGATGCCAACATATGTCCGACGGCCGCACGATCCGTTGTTGGAACGATCTGGATAGCTGCCGACGGCAAGCCTGTCTGCCTCAACCCCGACGCCAAACACTCGTGGATCGCGCGACTGGAGTGATAGCTCTCCGAGCCGCCGCGCAGAATCACCGCATTGCCGGATTTCAAACACAGCGCACCGGCGTCCGCGGTCACGTTAGGGCGACTTTCGTAAATGATGCCGATCACTCCCAGCGGCACGCGCACGCGTTGAATGCGCATGCCGTTCGGCCGTGCCCATTCGGTAATCACCGTGCCAATAGGATCGGCCAATCCGACGATATCTTCGATGCCACGGGCCATCGCTTCGACACGAGCCGGATCCAACTTCAGTCGATCCAACATCGCGCCCGATAAGCCCCGCTCTTGCGCGGCACGCATATCCAATTCGTTGGCTTTCAAAATGGTGTCGCATTGCGCCCGCAATGCTGCCGCCGCCGCTTTTAAAGCGGCATTCTTTTGCTCGGTAGTCGCTTGCGCCAAGGCAGTCGCGGCGTGAACAGCCGCCCGGCCGATCTCATCCATGATCTTGGCGACGTCATTCGTTTGGAGGGCAGGTGCGGCGGACATACTGGTTACTCTACAAAACTACCGGTGCGAAAATCATTGCGCCAATCGACGGATAGGCCGGTCGAAATCCCCGAAAACTCGGGTTTTTGACGCGCCAAAGGGAACGTCTGTCGATTCTATGCACCCCCGCCCGCCCCCGTCACGACCAGATCGTCGCGATGGATCATTTCGTCTCGACCCCGCATGCCTAACAGTGCCTCGATTTCACCCGATTTGCGGCCTCGAATACGATCTGCATCGGCACTGGAATAGGCCGTCAATCCGCGGGCTATCTCCAACCCATCGGTATCTCTGACCACCACGGCATCGCCGCGTTCGAAACGTCCGGTCACGGCGGTAACTCCCGCCGGCAGCAAACTCTTACCCTGACGCAAGGCAGCCGCAGCACCGGCATCCACGCGCAATTCACCGGCGGGTTTCAATGCTCCTGCGATCCACTGCTTGCGCACCGTGGCGGGATTGGCGTTGGGATAGAACCAGCTACAGCGCGCACCGGACTCCAGACGCTTGAGGGGGTGCAGTTCCCGGCCCAGCGCAACGCACATATGACAGCCGGCAGCGACGGCGATGCGGGCAGCGGCGATTTTGGTCGCCATTCCGCCGGACCCCACATCGGACGAGACACCCGTTGCCATGCGTTCTATTTCAGGGGTGATGCCATGTACTTCGGGAATGAAGGTGGCGGTTTTATCCTTGGTCGGATCGGCGGTATACAAACCATCGACATCCGACAACAGCACCAAGCAATCCGCACTCATCATTTGTGCAACGCGCGCCGCCAGCCGGTCGTTGTCGCCATATCGAATTTCGCTGGTCGCGACAGTGTCGTTTTCGTTGATAAGCGGTATCGCGCCCAGCTTTAGCAGCGTCGACAGCGTATTGCGGGCGTTAAGGTAGCGATGGCGCTCTTCGGTATCGCCGAAAGTGAGCAGAATCTGCGCGACGGCAAGCTCGTGCGCATCCAGCACTTCTTTCCATGCATGCGCCAATCGAATCTGCCCCACCGCCGCCGCGGCTTGGCTTTCTTCCAACTTGAGTTTACCGGGCGGCAAACCCAAGTGGCGGCGACCGAGCGCGATTGCCCCCGATGACACTAAGATCACTTCTTGGCCGCGCGCGCGCAAGCGTGCCGCGTCGGCCGCCAGGGTCTCAAGCCAGGCGCGATTGACGCGGCCCGAAGCCTTGTCCACTAACAGTGCGGAACCGATCTTGACCACAACACGTTTGGCGTGCTGCAGAGGTTGCGCGGATTTGCGAGTGCGCGCGGTCATACGGCCTGCGCAAGCACTGATTTATTCAGGACGCGCAACTGTTCCGGAGTGCGGCTGGTTGCAAGACAGGGGTCGGAAGTACGCATGGTGCAATCGAGTGATTTGACCGGGAAGGCCCGTTGTTATTGAAGGCGACGGGAAATTCTGCCTGGTCTTGCGCTCGGTCGCCATGCATAACATCGCAGCGGCCGTTGCCTGCCACTCTGCGACCCCCTAAACTTCCGCCGCCGGGCGCAACCGCGCTCGTGCCTGTCAGAGTTGAGGTGCCCAGTGGCTAGAGATTTCGACCCAGTTGCCGGTCAGTGGTACAAAGATTTGGAAGACGAGGAAGTCTTTCAAGTGCTTTCGGTGGATCCCGACGAGGAGGTCATCGAAGTGCAGTTCGAAAACGGCGATATCGAGGAAATCGATCTCGATACCTGGCATGAGCTCGACCTCGACCAAGTTGGCGAGCCGGAAGGCTGGTCAGGCTCCGAGGACGAAGAAGAAGAGGCCGCCGCCGATCTCGACGAAGAAGACGAGGACGAGGACGAAGACGACTGGGACGAAGAAGACGACGATTGGGATGACGATGACGACGACATGGACGACGAGTACGACGATAGAAATTAGGGCCATGGGCTACGGGCGCTGGACTCTGGCCAGAGTTCGAATAGTTAAACTCTGACCATCGTCCAAAGCCCAGTACCCAGAGCCGCTGCCTTTCGGCGCGGCCTTGATTCGCGCTGCTGAACCCCCACCTATCTGCTGCGGTCAAAGATGACCGCCACTCTCATTAAGCAGGTTGTACATGAAGCGTATTTTGCTGTTCTTAGTCACCAACGTCGCCGTGTTGGCGGTGTTGTCCATCGTGATGCGCATTTTAGGCGTCGATCAGATGTTGGCCGCCAATGGCCAAGATCCGGTTGCGCTGCTTATCATGGCAGCGATCTTCGGCTTCGGCGGTTCGTTCATTTCGCTGGCGATGTCCAAGTGGATGGCAAAGCGCTCGATGGGCGTCCAAGTGATCGAGCAACCGCGCAACGCCGAAGAAGCCTGGCTTGTGGAAACCGTGCGCCGCCAAGCCGATGCGGCCGGCATCAAAATGCCGGAAGTCGGCGTATTCGATTCCCCCGACATGAACGCCTTCGCCACCGGTGCGCGCCGTAATGCCGCACTGGTTGCGGTGAGCACCGGCTTATTACGCGGCATGACCAAACAAGAAGCGGAAGCGGTTCTCGGTCACGAGGTAAGTCACGTCGCTAATGGCGACATGGTGACGCTGACGTTAATCCAAGGCGTGGTGAATACCTTCGTCATCTTTCTGTCGCGCATCATCGGTAACGTGATCGACCGCGCCCTTAGCGGCAATCGCGAGCGCAGCGGTCCCGGCCCCTTTTATTTCTTGATCGTGATGGTATTGCAAATACTGCTCGGCATATTGGCGAGCATGGTGGTTGCGTGGTTCTCGCGCTATCGCGAATTCCGTGCTGACGCAGGTGGCGCGCACTTATCCAACCGTCAAAATATGATCGCAGCACTGCAGCGCCTGCAACAACGGCATCCGACCACGGAATTGCCGGAGCAAATGCGCGCCTTCGGCATCGCCGGCGGTAAGCTGTCCAAATTATTCTCCAGCCATCCGCCGCTGGAAGTGCGCATCGAAGCGCTTCGCAACGCGCGGTGAAGCAGACCGCATATCGCGGACTGCGATCATTTTTTACCCAATTCTCGCAGCACGCGATGCAACGACGCTCCGAGTTCTTCGACTGTGTTGGGCTTGAGAATCAACTCGCGAATACCCAGCCTTTGTGCGGCTTCGCGATCTTCGTTGCGCAGATAGCCGGAGGTCAGCACCACCGGCAAATCCTTGCGAATTGAGCGCACCTTGCGGGTAAGTTCGAAGCCATTCATACCGCGCATCGATAGATCCGTTACAACGACGTCGTAGGATTGCGGATCGGCCCGCAAGTCTTTGATGGCCAGTTCGGGATCGAGACAGCCCGTCACTTGATAACCCAAGCGTTCGAGCACGCGCGAAATCAGGAACACCAGCGCTTCTTCGTCATCGACGTAAAGAATACGCTCGCCTTGGCCGCGCTCCGTGACCGCGATCGCCGACGGATCTGCCAGGCTCTCAGTTGCGGTAATCGGAAAAAAAACATGAAAAGCCGAACCTTTGTTCGGTTCGCTATCGACAACCAATCCGCCGCCATGTGTCTTGACGATGCCGTGAACCACCGCCAGCCCCAAACCCGTGCCTTGCCCGGTTTCCTTGGTTGTAAAGAACGGCTCGAAGATACGATCGATAATCGAATCATCGATGCCATGACCGTTGTCGCGCACAGTAATGCAGGCATAGTGGCCCGCCGATATGTCTTGCACACCGCGCACGGTGCTATTGGCGACGAAATCACTCACCTCGATTTCGATAATCCCTTCGCGCTCACCGATGGCGTGCGCCGCATTGGTAATCAAATTCATAATCACTTGTTGAATCTGAATTGCGTCGGCCGCAACGAGACCGACATCCCCGTACTTGGAACGAATCTTCACGCTGGCCGGTAATGTCGCCCGCAATAAACGCAGCGAGTCCTCGACCAGCGGCCTAAGCCGCACCGCCTCCTGCTGGGCGGATTGCTGGCGGCTAAAGGTCAAGATTCGCCGCACCAAATCCGTGGCGCGCAAGCTGGCCTTTTCGATTTCCACCAGGCTGCGGCGTAAAGCGACCGGATCGGGCTCGTCCGTACGCAGGTCTTCCAAAGCCAGCTTTGAATTACCGCTGATGGCAAGCAGAATATTATTGAAGTCGTGCGCGATGCCGCCTGCCAACGTACCGAGCGCCTCCATCTTTTGCGAACTTAAGCGCGCTTCTTCGACACGCCTGCGCTCAGTGATGTCGACGTATACACCCGCCATACGCAGAGGTTTGCCAGCTTGATCGAGTTCGGATTGCCCCTTGCTCAACAACCACCGCGGCACGCCGTCTGCGCCGATCGCTCGAAACTCGGCCACCTTATCAATGCCGGTCCCAAAGTATTCCGCCATTTGCACGCCAAGACGCTCGCGATCGTCGGGATGCACCCAACTCATCAATCGCTCGACGCTGACTCGTTCGCCTTTTCCCCGTCGCTGGCCCCACAAACGCCACGCGGCGTCATCCCAAATCAATTCGCTCGCCTTGACGTCCCATATCCACGTAGCCAATCCGCCCGCTTCCAATGCCGACAACAAGCATGCCTGCATATCCCGCAGCGATTGTTCGACTTGCTTACGATCGGAAATGTCGGCGATTGCGCCGATCATGCGCTGCGGCCGCCCATCGTCGCTGTATAAAAGATACGCGTGGTCGCTCACGATCGCGTAGCTGCCGTCGAGGCGCCGTAACCGATACTCGCCTTTCCACGTAGCTTCGTGCGCTCCAAACGCCGCTCTTATGCCGGCCACAATGCGCTCGCGATCGTCGAGGTGCACGTGCCCCTTCCACCATCGCTTCTCGGCATCGTCGCTGGACAGCGCGTCGAACGATGCAGTGAAAGCATCGTTGCGGTATGCGGTGCCGCCACGAATGTCCCAATCGTAAACAGCGTCATGCGTCGCCAACGTTACGAATCGCAGGCGTTCCTCGTTTTTGGCCAATGCGTCGCGTGCGCTGTACACATCGTGCACTTCGGTGCTGGTGCCCAGCCATTTGGCGACGATGCCGTCTGCATCGCGCAACGCAACGGCGCGCGTATCGAACCAGCGGTATTCGCCGTCGTAACGCCGAAAGCGGGTGTCCATTTTGACGTCCTCGCCGTTTGCAACAGCGCGTCGCCACGTTGCAACTACTCGCGCGACATCATCCGGATGGACCCATTCGGTCCACCCCTCCCCAAGATGCTCGTCGGCCGATCTGCCGGTGAATTCTTCCCACCGCTTGCTGGCAAAATCGCAGAGGCCGGCGGCGTCGCTCGTCCAAATGAAATGCGGCAGCAGGTCGACCAACTGTCTAAATAACGTATCGTCAGCGCGGAGTACACGCAGCAATTCGCTGTTGTTTATGGAGCTGGCGGACATCTTGCGCCCCCGCATCTATTGTTCTATTCGCAGCTACACAGCAATCGGACGGCACCCTCCGTGGATCACTGCGAGAACAGCATATGCCTCCTTACAAGCGGTAGCAATCGACAG
>Ga0315910_10002641_pt1 | contig 15573 bp, 12 predicted proteins | sample EdamamesoilMG_FD_204470 | JGI IMG/M metagenome (GOLD analysis project Ga0315910, IMG submission 204470) | Garden soil microbial communities collected in Santa Monica, California, United States - Edamame soil | ecosystem: Environmental > Terrestrial > Soil > Garden | place: USA: California... | reverse complement strand
GCCGCGGTTCGTCGCAGGGTCATCGCGGGATCTCCGAGCAGGGGGGCGAGCAGCCTAAGGCGCTCGGTCCGGCGCGCACAGGCCCGCGGCTACAATCCGCCGCCCTCCAGCGCGTGATCGAACCCGCATGACCGTGTCCCGCACCGCACTCCTCGCTGGCGCCCTCCTCCTCGGCTCGCTGGCGGCCTGCGGCGAGCCGGAGGCCCCCGTCCCGGGGCCGGCCGAGCCGGCGGCTCCCGTGCGCCTCGAGCGCGGGGCCGAGGCGCGTGCCTTCGAGCGCGTCGTCCTGGTCACGCTCGACACCCTGCGCGCCGACCACGTCTCCTGCTACGGCTACCCGCGCGCGACGACGCCCTTCCTCGACTCGCTGGCGGCGCGCGGCGTGCGCTTCACGCGCGCCATGGCGGCGATCTCGCACACCGCGCCGAGCCACGCGACGATGCTGACCGGGCTCGTGCCAGCCGTGCACGGCGTGCTGCAGAACGGCGGGACGCTGGCGCCCGGCACGCCGGACCTGGCGGCGACCTTCGCGGCCGAGGGCTGGGCCACGGGGGCCTTCCTGAACGTGAAGTTCCTGAGCGGCATCGCCGCCTCCTTCGGCACCCTGGGCGTGCGCGCGATGGGCCAGGACCGCCGGCCGCAGACCGGCGGCGACGTGGTCGACGCGGCCATCGCCTGGCTGCGCGGCGAGGCCGGCGCGCGCTTCCTGCTGTGGGTGCACCTCTACGACCCGCACAAGTGGAAGGACCTCGTGCTCGAGCAGGCGGGCCGCCCCGGGCCGATCTGGAGCGGCGCGAGCCCGCCCGACTTCCTGGCGCGCGTGGCCGCGCTGCACGGCCTGCCGGCGCCGCGCGCGGGCGAGCCCTATCGCGTCGACTGGCACGTCGAGCGCCAGGGCAAGGAGTCGGTCGACTTCACCACCGAGGAGGGGTTCCTGCGCGCGATCGACGCCTACGACATGCTGGCGCTCTACGCCGACCGGCAGGTCGAGCGCCTGCACGCGGCGCTCGCGGACCTGGCGCTGCCCGGGCGCACGCTGTGGGTCGTGACCAGCGACCACGGCGAGGGCCTGGCGAGCCACGGCGTGGCGGGCCACGGCGGGCGCATCTACCAGGAGCAGCTCCACGTGCCGCTGGTCGTGCACGCCAGCGACGATTCGCTGGGCCCGCGCGTGGTGGATGAGCTGGTCGGGCACGTGGACCTCTTCCCGACCCTGGTCGAGGTGCTGGGGCTGCGCGCGAGCGGGCACGAGCCGCTGTTCGAGGGGCGCTCGCTGTGGCCGCTGCTGGAGGGGCGCGCGGTCTCCTGGAGCCCGCGGGCGGTCTTCGCGCAGCGCCGGCCCCCGGAGGGCGCGGACGATCCGGAGCACGAGCTCGTCTACAGCGTGCAGGACGAGCGTCACAAGCTGATCGTGCAGGAGCCGGGCACCTCCGAGTCCAGCGTCGAGCTCTACGACCTCGTCCGGGACCCGCGCGAGGCCCAGAACCTCGGCGAGGACCACGCCGACGCGGCGCGCCTGCGCGCAGCCCTCGACGTGCGCCTGCGAGCCTTCGGCACGCTCGGCGGCGGGACGAGCGAGGAGGTGCCGGAGGAGTGGCTGCAAGAGCTGCGCGACCTCGGGTACGTGCGCTGATGCGCGTGTCGCTCCTCCTCGGGCTGCTCGCGGCCGCCTGCGGCGAGCCCGCGCCCACGGCTCCCACGCGCGTCACCGGCGAGTGGCCGGTCGAGGTCGAGCTCGCGCCCGCGGCCGCGCCGCGCTACGAGCGCGTGGTGCTGGTCACGCTCGACACCCTGCGCGCCGACCACGTCTCGGCCTACGGCTACCGCCGCAAGACGACGCCCTTCCTCGACTCGCTGGCCGAGCGCGGCGTGCTCTTCACGCAGGCCCACGCGACCGTGTCGCACACCGCCCCGAGCCACACCAGCCTGCTCACGGGCCTGCCGCCGCTGGTGCACGGCGTGCTGCACAACGGCTACCGCATCGAGGACGGGGCCGTCGACCTGGCGCGCGTCTTCGCCGCGGCCGGCTTCGAGACGGCGGCCGCGGTGAACACCGAGTTCCTGCAGGGCGTCGCGGCCCAGTTCGGGGCGCTCTCCTGGACCATCGAGCGCGGCGAGGCGGTCGTCGCCAGCGCGCGCCACTGGCTCGTGGAGGAGCGCGCGACGCCGCGCTTCTTCCTGTGGGTGCACCTGTTCGACCCGCACCACTGGAAGGGTTTTGCGCTGGAGGTCGAGAGCGATCGGCTCTTCCGCGGCAAGAACCCGCCGGACTGGGAGGACTACGTGCTCGCGCTGCACGGCCTGACGCCGGAGACCCTGATCGGGCAGCGCTGGGACACCGAGGTCGACAAGCCGGTCGAGATCACGAGCCTGGCGCAGTACCTGCGCTTCGTCGACGCCTACGACGCGCTGATCCAGTACGCCGACCGCCAGCTCGAGGCCCTGTACCAGGCGGTCGCGGGGCTCGGGCTCGGGCCGACGCTGTGGATCGTGACCAGCGACCACGGCGAGGGCCTGGCGAGCCACGGGCTGCACGGGCACGGCGCGCACATCTACCAGGAGCAGCTCGCCGTGCCGCTGGTCGTGCACGCCTCGGACGGGAGCCTCGGGCCGCGCCGCGTGGCGGCCCTGACCACGCACCTCGACCTCTTCCCGACCTTGCTCGAGGTCGTCGGCGGGCGCGCGCGCGCGCCGGAGGGGCTGCTGGAGGGGCGCTCGCTGTGGCCGCTGGTCGACGGCTTCGAGAGCGACTGGCCCGGGCGCACGCTCTTCGCGCAGCGCAAGCCGACCGAGGAAGCGCTCTACGCGCTGAGGGACGCCCGCCACAAGCTGCTGGACTCGGCCACGAAGCCCGACGAGCTCTACGACCTCGCGCGCGACCCGCTGGAGCTCGCCGAGCGCTCGCAGGAGATGTCCGAGGCCCGCGCCGCGCTCGCGGCCGAGCTGGAGCGACGCCTGCGCCTCTACGAGGCCCACGCCCAGGGCACCGAGGAGCAGGCGATCCCCGAAGCCTGGCTCGAGGAGCTGAAGGACCTCGGCTACGTGCGCTGACCTGGGACCGCCAGGCTCCAGCCTGGCCTCTTTCCGTTCTTCCCCTTCCGTTTCCGCGCTCTCCGCGTCTTCAACTCCGCGTCTCCGCGTTCCTCTTCTCTCCGATCGGAACCAGAGGAGCGCGGAGACGCGGGAGTCGAAGACGCGGAGAGCGCGGAGAAGAAGGGAGATAGGGGAAGAAGAAGAGCCGGGCTGGAGCCCGGCGGTCCCAGGGTGGGCGCCTACTCCGTCTTCACGCGGCAGGAGCCGCCGTGCTTCTTGTGGTAGTCCTGGTGGTACTCCTCGGCCGGCCAGAAGGTCTGGCCCGGCGCGACGACCTGCGTGACGATCTTGCGGCCGGCGAACCTCGGCGTCGCCGCCAGCTCGGCCACGAACTTCTGCGCGGCGGCGAGCTGCTCGGCGTCGGCGGCGAAGACCGCGCTGCGGTACTGCGAGCCGAAGTCCGGCCCCTGGCGGTTCGGCGTGGTCGGGTCGTGGTTCAGGAAGAAGACCTCGAGCAGCTTGGCGTAGCTCACGCGCGCCGGGTCGTAGATCACCTGCACGGTCTCGGCGTGGCCCGTCTCGTCGTTGCAGACCTGCTTGTAGCTCGGCTTCGAGACCTGGCCGCCCATGTAGCCCGAGACGGCCTCGAGCACGCCCGGGATCTGCTGGAAGACGTCCTCGACGCCCCAGAAGCAACCGCCGGCGAAGTAGGCGCTGGCGGTCGGGATGGGGCGCGATTCGGGCGGCAGCTCCCCGCCGTCCGGGACGAAGCGCAGCGCCGCCCCATTCATGCAGTAGCGCTTGCCGGTCGGGGCCGGGCCGTCGTCGAAGACGTGCCCGAGGTGCGCGCCGGAGCGCGCGTCGAGCACCTCGACGCGGCGCATGCCGTGGCTCGAGTCCTCCTTCAGGATCACGTGGTCCGGATCGATCGGCTGCGTGAAGGAGGGCCAGCCCGTGCCGCTCTCGAACTTGTCCTCGGAGCGGAAGAGCGGCAGGCCGCCGACGGCCGAGACGAAGATCCCCTTGCGCTTCTCCTTCAGCAGCGGGCTGGTGCCGGCGCGCTCGGTGCCGGCCGCCTGCGTGATCCGCACGGTCTCGGCGTCGAGGGCCTTCACGAGCTCCTGCAGCCGCTCGGGCGTGAGCGGCGTCAGGTCGTGGCCCGAGCGCGAGAGGCGCGGCGTGCCGGACGCGCGCTCGGGCGGGCCGCCCTGGGCGCAGTGGGCCGAGGTCAGGCCGAGCAGGGAGAAGAGCGAGGTCAGCATGGCGAGGTGTTTCATGGCAGCCTGGGTACGGTGCGGAGGGAGCCGGCGTGACCGGCCGCGGGGGGCGCGGCGTGGCCCCGCACCGCGGACCTTCCCGCTCGGATGCGGAGCGGGAGCGACAGTTTCGTCCACGCGGCGGCCGCGGGAAAGGGCGGATCCGCTCGCGCGCCGCCGACGCTATCCTCTCGCCCCCTCGCGCGGTCCTCCGCGCCCTTCCCGAGCCCTTCCCTCACGCCGATGTCCACGCTCTCGACCCTCCTGACCGCCCTCCTCTCCTCGACCCCCGCCGCCGGCGCGCCGGCCGACGCCACGCCCGCCCCCCAGGACGCGCCGGCCGCGCCGGAGACCTTCCCGCAGTGGACCGGCTCGCTCGCCCTGGGCGCCTCCTGGACCGACGGCAACACCGAGGCCGAGACCCTGACCGGCACCTTCAACACGATCCGCCGCGGCGAGGACGACCGCTGGACCCTCGACCTCTACTCGAACTACGGCGAGACCACCGATCGCGTCACGGAGGACACCGACATCACCACGAACAACCACGGCGGCTCGCTGAAGTACGACTACTTCCTCTCGAAGAAGCTGTACGCCTTCGGGAACGGCAGCGGCAAGGTCGACCACGTGGCCGACCTGGACCTGCGCTACGTGGCCGGCGCCGGCGTCGGCTACCAGTGGAAGGAGAGCGAGAAGCTCAAGTGGGGCACGGAGCTCGGCCTCTCCTACGTCGACGAGGACTTCGAGGACGACACCGCGGACGTGGACTTCACGGCCGTGCGCGCGGCCTCCAACCTCGCCTGGCAGATCTCCAAGACGACCGCCTTCGAGCAGGTGGCCGAGCTCCTGCCCAGCCTCGACGACAGCGAGGACGTCATCGCGCGCGTCGACAACCGCCTCAAGCTGAACATCGTCGGGCGCTGGATCGCGCAGATCCAGTACGTGCTCGACTTCGACGGCTCGCCCGCGCCGGGCAACGAGGAGGCCGACCACCGCGTCGTCCTGGCGGTCGGCTGGGGCTTCGGGAAGACGTAACCCATTCCAGGCCCCGTGAGGCCTTGCCCGAGCTCCGCCTCCGCGCTCCTCCGTGCTCTCCGCGGCTCCGCGGTCGATCGGCTCAACCGCCGGCCGGTCGCGGCGGCTCCACCGGCTCCTCGCCGGCCGGCAGGAAGTGGCGCTTCTCCAGCGTGTCCTTGAACAGGATCACGTCCGGGAAGTTCGCCTTCAGGAAGCCGTTCAGCTCCTCCCACTCGCGCGGCGGCACGTGGCAGGCGACCACCGTGCGGGCCTGGATGTGCTCCTTCAGGACCTGCACGCCCTCGGGCTTGCCGAAGTACCAGTAGGGCACGAAGACGACGTCGATGCGCCGCGACTTCAGGTCGTAGGGCTTGTAGTTCTCCAGGGTCGGCTCGGCGTCGCCCACGTGCAGCAGGCGCACGCCGCCGATCTCGACCAGGTGCGCCACGTTGTGCACGTCGGCGTAGGCCTTGCCGCTGTGGGCGAGCTCGAAGAACTCGATGCTCATCTCCTCCTGCACGGCCTGCGTCATCGCGCCGCGCGCGGTGCGCACCTGCGTCAGGCGGCGCTGGATGGCCTCGAAGTCTCGTGCGTTCTCGCGCAGGGCGTTCAGCACGTCGGGCCCGGACACGAGCTGGGCCTGGGCGTTGTTCGCGAGGAACTTCTCGAGCCCGCGCATCTGCACGTGATCGGGGTGCACGTGCGAGACGAAGACCAGCGTCAGGCCGTCGAAGGGCGGACGTGCGTTGACCAGATCCTTGTTCACCTGCTCCGGCAGCGCCGCGAACATGTCGGTCTCCTCGCGCAGGAAGGCGTCGATCAGGACCGAGTAGCGCCCGGACTCGTAGAAGAAGCCCGCGTTGGCCATGTAGGTGACGTCGACGCCGAGCACCTTGGGCTCGGGCCGGGCCGCCTGCGGCGGGGCGGCGGCGGGGTCCTGGGCGAGGGCGGGGCCGGCGAGGGCGGGGCCGGCGAGCAGCGCAAGGCTGCCGAGCCAGACGAGCGGGAGCTTGGGGAGCATGGGTGGCGGGGCGCGGGGGGCGGACCAGGATAGGTCCGCGGCGGCGACGGAGACCGACCAATCCATCGCACAGTCCTCCCTGCGGCCCGCGCGGAGGCAGGGCCGCAGTGGAAAAGGGGGACGTGACGGGTGCGACCCGGCACGCCCCCCTCGAGGACCAGGGAAGGGGAGGGTTGGTCCGAAGAGTCCGTGCGGCCCACGGGCAAGCGTGCGCCGACGGCCACCGACAGGGCGGCAGCCAATCGGAAGACTACACCACGATCCGAGGGGCGGTCGGACGCGCGACAGCGCGCGCCGGTGGGCCTATCCTCGGCCTCGCATGTGGCGCGCATGGCTCCTCGTCCTCTTCCTCCAGGCCTGCGCGGCGCCCTCCGTGCCGGCCCCCTTGCCGCGCGAGCCCGCGCCGCTCGACCCGCTGCCCAGCATCCAGCAGCTCCGCTGGCACGCGCTCGAGGCCTACGCCTTCGTGCACTTCAACATGAACACCTTCACCGGGCGCGAGTGGGGCGAGGGCACCGAGGACCCGGACCTCTTCCAGCCCGACGCGCTCGACTGCCGGCAGTGGGCGCTTCTCTGCAAGGCGGCCGGTCTGCGCGGGATCATCCTGACCGCCAAGCACCACGACGGCTTCTGCCTGTGGCCCTCGGACCTGACCGAGCACGACGTGGCCTCCTCGTCGTGGCGCGACGGCCGCGGCGACGTGCTGGCCGAGCTCTCGGCCGCCTGCCGCGAGGAGGGGTTGCTGTTCGGCGTGTACCTCTCGCCCTGGGACCGCAACGCGCCCGACTACGGCGATTCGCCGCGCTACGACGCGCGCTACGTCGGCCAGCTCGAGGAGGTCCTGACGCGCTACGGCCCGGTCTTCGAGGTCTGGTGGGACGGGGCCTGCGGCGAGGGCCCGAACGGCAAGCGCCAGGTCTACGACTGGGAGCGCTACCGCGCGACCGTGCGGCGCCTCCAGCCCGAGGCCGTGATCTTCAGCGACGTCGGTCCGGACGTGCGCTGGATCGGCAACGAGCACGGCTTCGCGGGCGAGACCTGCTGGGGCATGCTCTCGCCCGAGGGCCACGAGCCGGGTCTCGCCGCGCCGCCGCTCGCGGAGCTGAACGAGGGCCGCGAGGACGGCACGCACTGGATCCCGGGCGAGTGCGACGTCTCGATCCGGCCCGGCTGGTACTACCACGCCGAGCAGGACGGCCAGGTGAAGTCGCTGGAGGAGCTGCTGGCGATCTGGCACGCCTCGGTCGGGCGCGGCGCGAACCTGCTGCTCAACCTGCCGGTCGACCGGCGCGGGCTGGTGCACGAGGCCGACGCCGCGCGCCTGCTCGAGCTGCGCGCGGCCCTCGACGCGCTCTACGCCGAGGATCTCGCGCTGGATGCCCGGGCCACGGCCACGAACGTGCGCGGCGGGGCGCGCCGCTTCGGAGCCGCGTGCGTGCTCGACGGCGACCCGGCCACGTACTGGGCCAGCGACGACGGGGTGACGGAGGCGGCGCTGGAGCTCGCGTTCCCGCGTCCGCTGCGCTGCGACCGGGTGCGCCTGGAGGAGCCGCTCGCGCTCGGCCAGCGCGTGCGGGCCTTCGAGGTCGAGGCGCGCGTGGAGGGCGCGTGGCGCACCGTTGCGCGCGCCACGACGATCGGCGCGCGGCGCATCGTCGTCTTCGAGCCGGTCGTGGCCGAGGCCCTGCGCGTGCGGGTGAGCTCGGCGCGGGCGGCGCCGGCCCTGGCGGCGGTGCGGGTGTACTGCGGCGGCTAGTGTCCTGAATCGGAGGTTCGTTGCGATATTCCGTCGTCCTCCACCGCCCGGCGTCGTTGCACCTCCTCGGCGTATCACCCTGGATACGCGGTCGTCGTCGCGCCTAGCCGGACGGCGGATGCCGACGGACCATGTCAACGAACCTCTGATTCAGGACACTAGGGGGCGGCGGAAGGCGCACCGCGTCGGCCGAAGCCGGGCGCCCCCAGCAACCCTCCGAGAAGCGATGGCGTGGCGCGCCGTGCCCGAGGGAGCGCACGAAAGCCCTTCCTCCCCGGTCTGCGCGTGCGCCTCTCGGCCGAAGTCCCCACCTCGCTTCAATCTCCATCCCCCCCTGGTTCGAAAGAGGGGCAGGGAAGGGGGGTCGCGCGCGAGCGGGACCGCCCGGGAACGGCATGCGCACACGAGGGATTTCCAGGGGGGCGCCGGAACGGCGTGCCTTCACGCTGATCGAGCTGCTGATCTCCTTCAGCGCGCTCATGGTCGTGCTGCTGGGCTTCTCGCGCATGCTGATCTCGGCGCGCATGGCCTCCAGCACGACCCACGAGGCCACCCAGGCCAAGGAAGCCGCGCGCGGGATGCTGGAGGTGCTCCAGGGCACGCGCTTCTCGCAGGCCTATGCCTTGTACAACGCCAACGCGGGGGACGATCCGGCGGCGCCCGTGCCGGAGTTCCTGGCCGGTGCCGGGTTCCGCGTGCCCGGACCCCAGCGCTACGAGGCCAACGATCCGAGCCACGACGCACTCAAGCCGCCGGCCGGCCTGCCGCGCTGCGGGCAGATCCTGTTCCCCGAGGCCAACGGGGTCCTGAGCGAGAACGTCCACCTGCCCCAGTTCGGGTGGGTCGACCTGGACCTGAACGGCGACGGCGACCACGACGATGCCGACGTGTCCGGTGACTACAAGTTCCTGCCCGTCGTCGTGCGCGTCTCGTGGGACGGCGCCGGCGGGCCCGGCTCGGTCGAGTTCAAGACCGTCATCGCGAACTTCTGATGCGCCCCCATCCGAGCCAGCTCCACAGCGCGCGCGCCGGCCTCACCCTCGTCGAGACGGTGATCTCCGTCGTCCTGTTCCTGCTGCTGATGTCCTCGGCCATCCTGGCGGCGCGCGGCGGTCAGGGGGCCCTGCGCTCGAACCAGGGTGCGACCGAGCTCGAGACCCGCGCGCGCCGGGCCCTCGATCGCATGGCGATGGAGCTGCTCGGTGCCGGTAGCCTCGAGCCGATCGCGCCGATCCTGGGCTCGCCGACGGTCGTCTACAGCCAGATCCGGCCGTGGAACTGGGACAAGCTCGACGCCAACCTCGGCCCGGGAGACGGGGTCGCCGGGCTGCAGCCGCTGTGGGGCCTGCGCAACAGCCTGACGCTCGAGATGGAGCCAGGCGAGAGCGACGACGGCGTGGACGAGGACGGCGACGGGCTGATCGACGAGGGACAGGTGATCCTGACGCTCGATCTGCTCGGGACCCCGCGGCCCGTCGTCCTGTGCAACGGCGTGCGCGAGCTGGGCGAGGGCGAGGCCGCCAACGGCCTCGACGACAACGGCAACGGCATCGTCGACGAGGGGGGCTTCAACGTCCTGCGCACGGGAGACGTGCTGCAGCTGAGGCTCACGCTCGTCGATCGGATCGAGGGTGAGACCGTCGTGCGCACGCTGGAGACCTCCGTGCGCCTGAGGAACTGAGGGGGCAGCACATGAACGTCCAGGGCCTGCGAGCGCGAACCGAGCGGCGGGGATCGATCATGGTCATCGTGTCCCTGCTCATCGCGTCGGTGGCCATGCTCTCCCTGGTGCTGCTGAGCTCCCTGCGCTCCTCGCACAAGGAGCACCAGGGCTCGCGCGAGAGCCTGAGCGCCCTGTACGCCTGCGAGGCGGGCCTGAGCGCGGCGGTGCGCGAGCTCGCCACCACCGGCGGGGACGGCAACGTCGGCTCCGAGCAGAACCCGGTCCAGGCGGGCGAGCAGCGCTACTGGGTCGTGGCCACGCCCATCGGCGACGGGCGCGTCTCGCTGGTCTCCTACGGCCGCGTCGAGCGGGCCGAGATGGGCGTCGAGGCCGTCGTGCAGCCCGACCCCGACAGCTTCTTCCGCTGGGCGGCCTTCGGCGAGGAGGCGCTGCACATGGACTCGAACGCGCGCACCGACAGCTACGACTCGGAGGTCAACCCGGGCGTCAACTCCTACGTCAGCCAGGCGGTCAACGACGCCGGTTCGAACGCCTACGCCAACACCGACGGCGACGTCGGCTCGAACGGCAACATCACCATGGACTCCAACATCGGGGTCTACGGGGACGCCTCGCCCGGTCCGACCGGAACGGTCACGGGCGACCTGGCGAACATCACCGGTGCGACCACCCCCCTGGTGAGCAGCGTCGAGCTCCCGGACATCATCGTGCCCTCCATCCCCAGCTCGGGGAACTACATCGTGTCGGCCAACGGGACCACGCTGGCCGACGGGGCGCACCACTTCGGCGAGTTCCGGGTCGAGACGAACAAGACGCTGACCATCACCGGTCCGGCGACGATCGTGTGCGACAACTTCAAGCTGAAGTCCGGCGCGAAGGTGATCGTCGACGCCTCCGATGGGCCGGTCGAGTTCTACGTGCTCAACGACTTCGTCCTGAACTCGAACACCTCGGTCTACTCGAGCGAGTACTCGCCGCTGGACGTGGCCTTCAACCTGCTGTCGGACAACATCCTCGATCCCGGAGTGGACGTCAACTTCGACGAGGACCTGGTGGACTTCGACTCCGGCTCCAGGCTGTTCGGCACGATCTACGCGCCCAGCGCGGAGATCGTCATCGACAGCAACTTCGAGCAGTTCGGCTCGCTGGTCGCGCGCCGGGCCAGCCTGCTCTCGAACGCGCGCATCCACTACGACGAGCGCCTGGCCACGGTCAGCCAGGAGGCCCAGAACGTCTTCACGACCCTGTGCTGGCGGGTGGTGCCGGTGCCGTGAGCCTCCTGCTCCCGCTGTTGCTCGGCCTCCTCGCGCGCCCCCAGGGAGCGCAGGTGGGGCCCATCGACGCCGGCACGCCCGCCCTCGAGGTCCCGCGCCTCTGGAGCGCGCCCGAGATCGCGGCGATCGACCTCCTGCGCTCGCTGCGCAGCAAGGAGCGTCCGCCGGACGACGAGCTGGCGGGGCGCCTGGCAGAGCGCGGAGAGGGCCTCCTGCCGCTCTTCTTCGAGGTGCTGGAGACGCGCTCCGTCCCGGCCCACGACGGCGGCGAGCCGCAGGTCCTGAGCGAGATCCAGGAGAACGTGGTCCTGCTCGCGGTCGGGCGGCTCGAGCGCAACCCCGTGCTGAACCACGTCGGCGTCCGCATGGCGCTCGGCGCCGAGCCGGCCGTGCGCCTGGCGGCGGTCGCCTTCACGGGTGCCGTGGGGCGCGCGAACGATCTCCTGGAGCTGTGCGAGCTGGCCCTGCCGCCGCAGGAGCAGGAGCTCTCCCGCCCCGGCCAGAAGGTGCTGCGCCGGGCGGTGACCACGATCCTGGGCCGCGACCCGAAGGCCTTCGAGCAGCTCGTCTCGCTGCGGCGCCTCCTGCGCCCCGCGCTGCTCCCGACCCTGGTGGGAGCCGTGGGCGATGCGCGCGACGGCGCGGGCCTGGCCTTCCTGGCCGAGACGGCCTACTGGGCCCCGAAGCTGATCGACGACGTGATCAGCCAGGTGCGCCTGGTGGGGCTCTCCAGCGTGGAGAGCGTCAACGACACCATGCGCGTGCGCCTGCGGCCGTACCTGGACGAGGCCCAGCCCGGGACCTGTCGGGCCGCGATCCTGGCCCTGGTCGCGCTCGAGGACGACGACTCGATCGGGCCGATCATCGCGCTGCTCGCCAGCGAGGACGCCGGCCTGCGCGAGAACGCCCACTGGGCGTTGTGCAAGCTGACCGGCCTCACGCTCGCACCCTCGCGCGAGACCTGGGCGCGCTGGCACCAGGCCGAGCTGGCCTGGCTGCTGCGCTCGCGCGCGCGCGAGTTCCAGCGCCTGCGCGCCAGCGATCCGGCCGAGGTGGCCGCGGCCCTGCGCTCGATCCTCACGCACCCGCTGGCGCTCGACGAGCTGCGCCGCAGCCTGCCGGAGGTCCTGCGCCACCACTCCCCGGCGGCACGCGTGCTGGCCTGCAGCGCGCTCGGGGAGCTGCGCGCCTCGGAGGCGGTCGAGGGGCTGGTTTGGGCCCTGGAGGATCCCGACCGGAACGTGGTCGTCGCGGCCCACACGGCGCTGACCCAGATCACCGGGCTGAGCCTGCCCAGCGATCCCGCGGCCTGGCAGGCCGCGACCAGCGGGCATCCGCCCGAGGCCTCGCTGTAACCGGGCCCCGCCGCGCTCACAGCGCGCCGGCCAGGGTGCCCGCCTCGGCCACCAGGCTCTCGAGACCGACTCCGCGCGTGAACGGCCCCAGCAGGCCGAGCGCCGGCGGAAGCGCCCCGGCCAGCCGCACGCGCCGCTCCGGATGGGCGAGGTCGAGGCGCGGGATGGCGCCTGGATAGCGCCGCACGCGCGCGAAGGTCGGGGCGCCGGAGAGGCCGAGGAGCGGGGCGCACTCGGCGCGCGTGCGCGCGACGAGCTCGGCGTCGTCGAGCTCCGCCAGGGAAGGATGCCGCGCGCCTCCGAGCAGCGAGCGCAGCAGCACCTGTCCCGGCGGGGCCGCATCGGGAGCCAGCGTCGAGCTGAAGAGCGTCCCGAGCACGACCCCACCGGCGCTGGCCGGCACCAGGTATCCGAAGCCCTCGAGTGCGTGCGCCACGTCGGCGCGGCGGTAGGCGTGCACGACGGCCACCAGGCTCTCGGCCTCCATCGTGGCGAGCTCGGCCGCGGCCTCCGCCGCCGGCGCCGCGAGGAGCGCGCGCGCCGCGTCGAGCGGCAGCGCGAGCACGACCCGGCGTGCCTCGTGGACGAGCCCCGAAGCCTCGTGCACCCGGAAACCCTCGCCATGGCGCTCGAGGGCGCGCACGGGGGCCGCGAGGCGGAGGCGCGTCCCCAGGTCGCGCGCGAGGGCCTGCACGAGCTCCTCCATGCCGCCGGCCGGTCGTACGAGGGATCCCGCCAGCCCCGCGCCCGGGCTGCCCGGCTTCCTGCGCTGCGCGCGCGCCCTGAGCGCGGCCGTGATGCTGCCGTGCTCCTCGACCATGCGCGCGACCTCGGGGAAGCAGGCGCGCAGCGAGAGCTGCTCGGGGTCGCCGGCGTGGATCCCGGCCACGAGCGGATCGACGACGCGCGCGAGCGCCTCCTGGCCGAAGCGGTGACGCGCGAAGGCGGCGATCGAGCCCTCCAGGGCCTCGTCGCGCGCGCAGCTCGCCTCGGCCATCAGGCGCAGCTTGGCGCCGAAGGAGAGCACGCGGCTCGTCGCCAGGTCCTCGAGCGCGTCCGGCAGCTCCATCAGCTTCCCGTCCAGGGCCAGGAAGCGCCGGCGCGCCGCGCTGGGCGCGGGCACGAGCTCGAGCCCGAGCTCGCCGCACAGCTGGCGCAGGGCTGGCGCGCGCTCCGGCAGGGCCTCGGGGCCCTCCTCGAAGCGATAGCCCTGCTCGGCCACGGTGCGCACGAGCCCGCCCGGCCGGGCGCTGGCCTCGAGCACGAGCAACTCCTCCGCGGGTCGCGCACGCCGGCGCGCGTGCGCGAAGGCCAGCCCCGAGAGGCCGGCACCGACGACCACGGTCTGCATGGCTGTCACGGGCGAGCGGCGAGGATAGCGCCGTGTGCCGCGCCGGACGTCACAGCGTCTGGCTGAAGCGCGGCGCCGCGGGCTCGACCGGCTTCAGGTAGGCGTCGAAGACCATCGCCAGGTGTCGCAGGAAGAGCCGTCCAGCCGGCAGGACCTCGAGCCGGTGCCCATCGATCCGGCACAGGCCCTCGTCCGCCAGCGGCCGCAGGCGCTGCCACTCGGCGGCCAGGTGCCGCGCGAGGTCGGCCTGCCCGAGGCGCGCGCCGAGCTCGTCGAGGTCGAGGCGCATGCGGCACATCAGCTCCAGGATCACGGCTCGGCGCAGGTCGTCCTCCGGGCTGCGCACGAGACCGCGCACGGTGGCGAGCGTGCCGGACTCGATGCGGCGCTCGTAGTCGGCGCTCTCGCGCGCGTTCTGCAGGAAGGCGCCGCCGACGTCGCCGATCGCGCTCATCCCGAAGGCGACCATCTCGCCCGCGCGCTGGTCGGTGTAGCCCTGGAAGTTGCGCGACAGGCGCCCCTCGTGGAGCGCGCGCGTGAGGGTGTCCTCCGGCAGCGCGAAGTGGTCGAGGCCGATCAGCTCGTAGCCGGCCTCGCCCAGGCGTTCGACGGCCAGCGCGAAGAGCCGCGCGCGCTCGGCCGGGCCCGGCAGGCGGTGGGCCTCGAGCGCGCGCTGGAAGGGCTTGAGCCAGGGCACGTGCGCGTAGCCGTAGACCGCCAGGCGATCCGGGCGCATCGCGGCCACGTCGTCGAGCGTGCGCGCGAAGGTCGCCTCGCTCTGCTCCGGCAGGCCGTAGAGCAGATCCAGGTTGACGCTCTCGACCCCGCGCGCGCGGCAGTGGGACACGAGCGCGGCCGTCTCCTCGACCGTCTGGTCGCGGTGGATCACGGCCTGCACGTGCGGGTCGGTGTCCTGCACGCCCATCGAGAAGCGCCGGAAGCCGAGCGCGACCAGGGCGTCGACCTGCGCGTGCGTCGTGACGTGCGGGTGGACCTCGATCGAGATCTCGGCCCCGGGCTCGAAGGTGAAGTGCCGCGCCAGCACGGCGTGCAGGTGCTCGAGCTGCGGGACGGTGAGGTGCGTGGGCGTCCCGCCGCCGAGGTGGAGTTGCGTCACGCGCCGGCGCGCGCCGAGGAGCGGCGCCACCCGCTCGATCTCGCGTTCCAGGGCCGCGAGGTAGCGCTCCACGCGGTCCGCGCGGTGCGTGATCTCGACCGTGCAGCCGCAGAAGAGGCACAGGCGCGCGCAGAACGGCAGGTGCACGTAGAGCGAGAGCGGCTCGCCGGGCGTCGCGGCCGCGCGCCGCAGCGCCGCCTCGGCCTCGGCTGGTCCGACGGCCTCGCTCCAGGCCGGCACGGTCGGGTAGGAGGTGTAGCGCGGCCCCGGGCCGGAGAAGCGCAGGATCTGCGCCTCGTCGACGACCAGGCGCGCGCTCACGCCCGGAAGCTCCGCGCCGTCTCGACGAAGGCCGCCACCGAGGCCGGATCGGTGGCCGGCAGGACGCCGTGGCCGACGTTGAGCACGTGTCCGGCGCGCCCGCGCACCGACTCGAGCAGGGCGCGCGTGCGCCGCGCGACCTCCTCGGGCGCCGCGAGCAGCACGCCCGGGTCGAAGTTCCCCTGCAGCGCGCAGCGCCCGCCGACGCGCTCGAAGGCGCGCGCCAGGTCCGTGCGGTGGTCGACGGCCACGCCCGCGGCCCCGAAGCCCGCCTGGTCCTCCAGCAGGTGGTCCGCCTGGCCCGCGAAGCAGACGAGCGGCGCGACCGGCGCCACCGCGGCCACCACGCGCGCCGTCCAGGGCGCGGCGAAGCGCCGGTAGTCCTCGC
>Ga0315910_10002640_pt1 | contig 15574 bp, 13 predicted proteins | sample EdamamesoilMG_FD_204470 | JGI IMG/M metagenome (GOLD analysis project Ga0315910, IMG submission 204470) | Garden soil microbial communities collected in Santa Monica, California, United States - Edamame soil | ecosystem: Environmental > Terrestrial > Soil > Garden | place: USA: California... | reverse complement strand
GCAGGAGACAATGCAAAGATGGACGCGTTATGCGCCCATCGGGATTCCGGTTGCGTTTCTGGTGGCGGTGCTGTTGGTGGTCATCACTTCGCGCATCCTGCGCTCGGACTTCGTGCGCCCCATGGCCACGGTGAAGGAGGGAGCGCTCATCATCAGTGGCGGACACCTTGAACATCGCATTCCCGTGGGTGGCGTCGCCGAGGTGTCCGGGATCGCGGAATCCATAAACCGCATGGCGGGCGACCTGGCGCGCAGCCGTGATGCGCTGGTGGAACATGAGCGGCAGGTGGCGCTCGGCGCCCTGGTGCCTGTCATCGCCCACAACATCCGCAATCCCCTGGCGAGTGTGCGGGCAGCGGCGCAGATGCTGGATGAACATGCCACCCGGGACGACATTCGCGAAGGACGCGAGGCGATCATCTCGACGATTGACCGGCTCGGACGCTGGGTGAATGCCCTGGTGTCGTATCTGCACCCGTTGAAACCCGGACTGCGGGCGGTTCGCATGTCGGATCTGATGCAAGCGGCGCTTGCTGCAGGCAGCGCCAGGTTGCAGGAAAAAGAGCTGATAGTGGCCCGGGAAAACTGGGCCGTCGATCGGGAAGTACAGGCGGATCCGGACCTGATGGAACAGGCGCTTGCCGGCCTGATCGCCAATGCGGCGGATGCTTCACCCCGTGGCGCCGTGTTGCGTGTGCGCTTCGAGGCGACCGCCGATGCATTCTCCGTGCACATCATTGACGCCGGAACGGGCATTCCATTCAGTCCGCAGCCCGGCCGCCTGGAACCTGGCCCGTCCACGAAGCGTTTCGGCACCGGACTGGGAATACCGGTCGCCTTCAAGATCTGCCACAGCCATGGTTGGGAACTGGAATTCAATGCCGTCGCCGGCGGCGGCACTGATGTGGCCATACACATTCCCGGCGCGGCTGCGCAGGAGCATGGCAATGAATTCAACTGACATACCCCGGGAATTCAGTGCGGAAATTCCCGTGCTCGCCAAGCGCGTGCTGATAGTGGAAGACGAGGCTGTCTTTGCCCGGTCCGTGCAGAAACGCCTGCAGCGCGAGGGTTTCAGCAGCGAGATATGTCCGAATCTCGCGTCGGCACGCCTGCGCTTGCGCGAATTGAACCCGGACCTGGTGCTTCTGGATATGCGCCTGCCGGATGGTTCCGGCCTGGATCTACTGAACGAAATCAAGTCCGACCCGTCAGCGGACACGGTCGTGCTGGTGATGTCGGCCTATGGGGAGGTGGATGATGCTGTCTCGGCGATGAAACGCGGTGCGACCGACTATCTGAAGAAACCCGTGGACCTGGAGGAGCTGCTGCTGAACGTGCGCAAGGTGCTGGATCGCGGCGCGCTGGAACAGCAGGTGGTCAATGCATCCAAGCGCCACCAGCACGAGGCGGGAGGGGTGGATTTTCTGGGTCAGTGTGCTGCGGTCGAGGCCGTGCGGGCGCAGGTGCGCAAGGTCGCCCAATTGGGCAATAACCCGGCTGTACTGCCGCCCACGGTGCTGATCCTGGGTGAAACCGGCACCGGCAAGGACGTGATCGCGCGGCTGCTGCATGCACTCAGTGCGCGCCGGGCCAGGCCATTCGTGCATGTTGACTGCGCGAGCCTGCCGAAGGACCTCATTGAGGCCGAACTTTTCGGTCACGAAAAGGGGGCCTTCACCAGTGCGCACGTATCGCGCACCGGCCTGATTGAAGCGGCGGAGGACGGCGTGCTGTTCATGGACGAGATCGGCGAAGTGCCCCTGGACCTGCAGGCCAAGTTGCTGGCGGTGCTGGAGCGGCGGACTGTCCGGCGCGTCGGAACGACGCAGGAGCGTGCCGCGCGGGCCTGGTTCATAGCCGCCACCAATCGTGACATCCAGGCCCTGGTGGCGCGGGGAGAATTTCGCGCCGATCTGTTCTACCGCCTCAATGTCATTTCCATCCAGGTACCCCCATTGCGTGAGCGCGGAACGGACTCGCTTTTGCTGGCCCGCCATTTCACGACGCAAACCGCCAAGCGCTACGGTCTGCCCGTGCCGGGAATCTCCGCGGCCGCGGAGTGCGCCATCGCTGACTATGCCTGGCCCGGCAATGTGCGCGAATTGAAGCACATGATCGAGCGCGCCGTGCTGCTGTCGGGAGGCGCTCAGCTGGGCGGCGATGTCATCCCCACGGCCGGTGTGGTGGCTGGTGAGGCGCAAGGGACGCTGGTCGACGGCATGACGCTGGATGCGGCCGAGCTGACCTTGATCCGACAGGCCCTGGATCGTTGCGAGGGCAATGTCTCCCGTGCCGCGCGCGAACTCGGCATAACGCGCATGGCCTTGCGCTACCGGATGAAAAAATACGGGCTTTAATGCAACTTCAGGCGCGGCCGTGTGCGCCGCGTCAACAGGTCGGCCAGCGTGGTCAGCGCCACGTGCATGAAACCATGCAGGGCCAGCAGGTGCAGCTTGTAGAGTGAAAGGTAAACGAGCCGGGCGAAAAATCCTTCCACGAACAGCCGTGGGGACCAGTGGCGTGCCAGGTTTCCCATCAGGCTGCCCACGGTGGAATAGCGGCTCATGTTTATCAGCGATCCGTAATCCACGTACCGATAGTCCGGGAGCGGGCGGCCTTCCAGCCTGCGGCGCATGGACTTTACCAGCATGGATGCCTGCTGATGTGCCGCCTGGGCGCGGGGCGGAACCATGCCGGAACCATCGGACATCGGGCATGCTGCGCAATCGCCGAAGGCAAAGATGTCCTTGTCGCGGGTGGTCTGCAGCGTGGGCAGGACCAATAGCTGGTTGCCGCGATTGCATTCAAGGCCCTCGATATGCGCCAGGAAATCCGGCGCCTTGATGCCGGCGGCCCAGACCAGGGTCCCGGCCTGGATGGATTTGCCGCCAACGGTCCGGAAGCCGTCCGCCTGTGCCTGCGCGATTCGTTCCCCGGTGAGGACGTCGATACCCAGCCGCCGAAGCTCTTCGGTGACCTGTGCCGAAAGCCTGGCCGGCAGGCCGGGCAGGATGCGATCCGCCGCGTCAATTATGGTGATCCTGATGTCCTGGCCGGCATTGAAACCCGCAAACAGGTAGCCGATCAGTTCCTGCGCGCTGTGGTGGAGTTCCGCTGCGAGTTCCACGCCCGTGGCGCCGCCGCCGGCAATGGCAATATCCAGTTGTCCGGGTCGCAACGGCGCGGTCTGCGTAACCGCTGTGTAGAACGTGCGCAGAAGGTGCTGCTGAAAGCGGTCCGCCTGCCCGCGCCGATCCAGGAAATGGCAATGCTCCTTGACACCCGGGATGCCAAAGTCATCGGCAATGCTGCCGACTGCCAGTATCAGCGTGTCATAGGGAAAACTGCGCGCCGGAACGAGTTCGGCGCCGGTGTCATCACGTGTGTTTTCCGTGTGCACCATGCGTGCCGCGCGATCCACGCGTGTGACCCGCCCCAGGCGAAACTGGAAATGATGGGCGCGCGCCTGTACCAGGTAACTCAACTCGCCTGCATGGGAGTTCAACGTGCCGGCGGCCACCTCGTGCAGGAGCGGCTTCCAGGTATGCGTCAGGCCGGAATCAATCAAACTGATTTCTGCGCGCCCGGACCGGCCGAGATCATCACCGAGTCGCGTCGCCAGTTCCAGGCCACCGGCGCCACCCCCGACGATTAGAATGCGGTGTATTTGCTGAGCTGTCATGCAGGGTACGTGCGCTGTTCGGGTTGAGTGCGCTGCGTATAATAGTGACCGGCGTGGATCTACTCCAGATGATTCAGCCAACGGAGGATATTGTGAATGAACCGACAGTGACGGAATTACAGGCTGCTGCGTTTCAGCGGCTGGTGCAGCACCTGCGCGAACACACCGAGGTGCAGAACATCGACTTGATGAACCTCGCCGGGTTTTGCAGGAATTGCCTGGCCAAGTGGTACCGTGCCGCGGCGGAAGAGCGCGGAGTCACCATGGACTATGAGCAGGCGCGCGAGATTATTTACGGCATGCCCTATGCGGAATGGAAGGACAGACACCAGCGCGAGGCATCGGCCGGACAACAGGCAGCCTTTGAAAAGCGCGGCGAGTAGCGTCTACGGGTTCAAGGCCCATAAATCGTGCTGTGTGGATGAGTAAAGAGGCGGACATGTCAGTGGTGCCGGATGCGGGACTTGAACCCACAACCTTCCGCTTACAAGGCGGGTGCTCTACCAGTTGAGCTAATCCGGCGCTTTTTTTGCCGTTGCCGCGGCCTGTGACTGCGGCGGGAAAGTAAAGGAGCGGGCCCGGGAATTCAAGCCCGGAGTCGCTGCCCCGATGCATGGCAAAGCCAGTCACGGGCGGGGATGGTAAACCTGTCTGATATACTCCGTGTCTTCCATTTGAGCCATTTCCTTCTGCAAAGTGCGATCCCGGGCTGACCTGACAAGCGTACATGAAGATCCTGATAATTGATGATTCGGCTGATTTCCGCGCCCTGTTGCGCGTGCAAATCTCCCGCTCGATCGAGGGTGCGGAGGTGGAAGAGTACGATCCGGTGCGCGGCCGCCCGGGCGCGGACTTTGACTGGTCCCGTTACGCCATCCTGCTGCTGGATTACAAGCTGGGTCCCGAGGAGGACGGGCTGGAATGGCTGCGGGACTTTCGCCGCAGGCCGGGGTTTCCCCGGACCGTGGTACTGACGGCCGAAGGAGACGAATACGTCGCCGTGAAGGCCATCAAGCTCGGCGCGGCGGAATACATCAACAAGAAAGATCTGACGCCAAACAGGCTGAAAGAGGTAATTCTCGCCGCGGCCGATTACACCGAGGAAAAACAGGCGCGCCAGCAGGACAGCATGAGCAAGGCGGATGCGCTCGTGCAAAGCATCCTGGAGCAGCGCGAGCCGGGGACACGCGAGGACCTGGGGAAGGATTACAAGTTTGTCAGGCTGATCGGCCAGGGAGCCATGTCGCAGGTGTTCCTGGCGGAGCGCGGTTCCGACGGGCTGTCGCTGGTGCTGAAGACGCTGGATCTCACCACCGTTACCGATCCGACCCTGGTGGATCGATTCGTCCAGGAAGCGGAGATGATTGCCGGCCTGAACAGCCCGTTCGTGGTTAAGATTTATGAGTACGGGTTGACGCGGAAATTCGGGTTCATCGCCATGGAGTTTTTCCCGCGCGGGGATCTGAAGCAGCGCATGGAGCGCCGCTTGCCCCCCGACGTTGCCTTCAGCTACATGAGCTACATAGCGTATGGACTCGAGGCAATCCATGGCATCGGTATCGTGCATCGCGACCTGAAGCCCGCCAACATCATGTTTCGCGGTGATGACACCATGGCGCTGGCGGATTTCGGCATTTCGAAAAAAATGCAGGGCGGCACCGACCTGACCACCATCGGCCAGATCCTCGGCACTCCCCATTACATGAGTCCGGAGCAGGGCGAGGGCAAGGCAGTGGATTTCCGCTCGGACCTGTACGGCGCCGGCATCATTCTTTACGAACTGCTCACGGGACAGAAGCCGTTTACCGCCAGCACACCGGCGGCGGTGATATACCAGCATGTGCACACCGAGATCCCGCGCCTGCCGTTGCCGCTGTCCCGCTACCAGCAGATTGTCGATCGGGCGCTGGCGAAGGAGCCCGGCGACCGTTACCAGACTGCGCGCGAGATGATCATCGATTTTGAAGCGGCGGAGCAGGGCCGGATCTGAGGGATTCCCGGCGCAACGGTGTCGCCGGACGCCAAAGTGGAAGCGAACCATGAGTTTGCGTGCACGGCTGACCATCCTGGTGTCAACACTCTTTGTCCTGGTATGCATGCTGGCGGGGACGTACGTCATTGACAATGCGCGCCGCGCCGTCAGGGATGAAATGCAATCCACCGCACGTTTGACCCTGGATTTGCTCGAGGCGGAACTGATGCGCGGCGGTGCGGCCGGCGACCCGTTGCTTGCGCGCCAGTTCCTGACCCGCTTGTCCTCCATCGGCTCCACGCGGCACATGCGCATCACCATCCGGCAGCATGGGGAACCGGATGCGCTGGTGAAGGATTCCGCGGCAATGCCGCGCCCGGTTGCCGCGCCGGCGTGGTTTGCGCGGCTGGTGTCTCCCCAGGAATTTGTGTCTCCCAGAAACCTGACACAGCCGGGGATGCCACAGATTGAAATCGAGTTGCGCGCCGACCCGGCGGATGAGATTGAAGAGGCCTGGCGCGAAACACGCAGCGTGCTGAATGTGATGCTGCTTTTTGCCGCACTCGTGATTGGGCTCATCTACTTCCGGCTCGGCCGGGACCTGGCTCCCATTGACTCGATCCTGGCGGGGTTGCAGGGCATCGAGCAGGGGGACTACCGCCTGCGGCTCCCGGCGTACCGGACCACGGAGTTGAGCCGTATTTCCGACAAGTTCAATCACATGGCCCAGGTGTTGCTGGAAACCCGGGAGGAAAACCGGCGACTCAGTCAACGTTCCCTGGAGATCCAGGAGCAGGAACGGCGGACGCTCGCACGCGAGCTGCATGACGAACTTGGGCAGTCACTGACTGCGATCAAGGCCATGGCCGTGGCAACGGCTGCGGCACGGACAATTGATTTGCCGCGCATGCAGGCGGGCATGGGCGAGATCGCCCGCGTGGCGGATCACACCTACGCTGTGGCGCGGCAACTCATGCAGCGGTTGCGACCGCCGGTGCTGGATGTGCTCGGCCTGGACGCGGCGTTGCAGGATCTCGTGGACCGCTGGAACAGCGCCGGCGGCGCGGGCTTTTGCGGGCTTTCGACTGCCGGCGATTTGCAGTCGCTGCCCGATGCCATTCGCATCAACCTGTACCGGATTATCCAGGAGGCATTGACGAACGTCGCGCGACACGCAAAAGCGGACACCGTCGCGGTGAATCTGCGGGTCGGCCCCGATAAAGACGTGGACCTGACCATCGCCGACGACGGCGCCGGATTCGAGGCGGCAATTGCGCGGCCGGGACTTGGACTGCTGGGCATGCGTGAACGCGCCGCGGCAATGGGCGGCATGTGCACGTTGATCACCGCGCCGGGCCAGGGTGTGCGAATCCAGGTCAACATTCCGGCCGTGGCCGGTGCAGGTACAGCCTGATGGCCACGATCCGGGCCCTGCTGGTGGATGACCATGCCGTGGTGCGGGCCGGGTACCGCATGCTGCTGGAACAGGCGGGTATCGAGATTGTCGCGGAGGCGGACACGGGAGAGAGTGCCTGCAGACTGTTCACGGAGACGAGCCCCGATGTGGTGGTCATGGATCTTTCGTTGCCGGGGATAAGCGGTCTGGAGGCGGTTCGCCGCATTGTCGCGCGGGAGCCAGCGGCGCGTATCCTGGTGTTCAGCATGCATGACGACCCGGTTTTCATCGATCAGGCCATCAGCGCCGGTGCCCGGGGGTACATCAGCAAGCGCAGCGCCGCCGAGGTCATGGTGGAGGCGTTGCGTGCCATCGCGTCCGGCGGGATATATATCGAGCCGGGATTGGCGCAGGAACTGGCATTCAGCAAGATCCGGGACAAGGACAGCCCGTTTGCGCAATTGTCCACGCGCGAATTCGAGATCTGTACCCTGTTGGCCCAGGGGTCAAATACCACGGAGATCGCCCGCCGGCTCCACCTTAGCTACAAGACGGTGGCCAATTACAGCACGCAGATAAAGGGAAAGCTGGGTGTGGGTACCACCGCGGAACTGGCGCGGCTGGCGATACGCCACAACATCATCACGCCCTGACCGGCGGCAGGCGCGTGACCCCGCGCGGCTTCAGTCGTCGATGACAATGCCCCACGGCAGCTCGCCAACCGCAATGGTCTTGATTACTTCATTGCGCGCGGTGTCGATGGCGGAAACACTGTTGCTGGCGCCATCGGTGCTGTAAATCCGGCTGCCATCGCGGCTGCGCGCCAGCCCCCACACCCGTTTTCCGACCGGGATGGCGGCCTTGATCTTGAGCGTGGCGGCATCCAGCACCATGACCGCGTCCGCCCTGCCGGCGGCCACATACAGGGTCTTTTCATCCACGCTCAATATCACATCCTTGGGCTTGGCTTTTTCGTCGGCGATCTTTTCCACGGCGACGACCTTGTTCGCACGCATGTCCACTTTCTTGACCTCACCGCTGATTTCGGAGGTGGCGTAGGCAATCGTCCCGTCCCGCGTAAACACCGCTGCGCGTGGCCGTGCCCCGACCAGTATGTTGGCGACGATGTCATGTTCCGGAACGCGGATGACATGCAGCATGTTGGTGGATTCGCTGGTGACGATGACGCGGCTGCCGTCCGGGGAAATAGCCACTCCCTCAGGTTCCAGTCCCACGGGTATCTCCGCGATTTGCCTGCCGTCGGCCGGGTCAAACACGGTCGCCTTCGCATCGTCCTCGTTGGATATATAAATGTGTCCATTGGGATGCACGGCAAAGGTCTCGGGATCGGAGCCGGCCGGGAAAGTGCGCAGCACTTTCAATGTGCCCGGGTCCACCACCACGATGGCGTTGTCCTCGCTCGCGGCGATATACAGTTCGCGGCCGTCCGGGGATAGGCCGATGCCACGCGGGCGCTTGCCGATGGCCAGTGCCTGTTCGACTTCGAGGGTCTTCCCGTTGATTACGGAAATCGTGTCACTGCCCTCGTTGGTAACAAAAATCCGGCCGGTGCCGGCAGCCTGGCTCAGGGCCGGCAATACCAGCAGGGACAGGCCGTAAACAAGTGTGCGAATCATGGGGTATCTCCTCAGTATTGTTTGTCGGGCGGAAACCGGTCCCGCCGCTGCAGGCTTCACTTCGATTCCGGGCAATCGCTGTTACCCAGGCTGTCTAGGTCATCCGCGTCGGCGACGCCGCGTACCGGCGCTTCGCCGGCAATTTTCCCCTCCTTGATGATCAGCAATGGCTGCCGCAATTGGCCGCTGGCGCGAAAGCTCATCTCGGCGCCTTTCTGGCCGTCGAACCTGAGTTCGTGCCGAAGAAATGTCAGCACTGCCGCCGGTCTGGTGTCGTTCAGGCGCGCGACGGTGTCGGAGGTCATCTTTACCGCGGCCCAGCCCGCCCAGGCGGCCTCGTCCATTGCCTGTCCTGACGTGGCCCGGTAGCGCTTGTTCAGGTCGCGGCCGGCATATTTCATGAAATCGCCGTGCCATGCGCTCGCAGTGACCTGGGCGCCGGGATTGATCTTTTGCCACTGGGCCACGGCATCCCACCGCATTGCTGCGCTCGGTATCACGTGCAACAGGTTGGCAATGCACGCTGCCCGCAGGGAATCGTCGTCGGCGCGCAGATTGAAGACCGGTATTCCGGCGGCGGTCGCCGCCAATTCCGGCAACCGGTCTGCATTCACTGTCGCCAGGACGGCAGCCATGCCGGACAACGCCTCCGCGGGCGGCACCGCGCCTGGCGCCCGGACATCGAGAATGTACGTCTGGCCCAGAAACTGCCCCTGCAGATTGGCCTCATTCAGTCCCTGCCGGGCGCCCAGGTAGGACGCGTCGTCGGGCGAGCCTATATAAAGGAGTCTGATTTCAGTGGCGCCGAACCCGGTATTTTGCAGTGCGGCGAACAGGATAAGAACCGCAAGACCGGTTTTTAACTTTTCTGGCATCGGAAATTGTCCCAAGTTGTTCTGGAATCGAAAATCGTCCCATTTAGCGCTTGACCATGCGGTTAGACCGCCGGGTACCGTTCGAATTCCAGTGCGATGGGGTTCACCTGTACATATTTGCATATTTGTGTAATGTGTCGATTGAACAACAACATACAAGGGTGAATCTTCCCATTCCGGCAGCCGACACGCCATGGGAAATTTTCCCGAACTTGGCTGTTGAATTCGCGCCCGCGTGTCGGGCTGCAAAGGGGATTGATCGATGCTGAAGGCACTACAGATCGAGCCGGAGAAATGCACCGGCTGCCTGCAATGCGAGATGGCCTGCTCGTTTCACGCCGAGGGCGTGTTTAATCCGTCCATATCGCGCATAAAGATATTCACGTTTCATGACGAGGGGCGGTTTGTCCCGTACACGTGCACGCAATGCTCCGAGGCCTGGTGCATGCACGCTTGCCCGGTGGAGGCCATTGTCCTGAACGAAAAGACCGGCGCCAAGGAAGTCCTGGCCGATATCTGCGTCGGTTGCAAGGTATGCACCATTGCCTGCCCGTTCGGCACGGTCAACTACGATCAATCGAGCAAAGTCGTCTACAAGTGCGACCTGTGTGGCGGTGCTCCGGAGTGTGCCAAGGCCTGTCCCACCGGCGCCATAACCTATGTGGATGCGGATCATACCGGCCTGGCGCGCATGCGCGGCCATGCCGCGAAGACTGCCAATGTCGGTGCTGGCCACTGACCGGAGGAATGGAAAATGTCCTGGACCAGAAAGGTATTGCGCATCAACCTCAGCAACGGCCGCATCAGCAGTGAACCGCTGAAGATGGAATGGGCCAGTGAGTACCTGGGTCAGCGCGGACTGGCAACGAAGTACCTGGCTGAGGAAATCAACCCGAAGTGCGACGCACTCGGACCCGACAACAAGCTCATCATGACCACCGGCCCCCTGACCGGGACCATGGCCGCCACCGGTGGCCGATATTCCATCGTCACCAAGAGTCCCCTGACCGGTTGCGTTGCCTGTTCCAATTCCGGCGGGTTTATCGGCGCCGAAATGAAATCCGCCGGCTGGGACATGATCATTTTCGAGGGCAAGGCGCCGAAGCCGGTTTTCCTGCACCTCGAAAATGAAACCGCGGAACTGGTGCCCGCGGACGAGATCTGGGGCACGTCTTGCTGGCATGCCGATGAATGGATCCACCGGAAATACCAGGATCCGCTGTTGCGCATCGCGGTCGTGGGACGCTCGGCGGAGAAGGGATGTCTTTATGCCGCCGTGGTAAATGATTTGCACCGCGCCGCGGGCCGCTCCGGTGTCGGCACGGTGATGGCGTCGAAGAACCTGAAGGCGGTAGCAATCCGCGGGACCCGCGGAGTTGGCAACGTGCGCGACATTTCCGCATTCATGACGGCGGTCAACAAGGGCAAGAAAGTGCTGGCCGACAATGCCTTCACCGGGCAGGGGTTGCCGAAGTACGGCACCCAGGGGGTGATGAACGTCATCAACGAGGTGGGCGCCATGCCCACGCGCAACATGCGCGAGGTGCAGTTTGAAGGCGCGAACAAAATCTCCGGCGAAGCCATGCATGAACCGAGAAAGAGCGACGGCAAGCCGAACCTGGTCACCAATGCCGGTTGCTTTGCCTGCACCATCGCCTGCGGCCGTATTTCCACCATCGATCGCGGCCATTTCTCCATCAACAACAAGCCCCAATACTGGGGCGCCTCGGGCGGGTTGGAATACGAAGCCGCCTGGGCACTGGGGTGTGACACCGGCGTGGACGATCTGGATGCGCTCACCTACGCGAATTTTCTCTGCAACGAAGACGGCTACGATCCGATTTCCTTTGGTTCGACCGTGGCAGCGGCCATGGAACTCTATGGCATGGGTGTGATCACGAAGCAGCACACGGGTGGCGTAGAGCTGAAGTTCGGCTCCGCGGAGGCATTGAGCTGGGCCGCGGAAGTCGTTGCCAGGGGCGAGGGATTCGGACTCGAACTGGGCCTGGGGTCGAAGCGGTTGTGCGAGAAATACGGGCACCCGGAGCTTTCAATGACCGTGAAGGGCCAGGAATTTCCCGCCTATGATCCACGCGGAATCCAGGGCATGGGCCTGGCGTATGCCACGTCCAATCGCGGCGCCTGCCACCTGCGCGGCTACACCGTGGCCTCCGAGGTGTTTGGCATTCCGGTGAAGGTCGATCCCCTGGTCACGGACGGCAAGGCGGAGCTGGTCAAGGCGTTTCAGGATGCGACGGCTGCGGTGGACTCCACCGGATTGTGCGTGTTCACCACCTTTGCCTGGACGCTTGAGGACATCGCGCCGCAGGTGGACGCGGCCTGCGAGGGTGGTTGGTCGATTGAAAAAATGCTGGAGACCGGAGAGCGTATCTGGAACCTGGAACGGGAATTCAATCTTGCCGCCGGGATCACCGCCAGGGACGACACATTGCCGACGCGGCTGCTGAAGGAAGCGGCGAATACCGGCCCGGCGAAGGGAATGGTGAACAACCTGCACGAGATGCTGCCGAAATACTATGAACTCAGGGGATGGACCAGGGACGGTGTCCCCAGCAAGGACACCCGCAAGCGGCTCGGACTCAAGGCCGGCGGCGTGGCGGGCTGACGGCAGGCGGCGCGGTCAACTTTCCATGGAGCATGTAATCATTGGCGCCGGGCCCGCCGGCGTGGTGGCGGCAGAGGCGTTGCGCAAGCTGGATCCCGCCTCGTCGGTAAAGCTTGTGGGTGACGAGCGCGAACCGCCATATTCGCGCATGGCCCTGCCGTATTTGCTCACCGACCGGATCAAGGAATCCGGCACCCACCTGCGCAAGCAGGCCGACCATTTCAGTCGCCACCGGATCGATGTGATTCAGGCGCGCGTGACCGGGGTGGATGCGAAGGCGAAGAAGCTGAAGACCGATGGCGGCAGTGAGTTGCGTTTCGACAAGCTGCTGATTGCCACCGGATCCCATCCCATCCGTCCGCCCATCCCGGGCATGGACCTGGACGGCATCTTCTCCTGCTGGACGCTGGCGGATGGGCGCAACATTGCAACGCGTGCCAGGAAGGGCAGCCGCGTCGTGCTGATGGGAGCCGGATTCATCGGCTGCATCATCCTCGAGGCACTGGCGTTGCGTGGCGTCAAGCTGACGGTCATCGAGATGGGTGATCGCATGGTGCCGCGCATGATGAACCAGTCGGCCGGCGGCCTGATCAAGAAATGGTGTGAAGCCAAGGGCGTCAGCGTGCACACTTCAACGCGCGTGGAAAGCATCGAGAAGTCAGGTGCTGCACTCAAGGTCCGGCTGGACAACGGCAAGGTGCTCGATGCGGATGTGGTTATCTCGGCAACGGGCGTGCGTTCCAACCTTGATTTCCTCAAGGGCAGTGGCATCGAGACGGATTTTGGCGTCAAGGTCAATGACCGGTTGCAGAGCAGTCATCCGGACATATATGCAGCAGGGGATGTTTGCCAGGGGCGCGATTTTTCGACGGGCGAATACACGGTGCAGGCCATTCAGCCAACGGCAGCGGATCACGGCCGCATCGCGGCGGCCAACATGGCGGGCAGAACTGCCCGGCACCAGGGCAGCGTAAACATGAATGTACTGGACACCATGGGACTGATCTCCACTTCCTACGGATTGTGGATGGGCACCGATGGTGGCGAAGGCGTGGAATTGAAGGATACGGAGCGCTACAGGTACCTGAGCCTGCAATTCTCGGAAGACACACTGGTCGGCGCGCAATCCCTGGGGCTCACGCAACATGTGGGCGTGCTGCGTGGGCTGATACAGACACGCATCCGCCTCGGGAAATGGAAGCAGCGTTTGCTCACGGATCCGACCCGTATCATGGAGGCATATCTCGGCTGCACACAGGCACTGGGTCACAATGCCGGCGTGCTGACCTGAGGGCTTGATCCTTCCCCGGGCGCAAACCACGCCGGGGAATGATTCCCGGACCGGATCGAATCCTGCTGCCGGGCAGCGACAATCATGCGTATAACGTTCAAGCTTTATGCCGGCCTCGAAGACTACCTGCCTGCAGGCGCCAGGGATAATGCGACCAGCGCCGAAATTACGCCCGGGATAACCGCCCATGCAGTACTTGAACGCTTCAACCTGCCACGGGAACGCGCCCACTTGATGCTGCTGAATGGTATTTACCTGAATGCCTCCGAGCGCGATACGCGGGCACTCAGGGACGGCGATGTGCTCGCGGTCTGGCCGCCGGTGGCCGGGGGTTGAAACTGTCTGCGGTGATTGTGTCCCTGGAATCGATGCACTTCGGTGAAGTGGATTGAGCGGAGCTTTTGCCCGTTTTGTCAATGCCGTGTTGCGATGTCGAGGACCAATCGCGCATCTGAAATTCACCAAAAACAGCAGGATGGGTGGGGGAAGTGAGGTGTTTTCTACCGGGGTGGCCCTGATACCGGATGCTTCAATTTGCGGCTTAAAGGCCGGAAAATCCCGCGTGTTGCGAAAAAACATCGTATAGCGTCGAATCCTACTCTGTGTTGCGGATTTGCTTCCAAGCATTGCGGAGCCTTTGAATATGTAGTAATTTTCGCGTTACCTGTGCGCTGCAATGGCTCGGGATTCTGCCTCTGGCGCCTAAGGGGTACTCTCCGAACAAAGGAATTTGATAGGGGAGTCGATGGGCTGGGGAGGTCGAACTTAAACTCTAGAGCTTAAGTTTTACGTTAACGGTTAGGAGGAAATGATGAAGCTAATCAAAAGAACCAAGCTGGCAGCCGCGATCGGCACCGCAGCCTTGGCAGGCGCCCTGTGTGCCCCGGCCAATGCTGCAATCGTGCTCGGCGGCGACAACGGCTGGGAAGTCAGTTACGGCGGGTTTATCAACCTGTTCTACACGCAGAGCGATTTCGATTTTTATGCTGGCGGTAGCGAGGACAGCTCACACTTGAACGAAGGTCTGTTGCCGGCATTCCATACGTTGACGGCAAAGAGCCCTGAAATCGGCGGTTTGAAGGGAACGGCGCAGATTACATTTGCACCGGACTCCTCGGGTGCCAAGAACAAGCGTCTGAACAAGGGCGGCGCCGAGATCGACATGCGTGAAGTGTTCTTCAATGTCAGTGGCGATTTCGGCACCATCAGCGCCGGTCGTACTCTGTCGCTGTTCCAACGCCAGGCAATCCTCAAGGACATGACCCTGTTCGGCATGGGCGCCTTGGCGGGTCCTGATGGTGGCGGCACGGGCCTGGGTCGCATCGGCTTCGGCTACGTGTACCCTGACTTCCGTACGCGCTTCACCTACAAGACCCCGGACATCAATGGATTCAACCTTGAGCTCGGTATATTCGATCCCCAGGAAGGAGCCAGCGCGTCTGAAACCGATACACCGCAATTCCAGGCGGAAGCAAATTACACGCACGGTTTTGAAGGCGGCAGCTTCAGTGCGTGGTTCGGTCTGTTGTGGCAGGAGCAGGAAATTACTGCCAGCCCCGCAGGCGGCACCGGCGACATTGAATCCTTCGGCTGGAACATCGGTGCGGACCTGAAGTTTGGCGGTTTCAACGTGGTCGGCAGCTACTACGACGGCGAAGCACTGGGCGCATTGTTGTTTGCGCTCGGCGGCGGCGACGCGTGGGCTTGCAGCGCCACGAACTGCGATGAGGCCGACAATGACGGCGGCTACATCCAGGGCAGCTACACCTTCAACGGCAAGACCAAGGTCGGTATCAGCTGGGGCTTCTCGGCCCAGGACGATAACGCCGCTGGTGCTCCGGATGTGGACGGCGAGCTGTGGACCGTGGGCGTCTATCACGACGTCAACTCCTGGCTGAAAGTGGTTGCCGAGTACAATGAGCACAAGTCAGACTTCCTTGGCAATGAAGCCGAGAGCTTCTCAGTGGGTGCGTTCATCCTCTGGTAAGTCACTCGCAACAGACGTAATTTGGGTACAGGAAGGCGCACCGACTGGTGCGCCTTTCTTTTTTATGTACATGGACGTACGGTATCCCGCGTGTGCAGGAGCACA
>Ga0315910_10002639_pt1 | contig 15587 bp, 11 predicted proteins | sample EdamamesoilMG_FD_204470 | JGI IMG/M metagenome (GOLD analysis project Ga0315910, IMG submission 204470) | Garden soil microbial communities collected in Santa Monica, California, United States - Edamame soil | ecosystem: Environmental > Terrestrial > Soil > Garden | place: USA: California... | reverse complement strand
CCGGTCGCCCGCTACTAGGCGGTCTTCGGTGGCGGTCTCGACGAGCGTGTTTTCCGGAGCCCGTAGCGGTCCAGCAGGCGCAGAAAGTGCACGCGGTCGAGGCCGGCGGCGTGCGCCGCGGCAGTGATGTTGCCGCCGTGCTTGGCCATGATCGCCGTCAGGTACTCGCGCTCGAACGCGGACACGATGCGGCCCTTGGCTACCTTGAACGGCGTCTCGATCAGCGCCGCGAGGTGCTCCGCCGAAGCGGCGTCGCCGATCTGGCCGAAGGACAGTCGCGCGTTGCCGATCTCGAAGTGCGCTTCCGCCGCCAGCACGACCTCGCGCACGCGCACCCCGGAGACCCACGTCCCGTGAGCCGACCCGAGATCGCGGAGCACGAAGTCGTCGGTCTCACGCGCAATCTCACAATGGATGGCCGAGACATCGGGGTCGTCGATCACGAGATCGGCCGGCGGACTACGCCCGATCACGAGACGTTCTCCGCTCGAGACGATCTCCTTCAAGGGGCCGTCTCCCTGCTCGATGCGCACGCAGTAGTTCGGGACTTGAGAGCTCATGGTGGGATCAGGTCCGTTCATCCCCTTGCCCGCCGCCTGTTGACCACCCACCTCCCTGAGGAAGTGGGCAGCTCGTAGGTGAGTGTAACCAAATATCCGCCGTGCAGGTGAACCGTCGTGCTCGTTTTCCCCCCGGAGCAGGGCGGGGCAGGGAGGGGGGCGGTTGGGCCAAAGCGCCCCTTGCATGCATGCAAGCGCCGGGGATCAACCATTCGATTTCGAGCGCCCTCTCGGGGGCGTGTCCTCTGTGTTTCATTCGGGGGTGAGCACGGCCGGGGCGGGCCGCGGCGCCGCGATCTCGCGTTGATTCACCTGGTTCGCCGTCGTATTCGAGCCCGTCATGGTCGTCGCGGATCTGCGGCCCGTTGCCTCGCCGGTGTGGCAGGCAAGGCTCTCGCTCGACCTCGCCGAGGCTCGAGGCCGCACGGTGATCCGGAGGCGTGAGCACGAGGGTCCGCTCCTCGTGCAGCGGGCCTTCTACCCGGAAGGCGACGGCACCGCGCACCTCTACGTGCTTCACCCGCCCGGCGGGGTCGCCGGCGGGGACGAGCTCGATGTCGCCGTGGCCCTCGGCCCCTCGGCCCGCGCCCTCGTGACGACACCGGCGGCCACCAAGATCTACCGCACCCGCGCCGCCGAAGCGCGCCTCCGTCAGACGCTCACCGTCGGTCGCGACGCCGTGCTCGAGTGGCTGCCGCAGGAAACGATCGTGTTCGGTGGCGCGCGAGCCGAAGGGGTCACCCGCGTCACGCTCGAGGACGGTGCGCGGTACGTCGGTTGGGACATCGTGTGCCTCGGGCGTCCGGCTTCGGGCGACGACTTCGAGAGCGGACGCCTGGGACAGCGCACGGAGCTCTGGCGGGAAGGGAGCCCGCTCGTCATCGATCGGGTGACCATCGAGGCCGGTGCCGCCGCTCGACGGGGCGCCTGGGGCTGGGCGGGGCGAACGGTGTACGGCTGCCTGCTTGCCACCGACGGAACCGACGAGCTCGTCACCGACATTCGTCAGGCCGTGACGCCGTCGCGCGAGGGCGATCTGTTCGCGGTCACGCGCGTCGGCTCCGTCGTCGTCTGCCGCTTCCTCGGCTCGAGTGCCGAGCAGGCGCGCAGGATGTTCGCCGAAGCCTGGGCCCTCGTTCGCCGCCACTTGCTTTCGAAAAACGCTTGCCCGCCGCGCATCTGGGCCACCTGAGGAGACACCGTGGAACTTTCACCCCGAGAAAAAGACAAGCTGCTCATCTTCACCGCCGCGCTCCTCGCCGAGCGCCGCAAGGCTCGTGGTCTCAAGCTCAACTATCCCGAAGCGACGGCCTACATCACCGCCGCCATCCTCGAGGGCGCGCGCGACGGCCGCACCGTCGCCGAGTTGATGGGCCATGGCGCCACGCTCCTCACGCGCGACGACGTGATGGACGGCGTCCCCGAGATGATTCCCGAAGTCCAGGTCGAAGCGACGTTCCCCGACGGAACGAAGCTCGTCACCGTCCACCAGCCGATCCCCTGAAGGAGCAAGCCGTGATTCCCGGAGAACTGTTCATCACCGAGGGCGAGATCGAGCTCAACGCCGGTCGCCGCACGCTGACGGTGCGCGTCGAAAACACCGGCGACCGCCCGATCCAGGTCGGCTCGCACTATCACTTCTTCGAGACCAACCGCGCGCTTCGCTTCGAGCGCGAGCCCACTCGTGGGTTTCGGCTCGACGTGCCGGCGGGCACGGCGGTGCGCTTCGAGCCAGGCCAGGCTCGTGAGGTGACGCTCGTCGCCTACGCGGGCGATCGGCGTGTCTTCGGCTTCCAGGGTCTCGTGATGGGCGAGCTCGGGGGGGAGGGCTCGTGACGCGCATCGATCGCCGCGCCTACGCCTCGATGTACGGGCCCACGGTCGGGGACCGCGTGCGCCTCGCCGACACGGAGCTCGTGATCGAGGTCGAGGAGGACCGCACCCTCTACGGCGAAGAGGTGAAATTCGGCGGGGGCAAGGTGATCCGCGACGGCATGGGGCAGAGCCAGCGAGGCGCCGCGGAATCGGTCGATACCATCATCACCAACGCGCTCATCGTCGACCACTGGGGCATCGTCAAAGCCGACATCGGCATCAAGGACGGTCGCATTGCCCGCATCGGCAAGGGCGGCAATCCCGACGTGCAACCCGGCGTCGACATCGTCATCGGGCCCGGCACCGAGGTGATCGCGGGCGAGGGCCTGATCGCCGTGCCGGGCGGCATCGACGCGCACATTCATTTCATCTGCCCGCAGCAGATCGAAGACGCCCTGATGAGCGGCGTCACCACCATGATCGGCGGCGGCACGGGTCCGGCCGCCGGGACCAACGCGACGACCTGCACGCCGGGGCCTTTTCACCTCGCCCGCATGCTGCAGGCCGCCGACGGCCTGCCGATGAACCTCGGCTTTCTCGGCAAGGGCAACGCCAGCCAGCCGGCGGCGCTCGACGAGCAAATCCTGGCCGGCGCGATGGGGCTCAAGCTCCACGAGGACTGGGGCACGACGCCGGCGGCGATCGACTGCTGTCTCGGCGTGGCGGAGCGGTTCGACGTTCAGGTGGCGATCCACACCGACACGCTGAATGAGTCAGGCTTCGTCGAGGACACCTTCGCGGCCTTCAAGGGGCGGACGATCCACGCCTATCACACCGAAGGCGCGGGCGGCGGGCACGCCCCGGACATCATCCGCGCCTGCGGTGAACCCAACGTGCTCCCGTCATCGACCAATCCCACGCGACCGTTCACCGTCAACACGATCGACGAGCATCTCGACATGCTGATGGTGTGTCATCACCTCGACCCGTCGATCCCCGAGGACGTCGCGTTCGCCGAATCGCGCATCCGCCGCGAGACGATCGCGGCCGAGGACATCCTGCACGACCTCGGCGCGTTCAGCATGATCTCGTCCGACTCGCAGGCGATGGGGCGCGTGGGCGAGGTCGCGATCCGCACCTGGCAAACCGCGCACAAGATGAAGGTGCAGCGCGGCTCGCTCGCCGAGGACCCGAGCCGCCACGACAATTTCCGGGTGCGCCGCTACATTGCGAAATACACGATCAACCCGGCGATCACCCACGGCATCGCCACCGAGGTCGGCTCGATCGAGCCCGGCAAGATGGCCGACATCGTGCTCTTTTCGCCGGCCTGCTTCGGCGTGAAACCGGCCATGATCATCAAGGGCGGCATGATCGTGGCCGCGCCGATGGGTGATCCGAACGCGTCGATCCCGACGCCGCAACCCGTGCACTACCGGCGCATGTTCGGCGCGGTCGGCGGCGCCCTCCCGGCCACGAGCGTCTCGTTCGTTTCCCGCGCGGCGCTCGACGCGGGCATCGGACAGCGGTTGAAGCTGCAGAAACGCCTGGAGCCGGTCGGCGGGACGCGAGCGATCAAGAAGCGCGACATGGTGCTGAACGCCGCCCAGCCCAAGATCGAAGTGGACCCGCAAACGTACGAAGTGCGCGCCGACGGCACCCTCCTCACCTGCGAGCCGGCCGTTTCGCTGCCGCTCACCCAGCGCTACTTCTTGTTCTGACATGCGCCGCGTCGAACGCCTCGGAGCGAAGCAGGCGGTGCCGGCCGCCGAGGTGGTGGTGCTCGATTTCGACGCCCGGCGAAAGCGCAGGTTCATCGCGCGGCTCCCGAGCGGAGAAGAAGTTTCCGTATTCTTGCCGCGTGGGACGTTGCTCGCGGACGGTGACGAGCTCGAGGCGAACGACGGTTCGCGCATCCGCGTCGCTGCGGCGGACGAGCCGCTCAGCGTCGTGAGCGCGCCGGATCCACTGCTTTTTGCGCGCATCGCCTACCACCTCGGGAACCGGCACGTGCCGCTCGCGATCACGCCGTCCGCGCTTTCGTACCGGCACGACCACGTGCTCGACGACCTCGTGCGTCGCCTGGGCGGCACTGTCCGTTTCGCCAACGCTCCCTTTTCGCCCGAGGGCGGCGCGTACGGTCCCTCGCCGCACGACCACGGCCATCACGACCACGATCATCACGACCACGATCATCACGGCCACGATCATCACGACCACGACCACGACCACGAGCCCGTGCCGACCGATGACTCACGGTAAGCTCGTCCGTCTCGAGCGCGAAGTCCCGCCCGATGCGCCGGAAGCGGAGGCGCTATCGCCCGCGGCGCTGCTTCGCCTGCTTCAGCTCACGAGTCCGGCGCTTCCAATCGGCGCCTTCGCCTTCTCGCAGGGCCTCGAGATGGCCGTCGAGCTCGGCCACATCACCGACGAGCCGAGCGCGCTCGCTTTCTTGCTCGGCACGCTCGGCGACGGTTTCGCTCGCGTCGATCTGCCCGTGCTGGCGCGCCTCCACGCCGCCTGGACGAACGACGACGAGCCGGCGGTCCTGGCACTGACCCAGCTGCTGCTCGCGTCGCGCGAAACGCACGAGCGCCGTCTCGAGGACGCGCAGCTCGGCCGGGCGCTCGCTCGGCTGCTTTCGGATCACGGGGTCACGGGGGCGTCGGTCTGGGTGACGCGAGACGAGGTGACGCACGCGACCCTGTTCGCGCTCGCCGCCGTTCGCGCCGCCGTGCCGCTGGCAGCCGCCCTCCACGGTTTTGCCTTCACCTGGGCGGAGAGCCAGGTCGGCGCGCTGAGTCGCCTGGTTCCGCTCGGTCAGCTCGCCGCCCAGCGCGTCCTCACCGCCGTCGCGAACGCGATCCCGGCCGAGGTTCGCGCGGCTCGAGCGCTGCCCGACACCGCGATCGGCGCCACGCTGCCCGGTCTCGCCATCGCGAGCGCTCTCCACGAAACTCAGTACACCCGCCTTTTCAAATCATGAGGATCCCATGCACCACCCCACGCACGAGCCCTCTCCGACCACGATCGAAGCGCTGAGAGTCGGTGTCGGCGGGCCGGTCGGCTCCGGCAAGACCGCACTGGTCGACTCGCTCTGCAAGGCGATGCGCGACAGGTTTCAGATGGCGGTCGTCACCAACGATATCTACACCAAGGAAGATCACGATTTCTTGGTGCGGAGCGGCGCGTTGTCGCCGGACCGGGTCCTCGGCGTCGAGACCGGCGGCTGCCCACACACCGCGATCCGCGAGGATGCCTCGATCAACCTGGAAGCGGTGAGCACGCTGATGAATCGCCATGCGCCGCTCGATCTCATCATCATCGAAAGCGGTGGCGACAATCTGGCGGCGACGTTCAGCCCCGAGCTCTCCGATCTCACGCTCTACGTCATCGACGTGGCTGCCGGCGACAAGATCCCGCGGAAAGGCGGCCCCGGCATCACCAAGAGCGATCTCCTGATCATCAACAAGATCGATCTTGCTCCCCACGTCGGCGCTTCGCTCGAGGTGATGCGCCGTGATGCGGCGCGGATGCGGGGTGAGCGCCCGTTCGTGTTCACGAACCTGAAGACGGGGGAAGGGCTCGCGTCGGTCGTGGACTTCATCGAACGCGAGGGGCTGCTCGCGCCGGCCGGGGCTGCTCGTGCCTGACCATCCCAAGGCTTGAAAAGCACCGCTGATTGATCAAACGTAGTGTTGCGGCACAACCAATGGTCAGAGGGTGTTGTGCGCTGCAGCGGTGTAGGACCTTCAGTCCACCTCTAAGTATTGGAAACAATGAGGCAACTCGTCGTCGCAGCGATCGTGGCGTGGGCCGGCGTGGTCGCAGGGTGCGGTGGCGACGACGATGACGTCCCCCCCGGGCACGGGGGTCACGGCGGCGGTGCTGGTACGGCCGAGGCCGGGGAATCAGGGGAGGCGGGGTTCGGCCAGGCGGGGGACCCCAGTCACGGCGGTGGAGATGGCGGCGACGACGGCGGAGAAGGCGGCGACGACGGGACGGGAGGTTCGCGAGCCGGCAGCGGGACGGGAGGCCAATCGGGATCGAGCACGGGCGGTCGCTCGGGATCCGGCGGCGCGGGACAGGGCGGAACAGGGTCGGGAGGCGAGAGCGGGGCGATTTCAACCGGCGGCGTCGGGGCTCAGGGTGGAGGCACCGGGGGTGGCTCGGGATCGTCGGGATCGTCGGGATCGTCGGGATCGTCGGCATCGGGCGGGAGCGGGCAGGGTGGCGATGACTCGGGCATGGGCGGTGAAGCGGGAATGACCGAAGGAGGCTTCGGTGGTGAGCCCGCGACCGGTGGTGTTGGCGGTTCGACTGGTGGTGTTGGCGGTTCGACTGGTGGACTCGGCGGCTCGACCGGTGGACTCGGCGGTTCGACTGGTGGTGCGGGCGGCGCGAGCGGCAGCGGCGGCACAACCGGTGGAGTTGGCGGGTCGACCGGTGGTACCAGCGGCGGGAGCGGCACCGGCGGAACGAGTGGTACCGGCGGCGTTGGCGGTTCAACCGGTGGTACTGGCGGCACGACCGGTGGCGTTGGCGGTTCAACCGGTGGTACCGGCGGCACGACCGGTGGCGTTGGCGGTTCAACCGGCGGCACGAGCGGTACTGGCGGCACGACCGGTGGCGTTGGCGGTTCAACCGGCGGCACGAGTGGTACCGGCGGCACGACCGGTGGCGTTGGCGGTTCAACCGGCGGCACGAGCGGTGTTGGCGGAACGAGCGGCACCGGTGGCACGACCGGTGGTGTTGGCGGTTCAACCGGTGGCGCCGGCGGAACGAGCGGCAACGGCGGCACGAGCGGCAGCGGCGGCACGAGCGGCAGCGGCGGCACGAGCGGCAGCGGCGCAGCGAGCGGTGCCGGCGGAACGAGCGGCGCGGGCGCCGGCGGGACGAGCGGGAGCGGCGGTTCAGCCGGCGGCGGAGGCTTCGCCGGCTGCGTGAAGGTGGCGCCGAATGGCAACGACGCAGCCGCATTGGCGAGCTCCGGCGCGCTTCCGTTCCAGAACGTCCAGCCGGCAATCGACTTCGCTGCCAGCGCTGGTGCGACGAAGGTGTGCGTCGCCGCCGGCGCGGCGTGCGGCAATCTGGCGACCTACGCCGGCCCGAATTCCGATTTGACGATGCGGAACGGTGTCTCCGTTCACGGCAAGTACGAATCCACCGCATGGACGCGGTGCCCGAGCTCGGAGACGCGTCTCGAGCCGACGACGGCGCACGGCGTGTTCTTCGGTCCTGACATCGACGTTCCGACCGATCTCGACGGGTTCCTCATCGTGGCGCCGCTCGCGAGCACCACCGCTGCGGTCACGATCGACGCGGCCGTCGGGGTGCGCCTCGTCGATGTGGTCACCCAGTTCGCGACGGGCGCGCCGCCCGACAACGCTTTCGGTGTCCAGCTCTCCGGCGGTGCCGACGCCGAGATCCTCGGTTGTGACATCGAGGTCCTCGGCGCTGGCGTCCAGGCGATCGGCGTCGACGCCGTCGACTCGCGGGTTACCGTGGACGACTGGCTGGGACAAGGCACACTGGTCACGGTCGAGGGATTGGGTGACGTGAGCGCCATCCGACTCGACAACGCTCCTGGTTCCCGAGTCCAGGGCGGCTGGCTCGATGCCTCGGCGCCCGACGGCGACGCCACCGGCTCCGTCGACACGGTCGTCGTCACCGGCGACGCGACCGGCCTCACCATCCAGAACGTCCAGATCGCGGCGACGTTCGGCCCCGAAGGCACGACCGGCATCTTCCTCTACGAATGCGGCGGCGCCGCGCCGCAGATCCTGGACAACGATATCACTTCGGCGGGCCTGATCACCAACGTGAGCGTGAGCACGATCAGCGGCGTGGTCGTGGTCGGTGACTGCGACCCGTCGATCGAGCGGAACACCGTGTCGAGCCTCGGTGGCTACTGGACGACCGCCGTCGGCATCGCTTGCTACACCGGGAGCAGCGTGAACAGCCGCTGTCGCTTGCTCGACAATACGGTCACCCTCACCAACCAGAGCACGCTCTTCGGGACCTCTTCTTCCGGGGTCGGTCTCAGGTGCGACGGCTGCGAGGAGGTGTCGCGAAACACGGTGAGCGGGCTCTGGCCGACCCAGTGCTTCACGAATTGCGAATACCATTCGGTGGGCCTGATGGTCAGTGCTGGGTCGGGCGGTGCGACGCTCGTAGACGGCAACAGCATCAACGGCGGCTGCAGCGGCAAACCGGGCGGCATGAGCGGGTTCGGCTCGATCGGGATCCAGGCGTCGGGTCCCGTTCGCATCCAGAACAACAGCGTTTCCGGCGGGGGCTCTTGCCCGGTACCGAACGGCGCCACCAGTGCCGGGATCTACCTGCAGGGCGCCGTCGACATCCATTCGAACCTGATCGACGGAGGCAGCGGCTGCAACAGCGCGGGCATCGCCGTCACGGGCAGCACCTCCGTGATCCGCAACAACATCATCCGGCGCGGTAGCTGCTTGACGGGCGCGAACATGGAGGAGGTGACCGCGCTCTCCGCCCCGGCGATCCTCGAAAACAACGATCTCGAGCCGAGCAGCCTCGGCACCGTGCTGTACAAGGACGTGGGGGGCGTGGATCCGAGGACGGCGGCCGAGGTCAATGCGATGACCGGCTTCGTTTCGGACAACAACCTGTCCGCGATCTGCGCCGTTCCACTCGTTTCAGGCTCACCCTGCATCGACGTCGGAACGCCGACCGGCGCGCCCGCGTTCGATTTCGAAGGTGATACCCGGGACGCGCTTCCAGACGTGGGACCAGACGAATGGGCGCAGGGCGTGTGCCTCGGCGTGACCTGTGGAGGACACGGGTTCTGCGAACCGTCGGGTGGAACGCCGGTTTGTACCTGCGACACCGGCTACCAGAACCCCCAGGGCGATCAGGCCGACTGCGAAGACATCGACGAATGCGCGAGCAACAACGGCGGTTGTGACCCGCTGACGACCTGCACCAACACCAGCGGTGGACGCAGCTGCGGCGCGTGCCCGTCCGGCTACAGCGGCAACGGCGAGATCGGCTGCACGCCCGTCCTCTTCTGTAGCCCGAACCCGTGCGAAAACGGCGGGGAATGCTTTGACGTGACGAACGGCCACGTTTGCGACTGCCCGAACGGCATCACGGGCGCGAACTGCGACGAGCCTTTCGTCGAGGTTGCGGTTGGTAACTTCCACGCCTGCGGCATCACGGCTGGCGGTGCGCTTCGCTGCTGGGGCGACAACAGTCAGGGTGAGTCTCAGGCTCCGAGCGGCACGTTCTCGCACGTCGCCTGCGACCAGAACATGACCTGCGCCATCCGCACGAACGGCGCGCTCGTTTGCTTCGGAGAGAACGGCATCGGCACGCCCCCTTCCGGCACGTTCGTCGCGCTTTCGATGAGTGACACCAGCGCTTGCGCTATCCGTAGCGATCAGACGCTAGCCTGCTGGGGTAGTAACGACACTGGCCAGTCCTCACCTCCGAGCGGCACCTTCACCAGACTCGCCGTCGATCACCACGGGTGCGCGGTACGCACCGATCAAACGCTCGCCTGTTGGGGCTCGAATGGCCTCGGCCAGGCGACGCCACCGAGCGGCACGTTCGCCGACGTGGCGGTCGGTAGCTTCCACACCTGCGCGCTTTCCACGAGCGGCACCGTCACCTGCTTTGGATTGAACGATGTCGGGCAGTCCAATGCCCCCAGCGGAACATTCGTCGCCATCTACGCCGTCGGTTCCCAGAGCTGCGGGATTGAAGACGACGGCACGATCTCCTGCTGGGGCAGCGTCCAGGCCGGGGACCCCAGCGCCGATCCAGGCCCCTTCAGCACGTTGTCCATGGATCAGTACAACGGCAACTGTGGTCTCACGACGGGCGGTGAGCTTCGCTGTTTCGGCCAGATCAAGAACTGGCGCGCGCCGGGTGGCGCTTACCGGGCCCTCAGCACCGGCTGCGGTATCGGTCTCGACCTCTCACTCAGCTGCGACTTCACGACGCCTCCGGTCGGGTTCTTCTCCGAAGTGGTCGACGGACCCTGCGCGATCCGCACCGACGGGACTGTTGTCTGCTGGGGTAACGATTTCTACGGCGAGTCGAACGTACCGAGCGGCCCGTTCCTCGAGCTCTCGCGAAGTACGAGCCACGTTTGCGGCGTTCGCGGCGATAGCACGCTGACTTGCTGGGGCAGTAACGGCGTCGGTCAATTGAACGCACCGTCGGGCACCTTCACCGATGTCGCCGTCGGCGATGGGTTTAGCTGCGGCCTCCGCACGAACGGGACGCTCACCTGCTGGGGGAACAATACGTACGGCCAGTCAACCCCTCCGGGCGGTACCTTCACCGCGATCTCAGCGGACTACCTGCACAGCTGCGCCCTCCGCACCGACGGGACGGCGGTCTGCTGGGGGTACAACCCGAGCGGCCAGTCGCCCCCCGGCGGCACGTTCACGGCGATTTCCGCGGGCCAGTACCACGCCTGCGGCATGAGGAGCGACGGAACACTCGCCTGTTGGGGTGATGGCAGCTCGGGCCAGACAACCTCCCCGGGCGGAAGCTTCATCGACTTCGCCGCGAAGGGCTACGTCACCTGTGGTCTGCGATCCGATGCCACCATAGAGTGCTGGGGCACGAACGTTCTCTGATCGATAGTGAAACCATGAAGCAAATTGTCGTCGCGGTGATGGTGGCGTGGCTCGGTGCGGTCGTAGGGTGCGGTGGCGACGACGACGACCCTAACCCTGGGCAGGCGGGTCGCGGCGGTGGTGCTGGGATGCCCGAGGGCGGGGAAGCAGGTGAGGCGGGCTCCGGCCAGGCCGGGGACACCAGTCATGGCGGCGGAGACGGCGGCGACGATGGGGCGGGAGGGTCGCGAGCCGGGAGCGGGACGGGAGGCCGATCGGGTTCGGGCGGCGCGAGCTCGGGCACGGGTGGTGAAGGGGGAATGGCCGAAGGAGGCGTCGGTGGTGTTGGCGGCTCGACCGGTGGTGTTGGCGGCTCGACCGGTGGTGTTGGCGGCTCGACCGGTGGTGTTGGCGGCTCGAGCGGCGCCGGTGGAACGAGCGCCACCGGTGGAACGAGTGGCAGCGGCGGTTCGGGTGGCGGCGGAGGCGTCGTCGGCTGCGTGAAGGTGGCGCCCGACGGCGACGACGCAGCCGCGTTGGCGAGCTCCGGTGCGCTTCCGTTCCAAAACGTTCAGCCGGCGATCGATTTCGCCGCCAGCGCGGGCGAGACCAAGGTGTGCGTCGCCGCCGGCGCGGCGTGCGGCGATATGGCGACCTACCCCGGCCCCAATGCCGACTTGACGATGAGGAACGGTGTTGCCGTTCACGGCAAGTATGAATCGACGGGGTGGACGCGGTGCTTGAACTCGGAGACGCGTCTCGAGCCGACGACGGCGCTCGGCGTGCTCTTCGGCTCGGATATCGACGACGTGACCGACCTCGATGGCTTCCAAATCGAAGCCGTGCTCGCGAGCACCACCGCCGCGGTCACGATCGACGCGGCCGTCGGTGCGCGCCTCGTCGACCTGTCCACCCAGCTCGCCACGGGCGCGCCGCCCGACAACGCGTTCGGCGTCCGGCTCTCCGGCGGTGCCGAGGCCGCGATCCTCGGATGCAGAATCGAGGTCCACGGCGCCGTCGTCCAGGCGATCGGCGTCGAGGCGGTCGACTCGCGCATCACCGTCGACGACTGGCAGGGACAAGGCACGGAGGTCACGGTCGAGGGTCTGGGTGACGTGAGCGCGCTCCGACTCGACAACGCCCCGGGCTCCCGCATCCAGGGCGGCACGCTCGATGCCTCGGCGCCCGATGGCGACGCCACGGGCAGCGTCGAAACGGTCGTCGTCACCGGCGATGCGACCGGCCTCACCATCCAGAACGTCCAGGTCGATGCGACGTTCGGCCCCGAAGGCACGACCGGCATCCGCCTTTACGACTGCGGCGGCGCCGCGCCGCAAGTTCTCGACAACGGCATCACGTCGGCGGGCCTCGTCAGCGACGTGAGCCCGAGCACGATCAGCGGCGTGGTCGTGGTCGGCGACTGCGATCCTTTGATCGAACGAAACACCGTGTCGAGCCTTGGTGGCTATGGGACGACCGCCGTCGGCATCGCTTGCTATGCCGGGAGCGGCGTGAACAGCCGCTGCCGCCTGCTCCACAACACGGTCACCCTCACCAATCAGAGCACGCTCTTCGGGACCTCTTCTTCCGGGGTCGGTCTCAGGTGCGACGGCTGCGAGGAGGTGTCTCGAAATACGGTGAGCGGGCTCCTCCCGACGCAGTGTTTCACGAATTGCGAGTACTTGTCGGTGGGTCTCGCCGTCAACGCCGGGTCGGGTGGTGCGACGCTCGTGGATAGCAACAGCATCGACGGCGGCTGTAGCGGCAAGCCGGGCGGCATGAACGGGTTCGGCTCGATCGGGATCAGTGCGGCGGGTCCCGTTCGCATCCAAAACAACAGTGTTTTCGGCGGGGGCACTTGTCCGGCGCCGAACGGCGCCACCAGTGCCGGGCTCTACCTGTCGGGCGACGTCGACGTGCACTCGAACCTGATTGACGGTGGTGTCGGTTGCAACAGCGCGGGCATCGCCATCACCGGCACCGGCTCCGTGATCCGCAACAACATCGTCCGGCGCGGCACCTGCGCCACGGGCTCGAACATCGAGGAGGTGAACGGAAACGCCGCCCCGGCGATCCTCGAAAACAACGATCTCGAACCGAGCAGCCTCGGCCCCGTGCTCTACAAGGACGTGGGCGGGGCGGATGCCACGACGGTGGCCGAGGTCAATGCGATGACGGGCTTCGTTTCAGACGATAACCTGTCCGCGATCTGCGCCGTTCCGCTCGTTCAAGGCTCACCGTGCGTCGACGTCGGAACGCCGAGCGGTGCGCCCGCGTTCGATTTCGAAGGCGACGCCCGTGACGCGGCGACGCCGGACGTGGGACCGGACGAGTGGGGGTTGAGCGCGTGCCTCGGCGTGACCTGTGGAGGACACGGAACCTGCGACGACCCGGGTGGAACGCCGGTCTGCGCCTGCGACACCGGCTACCAGAACCCTCAAGGAGATCCGGCCGACTGCGAAGACATCGACGAATGCGCGAGCAACAATGGCGGTTGTGATCCGCTGACGACGTGCACCAACACCGACGGCGGACGCACCTGCGGCGCATGCCCGTCCGGCTACAGCGGCAACGGCGAAATCGGCTGTACGGAGGTCCTCTTTTGCAATCCGAATCCGTGCGCCAACGGCGGGACCTGCTTCGACGTGACGAACGGTTACGTCTGTGACTGCGCGAACGGTGTCACGGGCCCGGACTGCGACGAGCCTTTCGTCGAGGTCGCGACCGGTAATTTTCACGCCTGCGGCATCACTGCCGGCGGTGCGCTTCGCTGCTGGGGCAGCAACGGTCAGGGTCAGGCCGAGGCCCCGAGCGGCACGTTCTCGCACGTCGCTTGTGACGAGGACTTGACCTGCGCCATCCGCACGAACGGCACGCTCGTTTGCATGGGAGCGAACGGCAACGGCCAGGCGACGCCGCCTTCCGGCACGTTCGTTGCGCTCTCGACGAGCACCATCCACGGCTGCGCGATCCGCAGCGATCAATCGCTCGCGTGTTGGGGCGCGAATGACGTCGGCCAGTCGTCACCCCCGAGCGGCACCTTCACCAAGCTCGCCGCCGGCAATCACGGTTGCGCGATTCGCACCAGTCAAGCGCTCGCCTGCTGGGGTGCGAACGGCTCCGGTCAGGCGACAGCGCCGGGCGGCACGTTCGTCGACGTGGCGGTCGGCTACAACCACACCTGCGCGCTCTCCACCAGCGGCACCGTCACCTGCTTTGGGTCGAACGGTTCCGGCGAGTCGACGGCGCCCGGCGGCACGTTCGTCGCGGTTTACGCCGCCGGCAACCAGAGCTGCGGCCTCAGGACCGACGGCACGATCGACTGCTGGGGAGACGTTCTGAACGGCGACCCCAGCACCGATCCAGGCCCGTTCAGCATGTTTTCCGCGGCCCCGGACGGCGGCGGCTGCGGTCTCGCGACGGGCGGTGAGCTTCGCTGTTTCGGCCAGCTCAAGAACTGGCGCGCGCCGGGCGGCGCCTACCAGGCCCTGAGCAGCAGCTGCGGTATCGGCCTCGACCTCTCGCTGAGCTGCGACATCACGACGCCTCCGGTCGGATACTTCTCCCAGGTGGTCGACGGGCCCTGCGCCATCCGCACCGATGGGACTGCCGTCTGCTGGGGCAATGATTTCTACTTCGAGTCGAACGTACCGAGCGGGACGTTCCTCGACATTGCACGAAGTACGAGCCACGTTTGCGGTGTTCGCGGCGACAGCACGCTGGTCTGCTGGGGCAGCAACGGTGTCGGTCAAGCGGTCGCGCCGTCCGGCACCTTCACGGACGTCGCCGTCGGCGACGGCTTCAGCTGCGCCATCCGCACGAACGGGACGCTCACCTGCTGGGGCAACAATACCTTCGGCCAGTCGACCCCACCGTCTGGCACCTTCACCGCGATCTCGGCGGATTACCTGCACAGCTGCGCCCTCCGCACCGACGGCACCGCCGCCTGCTGGGGGTACAACCCAAGCGGCGAGGCACCCCTCGGCGGCACGTTCACCGCGATTTCCGCGGGCCAGTACCACGCCTGCGGCATGAGGAGCGATGGGACGCTCGCCTGTTGGGGTGACGGCAGCTCGGGCCAGACGACCTCGCCGGGCGGAAGCTTCATCGACTTCGCTGCGAAGGGCTACGTCACCTGTGGTCTGCGATCCGACGCCACCATCGAGTGCTGGGGCGCGAACGTTCTCTGACCCCGCGGCAGCGGGCGTCGGTGGCGCGGGAGCTACGGCACCTGTCCACGCATCGTGAGCAGCAGGACCACACTCATCACCAACAAGAACACGGTGGCGCCGACAGCGAAGGCGTTGGAGCTCCGGGCGGGCGCGGGCTGAGCCTTCACCGAGCGCGGCAGGGTCTTTGCGGCGCGCGACTCTGTGGCGGGGCTTGCCGGCGGTGGCGCGCCGGCGGCAGGGCGAGGGGCGGTCGTCCCCGGCGGTGGATCGCTGCGGCCGGTGCTGACGGCGATCGTTTGCTTGCTCTTGGGCGTTTCGGGAGTCGTGTCGTGCTCGGCACTCTTGGAGTCAGTCATGGCAGATCTCCGTGCTCGTCGGGCGACAAGTTCACGCCGGACTAAGTGATGATCGAGAGACGATGTCGGGGCGAACTCGAG
>Ga0315910_10002638_pt1 | contig 15598 bp, 13 predicted proteins | sample EdamamesoilMG_FD_204470 | JGI IMG/M metagenome (GOLD analysis project Ga0315910, IMG submission 204470) | Garden soil microbial communities collected in Santa Monica, California, United States - Edamame soil | ecosystem: Environmental > Terrestrial > Soil > Garden | place: USA: California... | reverse complement strand
GCGCGCACATCGAGCAGTTGCAATCGACTGCACGGAGCGGATCGGTTGCATCGACCTCGAAACGCACGGCCCCGCAGTGGCAGCCGCCGTGGTAGGTCCTGTCCTGAAGGGGGGCCGGCATGGCGGGATTATAAACGGCCCGGGGAAGGCGAAAAAAAGCCCGCGGCGCGGGCCGCGGGCTTCGAGGAGACTGGAGAGAGTCTGGTGTTACTTCTTCGGTTGCTTCTGCAGCGAGTAACGCACGCCGATCCAGGCGGCGCGAGGCGCGCCCGGCGCGTAGAACGTTTCGTCTTCCCAGTCGGCGGGATTCGTCAGGAAAGCGCCGTTGGCGCCGAACGAGTTCTCGGCGAGGATGCCGGTGGTCGTGTAGTCCTCGTCAAGCACGTTGTTGATGCGCGCAAACACTTCCCATTGCTGGCCGAGCTTGTAGCTGGTGGTCAGGTTCAGCACGCTGTAGCCGTCCGACTTGCCGTTCTCGTCGTGCTTGTTGTTTTCGTTGCCGTGTACATACGACTCGGAATACGAGAGCACTGTGCCGCCGACCGACCAGTTGTCGGTGACGCGGAAATCGGCCGATACCTTGAGCTGGTGTTCGGGAATGCCGGGCATCGTGTTGCCCGGTGTCACCAGGATGCCGTCGCCGCCGCATTCGCCCGAGGTGCTGTTGCCTTCGGAGACGATGCAAGCCTCCGATTCGAACGTCGCCTTGATGTAGCTGTAGTCCACCGACCAGGAGAAGCGGTTGCCGGTGCTGCTGCCGATGCCGAGCTCGATCCCCTGCCGCTTGGTCTCGCCGAAGTTGGTGAAGTAGCCCTGGCTGCCGACGCCCGCCGCGACGAACAGGATGTCGTTCTTGTTCACCGAACGGAACACGCCGGCGTTCCAGAACATGTCCTGGGAGAAGTTGCCGCGAACGCCCGCTTCGATGGTCTGGGTTACGACCTGCTCGAGGAACGGATCGGAGGCCATGGCATTGGGAAGGGAGCAGGGCACGGCCGGGTTTGCGCACCCCAGCTCAATCGGGGTGGGCGCGCGGTTGCCCTGGTTCCAGCCCGCATATGCGTTCAGCGCCGGCGTGAACTGGTAAGTCGCGCCGATGGCAGGATTGAACTTGTTGTACGTGTAGTCCGCGGCCAGGCTTTCCGGTGAGCCGGGGGCGTTGATGCGATCTTCCGCTTCCACGGTGGTATGGTTGTAGCGGCCGGAGAGCGTGGCGGACAGCTTGTCCGTCACCTTGTAAGTGTCCGTGAAGTACAGGCTCGCCGTCTGGGTCTTCCCGACGAGGCTGGTTGCAAGCTCGCGGTCTCCGAGCTCGCCCACGCTGCGGTCGGGATTGAACTCCTCGCCTTCCTGCTCGAACTGCTCGAAATCCGACTTGGACCGGTCATAGGTCGCTCCCAGCGCCAGGGTATTGCGGTCCAGCACCCAGGCAATCTGCGCGCCGATGCCGAAGCCTTCCTGCTCGTTGCGGCTGGTGTTGAGCACGCCCTGGTCGTCCTCTGCCGGGGGATCGAACTCGTCGTTGACGTCGCCATTCAGCGTTTTGGTCGTGTTCTTGCGGAGGTAAGTCAGGCCGGAGAGCAGCCACTCGTTGCTCAGCCAGTGGCTGGCGTTGAGCGCGACCATCGTCAGGTTGTTCTGCGTGTTGTCGGGATACGTGTAGATCTGGTCCCGCCGCTGGTTGAGCATGCTCAACGGGAGCACGCCGTTGCCGGTCAGGTCAGTGTCGGCATGGGTGATGGAAAGGTCGAAGTCCGTATCGGCGTTCTGCCAGCCGACCTTCGCAAAAATCTGCTTCACCTCGCTGGGCGAGAAATCGCGCCAGCCGTCCTCGTCGAACCAGTTCACGGCGACGAAGTAGTCGACATTTTCGCCGTACCCGCCGCCCGACAGGCCGACCTGCTTGCGGCCGAACGAGCCGCCGGAGATCTCGGCGTCGAAACCGGGATGGGTGCGGCCGCTCTTGGTCTGGATCTCGATGGCGCCGCCCAGGGTATTGAGGCCGAATACCGGGTTGGAGCCGGGGACCAGCGCCATGCTGGAAATTGCGTTCTGCGGGATCAGGTCCCAGTTCACCACGTCGCCGAAGGGTTCGTTGACGCGCACCCCGTCCTGGAACACCGACAGGCCTTGCGGAGCCCCGAGCAACGGCGACGACTGGAAGCCGCGGTAGTTGACGTTGGGCTGGAACGGATTGTTCTGCACATCGGTGATGCTCACCGAAGGCAGGGCCTGGACCATGAAATCCGGCAGGTTGATGGCCTGCTTGCGCTGCATCTCGGTGCCGAGTCGCACTTCGCCGTTGGCGGGTAGTTCATTGATGGGGGTGCCCAACCCTGGAATCGGCGTCGTGCCGATGACTTCGACCGTGGGCGCCTCCAGGTCGACGCGTTCCTGCGCGAAGGCAGCGCCACAGGAGAAGGCGAGCGTGATTGAGAGTGCCAGGCGTGCGCTTGGCGTCAGGCGAGCATGAACGGCCATACGGAATCCCTTTCTTTTTTTCTGATGATGCGAGGCCGCAGGCCCCGCTCCCCCCTTGCAGCGACCCCATTACCGGTGGCGCATCCCTGCATGGCAGACCTGAAATCTAAGTGTGGGCTTGGCAGCGCACGCAGGGATTGCCTCCCAAGGGATGCAGGAAAAATTCCTGATTCTTGGATCAGGTTGAAGGGGGTGGAACGGACTTGGCGCGGAAGCGCCGTGAAATAAGACGATTCAAGACCCTGCGAACGACCAGTACGCCGACGCCGGCGAGCGATACGAGATACACGAGCCCGATCGGCACGACCAGCAGCAGAAACACCAGATTGAGCGGGAAGGGCAGGAAGTCGTCCATGAAGCCTTTGTTACAACAAGTAAATTCTCAGCTCACCCTATGCGCCGCAAGTATCCGGCGATAGGGCCCGGCTTCCTGAAGCCGCCCGGGAGAACCTCCTGTTACTCCTTCTGGAACAACACCCGTCGGCTCCTGTGTAAAACCTGAAATGCCATTGCCAACCCCGGGAGAGATTCCCTTTGCGGGAGTTCCAGTGTTCCGCTATATAAACTCCCTGTTCCGATCCAGCGACTCCGGCCTCCTCCGCCCGTATTCCCATGAACGCAACTGCAAGCACTTTCCCGCCGCCATCGACCGGGGGCATGCGGCCCTCCGTCGGCCTCGACATCGCGATCGTTGCGGCGATTACCGTCCTGACTTTCGTGGTTTCCGTGCTGTTCGAACTCAACGAACGGCTGGTCCTGGCCATGGTGCCCTTCGAGGCCTACCAGATCGATGAACTGCCGATCACCATCCTTACGCTGGCGGTCGCGATGGCCTGGTTTTCCTGGCGCAGGTCGCGCCATGCCCGCCTGGAACTGGGGCTGCGGCTCGCCGCGCAGCAGGCGCTGGTCGAAAGCGAGGTGCAGTACCGGTCGTTGTTCATGGAGAACCTCTCCGCAAATTTCATCGCCGGCGATGATGGCCGGGTGCGCCTCAGCAATCCTGCCGCCGCAAGCCTGCTTGCCTACGGAAGCCCCGCCGAACTTGATGGACGGCCGATAGGGGAGTTCTACATGGACGGGGGGCTTTGGGAGCGCCATCGCGAGCGCCTGCTCAAGGGCGAGAAGGTCGAGGTCCCGATGCTGGAGATGAAACGCCGCGACGGCGTCGCCGTCCAGGCCCTGGCCAAGCTGTCGGCGCGCGTAGGTCCCGCCCGGGACGCGGAACTGCATGTCTACGTGACCGATGTCACCGCGGTGACGACGATGCAGAGCGAGCTCGCCCGCGCGCTCGAGGAAAACCGCCAGCTGTCGCAGCGCTCGATGCAGGTGCAGGAGGAGGAGCGGCGCAACCTCGCCCGCGAACTGCACGACGAACTGGGCCAGAGCCTGAATGCCATCAAGGTGGATGCGGTAAACATCCGCGATCACACGCAGGCCCAGCCTGACGTGCAGCGCAGCGCGCTGGCCATCATCGAGGTCTCCACCCAGGTCTATGACGTGGTTCGCAGCCTCATGCAGCGGCTGCGCCCTGTCGCGCTGGACGATCTCGGCCTGCGGTCCGCAGTGCAGTACGGCGTCGACCAGTGGCAACGCCGCCACCCTGGGGTGCGCTGCCGATTCGAGGCGGAAGGCGACCTGGATGGATTCGTGGAGCAGGTAAATATCACCCTGTATCGCCTGGTCCAGGAATGCCTCACGAACGTCGCCAAGCACGCAGGCGCGTCGCGGGTCACAATTTCGCTGAAGCGGGACGGCAATCAGGTACGATTCGAATTCGAAGATGACGGCAGGGGGTTCGATCCCGCCGGCAAGAAAAGGGGGCTCGGGCTCATCGGTTTGCGAGAGCGGGTGGAATCCCTTGGCGGCCGGTTCGAGCTTGAGAGCGCCCCCGGCAGCGGGGTTCGCGTGCGCGCGGTGATTCCTGCAGAAAAGGAGAAGACATGAGCGAAACAAAATCCGCCGTGAGCGTGGTGCTGGTCGACGACCACGCGGTGGTGCGTGAAGGTTACAGGCGGCTGCTGGAGCGCACCGAGGACATCTCGGTGATCGCCGAGGTGTCCACGGGCGAAGAGGCTTACCGGGTAGTCTGCGAAATGCAGCCGGATGTCACCGTGATGGACATCAACCTGCCCGGGATCGGCGGCATAGAGGTGGTGCGGCGGATCGTATCGCGCCTGCCCGAGGCGAGGATCCTGATGTTCAGCATGCACGAGGACACGGTGTTCTCGTCACGCGCGCTGCAGGCTGGCGCCCGCGGCTACGTTACCAAGTCGGCCGCTCCCGAGGTCCTGGTCGAAGCCGTGCGCCTGGTGGCTGCCGGCAAGCTGTACATCAGCCATGAGATGGCGCAGGAGCTCGCGGTGCAGATGCTGCCGGGCCGCGACAATCCGATCGATGCGTTGTCGGCGCGGGAATTCGAAGTCTTCCGCCTCCTGGTTGCCGGACACTCGCTGCAGGAGATCTCGAAGATCCTCTGCCTGTCCTACAAGACGGTCGCCAACTACCAGTCGAACATCAAGCACAAGCTCGACGTCAGCAACAGCGCGCAGGTGGTGCGCATCGCGCTCAACCATGGCCTGATCGCGAGTCGCTCGGAAATGGAGGAGAGCGCCGAACAGGCGTGATCGGGAATTTTTCCCGGTCCGGATGGGCGGGCCTCACTGGTCGACGGGACGCGGGAGCCTTACATTGTCGGCACGTACCCCGTGACGCTTTGGTTCAGCGGTTTACGTCTCAATACCTCTCGTTTGAAATGCCGGGCCTTCACCAGCCCGGCATTTTTTTACTTTCCGGCCTTCTGCAGCGCGCGCAGGTAGGCAATCACCTTCAGCATCTCGTCCTGCGTGATGCGCGTCTTGAACGACTGCATCGCTCCTGCCGCACCGGCATAGATCACCTCGAACAGTCCGATATCGGTCGCCACGCGATCATAGAAATAGTCTTCGTCCACCAGGCTCGGCCCGATGCGGCCGGTGCCGTCGGGTAGATGACAGCTCTGGCACCAGCTCTCGTAGAGAACCTTGCCGGCTGCAATGGCCTCGGCCTTGCCCGAGTAAGGGTCCAGGCCGTTTGCATGGAAGTCCCGCACTGCGTCGGTAAAGGTTTCACCGGGTTTCGGGCCGACATCGAGAACGCTGTCGTCGAACACATGCCTGAATTCGATTTTCTCCTGGGAACCGGCAGTCGCGGCGGCCAGCAGCATCAGGGCGGCGGCCGGCCATACGGCACGGCGGGTTGGATTGCATGATGGCATCGGATCCTCCGGTTGCTGCAAACGACAAAACGCCGGCGATTCCTGGCTTGCGGGAATCGCCGGCGCATGCTGCTCGATGTTACTTGTTGCGGGTCTTCGCGGTCTCCGCGCCTGCGGGCACGGCATTGGCCGCAGCTACGCGCCAGAGCGCGCCCTTCGGGTTGGCCGTGGCACCCTGGTCGTCCAGGTAGAAGCAGTAGCAGTTCACGGCGAGGATGGAGCCATCTTCGTCATGGTTGCCGCCGGTGAACTGCAGCGAGGTGTGCAGCAGTTCCTGCATCTGCCACTTGGAGCCGTTCCAGCCGACGCCCCACACACGCCCGGAGCACCAGTCGCCGGCGATGTAGACGCCTTTCATGTCGGCGTAGTTCGCCACACCCAGTCCCGTGACCGAGCAGCCCCAGTTGTCCTTGAGCTTGGTCGCGCCGGGGTACGGTTCCTGGTGCGGGTATTCCGCAACGGGCAGGGTGCCGACGATGGGGCACTTGTCGTCGGCGCCGGTCATCGGATGGCACTTCGAAGCCTGGTTGTGCTTCCAGCCGTAGTTCTCACCGCCCTTGCTCGAGGCCGGTTGCCAGTCGATCTCCTCCCAGTGGTTCTGGCCGACGTCGCCGATCCACAGGTCGCCGCTCTTGGGGTCGAAGGTGAACTGCCAGGGATTGCGCAGGCCGAGGGCCCAGATTTCCGGACGCATGCCGATCTTGATCTTGGAGAAGCCTTCCTCGGTGATCCCGAACAGGTTCATCATCTGGTCCCTGCTCGCGGTGGAGAAGGGATTGTCCTTCGGGATGGTGTAGGACGCGTCCTCGGCGTCGACATTCACGCGCAGCATCTTGCCCCATAGCGTCGTTTGGGTCTGGCCGGCATCGAGCGGATCGCCTTCCCAGCCGGCGTCTCCCTTGCCGACGTACAGCATGCCGTCCGGCCCGAACAGGATCTTGCCGCCGTAGTGGTTGTAGTAGGGCTGCGGGATGTTGAGGATCACCTTCGCCGTCTTGTTGAGCTGCTCGGAAGAGATCTTGTTCGGGCTCGACGGGTCGACGGTAAATCGCACGACCATGTGCGCGCCGTTGAACGGCACCGAGGCGAACGAGGCGAACACGTATCCGTTCTGCTTGAAGTTCGGGTGGAACGCAATGGACCACAGGCCCTGCTCGACGAACACCGTCAGCACTTCGGTGCCCAGCGGGTTGCTCTTCGTCAGGTCGAGGAAGGGCTCGGGCAGAACCTTGCCGTCCTTGCCCACGATCTTGACCTTGCCCACCCGCTCGACGACGAACAGACGTCCGGTGCCGTCGAAGGCGGAGGAAACACCGACAGGATCGTTGAAGCCGTCGGCGACCTTCACCAGGGCGATCTTGGGCGAGCCGGGAAGGTCGCCTCCCGGACGCGCGACTTCGGCGGGGCTCTTGGGGATCGTTTGTGCAACGGCCAGCGGCGCGCAGGCGGCCGCAATTGCCGCGATCAGTAATCGCTTCAAGGTTTTTCCTCCTCTTTGATTGATGGATCCGGGCGGCGGTGGCCTGAGCCGGAAGCTGCCGCGCAAGGTGGAAAGCGGATTGCCGATGCGCTGTTGCAGCCGGAAAAATTCTATTGGGCCGTTTCCCCGCGGACTTCAGCGAACTTCCCAATGGCTTCCGGGAGCCCGTCGCATAAGGACAGGGAAAAGAACTGCTTGCCGGACAATGTTTCTTTTTGTTTTTAAATAGGTTTTTTATTTCATACCCGAATCGTTCCATCCTTTGAATGTTATGAGTTTGGCACTGGGGAGACCGGGAAAAATTCCCTATGCGGGGTCGTTGCCCATTCAGATACTTGCCGCCTGCCTGCGTGTGTGCACAGGTCCGGCCATCGCCCGCAAATGCGCCAGCCGGGCAGGGGGGCTGTGCCGCCAACACCGAAATTGCGGCGGCTCGTGCGGTTCCATACGAATAACTTCTGGAGGAAAACACAAATGTTCAAAAGAACATGCTTGCTACTGGCGGCGCTTGGCGCCGCGGGCGTGATGTCCACGGCCTCGGCCCTGGATGTCAAGCTTGAAGTTGTTGCAGAAGGACTGACTCACCCGATGGCCCTGGTTTCGCCCCCCGGCGACGACCGCAAGTTCATCGTCGAGCAGACCGGCACCATCAAGATCCTCGGCGCCGACGGAAAGCTGATCGACGGCGATTTCCTGAACATCAAGCACAAGCTGCCGCCGCTGAAGTGGGAATTCGATGAAGAAGGCCTGCTGGGCCTTGCGTTCCCGCCCGATTTCAAGAAGTCCGGCAAGTTCTACATCGCGTACACCGCGCAACTGCGTGGCGATGCGGACCTGGGCAAGCAGCTCTGGTACGCCCACACCAACGTGGTCGCCGAGTACCGCGTTTCCAAGGACGATCCGAACAAGGCCGACCAAAGCTACGAGCGCATCGTTTCCGCGATCGACTGGCCGCAGTTCAACCACAACGGCCACTGGATCGGCTTCGGGCCCGACGGCATGCTCTACATCTCCACCGGTGACGGCGGCTACGCCAACGACTGGGGCATCGGCCACAACGTGACCCTGGGCAACGGTCAGGACAACACGGTCCTGCTGGGCAAGATCCTGCGCATCGACGTCAAGGGCGAGCCCTACACAGTGCCGAAGGACAACCCGTTCGTGGGCAAGAGCGACTACGCCCCCGAAATCTGGGCGACGGGCTTTCGCAATCCGTGGCGCTGCTCGTTCGACATGGGTGGCAACAAGGACCTGATCTGCTCCGACGTGGGCCAGAACAGCTACGAGGAAGTCGACGTGGTCAAGAAGGGCGGAAACTACGGCTGGCGCGCGAAGGAAGGCAGCCACTGGTTCGATTACGTGAACCCGAACACCCATCCGTCGTCCGCGCAAAAGCCCCACAAGGCCGACGGCTATACGGACCCGGTGGTCGAGTACAAGAACTGCTCGAACCCCGACTTCGCCTCCAAGGGTGATTGCGAAGGCATCTCCATCACCGGTGGTTATGTCTACCGCGGCCCGAACAAGGCCTGGGACGGCATCTACTTCTATGGCGACTGGAGCAAGTCCTTCATGGTTGCGGAAGGCGTACTGTTCGCTTCCAAGATGACGGGCAACAAGTGGAACAAGGAAGTCGTCAAGGTCACCAACATGCCGAACTTCAACGACTTCATCCTCGCCTTTGGCCAGGACAACCAGGGCAATGTCTACATCATGGGTACCCGCGCCCGTGGCCCCAATGGCGAACAGGACAAGATCTACAAGATCGTTCCCTGATCGTGATGGGCATGCGGCTGCGGTAAACTGCAGCCGCATCTAACGCGTTAAGAGCCGGGACACGGAATACCCCGTGTCCCGGTTTTGTTTATGAGGATTCGATACAGTGAAGATGCGAAAACTGCTTGTCCGCCTGGCCTGTGGCCTGGGTGCGGCAACCATGATGGCGGCTGCCTCGGCGCAGGATGCTGCACCGCTGCCCCCCTTTCCCAAGGAACTCCTGGAAAAGCCCGAGCAGATCGCCGCCGGCAAGGAAGTGTTCGGCAAGATCTGCAAGTTCTGCCACGGGAAATCTGCCTATCCGGGCAAGGCCCCCAAGCTCAATCCATCGCGCTACACTCCTGAATTCGTGTTCGATCGCGTCACGAACGGGTTCCGCGGCATGCCGGCCATGAAGGAGCAGTTCTCGGAAAAGGAACGCCAGGCCGTCACGGTGTTCGTGATGAGCAAGGAATTTTCGAACTAGCAGTCGGGCCCAGCGGGCCCAAAGCAGGCCGGCGCCAGTCCGGCCGATTACGAGGGGAGAAGGGCGCGTCAGCGCAGGCGGGCCGACCTTGGTCGGATCCCGTGCGCGTGCAACGCACCGGAGTATGCGATGAAGGCAACGGCATGAACCGGACGCTCGTCCTAAACGTCGTGGGCATGACGCCTGCGCTGCTGGCGCACGCACCGAACCTCAACGCCCTTGCGCGCGCAGGGGCGATGCGGGCGCTCGACACCGTCGTGCCGGCCGTCACCACCACCGTCCAGTCCACGTTCGTCACCGGGTTGCTCCCGCGCGACCACGGCATCGTCGGCAACGGCTGGTATTTTCGCGACCTGTCGGAAATCTGGCTCTGGCGCCAGTCCAACAAGCTGGTGCACGGCGAAAAGGTCTGGGAAGCCGCCAAGCGTCGCGACCCTGCCTTCACCTGCGCAAAAATGTTCTGGTGGTACAACATGTACTCGACGGCCGACATCTCGGCCACGCCGCGGCCGATGTATCCTGCCGATGGCCGCAAATTGCCGGATGTCTACACGTATCCCGATGGGCTGCGCGACGAATTGCAGCAGGCGATCGGCGAGTTTCCCCTGTTCCGCTTCTGGGGCCCCGCCGCGGACATCACCTCGACGAGCTGGATCGGCCGCAGCACGCAGCACGTGTTCGAGAAGAACCGGCCCACGCTCACGCTGGTTTACCTGCCGCACCTCGATTACAACCTGCAGCGCCTCGGACCCCACCATCCCGACATCGCAAAGGACGTCGCCCGGGTCGATGACGTGTGCGGCGAACTGATCCAGGCCGCGAAGCGGGCCGGCGCGCATGTCGTCGCCCTGTCCGAGTACGGCATCACCGAAGTTTCCAGGCCCGTGCACATCAACCGCGCGCTGCGCAATGCGGGATGGCTCAGGGTGCGCAACGAGCTCGGCCGCGAGCAACTGGATGCCGGGGCGTCCGACGCGTTCGCATTGTCGGACCACCAGATCGCGCACATTTACGTGCGGCGTCCCGAACTGGTCGACAAGGTGGCTGCCGTGGTCAAGGCGCTCCCCGGCGTCGAGCGGGTGCTCGACGAAGCCGGCAAGCGCGAAATGGGGCTGGACCATCCGCGATCCGGAGAACTGGTGGCCATTTCTCGGGCGGACAGCTGGTTCACCTACTACCATTTCCTCGATGACGGCAAGGCGCCGGACTATGCGCGCACGGTCGACATCCATCGCAAGCCGGGCTATGACCCGGTGGAACTGTTCATCGATCCGGCGCTGCCCATGGCGAAGCTGCGCATCGCACTGAGGCTCGCCCAGAAGAAACTCGGCATGCGTTACCTGATGGACGTGATTTCGCTGGATGCCACCCTGGTGAAGGGTTCCCACGGGCGGCTGACGGACAAACCCGAAGATGGCCCGTTGTTCATTACGAGCGCCCCCGAGCTGCTGCGGTCCGATGGCGCCGTTGCCGCCACCGATGTGAAAGGCCTGCTGCTGGAGCATGTGTTCGCATCCGGCGAGGCCCGCAAGCGGGAGGCCGCATGACGCCGGCGCAACTTCTCGAAAAATGGCTGAAGGCACGACTTCCCGCGGAGGCGTCCGCCTGGCTCGACAAGACCGCGCAATCGCTCAAGCAAGGCGCGGATCGTGATTTCTATATCGCGATCAGCCTCGTCTCCCGCAAGATCGGCAAGGCCGACCTGAACCTCACGCCGGCGGAACTGGCGCAGGCACAGGCGGCGCGCGCCGGCTGGGATCCGCGCGACTGGAGCCTGGACCAGGCGGCGCGCGTTTACCTGCTGCTGGCTCCGGAGGCCGACGGCGAAACCTTCTCCCGCAGGCTGGACCAGCTTTGCATCACCGCCGACATCGGCGAGCTGGTGGCCTTCTACAGCGGCCTTCCCCTTTATCCCGACCAGCCGCGCCATGTCCTGCGCGCGGCGGAAGGGGTGCGTACGAACATCAAGGGGGTGTTCCAGGCCATCGCGCACCGCAATCCCTATGCCTCGGAACAGCTTCCGGACGACCCGTGGAACCAGGTCGTGCTCAAGTCCCTGTTCATCGGCCTCAGCCTCGACCCGATCGTCGGCCTCGACCGGCGCTCCAACCCGAAGCTGGCCCGCATCCTTTGCGATTACGCGCACGAGCGCTGGTCCGCGGGGCGGCCCATCAGCCCGGAACTCTGGCGCTGCGTGGGCCCGCACGCGGTCGGCGACATGCTGGCCGACCTGGGCAGGGTGCTGGAGAAGGGGACGGAACCGGAACGGGCGGCTGCGGCGCTGGCCCTGGCCAGTTCGCCCGATCCGGCTGCAACGGGGCTATTATGGGCATATCCGGACCTCTCGGTGGCAGTGTCCGAGAACAAGGTCAGCTGGCAGGCGATCGCCAATCCCGCCTGAAGTAACGACAGGAGAAACACGATGCGATTCATCGATCCGCACATCCACATGAGTGCCCGCACCACCGACGACTACGAGCGCATGGCCGCGGCCGGCATCGTGGCGCTCATCGAACCGGCCTTCTGGCTGGGCCAGCCGCGCACGCAGGTGGGCAGCTACATCGATTACCTGTCCAGCCTGGTGGGCTGGGAGCGTTTCCGGGCCGCGCAGTTCGGCATCCGCCACTACTGCACCATCGGGCTGAACAGCAAGGAAGCCAACAACGAGGCGCTCGCGGAAGCAGTGATGGAAGTGCTGCCGCGTTACCTCATGAAGGAGGGCGTGGTGGCGGTCGGTGAAATCGGCTATGACGACCAGACGCCCGTGGAAGACAAGTACTACCGCGCGCAACTGGCGCTCGCCAAGGAATTCGACATGCTGGTGCAGGTGCACACCCCGCATCGCGACAAGAAGAGCGGCACCATCACCAGCATGGAAGTGGCGATGGAAATGGGCGTGGCGCCGAACCGCGTGGTCATCGACCACAACAACGAGGAAACGGTGAAGGATGTGCTGGACCGCGGATTCTGGGCCGCCTTCACGATCTACCCGAACACCAAGATGGGCAACGAGCGCATGGTGGAAATCGCGCGCAAGTACGGCTCGAACCAGATCTTCATCGATTCCAGCGCCGACTGGGGCGTGTCCGATCCGCTCGCCGTGCCCAAGACCGCGCGCCTGATGCTGGATCGCGGCATCCCCCAGAAGGATGTCGAGGCGCTCTGCTACGGCAATGCGCTCAAGGCATTCGGCCAGAGCGGCCAGATGAAGGAAGACCATTGGCTCAAGCCCGAGCCGGTCGACCAGCGCATGCTGTTCGAAGGCAATTCCGTGCTCCGCGGCCAGGCGCCGAAGGTCGGCGAGGCTCCTTCCGTGGACCAGCGCGCCGGCGAAGTCGTATTCAAGTAGGGCGGACGAGAGCGCCCTCCAAAAACCAAAAGAAGCCTACATAGCCATGGAACTGGTCAGGAAAACTGTGTCGCCCGACTCCGAAGCGGTTTACGAGCAGGCGTTCGCGGTGCGTTACGACTTCCCGGTGTATTTCACCGAGCATCTGTTCGCCCGCGACAATCCTGTGTTCAGGCAGGTCATGCAGCGCAAGGAAGCCGGCAAGCGCCATCGCCTGGTGGTGTTCGTCGATTCCAATGTCTCCTCCAGCTGGCCCACCCTGTCCCATGACATCGTCACTTATGCCGAGGCGCATGGCGATGCGATGGAACTGGTCGGCAAGCCCGAGATCGTCCCGGGCGGCGAGCACGTCAAGAACGACCCGGCCCTGGTGACGAGCCTGCAGAAACGCCTCGTCGAACTCAACATCGACCGCCACTCCTACGTGGTGGGCATCGGCGGCGGCGCGTTCCTCGACCTGGTTGGCTTCGTGGCCGCGACCACGCATCGCGGCATCCGGCACATCCGCGTGCCCACCACGGTGCTGGCGCAGAACGATTCCGGCGTGGGCGTGAAGAACGGCGTCAATGCGTTCGGCATGAAAAACCTGCTGGGCAGCTTCGCGCCGCCCTTCGCGGTCCTCAACGACGCGGCCTTCATCCGCACGTTGCATGCGCGGGACAAGATCGCCGGCATCGCGGAGGCCGTGAAAGTCTCCCTGATCCGCGACGGCAAATTCTTCAACTGGCTGGAGGCCAATGCCGGCGCCCTGCACGAATGCGAGCAGGAAGCGATGTCGCACATGATCCGGCGTTGCGCGGAACTGCACATGCACCAGATCGCCCATGGCGGCGACCCGTTCGAATCCGGCAGCGCGCGGCCGCTCGACTACGGCCACTGGTCGGCCCACAAGCTGGAAGCGCTGACGGCACACGAGATCCGCCATGGCGAAGCCGTCGCGATCGGATTGGCCCTCGACACGCGCTACTCCGTGCAGATCGGCATGCTCCCCGCGGGCAGCGAAGAGCGGGTGTACAAGCTCCTCAAGAAGCTCGGTTTCTACCTCTGGCATCCGGCGATGGAAACCCGCGATGAGCAGGGGCGGCTGCTCCTGCTGCGCGGCATCGAGGAGTTTCGCGAGCACCTGGGCGGCGAACTCACCATCACGCTGTTGCGCGACCTGGGCCGCGGCGAGGAAGTGCACCAGATGGACACGAACGAGATCCTGCATGCCATGACCTGGTTGCGGCGCAAGGAAACGGGTCAGTGAAACTGGCCGGCGGTGCAGGCCACCTGACCTATTGCACCAACATCCATGCCGGCGAGACCTGGGCCGAGGTGCGCGCGAACCTCGAGAAGTTTTTCCCCGCCGTGCGCGACCAGGTTGCCCCGGGCCAGCCGTTCGGCATCGGGCTGCGCCTCTCCGGGCGGGCGTCGAAGACGCTGACGGAAGAGCCGCAGGCCCTGCGCGAGTTCCAGGAGTTCATGGCGCGCAACCAGCTCTACGTCTTCACCATCAACGGCTTCCCCTACGGCACGTTCCACGGCACCCAGGTCAAGGACAAGGCCTACCTGCCCGACTGGCGCGACGAGGAACGGCTGCGCTACACGAATGAGCTGGCCGACCTGATGGCAAAGCTGCTGCCCGAGGGTATCGAGGGCAGCATCAGCACCGTGCCCGGCGCCTACAAGCCGGCCATGGGCAAGGACGACGATGTCGAGCGGATCGCGCGCAACATGGTTCGCCACGTCGCGCACCTCACCGGCATCCGCAAATCCACCGGCAAATTCATTGCCCTGTCGATCGAACCGGAGCCCAGCTGTTTCCTGGAGACCATCGACGAATGCATCGACTTCTTCGGCAAGCAGTTGTTCGGCGATGCATCCGTGCGTCAGCTCACGGAACTGACGGGCCTGGATGAGCAAGCCGCGGCGAAGGCGCTGCGCGACCACCTGGGCGTGTGCCTTGACCTCTGCCATGCAGCCGTGGAGTTCGAAGACCCGGATGGCTGCGTGGAAGCCCTGGAAAAGGCCGGCATCCGCGTCACCAAGATGCAGGTCAGTGCCGGTTTGCGCGTCGCCAGCCTCACGCCGGGCGCGCTGGACGGCCTGCGCCAGTTCGATGATCCCGTTTACCTGCACCAGGTGGTCGAGCAGGGGCCCAATGGCGTGCGCCGGTTCACCGACCTGCCGGAGGCGCTGGCGACACTGGACAGCGGCACGGCCGGGCGGGAATGGCGCGTGCATTTCCACGTGCCGGTCTTCCTCGACGAGCTGGGCGAGTTTTCCTCCACGAGCTTTTTCGTCCGCAAGGTGCTCGAGCGGCACCGCCAGCAGCCGATATCGGCCCACCTCGAGGTCGAGACCTACACCTGGAGCGTGCTGCCGCCGCATCTGCAGGCGGGGGGCATGGAGCAGGCGATCGCGCGCGAACTCAATTGGGTTCGACGCGAATTGCGGGATCTGCCGCCGCGGCAGCATAGATAAGAATGAACCTGTCCGTCGCGCTCAAGCTCGGGCGCGTTTCCAATCTCCCGACCGTCTGGACCAACGTCTTCACCGGCATGGCGCTGGCTGCCGGCGTCGGCGCGGAGCCGCGCCTCGCGATCCTGATCGTCGCGTTGTCGCTGTTCTACATCGGCGGCATGTTCCTCAACGATGCATTCGACAGCGGGTTCGACGCCAAGACGCGGCCCGAGCGGCCGATTCCTTCGGGCCAGGTGAGCGCGGCGCAAGTCTACGGCGCCGGCTTCGGCATGCTGGGCGTTGGCGTGCTCCTGCTGGCTTGGGTTGGCTACGGCTTCGAGCCGTTCA
>Ga0315910_10002637_pt1 | contig 15598 bp, 8 predicted proteins | sample EdamamesoilMG_FD_204470 | JGI IMG/M metagenome (GOLD analysis project Ga0315910, IMG submission 204470) | Garden soil microbial communities collected in Santa Monica, California, United States - Edamame soil | ecosystem: Environmental > Terrestrial > Soil > Garden | place: USA: California... | reverse complement strand
CGCCACCGGGGGCGAAACCGCGTCGGCCCTGCTGGAAAGGATCAAGGTGCGCGGCATCTCGCTGCTCGACGAAATCGAGCCCGGCCTCGCGCTCGGAATGACCCGCGGCGACGTGGAAGTGCCCATCGTCACCAAGCCGGGCGCGTTCGGTGATGAAGAAAGTCTAGTACGCTGCCTCGCCAGGATGCGCCAACTGCGACGAACCGAATGAGCCTGCCGACCATAGCCATCACCATGGGCGATGCCGCGGGCATCGGGCCCGAGATCATCATGAAGGCGCTGGCGGCGCCGGGCGTGCATGCCTTCTGCCGGCCGCTGGTCGTCGGCGATGCGGGTCGTTTGCGTCTCGCGGGTGAGCGCGTGCGCAGTGCCTTGGTCATCGACCGCGTGGAAGACCCGCTGCGTGCGAACCACGAAAACCCCTCCCCGGCACCGTACGGCCACGTTGCGTGCGTTGATCTTGCGAACATCCCGGCCGACCTGCCGTTCGGCAAGACTTCCGCCGTCGCAGGCGAGGGGGCGTACCGCTACATCGAACGCGCGGTGAGATTGGTCCAGGAAGGTGTCGCGCAGGCCATCTGCACGGCGCCGCTCAGCAAGGAAGCGTTGCATGCCGCGGGTCACAAGTATCCCGGCCACACGGAGTTGCTCGCGGCGCTCACCGGCACGCCGGAGGTGTCGATGATGCTGGTGGCGCCGAAGCTGCGCGTGATTCACGTGACCACGCACATCGGGCTGCTGGATGCCATCGAACGCATCGACGCGGCGCTGGTGGAGCGGGTCATCGGCCGCGCGCACGACGTGCTGGCGCGCGCGGGCATCGGCAACCCCCGCATCGGCGTGTGCGGCATCAATCCGCATGCGGGCGAGAACGGGCTCTTCGGTCGCGGCGAAGAGGCGACGAAGATCGAGCCCGCGGTTCGCAATGCGCAGGCCCGGGGATGGGACGTGAGGGGCCCGTTGCCCGCGGACACCTTGTTCTTCCTCGCGGCGCGCGGCGACTACGACATCGTCGTCGCGATGTACCACGACCAGGGGCACGGGCCGATCAAGGTGCTGGGGCTCGAGGCCGGGGTGAACATCACCGTGGGATTGCCCATGGTCCGCACGTCAGTCGATCACGGCACGGCGTTCGATATCGCGGGTCGCGGCCTTGCCGATGAGCGAAGCCTCATCGAAGCCCTTCGCCAGGCCGCGGAACTCGCGCCCCGCTGAGTAATTCCTCGCCCGCCAGCGTTCGCGCGCGCGAACTTGGCGTCGCTGCACCTCGATAAAATCAAAAACGATCATAATCGATCTTATGTGCCCCGATTTTCTCGTGCTTTGTTTGCAAATGTGCTAATTCTTGCGCTGACTGATCGCGAATGAATACTTTTGATCGATGAGCACAGGGCTGCCAAAAGCCCAGCTCACTAATGAAGGGGGAACCATGAAGGCGAATTCTCGGCTGGGTCGTGCTCGCGAAATCAATGCGGGCCGTTTGCTCCTGGCCACTCTCGTGTCGGCGGCTTGTTCGGGAGCGTATGCGCAGGAAACCCCAGCGCCGCAAGCGCCCGAAGAGGGCGAGGTCATCATCGTCACCGGTTCGCGCATCGCGCGCGACCTTGCGGACGCCTCGACTCCGATTTCGGTGATCGGCTCCGAAGAGATCCGGCTGTCCGGCACCATGAACGTGGACAAGGTCCTCGGCGATCAGCCCCAGTTCGTGCAGGCCACCAACGGTGGCAACACCGCCAACACGGTTCCCGCCGGCTCGGCCGCGGGCGCGGCTTACGCCAACCTCCGCGGTTTCGGTCCGACACGCAGCCTGACGCTGGTCAATGGCCGGCGCTTCGCGATCTTCGGACCCGAGCAGGTCACGGACCTCAACACGATTCCCGCCGCGCTGGTCGAGCGCACTGAAGTCGTCACCGGCGGTTCGTCCGCGGTGTACGGCTCGGATGCCATCACCGGTGTCGTCAACTTCATCATGAAGGACGACTTCGAAGGCGTCTCGGCCGGCGGCCAGTACGGCTTCGACAGCTCCACGAACTCGCCGATCTTCAATGTCGATCTGACCGCGGGTCTGAATTTCTCGGAAGGCCGCGGCAACTTCGTCGCCTCGCTGAACTACTACAAGCGCGAAGGCTTCACGCGCGACGAGCGCGGCGATTGGGCCGAGTTGCCGTACGGCGAAGGCTGCGTCACCCAGGAGACCTGGAGCGACAGCATGATCGGCACGCCGAATGGCTCCAATGCGGCCAATTGTGCGGCGTCCGGCGGCAGGATGGGTTTCGTGTTCGCGGGCAGCGGTGACATTCCCAACGGACGTTTCACGCTGACTCCTGCGCAGCTGGCGAACGCCGGCGTACAAGCCGCGCTGGCCAATGCGGGTCTCGCCGGCCTCGGCGGCAACGGCTTCACGTTCGACGACGCGGGCGACAATCAGCGCCTGGTGAATCGCCCCGCGGATGACTTCAACCTGACCCGGTACAACTACCTGCAGGTTCCCGCCGAGCGGTACATGCTCAACGTGTTCACGCACTTCGACTTCACGGACAGCGTGACCGGCTACGCGGAACTGCACTACAGCAACAACAAGGTCGACCAGCAGCTCACGCAGTCGAACATCAACGCGACGTCGCTGTACAACGTCGACAACCCGTATCTCGACGCCAACATGCGCGCGCTGCTGGTGGCGCTCGACGCGGCCGAGGCGCCGACCACGACGCTTCCCGCGCAGGGCAGCCTCGTCCAGACCACCACCCAGAATGACGGCCTCGCCATCCTCAACGGCGGCCGTCGCCTGGTGGAACTGCCGTTCCGTCACAACGTGGACGACCACGACGTGACTCGCGTCGCCGTCGGTATCCGCGGTGACCTGGGCGATGTCTCCGACAGCTTCCTGCGCAACCTCAAATACGACGTGTACTACAGCTGGGCCCGTTCCGAGGACATCAGCACCCAGGACGGCGCGGCTTCACGCGCGCAGTACGCGCAGGCGTTGCTGCGGCCGAATCCCACGACGGATCCGGTGTCCAACATCTTCGGCCAGAACCTCTCGCCCGCGGCCGTGGACGCCATCCTGATCAATTCCAGGAACGAGACCAACGCCGAGCAGAACATCGCGTCGGCCTCCATCACGGGCGATGCGTTCGACACCTGGGCGGGTGCGGTGGGATTCTCGTTCGGTCTCGAGTGGCGCAAGTCCGAGGCGGAGTACCTGCCTGACACGTACCTGCGCACCGGCGACGTCGCCGGATTCAACGCGGGACAACCCACGGCGGGTGACGTGACCGCGACCGAGATCTTCGGCGAGGTGCGGATTCCGATCCTGGCCGATCTTCCCGGCGTCCAGAACCTGAGCCTCAACGGCGGTTTCCGCACGTCGGACTACGACCTCGACGGCGTGGGCCGCGTGAACACCTACCTGTATGGCATGGACTGGCGCATCGCCGACAGCTTGAAGGTCCGCGCGCAGTTCCAGCATGCCATTCGTGCGCCGAACATCGGCGACCTGTACGGCGGCCAGCAGCTGAACTTCCCGACCCTGATCGACCCGTGCGGCAACCAGAACGTGGCCAACCAGACGCCGGAAGTGCGCGATGTGTGTATCGCCACCGGCGTGCCCACGGGCTCGGTGTTCACCCAATCGGTGCAGCCGAACAACACCGTGCCGGTGCTCTCGGGCGGCAACCCGGACCTGCAGGAAGAGGCGTCGGACACGTTCACGTTCGGCTTCGTGATCACCCCGATCGAGTCGCTGTACATGTCGATCGACTACTTCGACATCGAGCTCGACGGCGCCATCGGCCCGGTCGCCGGCGGTGCGCAGAACGTGCTGAACCTCTGCTACTACACCATCCAGGACGCCGGCAGCGCGCTGTGCGGAAACGTGCAGCGTGACCCGTCGACGGGTGCGATCACCACGCCGTTCGCGATCAACACCGGCCAGACGAACATCGGCGCGCTCGAGACCGCGGGCGTCGACTTCAACACCACGTATGGCTGGGACGCCGGCTTCGGCATGGGCGGCGCGAGCCGCTTCCAGCTCAGCACGGCGTGGACCTGGACGAAGGAGTTCAACCTGACGCCCGTGGCGGGCTTGCCGCAAACGAACTTCTGCATGGGGTTCTACGGTTCCACTTGCGGCGAACCGATTCCCGAGTGGAAGGGCATCACGCGCGTGACCTGGAACACCGGACCGCTCGGCGTGAGCCTGCGTCACCGCTATGTCGCCAGCGTCTACACGGATCGCCTGATGACGGCGTTGGTCAACAACCAGGTCCCGAACCCGACCACCTGGAGCAACCCCGGTTTCCCGGCGATGAACTACTTCGACCTGTCGGGCACCTATGACTTTGGCGACAAGGTCCAGGTGTATGCGGGCGTGAACAACGTGACCGACGAGGATCCGCCGATCGTGGCGGGCTTCGGCGGGTACGGAAACACGTTCCCGTCGACGTATGACTACGCGGGCATGACGTTCTTCTTTGGAGTCAACGCGAAGTTCTGATTTCCTCCGCGCGATTTGACGCCGCCGCAGACATGCGGCGGCGTTTTTTTTGGAGGTACGCGCCCGGGCCCGCCTCGAATATCTGCTGCGTTCGCGCAGATATGCAGTGTCCTGAATCGATCGTGCTTGCACAGAAACTCTCCAATGAGTCGAATTTGACGAGATTGGCGCGAGGCTGAGCGGCGCTCGCGATACCAGACTTCCGTCGGGACACAAATCTCGACGGGAGTCTGGAGCATGAAGTTCGCTAACTACCTGGTTGCCTTGATGTTCGTCATCGCAATACCCCGCACCACGTTTTCACAGACGGTGATGGCCCTCGACTGGAGCGAGCGCCAGGAACCCAACGCAGGTCTTGCCGCGCATGACGACACCCTGCTCGGCGATTCGATCGATCCCCGTTCAGGGCGATTGAGCTTTGAACAGGTCGACGTGTCCTTGCCGGGAAACTTCGCGCTGCCCGTCGAAATGCGTCGCCGGCTGAATCCCAGCCAGATGCAAAGCGGGGAGTTCTCGGACTGGCAACTGGCCATTCCGACCATCAGCACGAAGATCCTGGACGACGAGTGGTACGCGGGGAAACGCTGGGGCAAGACTCGCTGCAGCGGCACGCTCGTGAGCGCGATCCCGAACGCCTACTGGCCAACGCACTCGGGCGGTGGGGCGATCCCTGCCAGTCACTACAGCGACGGCGTCATTCTCGATGTACCCGGGCGCGCGACCAGCCAGGTGCTCGACAAGACCGTTGCAGCGGGCTGGCCGGCGAGTGCGGCCAAGGTGACGGCCGATGGCTGGTACCTGGAGTGCATCGCCAACATCGATGGTGCGGGCACCCAGGGCTTTCGCGCCGTCGCTCCCAATGGTGATCGATACACCTTCGACGTCGTCATCGACCCTGGCTACCGCAAGAGCGAATTCGAAATCTGGCAGGTCGTGGGAAGCACCGGCTTGCCCGGCCTGCCCGGCGTCACCTGGAGCAAGATCGGTGTCCACTACGACATCCTGGCCGTCTCACAGGTTGTCGATGCAAACGGCAACTGGGTTCGCTACGCCTACGACGCGAACAAGCGCCTCAAATCCATCACGTCGAGCGACGGACGCCGCATCGACATCGGGCGTGCGAGTGCGTTGATCACGTCGGTCACGGCGAATCCCGACAGCGCATATGCCCGCCAATGGACCTACGCGTACGAATACAAGAACGTCACTTCGTACAAGGCGCCGGACGCGGTAAATGGCGCGCCGGGCATTCGCTCGGAGGCGTGGGGCTCGCTCAGCTCCGTCACGTTGCCAAACGGCCGCCAATGGCTGTTCGAGCTGGCGAATCTGCAGGCACGCCCGGTTCCGGGCGACGTCTACGGCAGCAACTGGAAGTGCAAGCAGCTCAACCAGGCCGTGACCGTGACGCATCCCGACGGTGTGATGGGCACATTCACGCTCGAGGAATTCCAACTTCGCCTGGGGGCAGGTGCTACCGGCGCGAAGGGGCCATTTTGCCCCAACACCAACCAGGGAGCGGCCCAGAGCGCCCAGGTTGCCGATGTCATGGCGGTCACCAGCAAGACGCTGTCGAGTCCCACGATGGACACCGCCCTGTGGAAGTACAGCTATCTCGATACGGGCACGCAAATCATCACGACGATCCGGCAGCCCGACAACTCGAGGCAGGTGATCTACCAGCCGACACCCTTCGACTGGGCATCGCCGCGCGCGCATGCAGAGCGCACGAAGGTCGAGGTGTACGCGGACATGACCGCGACCACGCCGTTGCAGGTCAGCGCATTCACGTACATCCAGGAACCTGCGGCCGGTTCGAACTTCGTCCTGAACTCCATCCAGAACACCTACAAACCGGTTCGTGTCAGCGAGAGCACGATCACGCGCGGCTCCGATTCGTACACGACCCGTTCCACCTTCAATACGGATCGCGGCGCGAACACGTACAGCTACGGCTTTCCGATCCGCGTCGAGGAGTTCTCCAGCCTCGGCGGCGAGACGCGCAGGACGGACGTGGTCTACGCACATAACACCGGCGCGTGGATTCTCGGGCTTCCGGCGAGCGTGACGAAGAATGGCAAGTTGTTCGACGCCTTCCAGTACGACTCGCTGGGCCGCGTCGTACGCCAGGACCGATTCGGCAGCCTGTGGCGTACCTACGGATATTCGAGCAGCTTGGATAGTGCCGGCACACCCGCCTGGCAAAAGGACGCGCTCAATCGCACCACGAACTTCCGGCAGTGGAAGCGCGGGATCCCGCAGGAAGTCGAACGCGCCGACGGCCAGAAATTGCTCCGCTCGGTCGACGACAATGGCTGGACGCGCGGCATCACCGACTGGCGCGGCACGACGACCAACTACGGGTACGACGCCGTCGGTCGCCTCACCGCCATCGACCGGCCCGCGCCCTGGGCCGACACGGCACTCATATACTCCTACTCGAGTGCCGGCCTGGTCCAGGCGCAGACCTTTGGCGCTCAGCGGACCACGACGACCTACGATGCCATGCTCCGTCCCGTCCAGGTGCTCAAGGAATCCCTGAACGGATCCGGTGGCAACAGCTACGTGCAGACCAGCTACGACGCGGCGGGTCGCGTGGCATTTGCGTCGCTGCCGTCGGCGGCCGCGGGCTCCGCGATCGGCTATCGGTTTTCCTTCGATGCGCTGGGCCGGATCACCCTGACAGCCGAGACAGCGAGCGGCGGCGGCACCACCCATTACGAGTACCTCGTGGGGAACAAGACCCGCGTCACGAATGCCGTGGGGAATCAAACTACATATACCTCGCGTGCGTCGGGAGATCCGGACGACGGCAGCATCACCCGGATCGAGAAGCCCGAGGGCGTCGTGGTCGACTATGCCTACGACATCTACGACGACCTGCTGTCGATCGCCCAGACGCGCAACGATGGGAGTCAGCTTGTCAGCAGCTTTGAATACGACGCGAACCTGCGCCTGTGTCGACGCAGAGTCCCCGAGACCGGTGACACGCTGTTTGCCTACAACGCGGCCGACGACTTGATCGCGTACGCGGAGGGGCAGGCCAGCGGAACGGGATGCGTCGTTCCTCCCTCGGCCGCTGCCGTTGGCCTGGGGTACGACCTCGCAGGTCGCATGACGCTCACGGATTACCCGGGCACCACGCCCGACATCACCCGCACATTCGATTCCAACGGAAATGTCCTCAGTGTCGATCGCGGCGGAGCCCGCTGGGCCTATACGTACAACGCGCTCGACCTCGTCGAAACCGAGACGCTGTCCATCGACGGACGCACGTACCAGGTTGACCCGGCGTATGGCGCTGATGGCGCGCTTATCAGCAGGCGATTTCCGAGCGGGCGAACCTACACGTACGCAAATGATGGACATGGCCGACCCACGGGCATTTCCTTTGGGGCTGTTGCCTACCTGAGCGGTGCCAGCTATCACCCGAACGGGATGCTGGCGAGCCTCAATCGCGGCAATGGCGGCGTCTATCAACAGGCTCTCAATGCACGGCAGCTCATTTCCCAGATCGGCGGCAACTGGGGAACAGGGCTCAGCTACGGCTACGATGCCGCCGGCCGCGTGACCTCCATCGACTCACCGGATGGCAACAACAAACGTACGTTCACCTATGACGGCGTGGGTCGCGTGAAGGCCGCGAGTGGTCCCTGGGGCGCGGGCGCGTATTCGTACGACCGGCTCGGGAACCTGATCCAGAAGGTCGAAGGCCCGCGGACCGTGGACATTCAATTCGCGGCGAACAACCGGGTGGCGAGCGTGCGGGATTCCGCGGTCAGTGGCGCATGGCGCAGCTACACCCATGATTCGCGCGGCAACGTGCTTGCCGATGGATTGCACACTTTCGTGTACGACGACGCCAACCAGCCCTCGAGTATCGCGGGCGCCGACGCCGGCAGCTTCGTCTACGATGGCAACCTCAGGCGCGTGAAGCAGGTCATCGACGGCGCGACTATCTATTCGATCCACGATCAATCAGGCGCCTTGCTCACGCGGGACAATGCGGGCGCCGGGCAAGTGACCGACTACCTCAACCTTGGACGCAAGACATTCGTTCGGGTGGTGAATGGCACGCCGTGGTATCCACTGAACGATCACCTGGGTTCCGCGTACATGGTCGCGGACCAGGCTGGCAAGGTGACGTCCTCGGGCACGTACAAATTCACCCCCTATGGTGAAAATCTGGGCAACGATCCGGGCGCGGGCAACCAGCAGGGTTTCACCGGCCATATCGAGGACGAGACCGGCCTGACCTACATGCAGGCGCGCTACTACGATCCTGTGACCGGCCGGTTCTTGTCCGCGGATCCGCTCGGGTATGCGGACCAGTTGAACCTGTACGCGTATGTGAGCGGCGATCCGGTGAATCGGTCGGATCCGACCGGGCTGTGCGGGTTCTGCGTGTTAGGTCGGGCGCCCTTTACGCTTCGGCCGCTTACGCAGGGAGTGCGGCAGGCGATGCGGGAAGGGCAGGGAAGGCCGCGGATACTGGAAGAAAAACTGCCGGGGCAGCGAGTGGCGATACCCAAGAAGGGCGAATCGACGGCGCAATTCCTGAGCCGGATGCAAAGATGGCACGAAGAAGATTTCGCGAAGTACATCCAGGAAATCAAGCAACCGGAGCCATTGGCCAAGGGTGTTCCCGAAACCCCGCTCTGGTTCAAGACGATGAATGTCATCCGCGTGTTGGTCGACATCTTCACGCACAAGAACTTCAGCGTCACGATCGTACCGCTCGATGACAGCGGGAATGAAGTTCCGCTTGAGGAAGAGGACACGCAAACAGATGACTCGGATTCGTCGGATGACTCCGACTCGATTCCTTGTCAGGTCATCGCTGATCCAGTTTTGGGCGGGCAGACCGCAGGGGATTGCACCGCTGCGATATGGGAGAAAAGTGCATGTGGAATCTCGCCGAGTTCCTCCGGGCAATCGCCGGCGACAGCAGGGCGCAACTGTCGATCGCAGGCAAGTACCACTTGGCTGCTGCCGCCGACCGGAGATATTCCTCGCGGGCTCTCCACTGGGCCCGGCGCGCAGGCAAAAGCGGCGAGCCGATGGGATACCTCCTGGCAGCAAACATCATCGTCAGCAATGAACCTACCGAGGAAGGATGGAGACAGGTATTCGAAGCTTATCGGTCCGCTGCGCAAGCTGGTGATGCCGACGGACAACAAGCTTTGGCCTGGTGTTATGAGCAGGGCGTTGGCGTAATGAAGAATGCAGAGCTGGAGTGGCATTGGCTGAACATTGCGGCAGCGAACGGTTCGCAAAATGCCCAACTCTCACTCGCGCGTTGCTACGCAGAGGGAGATGGCGTGAGCCGCGACGATGCCCGGGCTCTGTTCTTCCTCGAGTTGGCACAACAACACGAGCACATGGAAAAGAAGCCGCAGGACGGCCAAGTGGTGCCTTTTCGCAGGCCTTGCGGCCCGCAAACGCCCAAAGAGTCATCGGAATAGTCGAGCTCTGCTCGCGACTCAGCGCCGGGCGAGAATTTCCGAAGTCACCTTCCGCACGTCGTTCGCTCCCGTCAGCGCCAGGCTCACCGCCAGTTCCTTGCGAATGATGTCCAGCATCAACGCCACTCCCGCTTCGCCTTTTGCCGCGAGCGAATAGAGGAATGCCTTACCCACGAGACAACCCTTGGCGCCCAGCGCGAGGGCCTTGAGGACGTCCTGGCCGGTACGCACTCCGCCGTCGAAAAGAACTTCGCAGCGGCCCGCGACAGCTTCGGCGACCTCGGGGAGCGCGGAGATAGTGGAGCGCGCGCCGTCCAGCTGCCGCCCGCCGTGATTGGAGACGACAATCGCGTCGGCGCCGACCTCACAAGCCATGCGCGCATCCTCGGCATCGAGGATCCCCTTGATGATGATCTTGCGCGGCCACTGCTCGCGCAGCCACGCGAAGTCCTTCCACGTGACCGTGGGATCGAACTGCTGCGCGATGCGTTCGGCCAGCGTCTTCAACCCCGCGCCCTCCGACATGCGCCCCTCGAGGTTGCCGAAGGTGCGGCGCTTGCCCATGAGCACCTTGAGCGCCCACGTGGGCTTCATCGCGACTTCGAAGGCATTCTTGAGCGTGAGGCGCGGCGGAATAGATAGGCCGTTCTTGGCGTCGCGGCGGCGCAGGCCCTGCACCGGCATGTCGACTGTCAACATGATGGCCGAGCAGTTGGCGGTCTTGGCGCGCTCCAGCAGCTCGACATTGAAGCCGCGGTCGCGCATCAGGTAGACCTGGAACCAGAACGGCTTCTGCACCGCGCTGCGCACATCCTCGATGGAGCCGATCGACAGCGTGCTCAGGCAGAACGGCACGCCGAAGGCCTGCGCGGCGCGTGCGCCCAGCATTTCGCCATTGGCGTGGAACAGGCCGGTGAGACCGGTGGGGCCGATGCCCATCGGGATGGTCCAGTCCTCGCCGAGGATGTTCGTGGCGAGCTGCTGCTTCGATACGTCGACCATCACGCGCTGGCGCAGCTGTATGGCGTGCAGGTCGTCGAGATTGCGGTTGAAGGTGATCTCGTCGTACGAGCCACGATCGGCGTAGTCGAAGATGGCGCGCGGGACGCGCTTGCGTGCGAGCTCGCGAAGGTCGGCAACGGAATTGATGACGGTCATGTCGAAAGTATGCGACACGGCGCGATCAGCCGCACGCCATGCCAAACTAACGTCCTGGTTTGCACCAGGGAGAAGAGACTCATGACCCGCGTCGTCCCATTGCTCTTGTTGTCGATTGCGATTGCATCCTGCGGCAAGTCATCCGGTCCGGATGGCGCTGCTGCCGCCACCGACGCGCCGAAGACGGCCGGTGTCGTGGCTGGGGGCAATCCCTGCACCCTGGTCGACGATCCGAACGCGCTGTTCGGGCAGTCGGTCAACGCGGAGGTGGCGACCATGCCCAATGCAACCAAGACCTGCGAGTGGAAGCTGTCCGATGGCCGGATGTGCGGCAGCGTTTCTATGTTTGGCCCCGGTTGGAACGACGTGCCCGACGTGCCCGCGAACTATTCGGCCATGGTCAGCTCGATGGGCGCCTTCGGCAAGATACACCCGGTGCCGGGTCTCGGCGAGGAAGCGATGGTCGTGGATGGCGGCATGCTCGGCACGCAGATGGCCGTTCGCACCAGCAAGGCACTCGTGCATATCGCAGCGTCTTGCGGCGGCAGCGCGACCGCCAACACGGAGCACGCGGAGAAAATCGCGCGCTCGGTGATCGGGAAGCTCTGAAGCCATCGGCTCGCTCGTGATCAGGACTGTCCCCGTTTGCTAGCAATCGAGGAATGTCCCCATTACACGATGCCGCCGCCGAGGTTTTGTTTGCCTGGGCGGGCCTGGGCGCAGCGTTGGCGGTAGGCGGAATCGCGGTACGCGCGCACGGGGTCGATGGCGCCGCCCTTGGAAACCCGCGCCTGCGCGAGGATGGGCGAGACGTCGGTGGTGAAGCCGCGCTTGAGGGTCTGCGCCGACATCAGCACGTCGTTGGCGGCGCGGTATTCACCCAGTTTCCCGCGCTCGACGATCAGCGCCTGCGCGTAGGCGCGCTGCAGCTCGATGGCGCTGGTCATCAGGCTTTCGATCGGGTCGGTGACGTTGTGCGACTGGTCGAGCATGTGCGCGGGTTTGAAATCCGCCTTGGCGAGCTCCGCTTCCACCAGCTCGTTGAACACCAGGAACAGGCGAAACGGCTCGATCGAGCCGGCGTCGAGATCGTCGTCGCCGTACTTCGAGTCGTTGAAATGAAAACCGCCGAGCCGCTGCGCATGCACCAGCCGCGCGACGATCATCTCGATGTTGACGTTGGGTGCGTGGTGCCCGAGGTCGACCAGGCAGAAGGCCTTGGGCCCCAGCGTCTGCGCGGCCATCAGCGATGAACCCCAGTCCTGGATCACCGTGGCATAGAACGCCGGCTCGTACATCTTGTGCTCGATGAACATCCGCCAGTCTGCGGGCAGCGCCCTGTAGATAGTCGCGGTGGACTCGAGATAACGCTCGAAGGCCTTGCCGTGATGCGACTGCCCGGGGAAATTCGCGCCGTCGCCGATCCACACGGTGAGCGCGCGCGATCCCAGGATGGCGCCGGCCTTGATGCATTCGATGTTGTGCGCCACGGCCTGCGCACGCACCGCCGCATCGGTGTGCGTCAGGCTGCCGTACTTGTACGAATGCGCCTGGCCCGGCTGGTCCTGGAAGGTGTTGGAGTTCATCGCGTCGAACCCCAGCCCGAGCGCGGCGCCATGTTCGCGCAGCCCGACATAGTCGTCGGTCTTGTCCCAGGGAATGTGCAGCGACACGGTGGGCGTGGCGCCGGTCAGCTTGTGGATGACCCCGCAGTCCTCGAGCTTCTCGAACACGTTGCGCGGCTCGCCGGGTCCCGGGAATCGCCCGAAACGCGTGCCGCCGGTGCCCACGCCCCAGGAGGGAATCGCGACCTTGAAACCGGCCACGGCCTTGGTGATGGCGTCGATGTCCACGCCACGGCGGGCGAGCTGCGTGCCGAGTGCGGTGTAGTCGGCCGCCAGCACGGCGGCGAGCGGCTTGTTGGCCGACGCGATGTAGTTCGCGTCGCGCGGATCGGCAAAGGCCATGTATTCCCCCGGTGCTCAGCGCGTGAAGGCGGTGGCGTTCCCGGCGTCGACGTTGATGATGTTGCCCGTCGACTTCGCGGCACGCTCCGAGGCGAAGAATGCCACGGCTTCTGCTACATCTTCAGGATAGACGCTGCGCTTGAGCAGGCTGCGGTCGCGGTACACGGACTCGAGCTCGTCGACGCTCTTCTTGTACTGGGCGGCACGTTGCTGGGCCCATTCGCCCTGCCAGATGCGCGAACCGCGCAGCACCGCGTCCGGGTTGACCACGTTGACGCGGATGCCGAGCGGCGCGCCCTCGAGCGCCAGGCAGCGCGCCAGGTGCAACTCGGCGGCCTTGGCCGTGCAATACGCCGCGGCGCCCGGGGAGGCGGCCAGGGCGTTCTTGGAACCTATGAACACGATCGATCCGCCGATGCCCTGCGCCTTGAACAGCTGGAAGGCCTGGCGGCCGATGAGGAAATAGCCGGTGGACAGGATGTCCATGTTCTTCTGCCACAGCGCCAGCGTGGTCTCGTCCACGGGCGAGGCCGAGGCGATGCCGGCATTGGACACGCAGATGTCGACACCGCCGAACCTGCAGGCGCCGTCCCGGAAGCCATTGATCACGGCGTCCTCGCGCGTGACGTCCACCCAGCAGCTGGCCACCTGGTCGGCGCTGTACTTCTCGCGCAGCTCGCTCTCGACGCCGGCCAGCGCCTCGCGATCGATGTCGCACAGGAGCACGCAGGCGCCTTCATCCATGAGCCGGCGCGCGGTCGCCACGCCGATGCCGCCGGCACCGCCGGTGATCAGCGCCACGCGGCCTGCCAGAGCCTTCGGCTTGGGGCTACGCTGCAGCTTGGCTTCCTCGAGCAGCCAGTACTCGATGTCGAAGGCCTCCTGCTCGGGCAGCCCACGGTAGGTGGACACGCTGGCCGCGCCACGCATCACGTTGATGGCGTTGACGTAGAACTCGCTGGCAATCCGCGCGGTCGCCTTGTCCGCGGCAAAAGTCATCATGCCCACGCCGGGCACCAGGTAGACCACGGGGTTCGCATCGCGCATGGGCGGCGAGTCCGGGCGCCTGCACTTCTCGTAGTACGCGGCGTAACGCTCGCGGTAGCTCGCGATGGCGGGCTTCACGCGGGCCATCAGCAGATCGACCGAGTCCCGCGCCGGATCGAAGGGCAGCACCAGCGGCCAGATCTTGGTGCGCAGGAAGTGATCGGGGCACGAAGTGCCGAGGGCCGCGAGGCCCACGAGCCGCTCGCCGCCCACGAAATCCAGCACCGTCTCGCTGTCGTCGAAATGGCCGACCTTGAAGCTGGCCGCGCCCTCGGCAGCCGAGGAAATCGCGCCCCGGATCACGGGCATGATGCCGGCGGCGATCTCGCGCCGGCGGTCGATGGTGAGCGCGGGCGTCACCACGGCACCGAAGGGCCGCTTGCCGCGGCTCTTCTCGGCCAGCCACTGCGTGGCGCGATTGATGATGTCGAGCGTGTTCTCGTAGCAGTCCTTGGACGTATCGGCCCAGGTGAAGAGGCCATGGGCTTCGAGGACGGCGCCCTTGAGCCTGGGGTTCTTCTGCGTGAGTTCGCGCAGCTTGAGTCCGAGCTCATAACCCGGGCGGATCCAGGGCAGCCAGCCGATCTCGCCGCCGAAGATCTCCTCGGTGAGCTTCTTCGAGTCCGCGGACGCGGCGATCGCGATCAGCGCATCGGGATGCATGTGATCGACATGCGCTCGGTCGACGAGGCCATGCAGCGGTGTGTCGATGCTGGCGGCGCGCGGGTTCAGGTTGAAGGCGGCGTGCGCGTACAGCGGCACCATCACGGCGTCGTTGTCGGTGCCCCCCTCCGCAGGAGAACGGTAGAACTTCTCGAGCGCGCGGAACTTGTCCATGTAGAGCGTGGCGAAGCCGTCGAGCTTCATGGTGCCGAGGTCGCCGCCCGATCCCTTGACCCACAGCACCTCGGTTTCGGCGCCCGTCAGCGGGTCCTTCTCCTTGAGCTTGGCCGAGGTGTTGCCGCCGCCGAAATTGGTGATGCGCTTGTCGCTGCCGAGCAGGTTGGATCGATACAAAAGGACCTCGGCCGGCGAGAGCCGCGCCGCCCGCGCGTCATCCCAGCCGCTGCCAATCTCGAGAGGCGCCTCGGGCGCCTTCTGGACCACGGTCATCAATGTCTCCAGGCGCGGTTCCGGCGCTAAAGTAGGCCCGGGCCTCACCTTTATTAAGGAGAGGCTGTGTATCACACGATACCGTCATATACAATCAATCACGTGCAGATTCGATCACGGCCTTGTGGGCTAGAGGGCACATGCTGGAAAAAGAGCGCCATAACCTGATTTTGAAGCTCGTCGAAGAGCGCTCGATCATCAGTGTCGGGGACCTGCTGGACCTGCTGGGGGCCTCGGAAGCCACGATCCGCCGGGACATCAATTCGCTCGCGGAGCGCGGCGAAGTGAAACGAATTCGTGGCGGCGCGGAGGCGGTGCGGCCGCGTCACCAGCCGCACCTGGTGGGCATGCCCTTC
>Ga0315910_10002636_pt1 | contig 15600 bp, 11 predicted proteins | sample EdamamesoilMG_FD_204470 | JGI IMG/M metagenome (GOLD analysis project Ga0315910, IMG submission 204470) | Garden soil microbial communities collected in Santa Monica, California, United States - Edamame soil | ecosystem: Environmental > Terrestrial > Soil > Garden | place: USA: California... | reverse complement strand
TATGCGAGTTAAGTACGACTTCTAGCTTTCCCATACTTCCTCGCAAGGTTGCGCCCCTCCACTTGGCGGGGCGCTTTTTTTGATTCAGGCTACGCTTCCTTAGTTTTCAAAAAAAACATATGCATCAACCCGCTTCCGCCAACACCTTACTGGAGCGCACGATCGTGTGGATCGGCGCAGCGGCGTTGGTGCTGCTGGGGGGGTTAATTTGCTTGAGTGTCGGGTTACGCATGGCAGGCGCCGTCGTTAAAGGCAGCGCCGAAATCGGCGAGATGCTTATCATCATAGTTTCAGCCACCGCCATCGTGACCGCCACGTTCACGGATGCGCATCCGTCGGTCCACATGCTGGTCGAAAAGCTTGGTAAGACCGCTCGTACGCGACTCGCTGCAGTCATCGGCATAGTCGGCGCCGCATTCTGGGCGGCAACCGCATGGATTAACGGCAAAGTGGCGATTGAGAACGCGGGGTTGATCGAAGAAACAGAATTGCTGCGTATCTCCGTCATTCCATTTCGATGGCTATGGATTGCATGCCTGGCACTCGTCGCTATCGTACTGGTCGTCCAAGTTCTACGCAGCATGAAATCCGGGGCGCAGTCATAGCTCATGTCGCCAGAACTCATTGGCTTGATCGGCATCATCTCGTTATTTGCCTTGTTGGCGATGGGCATGCCCATAGGCTTTGCCATGGGTATCGTCGGTACGGCGGGCTTAGCCGCCATTCTCGGTTGGGATGCGGCATTTACTAAACTCGCCACATCGTCTTTTCATTCCATCTCCAACGTGGACTTGGCTGCGCTGCCCATGTTCTTGTTGATGGCACAGGTGTTATTTGCCGCCAACGTCAGTCGCGATTTGTATGTCTTAGCCGCGCGCTTCTTCGGTCATTGGCCCGGAGGTTTAGCAATGGCCACCATTGGCGGATGCGCAGGCTTCGGTTCGATCAGTTCATCCAGCTTAGCCACGGCTGCCACAATGGGTTTGGTATCGCTGCCGGAGATGAAGGCGCGCAGATACAGCGATGCATTGGCCACCGGCTCAGTTGCGGCCGGCGGCACGTTGGGCAGCATGATCCCACCCAGCGGCATGCTCATCATGTACGGCGTGCTCACCGAACAATCCATCGGTAAGTTATTTATGGCCGGCATCGTTCCCGGGCTGCTGCAAGCGGCCATGTACATTTTGCTTATTTGGATGTTATGCCGCTGGCGTCCGGCAATGGGACCGCCGGGACCGCGTTTCAGCTGGCGCGAACGTTGGGAATCGTTGCGCGCAATCGGCGACTTGGCCGTATTAACGGTACTGGTGATGGGCGGCTTGATTGCCGGCTGGTTCACCGCCACTGAATCCGGCGCCGTAGGTGCACTTGGTGCCTTGGTATTGACCGCGTTACGCAAGCGACTTACCAAAGATGCCTTCGCCGAGTCGTTGAAACAAACGATGCGCACTACCGGCATGATTTACGGCGTCATCATCGGTGCATTTCTATTCAGTTACTTTATGGCGGTGTCGGAAATCCCGGCGGGCTTGGCCGGCTTCGTGAACACTTTGCAGGCGCCACCCGTGATTATCGTTACCTGCATTCTGCTGATGCTGCTCTTCATGGGTATTTTTTTGGATGCGATGGCGATGATGACGCTGACATTACCGGTGTTCTATCCCATCATCGTCGGTCTCGGCTTGAATCCTATTTGGTTCGGCATTCTCATGGTACGTGCGCAGGAGACCGCCTTGATTACGCCGCCGATGGGAATGAATATCTACGTGGTAAGCGGCTTGCGAAAAGACATTCCTCTATCGCAAATATTCCGCGGCGTGCTGCCCTTCCTCGCCATGGATATTCCGCATATAGCGCTACTCATCGCCTTCCCCATATTGGCGTTGTGGTTGCCGAGCATTCTGTAGCTGTCGATGAACTCAATGTCCGCATCCGCCATCGATCATGTCTATGCGCATCGCCTGCAAGCAGCTCAACAGGTAAAGGCCGCAGGCGGCAAAGTAGCAGGCTATGTGTCCACCGCCGTTCCGGTGGAGCTGATCATGGCATCGGGCTTACATCCCGTGATGATTACCGGCGATTGCCGCTCGGCGACGCCGTTGGCCGATGAATGGATGGAATCGATGTTCGATCCCATGGCACGCGTCATCTTTCAGGCAGCATTGGCGGGCGATCTGGAATTCCTGGATGTGTTGATCATCCCGCGCACCGCCGATTCGTTTCTGCGGCTGTACTTATATTTGCGTGAAATAGAACGCCAAGGCATCTGCAAGCGCCTACCGCGTCTCGTACTCTTCGACCTCTTGCAAGTCACCGGCGACCACTCTGCACGGCATAACTTAGCGCAAGTGCAGGCACTCAACGCAATACTAAATGAGATCGGCGGTGTACACGCGACCGAGGATGCACTGCGCAACGCAATAGCTGCTAGCAACACCAATCGGCAAGCGCTCCGCGAGCTGCTTTCTGCGCGCCGCAAAAAGCAAGTTAGCAGCGAGCTTGTGCTTAAGGCGATAACGACACGCCATCTAATGGCGATGACGGAACACACAACACTTCTCCGCAAGCTAAACAGCGAACTGGCAAGCAAAGCGGACTGCGTCGCACCGCGTATCGTTGTGGCAGGTAACGCGCAGGACAACGCCGCGCTGCATGCGCTCCTGGACGAAGCCGGCTTTCAGGTCGTGGGGGACTATCATTGGTTGGGCGACAGCGTATCTACCCACGATATCGATATCCATGGAGACGCACTGCAAGCGATCTCGAATCACTACCATAATCACAGCCTGAGCAGCCGGCGGTTTCCGCATGAACCTCATGAGCTAGTGCAATTTTCGCAAGCATGCGGTGCGCAGGGCGTAGTGTTCTATCTCTTCGAAACCGAAGAGGCGCTCACGTGGGACAGCCCTAACCAAATCGACGCGTTGAGCAAAACCGGAGCTGCCTCGCTGGTGTTCGACAATCAGCCGTACGTGATTGCTGCTTCGCCGGACGTTAAAGCACGGCTCGCAAAGTTCGCCGACGACTTGCTACGAGCACGGTCATGACACAGCAAGCCAATTTGTTGAGCGGCTTCCGTGCGCTGGATTTGACGCGCAACGACGCGGCCGCCTGCGGTCGAATTCTAGCGAGCTTGGGCGTGGACGTCTGGCGAATCGACGCCCCGGCACTGACCAGCGATGCGGACACAGTGTTGGAATGGCGAGCACATAACTACGGTAAGCGCAGCATCACACTCGATATCGAAACGTCCGCGGGCCAAGCGGCATTCATCGAAGCCGTCCGTAATTGCGATTTTCTCATCGAATCATTCCCCCCCGGGTACTTAAGACGATTGCAACTGGACTATGCCGCGTTATCGCGCACCAATCCTCGGTTGGTGATGGTATCGATTACACCGTTCGGACAAACAGGTCCGTACGCGCAATTCAAGGGCGGCGAACTCATCGCGACCGCGATGAGCGGTGTGTTGATTACGTTGGGCTATCCAGACCGCCCACCGGTCAAGGAAGCAGCGGATGCCAACGCCTTTCATGCTTGCGCCGGCGCAGCGCTGGGAGCCGTCATCGCACACTACCATCGGCAACGTACGGGCATCGGGCAGCATGTCGATCAATCCGTGCAAGAAGCCGGCGTCAGCCGCAATACCAACAACCTGCTCCTATATCAATTCGACAAACGCATCATCGAACGCGGCGGGCCGTTCCTCCGCTTTGGAAAAGCGAGCATCCGCTGCGTTTGGAAACTGCGTGACGGCTACGCGTTTCATAGTATGGCGACGGGTCGCTTCGGCGCACCCGCAAACCGCGCGTTGACGGCGTGGATGGACGAACTGGGATACGACAATCCGATGCGTGACATCGAGTGGGAACGATACGATCGCAGCGCGCTCGATCCCGGCGTTCGACAGGTTTGGGAAACCGCCATGGCGACGTTCTTTGCGGATCGCACCAAAGCGGATATTTCCGGCGAGGGTCGGCGGCGCGGCATCAATGCAGCCGTCGCCAACGAGCCCGGCGACTTGCTTAACGATCAGCAACTTCAGGCGCGAAAATATTTCGGCGCTTGCTCGTGGTCCGAGACAGAAACGATACGCGTACCGCGCTATTTCCTGCGCACTGGGGTTGACGCCGAGCAAGCATCGGCAATGGTTCGACCGGGCGATCATAACTTGCACGTCGCGCAGCTTTCCCACCGCGCAGCAACACCGGAGAAACAACCGATTGCGGAAACTACGCTGCCGCTCGCCGGGATCAAGGTGCTCGACTTTTCATGGGCTTTGGTCGGAGCACTCACGACCAAGCAACTAGGCGACTTCGGCGCCGACATCGTCAAAGTAGAAAGCGCGGGTCGCATCTGCTTGACGCGCATCGATGCACAAGTGTCAATGTCCAAGGCGAGCAACCCCAACGACAAGCCTTGGTTTGCTCACCTCAACACGTCCAAGCGCGGCATTACTTTGGATCTGAAAAATCCCGAGTCACGCGCCGTTCTCGACCGGCTTATCGATTGGGCCGACGTCGTCGTAGAGAATTTTTCGCCCGGCACGATGGCCAAACTCGATCTCGACTATGCCGCCCTGAGCAAACGCAAGCCCAACATCATCATGGTTAGCGGCAGCGTGTACGGGCAAACCGGCCCCCTAGCAAGCGAATGGGGCGTCGATGGCACAGGCGCGGCCTTGTCGGGGCGGATGTTTCTCACTGGCTGGCCGGATCGAGATCCCGTGATCCCCAGCGTACCGTATGGCGATGCGCTGCTGCCATTGTTAATGGCCAACGCCACAGTCGCTGCATTAGATCGTCGCGCAAGAACCGGACAAGGCGCGCATATCGACGCGAGCATGTTCGAAGTGCAAGTCCAGCAGTTTCTCCCGGCCTTGGTCCGTCAGCAAATTAGCGGCTTAGCTCCGCGGCGCAAAGGCAATCGCGTCGACCATGCAGCACCGCACGGCGTATTTCCGTGTCGTGGCCATGATCGTTGGATTGCGGTCGCAGTCGAAAGCGAAGCGGAATGGGCGGCGCTTTGCGCCTGCATGCCACAGCTGCAGTTGGCGAGCGACGCGCGCTTCAATTCTTTGATGCAACGCAAGCGCCACGAAGGGGAACTGGAATCACTGATCGCGGCGTGGACTCGCGATCAGGATGCAAGCGAGTTGATGCATTTGCTGCAACGAGCCGGCGTACCAGCCGGCGTGGTGCAAACCGCCGCGGACTTCGTCGATCGCGATCCGCAGCTTAAGCATCGCCAATACGTAGTCGATATCGAGCATCCCGTTCTAGGCGTATTCGGCCATCAAAGCCCGCCCTACAAACTCTCGCGTACGCCCGCGCGCGTTAAGCGTGCGCCCAATCTCGGGGAACACACGCGCGAAGTGTGTCTGGACGTACTCGGCTTTAGCGCCGACGAATACCAGCACATGCATGACGCCGGTGCGTTCAAGTAAGTTTATCCATCATGACCACCACACCTACCGTCAGCCGTAAAGATCTCGTTTCCACGGCGCGCGCCACGGCCTATCAAAAAGCGCACGTTCAACAGCTACGCGAGCAAGTGCAAAGCGGCGAACCGTACGCGATTTGCAACGCCGACACGCCGCACGAGATTTTTCATGCGATGGATATTCCCATCGTAACCAATCAATGGTGGGCCGCATACATCGCCGCGAAACAACTCTCGTCGGAATATTTCGACTTCCTGCAGAGCCAAGGCTATCGCGGCAACGTGTGTCGCTATTGTTCGTTAGGCCTTGCATGCAGCATGAACCCCGACAAGTCGCGTGCGCCTTGGGGCGGCTTACCCAAACCGTCTTTGCTCTGCGCAAGGCTGACCTGTGATTGCATTCAACGTGTTTTTTCGTTGTGGGCCAAAGAATTTGACGCGCCCTTTTTTGCACTTGAGGGACCGGGCTGGGATAACCGCGACCCACGCTGGTTTGAAAAGACGCGTTACGAATGGGAAACGCTGTATCAGCCGCATCGTCTCGATTTAATGGTCGCGGAAATGAAAGACCTCATTCGCCTTACCGAGCAACGCACGGGCCGCGTGTTTAGCGAAGCGAAGCTGGTAGATCTGATGCATCGCGTTAACGAACAAGAGGAATTACTCGCCGACGCGGGTCGATTGGCTTGTGAAACCACTCCTTGCCCCGTCGCCATCACCGATCAAATGCCTAACACAATGATTCCGCAATGGCACCGCGGTTCCGAGTGGGCCGTAGAGCATGCGCGTGCGTTTCGCGACGAAATCGCCGAGCGCGTGCGTCAAGGACAGGGTGTCTCCAACAACGAACGCGTTCGCATGATGTGGATCGGCGCAGGGCTATGGCACGACCCCGGCTTCTATAACGCTTTGGAAGAATCGCACGGCGCAGTTTTCGTTTGGTCGATGTACCTACCGTTCGCAGGCGTGGGCTATCCGCGTTACGGGCTGAGCGATCCACTGCGCGCGCTCGCCAGTCGCGTAGCAGGCATGAACGAAGTGCTTCACCTACCGCCGTGGATGAACACGTGGATGGTCTCCGAAGCGAAGCGCTCGAAGATCGATGCCGCATTGATATTGGTTCCCAAGGGTAGCAAGCACTCCGTCAGCGGCATCAAGTTCACCAAGCACGCGCTTGAACAAGCCGGCGTTCCCGTCATAGACGTATGGGCGGACATGGTGGATTCGCGCGAATGGAGCCGCGAAGAGTTTGTTGGGATGGTGGGTAAATTCTTGGATGAGCGAGTAAAGAGGTAACGCGAGCGCACCGTCAAAGTTCAGGTGAACCGGGAGCGCGCTCAACACAGGCTAAAGCTATTTCTGCCCCGCACTCCAGGCAGCGATTGTGTCACGCGCTAACGTATACGCTTCTTCGCCCGGCAAGCCGAAGCGCTTCATGTCATCCGCGCGTGCTTGCGCCATCTCTGCGTACAACTTACGAACACGCAGAAGGTCCTCGCTAGGCAGGTCGATGAACTCGACGCCGCGCTCATGGCCGAAGTCGGCGCCCGCCTTGGCTGCTGCGACCAACTCCGTAATCGACGCCTCAGTCCATACCTTGCGGCTATCTTCGATGATGCCTTGCAATTCCGGCGTCAGTCTTTCCCAACTCTGAAGATTCATCGCGCGCGAGTAATACGCGCCGCGCCCCAGGGAAACGCGGGTGCAATACTTTACGACTTCCGCAAAGCGCATCGCCTTCAACGTGTCTTGCGGCGCCACCACGCCGTCTATCGTTCCCTTGGAAAGCGCGGTGTACACCTCGCCCATCGGCATAAACTCGGCGTCCACACCCAACTTCTCCAACCACTCGGTAATTTCCATCGGCGCACGCAGGCGCAGTCCTTTCAAATCCTCCAACCTGCGAATCGGTCGCTTGGTCGTCATGATGTCCTGCACGGAACCGCCAGTGGCAACCATCGGCAGCACTTCGGCCATCTCGGCGCGCATTTGCGGAAAGTGATCCCATAGCTTCAGAAAAACAGCATGCTGTGCGTGCATGTCGTTGGCGCCATCGTAGAACGGCGTTTGTCCGCGAATGAAATGCATACCCGCGCGGGCGTAAATCGGTGCGACGAAGCCAACGTCCGCGACGCCCGCCGATAATTCACGCACCCCCTCGGATTCGTCGAGCAGCGAGCCACCCCAGAACGGTTGAATGCGCAAGCGACCGTTGGAACGCTGCTCCACATAATGCATCCAGGTTTTGTCGGCGCGACTGAACGGGTGGCCGGGACTGTACGGACTCGCGTAGCGCAGCGTAATTACTTCGCCTGTCGATACGTTGCGATCTGCGCAGCCGGCAAGCATGAGCACCGCCGCAATCGCCATCAATCCGCGCATAGATTTCGCCGCCATGTGGATAATTGGTTTGTACTATAAACGATCTCAATGCTCTATCATGCGGCCTTCCGCTTAAATGCGCCGCCGGTCGGAGCCCCGTCGATGCCTCAACCCCTGCAAGGTATCACCGTCATTGACGCCACACACGTCATGGCGGGTCCGTTTTGCACGCATCTGCTGCGATTACTCGGTGCGCGGGTGATTAAGATCGAACGGCCTGACGAAGGCGACGTCATGCGACACTATGACCGCGATCCGAAGTATGCGGAAATGGCGCCGCCCTTCATGGCGTTCAATGCGGGCAAAGAATCGATTACGTTGAATTTCAAGTCGCCGCAAGCCATCGAAATCATTCAGCGGCTGGCGGCCAAAAGCGACGTACTGATCGAGAATTATCGCCCGGGCGTAATGAACCGATTGGGCTTGGGTTACGAGTCGCTGAGTGCGATCAACCCCCGCCTTGTCTATTGCTCTGTCACCGGCTTCGGCCAGAGCGGACCGTTACGCGACAACCCAGCATACGATCACATCGTGCAAGGCGTGTGCGGCGTGATGGAACTCACCGGCGAGCCGGGCAGCGGACCGACTAAAGTCGGTTTTCCCATGATCGACACGTTTACCGGCTATTCCGCGGCATTCGCGACCATGGCGGCGCTCTTGCAGCGAGCGCAAAGCGGGCGCGGACAATTCATCGACGTAGCAATGCTGGACAATGCGTTGGTGCTGATGAGTTCGATGGTCGTGCCTTTTTTAACGACCGGTATCGCGCCCGAAAAAGTAGGCAATCGTGGCTTCAACGGTAGCCCAACATCCGACACCTTTAAGGCGTCGGATATGTCACTGACGCTCGGCGCCAACACGCAAAAGCAGTTTGAGCAATTGTGCTCGGTACTCGGTTGCGCGGAAATCGCCGGCGATGCACGGTTCGTCAACGCCGCAAAGCGCATCGCCAATGCCGATGCGTTGCATGCCGCGCTGATGCCTCACTTACGCAAGAAACCGGCACGCGAGTGGGAAAAGTTACTCAACGCGGCAGGCGTACCCGCGGGTGCGGTGCGGTCGGTTCCAGACGTGCTAGCCGAACCGCACCTGCAGACTCGTAATCTCGTGTTGCCGCTCACGCCGTCAACGCAAGGTCATACAGGTTATGGCTTGGGACTTGGCTTCCGGTTGCAAGATAATAATTTGGAGCAACTGGGAGCACCGCCGTTGCTTGGGGAGCACACGCGGCCGGTACTGAGCGAACTCGGGTACAGCAGTAACGAAATCGACGCATTGCAACAAGCAGGTGTCGTGTAGCGCCCGACGCTATTCCGCAGCTCGGATCTTTTGTCTAGAAACCGCAATAAGCCTTGATCCCTGCCGAGATTGTCAGGGATACTTACTATCTCGGAAGCACGGCTATTTTCCGACGAGCACACACCTAGACATGACCTCCGCGCACAAGCCTCGACTCAATCCTAGTATTGCCGTCCGCGAACGACGTGCTGATGGCGCCGAGCTTGTGCGCGCGCAACAAACGCTGCAGCCGTATCCCGAAAAGATTACGCAGCGTTTGGAGTATTGGGCGCACGCGGCGCCGGATCGAACCTTTTTGGCGCAGCGCGACAGCAATGGCACGTGGCGCACGCTCAGTTACGCGGAAGCACTCACCAAATCGCGACGTATTGCCCAAGCATTACTTGCACGCAACTTGTCCGTCGACAAACCAATCGCGATTCTGTCGGGTAACGATTTGGAACACGCGTTGCTGAGCTTCGGCGCCATGATCACGGGCGTGCCATTCGCGCCGGTGTCGGTACCGTACTCGCTGGCTTCGACTGACTTCGGCAAGCTTAAATACGTTTTAGAATTACTGACGCCCGGCCTGGTGTTTGCCGCCTGCGGCAAAACATTCAATCGCGCGCTGCTGCAAGCAGCAAGCAGCGACATTGAAATCGTAGTTACGCAAAATGCGTCGGCGGTACCAAACGCCACATCGTTCGGAGAACTTCTCGCTACCGATGACAGTGCCGACGTCGATGCCGCACACGCAGGCGTGACACCAGACACCATTGTCAAAATCCTGTTCTCGTCGGGTTCAACCGGCTTACCGAAAGGGGTCGTCAATACGCATCGAATGCTGTGTAGTAATCAACAAATGCTGCTGCAGATGATGCCGTTCTTAGGCGAGGAAGCGCCGATCCTGTGCGATTGGCTGCCCTGGAATCACACGTTCGGCGGCAATCACAATGTTGGCATTGCGCTGTACAACGGCGGCACCTTGTACATCGATGACGGCAAACCGGTTCCCGGACAGTTTGCAACCTCGTTACGCAATATTGCAGAAATCGAACCGACGGTATTTTTTAATGTACCCAAGGGTTTTGAATTGATCGCGCAGGCGATGCGCGACGACGACGATTTTCGCGAGCACTTTTTTAAGCGCGTGAACATATTGTTTTACGCCGGCGCAGGGCTGCCGCAACCGGTGTGGGATGAATTGCAAGGGCATGCTGTGAAAGCCACCGGCCACACGATTCCCATCATCACTGGACTCGGTTGCACTGAAGCTGCTCCGACTGCAACGCTGACGGCGCGTGAAGTCCTGCATGCAGGCTTCATTGGACTGCCGTGCCCAGGGCTGGAATTAAAGCTTGCGCCGACCGGACGCAAACTTGAAGTACGTTATCGCGGCCCGAATGTCACGCCGGGCTACTGGCGCCGACCGGAGCTAAATGCGACCGCCTTCGACAATGAAGGCTATTACCGCACCGGCGATGCGGCACGGTGGGCCGACGAAAACGATATTCAAACAGGACTCATCTTTGATGGCCGCATTGCCGAAGACTTCAAGCTAACCAGCGGTACATGGGTAAGCGTAGGTCCTCTGCGTACCAAGTTAGTTACTCGCATGTCGCCATGGATACGCGACGTCGTCATTGTCGGTCATGACCGCAACGAAGTAGGTGCGCTGCTGTACCCTGATGTTCAAGAATGCAAATCGCTCTCGCCGGAACTTCGCGACTGCAGCGACACATTAAAAATCCTGCGCCACCCGGCCGTGCTCGCACATATTCGATCGCTGTTGACCGAGCTTGCCGAAGAATCGACCGGCGGTTCCAATCGAATTGCTCGCGCCGCGATGCTGGAAGAAGCGCCGTCACTCGACATCGGCGAAATTACCGATAAAGGCTCGCTCAATTCCGCCGCAATTCTGCGTCATCGCGCCGCTTTGGTCGCCGAACTGTATCACCCGAGCCCGTCCGCTCGAATCATCATTGTGAATGGGAAAACCAAACTCTATGCCTAATGCACTCGCCGCCGTTTACGACGACACTTGGCTCATCGATGGCGTGCGTACGCCTTTTGCCGATTACAACGGCGTATTGGGTTTGGTATCGCCGATCGATCTCGGCATCAAAGCCGCAAAGGAAGTGTTCAAACGCAGCGGCGTCGATGCAAAGGATGTCGGCACCGTCATCGCCGGCTCGATGGCGCAGGCCAGCTACGACGCTTACATGCTCCCACGCCACATCGGTTTGTACTCGGGTGTGCCGCTCGAAGTGCCGGCCATGCTCGTGCATCGCGTGTGCGGTACCGGCATCGAAGCGCTGATCCAAGCAAGCGACGCAATCAAATTAGGAAAAGTGAATCTGGCGCTATGCGTTGGCGCCGAGTCGATGTCGCGCAATCCCGTTGCCGCATACACCCATCGCGGCGGATTCGCCCTAGGACAAGTGGAGTTCAAAGACTTTTTATACGAAGCGCTGCTCGATCCGGCGGGCGGTTGCACGATGGGTCAGACCGCAGAAAACGTTGCCAAAAAATTCGGAATCAAGCGCGAAGACGCGGACCGATTTGCAGCGGACAGCTATGCGCGCGCACTCGAAGCGCAGAAGAACGGCTTCTTAGCGGGAGAAATAGCGCCGGTGACGACGGAAACGTTTGAGCTGTCCGGTTACAACGCTCGCGGCATCAAATTACCTCGCGGCGTGGAAGCGTTCGGTGCCGACAATCATCCACGACCCACTTCGCTCGAAATATTGGCAAAGCTTCGACCGGTATTCGGCGGCATACAAACGGCGGGCTCATCGTCGGGCGTAGTCGATGGTGCGGCAGCCAGTTTGGTTGCGTCCGGCAAATACGTGCGCGAGAAAGGTAAGAAACCGTTGGCTCGTATCGTTGCGGGTGTATCGGTAGGCGTGCCCCCGGAAATCATGGGCATCGGGCCGGTACCTGCTATTAATGAATTGTTAAAACTCACCGGCCTCAAAATCGGCGACATCGACCGGGTGGAAATCAACGAAGCCTTCGCGGCGCAGTGCTTGGCATGCGAACGCGAGCTCGGTTTGGATCACGGCAAACTCAACGTGAACGGCGGCGCGATTGCGCTCGGTCACCCGCTCGCGGCCACCGGCATTCGCATCACCGTTTCCGTGGCGCGAGAATTAAAGCGCTCCGGCAAACGTTACGGGATATCGTCCGCTTGCATAGGCGGTGGGCAGGGCATCGCGCTGCTGGTGGAGAATGCCGAAGCGAAGTAGCAAGATGCTACTTGCTAAGCTAGCCGCCCCCACCCACAAAGTGTCGTCGCCATGAAACTCTGCCGCTTCAACGACAATCGATTAGGCGTGGTGCTCGACGATCAGATCGCCGACGTGTCGTCCGTGCTCGATACGCTGCCTGTCTATCGCTGGCCCTTGCCAATCTATGACGTCGTCATAGCGAACCTCGACCGGCTACGTCCGCAGATGGAAAAACTTGCGGCTTCGGCATCGCGTGTGCCGCTCAGAGCCGCGACGTTACTCAGCCCGGTCGCCAATCCCAACAAGATCATCGGCGCGCCGGTCAACTATCAAAAGCACATCGACGAAGCTAAGATCGACAAACAAATCAACGTCGGCAACGAGATCAAGACCATCGATTACTACGGGCTCTTTCTCAAGGCCAACAGCTCGTTGATCGGTCCATCGCAAGGCATTGAGATCGCTCAGCCAGAGCGACGTCACGATCACGAAGCCGAACTGGGTGTAGTCATCGGCAAGGAATGCCGTAATGTCTCGCGTGCGAGCGCGCTCAATTACGTTGCGGGATATTCAATCGCACTTGACATGACCACCCGCGGCAGCGAAGACCGCAGCTTTCGCAAGTCGCTCGACACTTATTCCGTACTCGGGCCATGGTTAGTAACGAGCGACGAGATTGCCGATCCGAGCGTGCTCGACTTGTGGCTGACGGTAAATAAGCAACCTCGTCAGCGTACCAACACGCGGCATCTTATTTACGATGTGCCGCGGCTCATCGAATATGCATCGATGTTCTATACGCTGCTCCCCGGCGACATCATCATGACCGGCACGCCGGAAGGCGTGGGTCCCGTCGTACCGGGCGACATCATTGATGTGGGCATCGAGTCCATCGGCGAAATGCAAGTACGAGTGGTGGCGCGCACATGAAGCACTTGCTGCGAAGCGGCGTTGTTGTCGGCGCTTGCATCGCGGCAGTCGTTGCAGTCTTTGCCGCCGATGCGCCACGCACTACCGGCGATTGGTGGTCGCCGAACGATCCGCGCCCGTTTCCAGCCGTAAACGTCTATCGCAACGCGCACGGCGTCAGCACCGTCCTGAACACCGGCGGCGTAACGCCGACTCAAGGCCATCCTTTTTTCACGCCACTCGGTAACAACGGTCGCGCGTGCGTGACGTGTCATCAACCTTCCGACGGCATGAGTTTGTCGGTGGAAACAATCCGTTTGCGTTGGAAAGATACCAACGGCAAGGATCCGCTGTTCGCTGCTATCGACGGCTCGAACTGCCCGCCATTGCCGCAAAACGATCCGGCATCGCATTCGTTATTGCTCAATCGCGGCTTGTTTCGTGTCGCTCGCGAGTGGCCGCCGAAAACGCCGGATGGAAGAACAGTCGACCCGCAATTCACCATCGAGGTAATCCGCGATCCCACCGGCTGCAACACTCACAAGCAATACGGCCTTACGAGCGCAACGCCGACGATCTCCGTGTATCGCCGTCCGCGACCGCTCGCCAACGTCAAATACATCACTGCCATCGGCTTTGCGTTCGAACCGAAAAACGGTTTACCGCTGCCCATCGATCGCGAAACCGGCAAGCAAACCAATTTCAATATTCTGGCCGACGCCCGCGCATTCACACTGCGCGATCAGGCGCGCGACGCCATTCGCTCACATTTAGAAGGCAAGCCGACCGATGCCGCGCTCGATACGCTGATGAAATTTGAGCAACAGCTCTATAGCGCACAAAGTCACGACGGCTGGGGCGGCAGTGTTACTGCGGGCGGCGCTCAAGGCGGGCCGGAACACCTGCGCGATGCGGCGGCGGGCGAGCTGCAATACGCAGGCAGCCCAGTGTGGAAGGAATTTCTGCCGTGGAAAAAAACCGCTGCCGAAGGCGCAAGCAATAAAGAACAACAGGCGTTTCGAGAATCGGTAGCCCGCGGCGCCGAGCTATTCGCAAACCGCACGTTTTTGATTTGGGATGCAGCCGGCATCACGTCAATGCAATTCGGCAACCCCGTGCGCAACTCCTGCGCCTTCTGTCACAACATGCAGCGCACGGGCATGGATGTCGCACCCGGCCAAGTGGATCTGGGCACGACCAACGAACCGTTTGCTAAACCGGCACCCGATTTGCCGCTGTTCAAACTTACGTGCAAACAAGGTTACAAGCCCCATCCGCACCTTGGTCGAGTGGTGTACACACAAGATCCGGGCTACGCACTTAGTACCGGCCGTTGCATAGACATCGGCAAGATCACGTTACAGCAAATGCGCGGCTTAGCCGCTCGCGCGCCCTACTTCTCCAACGGATCGGCGGCGACGCTGCGCGAGATCGTCGATTACTACGATCAGCGCTACAACATCCGCTTCACCGAGCAAGAGAAGCAGGACCTCACCAATTTGATGAGTGTTCTGTGACCTACAGAGACGTAGAAATGGTGGCCGGGTACGGAACAACGGGCATCCTGACCTACAGGGATGTAGGAAATGGTGGACGTGTATGGAACAACGGGCATCAATGATGAAGACAGTCGCATTGCTCACCGTAGCCCTACTGCCCCTTGGCGCGCTCGCGGAAACCGTTACGTTTGTCGCCTGCCCGATCTATCGCGACACTGACGCCGGACGTAAATCCGGTTGTTGGCTCGCGGATGACGCTCGCAGTGGAGCTCGCTACGACGTCAGCGATGCGCTGATTAAGCCGCTGCTAGGACGCGAAGTTTTGATCGAAGGCGTCGTCACCTCTCGCGATCCCAACGCCTGCGGCGGAGTCATACTCGAGCCATTGAGCGTGTCGGTACTGGATAGCGAATGCAAGACACACTTAATTCCGCCCGAAGGCCATCCTAGCCGCCGGTTCGCACTGCCGGCGAAAACGCTGCAACCCGCGAATGTACCTCGGGTTGCGCCGCCACCGCCGTATGCAACGCGCGAGTTTTCGATGTACTTCGAACTCAACAGCGACTTTCTGTTGTATCAGCACTCCGAAGTGATCATCGATGAAGCGGTCACGTACATCAAAGCGGCACATGCCAAACGGGTGATCGTGACTGGCTATGCCGACACCGAAGGCTTCGACGCCTCCGGCCGGCGTATTCGCGAATCGCTCGATGTCGCCCGTGCGCGCGCAGCGATGCTAACTGAGGCACTGTTGCGGCTAGGTATAGACAAAAAATTGATTGTGCAACGTGCGGATGGGAATGCGCCCGATGATGCGTTGACACAGCAAGGGTTGAAACACGCGGCGAAACGACGAGCGA
>Ga0315910_10002634_pt1 | contig 15603 bp, 13 predicted proteins | sample EdamamesoilMG_FD_204470 | JGI IMG/M metagenome (GOLD analysis project Ga0315910, IMG submission 204470) | Garden soil microbial communities collected in Santa Monica, California, United States - Edamame soil | ecosystem: Environmental > Terrestrial > Soil > Garden | place: USA: California... | reverse complement strand
TTGTCGTTTTTATTCAGTGCATCGATAAACTCGTCCCGGCCTTTAACAAAAGCCATCGGCCTGAGGGTGATTGAATCCATAACAAGTGAGTGGTTGAAAAATTGTCTCCGGTCAGGATAGTTTGGCGGGAACAGAAGACCATGCTGCTTCTTTACTTCATCCAGCACATCATTTCGATTCAGATCCTGTAACAAGGTTGCTACGTTGAGAAAGTAGCCATTCATAAGGGCATAATTCAGGGAATCAATTTTCCCTGGCCCCACCGAAGCTTCAACGGGCAGAAGGCGAACGATAAGTGGCCATGGCTCTCCATTATAACCGGGAGCCAATTCACGTATAGCGAAAACGAAAACATCTTCCTGCAAACCATAGGTGTTGAGTCGGAATGAAGGTGTACTCACGGTGTCTGTGAGGATAATGTCATCAAACACTGACCTGACTTCTACCACGAATTTTTCCTTACCCGTTACATTTTTTGCAGCGCTGCATCGTTCCGGTCCAACATTCGGATGCCACGAAACGGTCAGTACGCCACGCATGGCATAAACGTGGTAGTCGCTGAAGTCAAAGGCATATTTTATACACATGGAGGCATGCAGCGTGGTGAAAATAAACACGGCAAAAAACGAAAAGAGAATTTTTTTCATGGGGAGTTGTGCCGTACAATTGACCGATTAAATTTTCTTTGCCCTTTCCCAGTAAATATCCATTTCAGCTAACGTCATCTCGCCCATTTTCTTTCCGTCTTTTGCCGACTCGGACTCCAGGTACTGGAAGCGTTTTATAAATTTTTTGTTGGTGCGCTCAAGTGCTTCTTCCGGATCAATATTAATGAACCGCGCGTAGTTAACCAGCGAAAAAAGTAAATCACCAAACTCTGCTAATGCTTTTTCTTTATTGATCGATTCGGTGGATGCTGCATTAAATTCAGTTTTGAACTCCTGCATTTCTTCCTCCACTTTTTCCCACACCTGTTCTTTTTTTTCCCAATCGAATCCGACACCGCGGGCTTTGTCCTGGATGCGGATGGCTTTCACCAACGCAGGTAAAGACTTGGGCACGCCTTCAAGAACCGATTTATTGCCCGTTTTCAATTTGATCTTTTCCCAATTGGCTTTTACGGTTTCTTCATCAGTAGCCAAGACATCGCCATAGATGTGCGGGTGCCGTTCAATGAGCTTGTCGCAAATGGCATTCAGTACATCGGCTACATCGAAAACCTTTTGTTCGGAAGCAATACGGGCATAAAAAATATTGTGAAGCATCAAATCGCCCAATTCTTTTTTTACTTCCGTGAGATTGCCATCGAGAATGGAGTCTGAAAGCTCATACGTTTCTTCGATGGTGAGGTGGCGCAGGCTTTCCAGTGTTTGCTTTTTATCCCACGGACAATTTTCCCGCAGTTCATCCATGATGGTCAATAGCCTGTCGAATGCTTTCAACTTTGCGTCACGATTCGGGTCGGGTTGGGACAGCGGTTTTTTCATACAGCAGCGTGAAAACAATTTTGAGTCAATCTACAACTAATTCAGTAATCAAAATGATTGTTTCATATCCATTTGTTCAGGCAGATCACCGACATACTTTGTCATTTATTTTTATTTTTGCAGTCCATAAAAACTATTGAATAACGTGGCATTGATTAAATCGATTTCAGGAATTCGCGGAACCATCGGAGGAAAGACGGGCGATAACCTCACCCCGGTGGATGTTGTAAAGTTTGCAGCAGCATATGGAACGTTACTAAAAAAGAAAAAGGGAACCGTCAAGGTTGTTATCGGCCGTGATGCACGGTTGTCAGGCGAAATGGTGAGTAACCTGGTGACTTCCACACTGCAGGGATTGGGCATTGATGTTATCGACCTGGGGCTTTCGACAACACCTACGGTTGAAATAGCCGTTCCCGAAGAAAAAGCTTCGGGTGGAATTATCCTTACGGCCAGTCACAACCCGATTCAATGGAATGCCCTTAAACTCCTGAACGACAAAGGAGAATTTATTTCCGGCAAAGAGGGCGAGGAGATTTTAAAAATCGCGGAAGACGAAGAATTTGATTTTGCTCAGGTAACGAAGCTCGGCAAATACGAAAGGAAAGAAGGCTACATACAAAAGCATATCGAACAGATCTTGAAACTTCCGCTGGTAGATGTGGCGGCTGTAAAAAATAAGGGATTCAAAGTCATCGTGGATGCGGTGAATTCAACCGGAGGTATTGCAGTACCCATGTTGTTGAAAGCAATGGGCGTTACCGTAAAGGAAATGTATTGTGAGCCTACCGGTCAGTTTCCGCATAACCCCGAACCGTTGCCCGAGCATCTTATCGATATCGTACGTGAAATAAAAAAAGGCAAATTTGATTTAGGCATTGTAGTAGACCCGGATGTGGACCGCCTGGCTTTTGTAAGCGAAGATGGAACTCCTTTTGGTGAAGAATACACGTTAGTGGCTATCGCGGATTATGTATTGAGTGCCGGCAAGAAAAAGAAAGGCAACACAGTTTCTAATCTTTCTTCTACCCGGGCGTTACGTGATGTCACCGAGCTTAATGGCGGTGAATATTTTGCGGCAGCCGTGGGTGAAGTAAATGTGGTAACCCTGATGAAAGAATGCCACGCAGTTATTGGTGGCGAAGGAAATGGTGGCGTGATCTATCCAGACCTTCATTATGGACGGGATGCGCTGGTTGGTATAGCACTTTTCCTCACGCATCTGGCAAAAACAGAGATGACCGTTTCCAGACTGCGTGCGAAATATCCGAGTTACGTTATTTCAAAAAACAAAATTGAACTCACGGCAGATATCAATGTGGACAAAGTGCTTGATGCGGTAAAAAAGAAATACAAGAAGCAGCCCATCAATACCATCGATGGCGTGAAGATCGAATTTGACAAAGAGTGGGTGCATCTGCGAAAGTCAAACACAGAGCCGATCATCCGTATTTATGCCGAATCGGATATGGAAGCCAAGGCGGATAATCTGGCAAAAAAAATCATTTCTGACATTAAGGAGATCGTTAGTGGTAAGGCTTGAAGTCGGTTAACCGTTATCTGTGCGAGCGAGATGGATTGAAGTGGAACGTGGTTTTAGTACCGTATGATACCCACACTCGTACCATTAACGATTAACGGTTAACGTTTAACGGATAACGAATAACGGTTAACTTTGCGGTCTCATTGACCGAAAACATGCGAATTTACCTTGATAACGCAGCTACGACCCCCCTTGATCCGGACGTATTTGAGGCTATGAAGCCTTTTATGCTGGAGGATTTCGGGAATCCCTCGTCTACCCATGCACATGGCAGAAAGGTAAGGGCAGCTATTGAATCAGCGCGGAAGAAAATTGCCGAGTTATTGAATTGTACACCCGGGGAAATCATTTTTACTTCCGGAGGCACAGAAGCAGACAATGCGATTATCAACAGCAGTATCTCAACCTACGGAATTCGCCATGTGATATCATCACCGATTGAACATCATGCGGTAGAGAGTACGCTTCATAATTTGCAGAAGCAGGGTGTGATTCAACTTCATCATGTGAGCCTGGACAACAAAGGGCATGTCGATATGAGCCACCTGGAAGAATTGCTGAAGGCAAATCCGCACGCGTTGGTTTCATTGATGCATGCCAATAATGAGATTGGTAATGTATTGGATATTGAACAGGTAGCCTCCCTTTGTGAAAAGTATACTGCCTATTTTCATTCCGATACGGTTCAAACAATTGGTCATTACCGTCACGACCTGCAAAAAATTAAGATTCATGGCCTGACAGCCGCGGCACATAAATTTCACGGCCCCAAGGGTGTTGGATTTATGTTTATCCGTAAGGATAAAAAAATACAACCCTTTGTACATGGAGGCGCTCAGGAACGAAACATGCGTGGCGGTACAGAAAATGTTTATGGCATTGTAGGACTGGCGAAGGCGCTTGAAATAGCCTACCGTGAAATGGATGAGCACGAACGTTATATCAAATCACTAAAGGCGCGAATGATTGAAAAACTGAGAACCACTATTCCCGGGGTTGAATTTCACGGAGATTCCGAGAATCTGGATAGAAGTCTTTACACGGTTTTGAATGTGAGCTTGCCCGAATCTGATGAAAATGAAATGTTGCTCTTTAATCTGGATTTGCAGGGTATTTCAGCCTCCGGTGGAAGTGCCTGTTCCAGCGGGGCGGCTCAAGGCTCGCATGTGTTAGCGGCCTTATACCCACAATCGAAACGGGGAGCCATCCGTTTCTCATTCAGCAAATACAACAAACCCGAAGATATTGACGTTGCTGTTAAGGTACTATCAGAGCTTTGTAAAATTCCTGCTTAACTTCACGCGATTTTTCAACTATACGTAATTCAATTGCATCTTTAATTCATGAAATTTTTCAGCATTATTTTACTGGCCACTTCATCTGCCTTACTTTTTTCATGTGCTCCTGAACCGAACGAAGAAAAAGTATATCCGAAAGCCACACATTTGTTTTTCGCCAATTACCCAGGAAAAGAAGTTGGTGTGATGGATATAAATATAGTTGACAGCTATACCACGGTCGCTGATAATAACGATGGCCTGGATACTGTTTCAGGTATTGCAGTGGATTTTATCGGGGGTAAAATTTATGCCGTTGAAGAACTGAAGAACCGGATAGTACGATTCAACGTGGACGGCTCTGGCGGGCTGGAGGTTTTGTATGATGAAGGCGATAGCGTAAGAACGCCCACCTGTATTGCGCTTGATGTTCCATCCCGTACTATATACTGGGCAAACTCGGGAACAGGCCAGATAAAGAAAGCAAGTATGGATGGCGGTACGGCATCTTCGATATACCTGGGAAAGGATTCAGTGATTACTTATTGCTACGGTCTTGCCGTAGACTCAAAAAATAAGTTCCTCTTTTTTTCCGATTTGCTGTATGCCGAATCTGGTTCTACCACCAGCATTCGATACGCCAGAACGGATGGTGCCAAACTTGACGGCTTTAACCGGATTGGATACCTCTTCTCAAGAGGTACAACCAGTGGAACAGTTCTTAGGAATCCTTCAGCTATTTTTCTGGATGAAGACAACCGGTATCTTTATTGGGCTGATGAAGGTTTGAATACTATCTCGATCGGCAGTTTCGCACAGTTGTCCTCTAATTTACTTTCACCGGGATCTGCCGCGGCATTGTTTGATGATTTTGACGATGGTGTTAGCCGGCCAAACGGAATATCCATTGACCGTGGAGCAAAGAAGATTTACTGGACAGAGACCAGCGACACAGGTAAGAAAATTGTTCGTGGAAATCTGGATGGAACCGGAGAAACGGAAGCCATTCTCGAAGATGTAGAATCCTACAGCATTGTATTGAAATTCGAAGGAGACGATAAGGATAATTAACCGTTATTCCTGCGGTATTATCCCCATCTTCTTCATCAGAAAAGTTGCATTCATTTTTTGCGCCAATCCCGATTTCAACTTATAGTCAAAAGAAAGTTGGCCCTGTTCGATATTCGCTTCAAAGCAAAAGTTCCGGACAGCCTCTGGATGTTGGTGTTCCAATTCTCCCAGGGCAAGATCATGTGTAGCGATCAATGCCAGACATGGGTGAGGCAGTAGTTGTTTCACCAGGGCTATCGATCCGGATAACTTATCAGTGGAGTTTGTACCCTTCAGAATTTCATCCAGTAGAACAAGTAAAGGCTTGTTCAGTTTAAGTTCATCCATAATGGATTTCAACCGGTTAAGTTCCGCATAAAAGTAGGACTGATGATCCTTCAGGGAGTCCGTTGCGCGCATACCGGTTCGCAGATGTATGAGCGAACATTGAAAATCTTTCGCACATACCGGTGCGCCTGTTAAAGCCAGCACCAGGTTAACGCCAATGGACCTGAGGAATGTACTCTTTCCCGCCATGTTGGCACCGGTTATTATCTGAATGCGTTGATCGTGACCAATGAGCACATCGTTGACGACACAGCCCTGGCGGATCATCGGGTGACCGAGGTTCCGGGCAGACAACGCTAGCGTGGTATCAATCCGGGCAAATGTAAATGCGGGATGATTAAACGCAAAGGTGGCCCAACTGCCAAGCACTTCGGTTTCGGTTACAGCTTCCAGCCAGGGTTCCAGTTTTTGGGCGTGCTTCTCTTTCCATCTTTCCAGACGGTATACACATTGCATGTCGTATAACAACAGACTATTGACGAACAGGTTCATCATACTATTCATCCGCGCATCCAATGCATTAACTAATGATGATAACGCTTTTACTGAGCTGCCAGCCTCCTGGGCGTTCTCATGAAGCTTTTTAAGTTTGGCTGATTTGAAAGCCGTTCGTTCAAGTAATGCCAGCAAGCGTGCATACTTTTCAAGTACATTTTTTTTCTGACTGATGTAGCTATGAAATGCATTAACTCTTTTAATGTGGAAACCAAGAAAAGCCCACTGGAACAACGCGAGTACCAGCGCGATGGATTTTGCGACAGGGAGAAAAAAAGCAGTGACGATGGCAGCTACAGTTAATAAGGGAACAATCAGTAAAATCCACCGGTAAATTTTTTTCCCATAAAGAAATGATGGCCGTTGCACCCATTGCTGAAGTTGCTTTCTGTCCGATGGTAATTCCGGAATCTCCATTCCACCAGCCTGAACATGTTGACGAAAATCGATTTGTGATGTCAGCTCCTGTATAGCCTCCTGCTGTCTTTCAATTTCCTCAACTGAGGACAAAGGACTTGTGAGGCACGTGGCAAATTTCTTTTTACCTCCTAATGTGTTGCACCGGTTGGCATATTGGAATAACGAGCCCTCTCCAAACAGATCCAGGTCATGAGAGTAAGGGTGGAGGGCGTCACTGAATTCCGCACCTGACGCGTTCACGGTAACATCGCCCTTAATCAACGCTGTTTCATTGGCATTTATCTTCACCAGATTTTCGAGGTGAACTTTTTCATCAAATGCATTGCCATGTCGCTGAACCAGAATAAAGAAAGCGATGATCAGTAATGGAATCAAGTAAAGAAGAACCGTATGTGAGTATCCGAGATAAATGAATAATATGGTAACAAGTGCAATTCCAATTCGAAGATTGGATATCAAATTGATCCGCCTGGTAATGGCAGTGAGTGAATCTTGAAATTCCTGTTTTCGTTTTGAATAGGTATCTGCTAGCAGGTTGACGCTCATGGAGTAAAGATTAACAAGAAATTCCGGCCTTCGATCAAATGAATTTTTCAATAATACGCATCAGCTTTTCCAGCGCAGCCTGGTCCACCTCATCAAAGTCGTTTAAACGGTCACTGTCTACATCCAGTACCAGTTTCACGTCTCCGGTTTTTGAAAATCCGGGCAGCACAATTTCCGATTTCGAAGCGGAGCTGCAAGCGATGTGCCCGGGAAATTCATCAACATTGGGAACAAGAATAGTTTTCTTTTCTTGCCAGGAAGTTCCGCACACCCCTTTGCCGTAGTGAATGCGTGTGCAGGCAATCGGTCCCTGAAAAGGTCCGAGTACCAATTCATTGTCCTTTACCAGGTAAAAGCCAACCCAGAAAAAATTCAGGCTTTGTTTCAGTGCAGCAGCAATGTTGGCGAGGTTGGCAATCACATCGGGTTCGCCCATTACCATCGAGCTGACCTGAGGTAACAGCGTATCGTATCTTTCTTTTTTATCAGAAGAGTTGGAAAGGATTAATTCTTCGGCCATAGGGTTTTAAAAATTAGTCACCGGTCATTAGTCAATGGTGTAGGTCAATAGTTACAGATGCCTGGCAAAAGTTGCCTAAGTTTTCAAGGTCTTTTTTATTCGTTCGTATAAACTTCTTTCTAAATTCGGAGTACTGATTTTCTATGAAACAAATTCGCGTTGCACTGATTGTTGATTTTAATGAGAACAAACATACACATCTTGCGCTGAATGACGCGGTAGCACATGCACGTTCACACGTAAAATTTGATGTAAATACAACCTGGTTCCCCACCGATAAAATTACCAACCCCGCTTTATTTGCCAATGTATTTCAAGCGGTGTGGTTAACTCCCGGTTCACCCTACAGGAATGATTCCGGGGTTTATGACACAATACAATGGGCACGACAAAATAATTTCCCAATACTCGGTACTTGCGGTGGGTTTCAATATATGGTTGTTGAGTATGCCCGAAATGTTTTAGGACTCAAAGATGCCGGGCACGAAGAAAGTGAGCCCGGAGTATCCCAACTTGTTATTTCAAAATTGAGCTGCTCGCTGAAGGGTCAGCAGGAGGAAGTATACATTACGGACCGTGATTCCTGGTTATATAAAATTCTAAAAAAGGAAATCATTACGGGGTACTTCAATTGTAACTACGGTGTTAATCCGGATTACCAGAAAAAGATTGATCAATACCCGTTTGTGTTCACCGCCTTTTCCACCACTGGGGAAGTACGGGGACTGGAACTAAAAAATCATTCCTTTTTTAAAGGGACACTGTTTCAACCTCCGTTAGACTCTGCTCCTGAAAATCCGAATCCCCTGATTGTTAATTTTTTTGAGAGCGTGAGCAACTAGTGTCAACGCGTATCGTTGGTGAGGACCTTCAACCAGTCGGTGTCAATTTTTAGCTGATCAGCAAGTACGCCCTGAATTCGGGGAGCGGATATTCCCTTTTCAAACTTCCGGGCAGCGGTGAATATTCTCGCTTCGTCCCAATAGCCCGAGTCAATAAATTGCTGCAAGGTAGTTGACCCGCCTTCGATTATAACGGATTGTATTTTCTGCTTGTGAAGATCGTTCACCAGATTAGCGAGGAAGTTTTGTTCATCCAGTCGTATTAGCGATAGTGCATTGTGTTCCTCGTGTTTGATTACATTGTAACAAATGGTGCGCTGTGATCCGTCCAGTACGTTAATGTTCCGTGGTAATTTAAGGTATCGGTCAATTACGATACGCACCGGGTCTCGCCCGGTCCAGTCGCGAACATTCAGCCTCGGGTTATCGTGTGCTGCCGTCTTCCGGCCAACAAGTACAGCATCTTCTTCCGTTCGCCACTTATGAACAAGTTGACGGGCGTATTCACCGCTGATCCATTTTGAGTCATAATTTTCGTGGGCGATAAATCCATCCGCTGTTTCTGCCCACTTCAGGATAATGTAGGGCCGTTGCTTTTCAATGAAGGTGAAGAACCGTTTGTTGAGTTCGCGTCCCTGCTTATCGCAGATGCCCGTAATTACTTCAATGTTGTGTGCGCGTAGTTTTTTTATTCCATTTCCACCAACCAGCGGATTGGTGTCGAGGTTAGCGATGACAACCTTTTTTACTTCGTGGGCAATGAGGAGGTCAGCACAGGGAGGTGTTTTTCCAAAATGCGAGCACGGCTCAAGATTAACGTATACGGTACTTTCTTTCAGAAGCGATTTATCTTGCACAGCGTTGATGGCATTAACTTCAGCATGGGCCTCACCGTATTTCTGATGCCACCCTTCACCAATTATTTTTCCTTCGTGGATAATAATACAACCCACCAATGGATTCGGACTTACCTTGCCACGTCCCTTGACTGCGAGTTCAAAGACGCGCTGCATAAAAACTTCGTCAACGTGATGGTCGTGTTTCTGCATTGCTTATACTTGCAAAGATTGCCAAGCCATGAGTAATTCCAAAACATTGTTTGAGGATTTCCTTTCACGCATTCAGCTGAACGAATCACGCGATGAAATATTGGCAATTGCCCGGATTATATTCGAAGACTTCCTTTCCATAAGTCAAACCGATCTGCTGAGCGGAAAGGTGATTGAAGTTGCTCCGGAGAAAGTGAAACGGCTTGACGATATGCTGAACCGGATCAATACGGGTGAACCTGTTCAATATGTTTTAGGGCACGCCTCCTTCTACGGAAGGAAATTTTCTGTTAATCCATCGGTTTTGATACCGCGACCGGAAACCGAGGAATTGGTAAGTCAGGTTCTCCAGCACTCCCCGATACAATCGATTTTGGATATTGGCACAGGCAGTGGTTGTATACCCATTACCGTGGCTTGTGAAAAACCAATGACGAGCGTGTACGCCACCGACATCAGTCTTGCGGCATTGTCGATAGCAGCAAGGAATGCAGCCTCGTTCCAGGCTAAAGTTGAATTCTGGCAACATGATATTTTGCGTGACGAAATTCCATTCACAAAACTGGATGTTATCGTAAGTAATCCTCCCTATGTGGCCGATAGCGAACGTCAGCAGATGAAACGTCAGGTACTGGATCATGAACCACACCTGGCATTGTTTGTATCCGATGCTGATCCCTTACTTTTTTATCGCGTTATCAGCGCCAAAGCGAAACTGGCGTTGCGCGCTGGCGGAGCGGTGATGTTCGAGGTCAATGAACGCTATGGCAACGAAGTAGCAGCTCTCATCGGGGCGAATGACTATCGCAATGTGCAGGTAATCAAAGACGTTTCCGGCAAAGAGCGTATTGTTAAAGGTGTTGTGGGTTACTCGCAATAACTACGGACTAATGAACTTTATTTTATGAAATCAACATTCGTATCATTTATCGGTTCGGGTAACCTGGCATGGCACCTGGCACCTGCATTGGATAATACTGATTTCGCAGTGCGTGAAATATACAGTCGTAATCCTGCACGCGCAGAATCGTTGGTGGAGAAACTCTATGAAGCGAATGTGAAAGTCACGCTTGATTTTTCCGATAGCCCTTCCCGCATTTTTGTTATCGCAACTACGGATGAAGCTATTCTTGAAATCGCACAGGAAATTGTACTTCCGGAGGATGCCATACTGGTTCACACATCCGGGAGCCAGCCACTAAGCGTGTTGGGATACGCAGCTACTCCGAACATTGGCGTTTTCTATCCGCTTCAAACTTTTACGAAAGGCAAGTTGATAGACTTCCGGGATATTCCGCTGTTTGTGGAAAGTGAAAATGGTGAGACTGAAAAAATACTTATGGCGATGGCAAAAGCGGTTAGCAAGAAGGTATTCAAAATCAGTTCGCAAGACCGTAAGGCACTTCATGTGGCGGCAGTTTTTGCTTCAAACTTCACGAACCATATGTTGTTTATCGCACAGGATATCATGCGTGAAAACAAATTAAGTTTCGACTGGCTTAAGCCACTGATTGCAGAGACAATTACCAAAAGTATAGGCATCGACCCGGAGAATGCACAGACGGGTCCCGCAAAACGAGGTGATCTGGAAATCCTTGACAGACACCTTGAGTTTCTACAACACGATGAGGCGGTTGCTGAAATTTACAAAGTGATCAGCCAGCATATCGTAGATACATATTCCGAATGATGTTATTTTTCGTTCAGGAATGTTAAAACATCGTGGATCCACGAGGCCTGATTCGCTGTGGTGAAAATAGCGTGACCCGCATCCGGATAAATCTTTAATGTCTTTCGGCCCTGAAGGTTTGAAAATATTTCTTCAGTCTCTGCTTTCGACACGCGGTCATCCTTCGCACCGAAAAGCAAAAGTGTCGGACAATGAACGGACCTGGCGTAGGTGCTGGGATTGTGACTGAATGCCCAATAGCCATTCTGAGCGCCTCCCCAAAAAGTAAGTATGGCCGCCATCGGAACAACCGGAACACCCATTAACCGGAAACGCGCGGAAACTGTTTTGTACAATGAACCAAACGGACATTCAAGAATGATCGCAGCTGGCGAAATTGTATAATCGTCTAATGCCTTAAGAATGGCGGCTGCACCCATTGACGTTCCAAACAGGATGATATTCGCTTGTCCCGTTTTTTGAATCGACTCAAAACAATCTCTCACCTGCACAGCTTCCTGAAACCCAATGGTTGTTGAGTTCCCCTCCGATCCGCCCGAACCCATGAAGTCGATCAGTACGGTACTGTAGCCGAGTTTATTGAATTCATCCGATCGCGAAATCATTGATGATTTTTCTCCCGCATAGCCGTGAAAGAGCAGCACCGTGCCTTTTGCATTCGGAACCTGTATTCGCCAGCCCTCCAGGTTTTTTGTACTGGCGATCTCGATTGATTGAAATGACCGCTGTGGAACAGATTTGTGCCTAGGTCTGGGGTTGTCAATTCCTGCAAAAAGTATTTTTCCCTTAGACCAAAGGGACAGTTCATCGGGGTCTGGAGTTCGTTCCCGATCGTCCTGACTAAAGTGGGTAAACCGGTAGGCATGAATGAATGCGATGACGTTCAGGGCCAGGAATCCAGCCAGAAGTGAACGGAAGAATAGTTTTCTGAATTTCAAAAGCGGAATGTTGGGTTAAGACGTTGTTCCAAAATTAGCACGGTTCCGGAAATCGATAGCCCTTGATGACAATGAAAGCTTAAACCTTAAACTGGATACCCTTGCCTACTGTTGCGGAACCGCTAACTTTGGCAATTCTTGTTAGACATAAATGACTACAGATTTTCTCTTTCGAAGACCCCGAAGAAACCGGAAGACCGAGGCGATACGTGCAATGGTGGAGGAAACACGGGTTACGGTTAACGACCTGATATTCCCCTTGTTTTTAATTGAAGGGAGCAATAAAAAGACGGAGGTGGCTTCCATGCCGGGTATTTTCCGGTTGTCTGTCGATTTAATGTTGAAAGAGATAGAAGAATGTTTGAAGTTGGGCATACGGGCGTTTGATGTTTTCCCGGCTGTGGAAGATAGTTATAAAGACAAGACAGCAACCCGGAGTTATGATTCCAGTTTTTTTTACCTGAAAGCGTTACGCGAGATAAAGGCGAAGTTTCCGGAGGCGTGTATCATCACGGATGTAGCGATGGATCCCTACAGTTCCGATGGTCATGACGGCCTGGTGAAAGATGGGAAAATCCTCAACGATGAAACACTGGAAATACTCGGAAAGATGGCACTGGCCCAGGCGGAAACAGGCATCGATATGGTAGGTCCCTCGGATATGATGGATGGAAGGGTAAGATACCTTCGCGATGTGCTGGATAAAAACGGATTTAGTGAAGTATCCATCATGAGTTATACTGCGAAGTACGCGAGCGGATTTTATAACCCTTTCCGGGATGCACTGGATTCGGCTCCGAAATTTGGAGATAAAAAAACCTATCAGATGAATCCGGCAAACCGCAGTGAAGCACTCATTGAAGCGCAGCTGGATACCGAAGAAGGCGCAGACTTTCTCATGGTGAAGCCCGCACTTGCTTACCTTGACGTTATTCGCCTGTTAAAAGATAATTCGGTATTGCCCATTGCAGCCTATAACGTGAGTGGTGAATACGCCATGGTTAAAGCGGCCGCCCAAAAAGGTTGGCTCGATGGCGACCGGATAATGAAAGAGACTTTACTCAGCATTAAAAGAGCCGGTGCTGACGTTATACTAACTTATTTTGCAAAAGAATTTGCAATGACTCAACGGACTTAATTCACATTTATGCGTTGCAGAATCTTCCTGTTCATAGGATTCGCGCTGTTATCATGTATGGCATCAGCCCAGTCAATCAGCTTAACGGATGATGGCCGGGTTGAAATAAATGGACGCATGTCTTATTTCCGCGATGAAAATGCCGGGTTGAAATTTGATGATATAAAACAGCAGACTTTTCAGGATCTTTCCCCTTACGAGTCACCGAACCTGGGATTTGATCGTTCAGCGCATTGGTTCCGGATCGAAGTAACAAATACCACCGCCCACACCGAATGGTTGACTGAGGTAGCGTACGCACCCCTGGATGTTATTGATTTTTATGTGGTGGAAAATGACAGCGTACAGGTGCACAAAGTATCCGGTGATCATTTCCCGATATCCCAACGCGATCTTTCCCACCGTCAGCCTATTTTTAAATTCAATCTGGCGCAAGGAGAAACGAAGACGATATATCTGCGGGTGCAAACTATTTCTTCGGTTCAGGTTCCCGTAACGATCTGGAATAACGAGGCTTTTTCAAAAGCATCCTACAACATTCAGATCATAAATGGATTTTTTTACGGAGCTGTGCTGCTGATGATCTTGTATCAGTTGTTCTTGTTTCTTTCTGTTCGTGACAAAATCACCTTCTATTATGTGCTCACCCTCATCACGATGTTGAACGTGGTGGCTTTCTTTCACGGGTATTCGTTTTTGTATCTCTATCCGGAGCATCCCGCATTCAATGATATTCTGGCAATGGTAACAGGACCCGCATTTGTGGTTTGCTCAACGTTATTGACCCGCGCATTTTTGGATGTAAGGCAATTCAGCAAACTACTGGATAACCTTTTGCTGGCCGATATGATCATCGACCTGGCCCTCGTTGTACTGATGACTGTTTTTTTCCGTCAGATATCCTTTCAATATCATAACTATCTAATCTTAGGCCACTGCCTGCTGGCACTGGTCTGTGCTGCATACTGTTTCTATAAGAATTACAAGCCTGCCCGGTACTACCTGGTTGCGTGGTTTACCTTGATGGTAGCAGCCGGAATATTTACAATCAGCAGTGTAGGAATTTTTCCAGGATACCTCGGCACAAATTACAATGGTCTGATGATTGGTTCCATTCTCCAGATGTTACTTATCGCATTTGCATTGGGTGACCGGTGGAACCAATTGCGGAAAGAAAACCAACTGGCCAAAGAAATGGAGTTAAAGCGCGGTCAGATGGAAAATGAAAGACTCGAACAGGAAGTTCAGCTGCGTGTGGAGGAAATACAACTGAAGAGCAAACGCCTGGAAGAAGTAAACCAGGTTAAAGACAAATTGTTCTCCGTTGTATCGCACGACATAAAAGGACCGCTAAGCTCTTTGCAGCTGGCCCTCGCCCTCATGAAATCGGGTGATGTGAGCCGGGAAGAATTTCAGCAATTGTCGGCCGCACTTGAAGCGCGGTTTAGCCAGACCACCGAGTTTATCGAAAATCTTTTGCAGTGGGCTACGCTCCAATTGAAAGGTGAATCGTTTGAACCCGTCTACATTGACCTCAACCGAATTGCACAGGAAACAATAAATCTTCTTGAATCCGAAACACGAAAAAAAGAAATACGGGTAAGAAATAATACAGAACCTTCCCTGCAGGCTTTTGCCGATCTCAATATGATCCGGTCGGTATTCCGCAATCTGTTCACCAACGCGCTGAAGTTCACCGGTACGAATGGCGCCATCACCATCAGTGCGCTCCGTTCCAACGGGCGTGTAGTTATTTCCGTTGCAGATACCGGTGTGGGTATTCCGGCCGCCAATCGTGATCGTTTGTTTACGCTGGGCAGTATCACCACGCCAGGCACCAAGCAGGAAAAAGGAACTGGTCTTGGACTTCTGCTTTGTAAAGAATTTATTGAGAAGAATGGTGGCAACATCTGGTTTGAAAGCGAAGAAGGAAGAGGAACTGTTTTTTATTTCTCCCTGCCGGCCACACAATCTGAACAAGTGCACTTAACGGCCAGTGCCTGATGCTCCAGGAAAAGTACCTTCCTTCATTTCACTACGCAGAAGAACACAGCGTTGTTATTCAGGCTTCACCTCAAACGATCTTTCCGTTGGTCGACCGGATGGACTTCAGGCGATCATGGATCATCCGGATACTTTTCGCATTGAGAGGATTGCGGGCTTGCATGACTTCACGCGATGGACTCTCAAAAGGAAAATTCATTACCCTGGAGGTAGTGCCCGATCAGGAAATAATCATCGGCCTCATCGGCAGATTCTG
>Ga0315910_10002633_pt1 | contig 15603 bp, 16 predicted proteins | sample EdamamesoilMG_FD_204470 | JGI IMG/M metagenome (GOLD analysis project Ga0315910, IMG submission 204470) | Garden soil microbial communities collected in Santa Monica, California, United States - Edamame soil | ecosystem: Environmental > Terrestrial > Soil > Garden | place: USA: California... | reverse complement strand
TGGCCACCGGGCCCGCCTCCTCGCCTTCCTGGATCAGCACCACGCCGAAGGGACGTTGCTCGCGAGTGCAATTGCGCACCATGTCCGTGTAACGCGTCTCGAAGATGCGCAGCGGCAACGGCCCGCCGGGGAACAACACGGTATGCAGCGGAAACAGGGCGAGGACGCTGTCTTCCGCGTTCATCGCCTCAGGTCCTGCGCCCCAGTGCATCGAGCAGCTTGCCGTGCAGGCCGCCGAAACCGCCGTTGCTCATGATGAGCACCTGGTCGCCGGTGCGGGTGCCGGCGACCAGCCCCTCGATCAGCTCGTCGAGTGAGCGCGCCAACCGGCCCTTGCCGCCGAGCGCCGCGACCACGCCGTCGGCATCCCAGCCGAGATCCGGCGGCGCGAACATCCACACCGCGTCGGCCGCGGCCAGCGAGGGCGCCAGCGTGTCGCGATGCACGCCCATCTTCATGGTCGCGGAGCGCGGCTCGAGCACGGCGACGATGCGTTTGCCGCCGACCTTGCGCCGCAGGCCGTCGATGGTGGTGGTGATGGCCGTCGGGTGGTGCGCGAAGTCGTCGTACACCGCGATGCCGCCCACCTCGCCACGCAGCTCCATGCGGCGCTTCACGCCCTTGAATTCCGCCAGCGCCGCGATGGACTGCGACACCGTGACACCGACGTGGCGCGCCGCGCCAATGGCCGCCAGCGCATTCTCGGCGTTGTGGGCGCCTAACAAGTTCCAGCGCACCGTGCCCACCGGGCGCCCCGCCTCGAGCACCACGAACTTGGAGAAGTCGCCACCCTCGGGCTGGTCCAGCGACCAGGTGACCCCGGCGCGCGGCGCGCGCGCGAAGCCTTCGCGCGGCGTCCACGCGCCCATGGCGAGCGTGGCCTCGAGATTCGCATCGCCGGCATTCCACAGGATGCATCCCGAGGGCGGGATGATGCGCACCAGGTGATGGAATTGCTTCTGGATGGCGCCGAGGTTTTCGTAGATGTCGGCGTGATCGAATTCGAGGTTGTTGAGGATGGCGGTGCGCGGCCGGTAGTGCACGAACTTGGCGCGCTTGTCGAAGAACGCGGTGTCGTATTCATCCGCCTCGATGACGAAGTGCTTCGTGCCGGGGGTGAAGCGCGCGCTGCTCGAGAAGTTGCCGGGAACGCCGCCGATGAGGAAGCCCGGCGAAAGTCCCGCGTGTTCCAGGATCCACGCCAGCATGCTCGAGGTCGTGGTCTTGCCATGCGTGCCCGCGACCGCGAGCACATGCACGTCGCTGAGCACTTCGCGCGCCAGCCAATCGGGGCCCGACGTGTAGGGAATGCCGCTTTCGAGCAATGCCTCGATCACCGGGATGCCGCGCGTCATCACGTTGCCGACCACCACCACGTCCGGGCGCGGCCGCAGCTGCGCGGCCTCGAAGCCGGTGATCAGCTCGATGCCCAGTGCCTCGAGCTGCGTGCTCATGGGTGGATAGACGTTCTTGTCGGATCCCGTGACGCGATGGCCGGCGGCCTTGGCGATGGCGGCGATGCCACCCATGAAAGTGCCGCAGATACCGAGGATGTGGACGTGCATGGTTTTGATTCGTCAGGCGGGCTTCGCGATACCGCCGAAGATTACCCCCAGCAGCAGCGGCACGCCGAAGGTACTCAGCAACACGAAGGAGATGGCGGCGGCCCAGGTCCATTCGAACGCCGCCTTCACGATGCGCGTGAGGATGGCGAGGATCCAGAAGGTGCCGAGGGCGGCGAGCAGCACCACCGAGGTCGGCGCGCGCGCGGCGGTGTCGGGCGCGGCCTGAGCCGCCGCGATGTAGGGCAGCATCACGGCGACCAGCGGCACCAGGAACACCGACAGCAGGCTGGTGAAGAACACCGCGATCATGGTCTGCACGAAACGCTCGGGCTTGCCCGCGAGCTGCAGCGCAACGCGAAACCACAGCATCATGAACACCGTGGCGATGACCTGCCCGGGCAGGATGGGCGCCGACTCGGGACGCAGCGGCGCGATGAAGATCAGGTCGGCGAGCGAATGCACCGCCACGTGCACGATCGCGATGATCGCGAGCAGTTGTCGCGATGGCGGAAGATGCTCCGGCCCGCGCCGCAGGAACATGATGTCGACGAAGACACCGAACAATGCGCGGAGATTCGCAAGCATAATGCCGGCCGGATTGTACACGTCGCCCGGAGTCCGTTGCCCTTGATGATCGACAATGCCGATTCGCTGACAGCCTTTGCCGGGCGCATCGCGCGCGCACCCGAAGTCGCGCTGGACACCGAGTTCATGCGCGAGAAGACCTATCGCGCCGACCTGTGCCTGGTGCAGATCGCCGATCGCGAGGAGGCGGTGTGCATCGATCCGCTGGCGATACCCGATCTCGCCTCGCTCGTGCCGTTGCTCACCGGTGCGACGGTGAAGATCATGCACGCCGCCCGCCAGGACCTCGAAGTGCTGCTGCCCGCCGTGGGACTGGTGCGGCCGGTGTTCGACACGCAGATCGCCGCGTCGCTCGCCGGGTTCCCGGCGCAGATCGGCTACGCGGAGCTCGCGCGGCGCCTGCTCGGCGTCGATCTGCCCAAGGCGCACACCCGCGCCGACTGGTCGCGCCGGCCGCTATCCGCCGAGCAGCAGGAATATGCGCTCGACGACGTGCGGCACCTGCCGGCGATGCGCGCCAGCTTGTTAGACACGCTCACCGCGCGCGGCAGGATCGCCTGGCTCGAGGAAGATCTCGCGGCGCTCGACAACGCCGACGCCCTGCGCGTGGCGCCCGAGGACGCCTGGAAGAAGGTGAAGAGCCTGCCGACGCTCGATGAGCAGCGTCAGCGCCTGGTCCAGGCCCTCGCCGCGTGGCGCGAACGGCGCGCCGACGAACGCAACCGTCCGCGCGGCTGGATCCTCGACGACGTGGCGCTGCGCGAGATCGTGGTGCGGCTGCCGCGTTCGCTCGATGCGCTGGCCGCGCTCGAGGAGATGCAGGATTCCGTGGTGCGCAAGTGCGGCGAGGAACTGCTCGCGCTGGTGCGTGAATCGGGCATCTCCGATCCGCCGCCGCCGCTGCCGCGGCGCGAGCGCCCCGATGCCGCCTTCATGGCGACGGTCAAGCGGCTGGCGGAAGTCACCGGAGCGGCCGCCGGTGAGCTGGAGATCGGCCCCGAGGTGCTCGCCACGCGGCGCGACCTGGAGAAGATCGCCGCGGGCCGGCGCGACTTCGGCCCGCTGCGCGGCTGGCGCGCCCAGGTGCTGGGCGAGAAGCTGCTGTCAGCGCTTTGACTTGCGCCGCGGGGCGCGCGTCTTGCGTTTCGCGGCCCGTTTCGCGGGCTTGCGCGGCACGCGCCGCTTGGCCGCGGCGGACTTCGCCGACTTGCGCGCACCCTTGTTCGCCGCAGCGGCCGCCGGCTTGCGGCGCACCGGCTTGCGGGCGCGCGCACGGACGGCCGCCGGCTTGCGCCGGGCTGCCCGCTTGCGGGTCGCGGCCCGTCGCGCGCTTTTCGCCGGGCTCGAAGCCGCGGCCGATTCGCCGCCCGCGAGCGCCGCGCGCAACCGCTGGGTGATCTCTTCGAGCGAACCCACGGCGCTCACGGTGCGCAGCAGGCCGGCATCCGAGTAGTAAGAGAGCACCGGGCGCGTGTTTTCTTCGTACACACGCAGCCGCTCCTTGACGGTGCCTTCCTGGTCGTCCTTGCGCTGGAACAGCTGGTGTTCGCTGCTGCCCTCGACGCAATCGGTGGCCGGCGAAGCCGGCGGCGCGCTGTAGATGTTGAATACCTTGTTGCACAGCGAGCAGGTGCGGCGGCCGGAGATGCGGCGCACCAGCTCATCGGCGCCCACTTCGAACAGCACCACGGCGTCGATGGGCGTGCCGAGATCGCGCATCAGCGTCGCCAGGCCTTCGGCCTGCGCCTGCGTGCGCGGGAATCCGTCGAGGATGAAGCCGCGCTGCGCGTCGGGTTGCGCCACCCTGTCACGAATGATGTCGAGCATCGTGGCGTCGTCCACCAGCTTGCCGGCGGCCATGATGGCGTCGGCGCGTTTGCCAAGCTCGGTGCCATCCTTGCGATGCTGCCGCAGGATGTCCCCGGTCGAGATCTGCGGGATTCCGAGCTTGGTGACGAGACGCTGTGCCTGGGTGCCCTTGCCCGACCCGGGCGCGCCCATGAGAACGATGCGCATGCTAGATTCTTGACCTGTGACCTGCCCCCTTCGGCGGGGCGTCACAGTACCCAAACCTCCCCGGTCAATCAATGAAGGCAGGCAAACAACACATGGCCAAGCGTCCCGCTGCGAACAAGTCCAAACCCATGAACGCGTTTTATGCTCAATCGGGCGGCGTTTCTGCGGTCATCAATGCCTCGGCCGCGGGCGTGATCGAAGCGGCGATGAAGTCGAAGAAGATCGGCAAGGTCTACGCGGGACGCCACGGCATCGTCGGCGCGCTCACCGAGGATCTGATCGACGTCTCGAAGGAATCACGCGCCACCATCAAGGGCCTGCGGCACACGCCGGCCGGCGCCTTCGGTTCCGCGCGTTACAAGCTGAAGAGCCTCGAGCAGGACCGCGCCAAGTACGAGCGGCTCATCGAGGTCTTCAAGGCGCACGACATCGGCTACTTCTTCTACAACGGCGGCAACGATTCGATGGACACCGCCAACAAGGTGTCCCAGATCGGTGACCAGCTCGGGCACCGCGTGATCTGCGTGGGCGTACCCAAGACCGTCGACAACGACCTGCCGCACACCGACTGCACGCCGGGTTTCGGCTCGGTCGCCAAGTACGTCGCACTGTCGACGCGCGAGGCCGCGCTCGATGTGGCCTCGATGGCCAAGACCTCGACCAAGGTATTCGTCATGGAGGTCATGGGCCGCCACGCCGGCTGGATCGTCTCGGCCGCGGGCCTCGCGGGCAAGGGCCCGGACGAGGCGCCGCACATCATCCTGTTTCCCGAGATCGCCTTCGACAAGGAGAAGTTCCTGGCCCGGGTCAAGGAAGTAGTTAGCCGCGTGGGCTACTGCGTGGTCGTGGCCTCCGAAGGCCTGCACGACGCTGACGGCAAGTTCATGGCCGACATGGGCACCAAGGACGCGTTCGGGCACACGCAGCTCGGCGGCGTGGCGCCGGTGATCGCCGCCATGGTGCGCGAAGCGCACGGCTACAAGTATCACTGGGCCCTGCCCGACTACCTGCAGCGCGCCTCGCGCCACGTCGCCTCGAAAGTCGACGTGCAGCAGGCCTACGCCATGGGCAAGGCGGCGGTGGAACTCGCGGTCAAGGGCATGGATGCGGTGATGCCCACCATCGTTCGCAAGAAATCGAAGCCCTACAAGTGGGTGGTCGGCCACGTTCCGCTCAGCGAAGTGGCCAACGTCGAGAAGAAAGTGCCGCGCGACTTCATCACCGAGGACGGCTTCGGCATCACCGAGAAGTGCCGCGCCTACCTGCAGCCGCTGATCGAGGGCGAGGACTACCCGCCCTACAAGAACGGGCTGCCGGATTACGTCAAGATCAAGGGCGTGGCGGTGAAGAAAAAGCTCAACACGGAGTTCAAGCCCTAGCGCGAGGTCCATAATCGGCGCATCGACCCCGTCGGTCGAAAAACCGGGTGCAACATGAATGCTCGGAAGTCCCCGCGGATCATTTCATTGCTGGCGGTCGCCGCAATGGTCTCGGCCTGCGGCGGCGGCGGCGGTTACAAGGCCAGCGTCAACCAGCCGACGGCGAGCATCAGTTATCTGCAGGACGCCGGCCTGGTGGTGAATGCGCCCACACCGCCGTTACGCCCCACGATCGCTGGCAGTGTCACGGGGGATTTCATGATCTCCCCGCCATTGCCACCCGGACTCACGATCGATCCGTCGCTCGGCAACATCTACGGAATTCCGACTGCACCCGCGCCGACCACGAATTACACGGTGACTGCCGCGAGCGGGGAAGGCCGGGTCTCGACCACGGTGAGATTCACGGTGCGAGACGTGACTCCGAACATCTCGTACAGCTCGAATTCCTGGAACCTCACGCAAAATGTTCCCCTCCCGGAGAACATCGCGCCGAGCAACAGAGGTGGGGTCGTGGTGACCTGGTCGATCGATCGCACCCTGCCCGCGGGACTGACCTTCGACACGAGCAGCGGAACGATTTCCGGCACGCCCACGGCGTCTTCCCCCCAGACCAACTATCTCGTGACCGCGACGAATTCCGGCGGCACCTCGTCGGTCACGTTGACCATCGCGGTGCAGGCCGCCTCGGGTTCGAACGACGCCCGACTCGGCGCCGCGGCGCGCACCGCGGGAACGGATTTCATCGGCGTTGCGGGGAAAACGGCCGCGGTGCAGAGCGGCCGCTGGTTGACGGTGACCGAAGGCAGGGCGCCACTGTCGAACATCGAACTGCCCGCCTCGGTGCGCTGGTGGCAACTGGCGCGCGATGGCAGTTATGTCGTGGCGGCAACGGACACGCAGCTGACGGTGTGGTCGCCGGCGGGCGCCGTGCTGTTCACACGGTCGGCTAACTACGGCGATGCCGGCGTGTTCGCGGCCGTGGGCGAACTGCGCATCGGCGCGGGCGCGGCCGGCCCGAACGTGATCGAAACCATTTCGGTACCCGCGGGCGTCGCGAGCATGGGTGCCCCCTACCAGGGCACGTTCCAGTCCTGGAGCGAAGACGGCGAGACATTCATCGTGAAACTGGGTGGCGTCGACTCAGAAGTATTTCTTCAGCCCGCGTTGTCGCAGACGCGCATGCAGCCGCAGTACTGATTCGAAGAAGTAACGCCCCGCCGCGCGCAGCCCGGGGATCCTTGCGAGAAAGCCGAATCGCCTGCGCAGCACGTTCCGCAGCCGCACCACCCCGCCCGCCCCCGCTCCCTCGTGCCTGAAGTCGCGCGCATCCGAGGTGATGCCGTCGTTCGACGTCGGTGAGTTGACGAAGCAGCGCTCGCGATCGACGTTGAAGCAGACGATGGATTCGTACACGCACATCGAGTAAACACATTTCTCCCAGGCGTCGCCCGAGGCATGAAGGCCCGGGAAGCGCGCGTTGATCCGGTCCATGGTGCGCTTCGCGTAGTTCATGAATGAGTAGCGCGACGGGTTGCCGAACAGCTTCAGGTAACTCGCGTGCGTGTCTTCGACGATGAGCATGCCGCCATCACGGATGTGCGGGATGCAGGCATGGGCCGTCACGATCTGCTGTTCATTGGTATGCCCGCCGTCGTCCAGGACGACGTCGACGTCACCAACCACGGCGAAGAAGTTCTCCCAGAAACGCGGATCGGCCTGGTTGCCGATGTGGATTTCGAAACCCTCCTCGCTCCACTTCCCCGCGAGTGGATTGAGATCGATGCCGATGACGCGCGCCTCGGGGCCGAGGTAGTCGCGCCACATGAACAGTGAGCCGCCGTTGGACACGCCGACTTCGACGAAAGTGCACTTCCGGTTCCGGTAACGCGAGAGCAGTTCTTCGTACACCTGGAAGTAGGAGGCGTGCTTCAGCGACAGGTATCGGGAGCGCCGATAGCTCGCATAGATGTCGAAGCGATCGAGATGCGCGCCCGGCGGGCTTCCGGTGTTTTGCATGGGACTTATGATCGCAGCGGCGGTCGACGACAAAACCTTTTCCATTGTCCGACGCTGTCATTTCCCTCTTGTGGTTGGCCGAGTGCGGCCCCGTTGTTATAGTGCGCGCCCTTTTGGCTCGGGCACAGGCGCCGGGCAGTCCAACAAACCAACAAGTCTTTGTTTCTGCAGGAGTTCTACATGACTGCCACAACGTGGCTGTGGCTGGCCATTGGCGCCGGCGTGATCGCCGTTTTGTACGGCGTGTTCTCGATGATGGCGATATTGAAGCTCCCGGCGGGCAATGCCCGCATGCAGGACATCGCGGCGGCCATCCAGGCTGGCGCGAAGGCCTATCTCAATCGCCAGTACACGACCATCTCGGTGGTCGGCGCGGTGTTGTTCGTGGTGCTGGGCCTCGCGCTCGACTGGTACACCGCGGGCGGCTTCGCGGTGGGCGCGATCCTCTCGGGTCTCGCGGGCTATATCGGCATGAACATCTCGGTGCGTGCCAACGTGCGCACCGCCGAGGCGGCCAACAGGGGCCTCAACGCCGCGCTGCAGGTGGCCTTCAAGGGCGGCGCCATCACCGGCATGCTGGTGGTCGGTCTCGGCTTGTTAGGCGTGGCCGGTTACTACACCTTCCTCGTGCACTTCCTGCCCGCCGACAAGGCCGACACCGCGCTGCACTCCCTCGTGGGCCTGGCGTTCGGCGGCTCGCTGATCTCCATCTTCGCGCGACTCGGCGGCGGCATCTTCACCAAGGGTGCGGACGTCGGCGCGGACCTGGTCGGCAAGGTGGAAGCCGGCATCCCCGAGGACGACCCGCGCAACCCGGCGGTCATTGCCGACAACGTCGGTGACAACGTCGGTGACTGCGCCGGCATGGCGGCGGACCTGTTCGAGACCTACGCGGTGACGCTGGTCGCCACCATGTTGTTAGGCGGCCTGATGATGTCGAGCATGGGCGACAACGCGGTGCTCTACCCGCTGGCGCTCGGCGCGGCTTCGATCGTTTCCTCCATCGTCGGCACGTTCTTCGTGAAGGTGTCCGAGGGCGGCAAGATCATGAACGCGCTGTACAAGGGCGTGATCGTCTCGGGCCTGATCTCGGCGGTGGCGTTCTGGTTCATCACCGCGCAGCTGGTGGCGAACACCGAAGCGGCACCGAACCTCTCGCGCCACCTGTTCTATTGCGCGCTGATCGGCCTGGCGCTCACCGCGGCAATGATCGTCATCACCGAGTACTACACCGCGACCGAATACTCGCCGGTGCAGAAGACGGCGGCGGCGTCACAGACGGGTCATGCCACCAACATCATTGCTGGCCTCGGAGTGTCGATGAAGTCGACGGCGCTGCCGGTGATCGCGATCTGCCTCGCGATCTACGGCTCCTACACGCTCGGCGGCCTGTACGGCATCGCCATCGCGGCGACTTCGATGCTGTCGTTGACCGGCATGGTGGTGGCGCTCGACGCCTACGGCCCGATCACCGACAACGCCGGCGGCATCGCCGAGATGTCGGGCCTCGACAAGAAGATCCGCGACATCACGGATCCTCTCGACGCGGTCGGCAACACCACCAAGGCGGTGACGAAGGGTTACGCCATCGGCTCGGCCGGCCTCGCCGCGCTGGTGCTGTTCGCCGACTTCACGCACAACCTCGAGGCCGCGGGCAAGTCGGTCGAGTTCTCGCTGTCCGATCCGGCCGTGATCATCGGCCTGTTCATCGGCGGCCTGGTGCCCTATCTATTCGGCGCCATGGCCATGGAAGCCGTGGGACGCGCGGCGGGCTCGGTGGTGGTCGAGGTGCGGCGCCAGTTCCGCGAGATCAAGGGAATCATGGAAGGCACCGCCAAGCCGGAGTACGGCAAGGCCGTGGACCTGCTGACCAAGGCGGCGATCAAGGAGATGATCATCCCCTCGCTGCTGCCCATCCTGATCCCGGTGGTCATCGCCTTCGGCATGAACTGGCTCATGGGTCCGGGCGCCGGCATCCGCGCGCTGGGCGGCCTGCTGATCGGCACCATCGTCACCGGACTGTTCGTGGCCATCTCCATGTGCACCGGCGGCGGCGCCTGGGACAACGCCAAGAAGTACATCGAGGAAGGCCACTTCGGCGGCAAGGGTTCCGACGCTCACAAGGCTTCGGTGACCGGCGACACGGTCGGTGATCCGTACAAGGACACCGCGGGTCCCGCGATCAACCCGCTGATCAAGATCATCAACATCGTCGCGCTGCTGCTGGTGCCGTTGTTGTAGGTCCTGACCTCTCTTGGCCATTCACGGACGCCGGCGTTTCGCCGGCGTTTTCTTTTGTGGGGCGTGAGCCCCTGGGAAGTAATATCCGCCCCATATTCCCGGTCCCTTGTCCGAGACCCCTGGAGTACCCGACATGGCGAGCGAAGATTTTCCCGTCGAGAAGTCCGATACCGAGTGGCGCGCCCTGCTCTCGGCTGACCAGTTCCGCGTGCTGCGTGAACACGGCACCGAGCGCGCCGGCACCAGCCCGCTCAATTTCGAGAAGCGCACCGGCATCTATCACTGCGCCGGTTGTGCGCAGCCGCTGTTCGAATCGAGCACCAAGTATGAAAGCGGCTCGGGCTGGCCGAGTTTCTTCCGCCCTCTGCCGAATGCCATTGCCACCAATACCGACCGCACCCACGGCATGACGCGCGTCGAAGTGCACTGCGCCAACTGCGGCGGCCACCTGGGGCACGTGTTCGACGACGGCCCGCAGCCCACCGGGCAGCGCTACTGCATGAACGGCGTGTCGTTGAAGTTCGAGCCGAAGTAGGAAGTCTTTTCGTTCCGACTCGTCAGCGGCGGCGCATGCCCGGACGCACGGCGGTGCGCGCGGTATCACTGGTGTCCTGGTTGTCCGCGACGTCGACCACCGGGCCGGCATTCACCAGCACCGCGCTCACGAGTTTGTTCAAGCGCGAACAGTAGGCGGCGACTTCGGGGTTGGCAGGCTCCACCTGCTCGAGCGCCTGCGCGATATCGTGCAGGCGCCGCTCGATGCGCGAATCCATCTTGAGCGAGTGCGCCACGCATGCACTGACGCACGCGGTGATCTCCGCGTCGAGTTCTCGGGCCGCGGTGCCGGCAATACTGAGGCCGCGCATCTCGGGCGGACACCCGGCCTGCAGATGCTCACGCCACATTTGCGACAGTTGCATCGCTCTCGCCTCCCCGGACGACAATGCGGCGGAAAGTAGCGCACTTTGCTGCACGCGTCCCGTGCAATTTTGTGCGTCTGCGCCTTCCATACGCGTCCCGCGTCGTCGTGAAATGCGGCGCGCCACGTCGCAGGCACCCAACAAGAAATTCTCCGCCGGTTCTCTCGCGGCCATAAGTGCTTGATTCGGTACGCCGGCACACATTGGGAAAAGCGTTGCGCAAGCGCCATCACCCTTCCAGTGCGACCGCGCCCCTGTCGGACGACGTTGACGCGCGCGGTGGCCGCGCGCGGAAATAAGACGGCGCCCCGGCCGGTCTCCCGCACTAACAAACACGGGAGGCTTCGATGAATGGGATCGCTCACATCTTCGGCTGGCACGCGCAACTGGCGCGCGGACTCGACCACCTGAGATCGCTGCTGCTGCTCGGCACGCGCGCCTGGGTCGGCTGGCAGTTCCTCAAGTCCGGCTGGCTCAAGCTAACTACCTGGGACGTGACGCTCGAGCTGTTCCGCAGCGAGTACCACGTGCCGGTGCTGTCGCCGCTGGCCGCCGCACTGCTCGGCACCTTCGGCGAGTTGTGCTTCCCGCTGTTGCTGATCGTCGGCCTGTTCACCCGCGTGGGCGCGCTGGGCCTCGCCGTGGTCAACCTGTTCGCGGTGGTTTCGTACTGGCACGTGCTCGGCAGCGAGGGATACGAGGCCGCGCTCGCGCAGCACGTGTTGTGGGGCTTCATGCTCGCCGTCATCGCGGTGTTCGGCGCGGGGAGACTGGCCCTCGACCGCCCGTCCGGAACGGGCCTGCCCGCGGCGTCCCTGCGCTCCTGAGCTCGGCAGTGCCTGTACTACGCCGCCTCGCGCGACTGCGCCTATACTCGCGACGCTCTATCAAGAGTGGCGGTAAATGCCTGAGGCAAACGCGGGCGAACAACTCGAATCCCTGGCTGCGAGCCTTGCTCGCGCGCGTGGAGAGGATTTTTTCCCGGTATTGGTACAGCACCTGGCCCGGTTGCTCGACGCACGCGAAGCCTTGATCGGCGAGGCGGCGTCCGGGCGGCGCACGCGCACCCTCGCTGCCTGGCGTGATGGCGCGCCGGTGGCGAACTACGAATACGCGCTCGAGGGCACGCCCTGCGCCGAGGTGTACGCCGGCAAGACGCTGCTCATCGAGAACCGGCGCGAATCGGCCGCATCGAGCGCGCCGCGCGGCGCGTACTTCGGCATCCCGCTCGCCGCCAAGGATGGAGCCGTACTCGGCCACCTGTGCGCCTGGCTCAATGGGCCCGCGCAGATGGATGCCGTGCAACGCGCGGTTTGCCTGGTCATCGCGGATCGCGCCGCCGCCGAGCTGCGCCTGGTGCACGTCAAGCGCGAGCGCGCGATGCTGCGCGCACAACGTCAGCGACTGCGCGCGGAGATCGACGCCGTGCACGACGTCGACGCCTTCGTCGGCGTCAGCGCCGCGCACGCACGCATCGCCGAGGAAATGCGGCGCGTCGCGCCCGCCGGCGCCGCGGTGCTGATCAGCGGCGAACCCGGCACCGGCAAGGAACTGGTGGCGCGCGCCATCCATCGCTGGAGCCCGCGCGCCGCGCGTCCGTTCACCAAGGTGGACTGCGCCGCGCTGGGCGCGGAAGACGAAATCGCGATGCTGCCGCAGATCTGCGGATTCACGAACGGCGGCACGCTGTTTCTCGACGAGGTCGGCGCGTTGCCGCCGGAACTGCAGGTACGGCTGCTGGCCGCGCTGCCGGCGACGCAGGACGAACGCCGCGAACCCGGCTCCACCGACGTGCGCGTGATCGCGTCCACCAACCGCGACCTGCGCAAGGCCATGCAGCAACGGACCTTCCGCGAGGACCTGTACTTCCGTCTCAACGTGTTCCCGATCGAGATACCGCCGCTGCGCACGCGGGTCGAAGACATCACGCCCATCGTGCATTACCTGGCGCGGCGCCTGTCGCTGCGTCTCGGCCGGCAGATCGAAGCGATCGACCCGAATTCGCTGGCCGAACTCGCGCGCCATTCGTGGCCCGGCAACATGCGCGAGCTTGCGACGCTGGTCGAGCGTTCGATGGTCACGCAGGGTGGCTCGGTGCTGAAGATGTCCGCCGACCTGTTCGCCACCGCCTCCCCGGCCGAACGCGCCGCGTTGATCGCGGCGGCGGCCGTGGACACGGCGACCACCACGCGCACCACGCTCGCCGGCTTCGTCGATTTCGACGACACGCTCAACACCGGCCTGCATGCCGTGCAACGCGAACACATCCTGCGCGTGCTCAACGCCACGCACTGGGTGATCGAGGGCAATTCCGGCGCCGCGCTCAAGCTCGGCATGAAACCCGCGACGCTGCGCCATCGCATGAAGAAGCTCGGCATCTCGCGCGCCCAGAACCAGCACTGAGCCCACGGCGTGGCGTGATGCCGCGCGTCCATACTTCCAGCGGCGCGCCAGCCGCAAGACATCGAGGAGAGTTCATGCGCATCCCGTTCCGTTGGTTCGTGCTCGTATCACTCGCGTCGGCCGTGGCGCTGGCGGCCGGCGCTGTCGCCGGCAAGGTCGAATACTTCCGCGCCACCGAGGTCGACGCCGCGCGCGCCAGCGGCGAGACCGGCTCGATGCTGATCTCCAATTCCGAATTCAAGGTGATGGCGGCCCGGCGCGACAAGGTCGGCCAGTCCGAAGTGCACGTGAAGGACACCGACATCTTCGTCGTGATCGACGGCCATGCGACGCTGGTCATCGGCGGCAGGCTCATCGACGCGAAGGAAGTGTCCCCGGACGAATTCCGCGGCAGCGGCATCGAAGGCGGCACCGACTATCCACTGGAGCGGGGCGTGGTGCTCACCGTCCCGCGGAACACGCCGCACTGGGTGAAGCAGACGGAGCCGGGCTTCCGCTACTACGTCATCAAGAGCATTGCCCAGGGATGAGGACGCCCGCCGAGGAAACCCTCTCAGGCCTCCACCGTCACGACGTGCGCCTGGATCTTCCCGTCAACGGCCGCGTGCCCGAAGCGTGCGGCAAGCGCGCTCTCGGCCGCGTCCGTGGCGGCAGCGAGGCCGGCGGGATCGCGCGCTTCGATTTCGCCGCGCAGCGGCGTGCCCTGGCAGAACGCTATCGCGGGAATACGCGCGGCCGCAGCAAGGCTGCGGGCCGGGATGGTTTCGACCTGGGGTTCTGACGAAAAGCCACCGCCGGAAAGATCGCGCCGAATCGTTGCAGTGTCGTGATAACCATGCGGCACGCGCTCCATGAAACGCGGCGGATCGTGCGGATGAAGCCGCGCCAGCGCCTGGCCCACCACGTGCGTGAATTCGTTCTCTTCGATGCGGTCCCAGCAATTGAAGATGAACAAACCGCCGCGTCGCAACACGCGGCGCGCTTCCGCAAAGGCGCGCGCCTTGTCGGGCAGGAACATGACGCCGAACTGGCAGACCACCACGTCGAAGCTCGCCTTGTCGAACGGCAGGTGGTTCGCATCGGCCTGCCGCCACTCCACCGGCCGACTGGTGCCCACCGAGGCCGCGTGATCCAGCATGGGCTGGCTGAGATCGGTGGCGACGATGAACACCGAGTGCGGCAGCGCCATGGCGAGGCGGCGCGTGACCACCCCGGTGCCGGCCGCGAGCTCCAGCACGTTGGTCACGGGCAGCGTCGCGATCCGCCGCGCCAGGTCGATGGCGTACGGCTCGAAGATCAGCGGTACGAGATAGCGGTCGTAGACTTCCGGGATCGACCCGGCGAACAGCGGGGTGCCGTCTCCCGCGGAACTCACATGCCCGCCGGCGGCTCCCACAACTCGACCTTGTTGCCATCGGGATCCACGACCCAGCCGAACTTGCCGAATTCGGATTCCTCGACCTTGTCGTCGACCTGGCAGCCTTCCGCGCGCAGGGCGGCGATCAGCGCATGCAGCGCGTCGACGCGATAGTTCACCATGAACTGCGCCCTGGAAGGATCGAAGTAGTTCGACGAGGCCTCGAAGACGTTCCACACGGTGGTGCCGTGGCCGTCGGGATTGTGTTCGCCGGCCCAGTTGAACGCGGTGCCGCCCCAGGCTTCGACGTTGATGCCGAGATGCTTCTGGTACCAATCGCGCAGACGCTGCGGATTGGCCGACTTGATGAAGATGCCGCCGATGCCGGTGACCCGTTTCATGCACGCCGTCCTGTAGTCATGCAGAGGATGCGACCCGGCGCCGATTCTGCGCCGGGATGCGGGGTGTCAGGAAGTCCTGCGTGGCGGCGCGTTGCGGGCCGCCGGACGCCGCTGGCGCGAGTCCCGCAGCCGTGGTCGCGCGCTGGCGCGCAGGCCGCGTTGCGTCGCGGCACACACCGCGCCGGCCCGCAGCAGCGCGCCACGCGCCAGCGGCGTCCGCGAGGCGGGACGTGCCACGGTCGGATGCTCGCCGCGGAAGCGGCAGGGCGCGTAGCTTTCACTGAGTGCGACAGTCATGGGGTCCCCGGATCCTGGTAGTTAGCTACGCCGCGGTCGCGAGGCGGGCCGGCCGCGCGATCACGAAGCCCTGAACGTAGTCCACGCCCATCTTGCGCGCGGCCTCGAGCGCGGCGCTGTCTTCGACCTGCTCCGCGATGATCTTGAAATTGAGGGTGCGCGCCAGCTTGATCATCGCCGTGACCATGGTCTGGCTGACCGAGTCGCGCGCCAGGTTGCGCATGAACGAACCGTCGAGCTTGAGGTAGTCGAGTTCGATGTTCTTCAGGCTGGAAAACGAGCCGACGCCCGACCCGAAATCGTCGATGGTGAACTTGCAACCCATGCCGTGCAGCACGTCGACGAAGCGGCGCGCGTGTTCGAGGTTGCCGATCACGGCGCTCTCGGCGATCTCGAAGCACACCTGGTCGGCCGATACGC
>Ga0315910_10002632_pt1 | contig 15608 bp, 14 predicted proteins | sample EdamamesoilMG_FD_204470 | JGI IMG/M metagenome (GOLD analysis project Ga0315910, IMG submission 204470) | Garden soil microbial communities collected in Santa Monica, California, United States - Edamame soil | ecosystem: Environmental > Terrestrial > Soil > Garden | place: USA: California... | reverse complement strand
TGTTCGGAGGTTCCATGTATGCGGCGATCGATCCGCTGTATGCGATCCTCATCAAGGTCGGCCTCGGTCCCGACTACATCGTGTGGGACAAGGTCGGCTCGATCCGCTATCGCAAGCCCGGTCGTGCGACGCTCTACGCTGAATGCCGCCTGAGCGACCAGGAACTCGCCGACCTCAAGGCCCGCCTCGATGTTGAACCTTCCGTGGATGTCGAGCGCGAGGTGGAACTGGTCGATGATGAAGGGGTGGTGCATGCGACCGTGCGCAAGACCATCTACGTGGCGCGCAAGGAGGCCTACCAGCTTCGCATGCAGCGGGAAGCCGGCCCGTCCTGAGCTTCTGCGCTAGAATCCTCCGGCATTTCCCCCAATAACAACAAGAGGAGATCGAAGATGGCAAAAATTGTCCGCGTCGAAGTATTCCAGGTGGATCTCAAGCCGGAAGTCCAGCGCGGCGACGCCATCCAGTCGTTCCATACGCAGGAAACCCCGATGGTTCGCATTTTCGACGACAGCGGGGCGGAGGGAACGGGCTATACCTATACCATCGGCACCGGGGGATCGTCGGTCATCGCCCTGCTGCGCGACCACCTCGCACCCCAACTGCTCGGCCGCGATCCCGCGATGGTCGAGCAGATCTGGAAGGACCTTTTCTACCATACGCATGCGACGGCCGTCGGCGCGATCACCAGCCTGGCGTTGTGCGCCATCGACTCCGCGCTCTGGGACCTGCGTTGCCGCAAGGCCGGCTTGCCCCTGCACGTGATGGCCGGCGGCGCCCAGCAAAGGGTGCCGATCTACGATACCGAGGGCGGCTGGCTGCACCTGCCGGTCTCCGAGGTCGTGGACAACGCGCTTGCCAACAAGGCGCGCGGATTTCGCGGCGTGAAGATCAAGGTGGGCAAGCCCCACGTGACGGAAGACGTGAAGCGCCTGGCCGCCGTGAGAAAGGCGATCGGCGATTCGATGGAGCTCATGGTCGATGCGAACCAGGGATTCACCATCGCCGAGGCGATCCGACGGGCGCGGCATTTCGAGCAGTTCGACCTCGCCTGGTTCGAGGAACCGATGCCGGCGGAGGACCTGAACGGCCATGTGCTGCTGAGCCAGTCGACCAGCCTGCCCATCGCGGTCGGCGAGTCTATCTACTCCATCAGCCATTTCCGCGAATACATGCAGCGCGGCGCCTGCTCGATCGTGCAGACCGACGTGGCCCGCATCGGCGGCATCACGCCCTGGCTCAAGAGCGCGCACATGGCCGAGGCGTTCAACATGCCGATCTGCCCGCACTTCCTCATGGAACTGCACATCGGCCTGTGCGCCGCCGTGCCGAACTGCCCCTGGGTGGAAAACATCCCGCAGCTGGGCGCGATCATGAAGAACCGGATGAAAATCGAGAAAGGGTATGCCTATCCGAGCGCGGATCCGGGGCTGGGCATCGAATGGAACTGGAAGGCCATCGAGAAACTGCGCGTGGCGGCGCCCGCGGTCGTCAAGGCGGGCGCTTCCAGCGCATCCAAGAGGAGGTAGAGCATGCGTGCATCGAAGTGGTGGATGGCGGCGGTCGCGATGTTCCTGCTGCAAGCCGGCGGCTCGTGGGCGCAATCGGCTTCCCCGGTGGGGGTCTGGCGTTCGATCGACGACAAGACCAAGAAGGAGCGTTCGGTCATCCGGATCACGGAATCGAACGGCGAATTGCAGGGCGTCGTGGAGAAGATTTTTGACCAGCCCGGCGACGACCCTGCGCACCTCTGCAAGGAATGCAAGGGCGACCGCAAGGACAAGCCCGTCATCGGCATGACCATCCTGTGGGGCCTGAAGAAGGACGGGGAGTCGTGGACCGGCGGCGAGATCCTCGATCCCAAGAACGGCCGCATCTATCGCGCCAAGGTCACCCCGTCCGCGGACGGCAAGACCCTCGACGTTCGCGGCTACATCGGCATGGCGCTGATCGGGCGCACCCAGACCTGGCACCGGGAGTAGAGGTTAGGCGCGAGGCGTGAGGCATGAGGCGAGAGGCGTGAAACGCAGTAGAGATTCGCGAGTTTTTTACCCCTCACACCTTACGCCTCGCGGCTTCACATGTTCGGGTAGTTCGGCCCGCCGCCGCCTTCGGGCGTGACCCAGACGATGTTCTGGGTGGGGTCCTTGATGTCGCAGGTCTTGCAATGCACGCAATTCTGCGCATTGATCTGCAGCCGCGGACCCTCCGATTCGCGCACGATCTCGTAGACACCCGCCGGACAGTAGCGCTGTTCGGGTGCGTCGTAGAGTTCCAGGTTCACCCGCACCGGCACGGTTGGATCCTTGAGCGTGAGGTGGACCGGCTGGTCTTCGCTGTGGTTGGTGTTCGAGATGAACACCGAAGAGAGCCTGTCGAAAGTCAGGACGCCATCGGGCTTCGGGTAGGCGATCGGCTGCGCCTGCGTCTTGCGGTCCAGCGTCTCGTTGTCCGCGTGGTCGTGCTGCAGCGTCCACGGCGCCTTGCCTCCGAAGACGACCTGGTCGATGCCCACCATGAGCGTGCCGGTGTAGAGTCCCTTCGACATCCAGGGCTTGAAATTACGCGCCTTGTAAAGCTCCTGGTAGAGCCAGGATTTCCGGAAGGCTTCGGGATAGGCCGCCAGCTCGTCATTCGCACGGCCCGCGGTCACCGCGTCGTACGCCGCTTCCGCGGCAAGCATGCCGGACTTGATGGCGCAATGGCTGCCCTTGATGCGGGAGGCGTTCAGGAATCCCGCTTCGTCGCCGATCAGGCAACCGCCCGGAAAGACCAGTTTCGGGAGCGACTGCACACCGCCCGCCGCGATCGCGCGCGCGCCGTAGGAAACCCGCTTGCCGCCTTCGAGAAAACCGCGGATCGAAGGATGGGTCTTGTAGCGCTGGAATTCCTCGTAGGGATTCAGGTAGGGATTGGCGTAGCCGAGTCCGACGACGTAACCGATCGCCACCTGGTTGTCATCCTGGTGATAGAGGAAGGAGCCGCCATAGGTCGCGCGGTCGAGCGGCCAGCCTGCCGTGTGGATCACCAGGCCGGCCTGGTGCTTCTGCGGATCGATCTCCCAGAGCTCCTTGAGCCCGATGCCGTACACCTGCGGGCCCACGCCTTCGCGCAACCGAAACCGGCTTTCCAGCTGCCGCCCGAGATGGCCGCGGCAGCCCTCTGCGAAGAACGTGTACTTCGCGCGCAACTCGATGCCCGGCTGGTAAGCATCGGCCTTCTCGCCGTCGCGGGACACGCCCATGTCGCCCGTTGCAACGCCGCGAACGCTGCCGTCCTCGCCGTACAGGATTTCCGCCGCCGCGAATCCCGGGAAGATCTCCACGCCGGCCGCTTCCGCCTGCGTGCCGAGCCAGCGACAGACATTGCCGAGGCTGACGACGTAGTTGCCGTGGTTGCGGAAGCAGTCGGGCAACATCCAGTCGGGTACTTTCAGGGAACCGCCTTGCGTGAGGAACAGGAACCGGTCCTCGGTCACCGGCGTGTTGAGCGGCGCATCGAGCGCCTGCCAGTCGGCGAACAATTCGGCCATCGCGCGCGGATCCATCACGGCGCCGGACAGGATGTGCGCGCCGATCTCCGATCCTTTTTCGATCAGACAGACGGAGATTTCGCCGCCGCGCGCCGTGGCGAGCTGCTTGAGGCGGATGGCGGCGGCCAGGCCCGCGGGCCCGCCCCCGACCACGACGACGTCGTAATCCATCGATTCCCGTTCTGCCAAATGCTTCTCCTCGCTGTCCGCGCGCCCGCGAGCGTCTGCTAGAATCGGGCGTCTCCACAGAATGATAAACGCTTTCGCGCGGCCGGGAACCCGGTTCGCAAGCGCGACGCCCGATGAAAAAAGAGGAAGGCCGCCTGGTGCGCACCGATCGCGTGCCCATGCGCTGGGGCGAGATGGATGCGCTCGGCCACATGAACAACGTGTCCTACTTCCGTTTCTTCGAGCAGGCGCGCATCTCCTGGTTCGACGGCATGAAGATCGACTACCGGCCGGGCTCCGAAGGTCCCATCCTCGGCACCCTGAGCTGCCGCTACATCAAGCCGGCGATCTATCCGGCGGACATCGAAGTCACCACGTACGTCGGCAAGCCGGGGCGCAGCAGCTTCGGCATGTTCCACGAAATGTACCTGGCCGGCGATCCGGACACATTGTTCGCGCAGGCCGAAGCGGTCATGGTGTGGATCGACATCTCCGAGGGCAAATCGCGCCCGCTTCCGGACTGGTTCCGCAAGGAACTGGCGTAGCCGCCGTCAGCAGTCGAAGACCGTGGACGTGATGCCGCGGGAGTCCGGCCCCATCAGATACAGGTAGGTCGGCATCAGGGATCCCGGTTCGCGCATCGAAGCGGCCACTTCCCCCGGATGCGTTTTGGCGCGGGAAGGACTGGCGACCGGTCCCGGCACCACCGCATTCGAGCGCAGGTTGGGCGCGTCCGACCATTCCGCCGCCTGGATCTTCATCAGGGTTTCGAGGGCGGATTTTGAAACCGCATAGGCGCCCCAGAAGGCCGCCGGATCATGGCCGTGCGTCTCCGACGTGAATACGACCGAAGCGTCGGCCGACGCCTTCAGGAGGCGGGCGCAGGCCTGGTTCACCGCCGCAGGCGCGACGAGGTTGACGCGCAGGGTCTGGATCCATTCGTCCGGGGACTGATGCTGGAGGGCGGAGAGCTTTCCCAGGTGCGAAGCATTGTGGAGGATGCCGTCAAGCCGTCCGAGCCGCGATTCGATCGCTTGCGCGAGTTCCTCGTATTGCCGGGCCGTCGCGGTCTGCAAATCGAGCGGCACCGCCGCCGGCTCGGGATGCCCGGCTTGCTCGATCTCGTCGTACACCGACGAGAGGGCGTTCTCGTCGCGGCCGTGGAGCACCACGGTCGCGCCATGTGCCGCGAAGCTCAGGGCGGCGATGCGGCCGATGCCGCGGGTCGCTCCCGTGACGAGCACGACCCGGCCTTCGAGCAGGTTTGCTCTGGGCGTGTAGACCCTGGGATCAGTCATTCAGCAATGCCATGTGGGCCGCGCGAACGCCGCTGCGCACTGCCGCCTCGATCGTCGCCGGATAATCGGAGGCGGTATAGTCTCCCGCCAGGTACAGCCCGGGCAAGGGCGTGCGATTGTCGGGGCGCGCCAGGCCGGGCACGCATGAGAACGTGGCGCGTTTCTCCGCGATGACCCTGTGCCATACCGGATCGCCGAGACCGGGCGCGACCCCGAGCAGTTCTGCGTGCACTTTTCGCGCAAGCTCGTCCTGCGGCAATTCCTGGTGCGCGCCCGATGCGGAGATGACGACGCCGATCAGGCCGTCCTGGCCGCATAGACGGCCGCGATCGAACACCCATTGCGCATAGGCGCCGTCGAGGCCTGCCATGCGCCAGGGCAGGCGCGTTCCCGCCGCGTACTGCAGATAGACCGAATAGATCGGCTGGTAGGTGAAGCCGTCGACGAGTTTGCGGATGCCATCCAGTTGCGGGATCGCCTGGAGCAGGGGCCCGACCCGATGCGGCGAGGCGGCCAGGATCATCCGGTCGAAGCGCTCGCCGCCGGGTTGGACCTCGAACGCGCGCTCCACGGGCCGCACCTCGTTCACGGTCACGCCCAACCTGACCTCTCCACCGCGCGCGGCGGCGAAGCGCGCAGCCCGTTCCGGAAACAGGGCGGAGAAATCCGTCGCAGGCAGGAGCAGGTCGCTATCCGCGCGGCTGCCATTGAGGCTGTCGCGCAGCACGTTCAGGAACACCTGGGCCGACGCTTCATCCGGATTCGTATTCAATGCCGAAATGCACAGCGGTTTCCATAGCAGGCGCGAGACGGCTTCGGGCTGGGCGTGCGCGGCCAGCAGCCCGGCCACGGTCGTGTCTGTCGCAAGCCGGAACTTGCAGCGGCGCATGGCCAGCATGAATCGCACCGCATGCAGGCGTTCGCCCATCGCCAGCCCGCTCGCGAAGAGCAAGGCCGCGCCCAAATGCAGGGGCGCGGGCAGTTTCGGCGCCCGCAGCCGGAAATCCGGTGGAAGCGTGAGTTCGAGCGGCAGCCGGATGAGTCCTTCCGGTTCGCCGGGAATCCGGGTCAACGCAAGCAACCGCAGGGTTTCGGCGTAGGCGCCGATCAGGATGTGGAGGCCATTGTCGAGCGTGATGCCGTCGACCTCGACGCGCCGCGCACGGCCGCCCAGCACCTTGCCGGCTTCGAACACGGTCACGGCAGCGCCGCGATCTGCAAGCTCCGCCGCCGCCGCCATGCCGGCATAGCCTCCGCCCACCACCCCGATGCGCCGGCCGCGCGTGGCGGGCATGCCGCTCTTCACCCGGCGAGCCCTACGCGGTCAGCCAGGTGCGCCAGGCTATCCACAGTTTGCGCAGCGGGGTGAGGGAAGTGCGCTGGTTCAGCACCCGGCTGCCGTCCGTGCGGATTTCCTGGAGCAGCGTGCGATAGATGGCCGCCATCACGAGCCCCGGCCTTTGGGCGCGGCGGTCCGCTGCCGGCAGCGCCTCGAAAGCGCGCCGGTAATAGGTTTCGGCGCGCTCGATCTGGAATTCCATCAGCTTCCTGAAGCCGTCCGTCTCGCGAAGCTGCGCGACATCCGTCGCCGAGACCCCGAAGCGCGACAGCTCGTCCAGCGGCAGGTAGACGCGGTTGCGGCGCGCGTCCTCGCCCACGTCGCGAATGATGTTCGTCAGCTGGAAGGCGGTGCCGAGGTTTTCCGCGTAAGTGAGGGTGGACGGATCGCGATAGCCGAAGATGGCGGCGGCCATCAGGCCGACGACGCCCGCGACGCGATGACAATACGACTGCAGCGTGGCGAAATCCGGATAGCGGTTGTAGCTCAGGTCCATCTCCATGCCGTCGATGATGTCCTCGAAATGGCGGAGCTGGAGGTCGAACTGTTTCACCACGGGAATCAGCGCCTGCGCGACCGGATGTTGCGCCTGGCCGGCATAGGCACCGGCGATCTCCTTGCGCCACCAGGCCAGCTTGGTGCGCGCCAGGTCGGTGTCGCTGCACTCGTCGACGACATCGTCGACCTCGCGGCAGAAGGCGTAGAGCGCCATGATCGCCCGCCGGCGCTGCGCCGGCAGGAACAGGAAGCTGTAGTAGAAGCTGGAGCCGCTTTTCGCGGCTTTCTCCTGGCAGTACTGGTCGGGCGTCATCGCCGTGCCGCGGCGCGAAACAGCATCCGCATCCAGTCGCCCTTTCCCAGCACCGGCCGGCGGCGGAACACGTCGCTTTCGCAGGCGCGCAGCTTCTGCAGGATGCGGCGACCCCCGGCAATGACCAAGCGCAGTTCGAAGCCGATGCGGCCCGGCAGCCTGCCGCCCAGCGGCGCACCCGCGAGCATCAGGGCATCGGCACGTTCGATCTGGAACGACATCAGCGCCCGCCAGGCGTCATTGGTTTCACCGCGTTCGATCTGGGCTTCGGAGACTCCGTATTCTGCCATCTCGTCGCGGGGCAGGTAGACGCGGTCCTTGCGGAAGTCGATCGCCACGTCCTGCCAGAAATTGATCAGCTGCAGGCTGGTGCAGATGTGGTCGGAACAGGACAGGTTGCGGGCGTCCGTGGCGCGATACAGGTGCAGCAGCAGGCGGCCGATGGGATTGGCCGAGCGCCGGCAGTAGTCCGCGACTTCCGCGAAATTCTCGTAGCGCGGTTTCACCACGTCCTGCGAAAAGGCGGAAAGCAGGTCCCGGAACAGCGGGATCGGCAGGCCGTGCGCCGCGATCACGGGCGCCAGTTCGGTGAAAAGCGGCGTGCGGGCCGGCGCGCCGCCTTCGATCCGGTCGAGTTCGGCGCCGAAGCCCGCCAGATGCTCGAGCCGCGTGGCCGCCGGCCAGTCGCCCTCGTCGGCGAAGTCGTCGGCCTGGCGGGCGAAAGCGTAGATCAGCTCCACCGGCCGTCGCAGCGCGCGGGGCAGCAGCACCGAAGCCACGGGGAAGTTCTCATAGTGGTCGACGGGCATCGCTTTTACATTGTGTGACAGGAGGTTAGCCGCGGCCGGGAGGCGGGCGGCGAGGGCCGTTCCGGTGGCGATGGCGGGGGGGATTATATTAGAATGCGTCCAGCGCGAAAGTGGCGGAATTGGTAGACGCACCAGATTTAGGTTCTGGCGCCGAAGGGCGTGAGAGTTCGAGTCTCTCCTTTCGCACCAGCGCGCCCCAAACTGGCGTTTTGCGCGTCCCGCGAACAAACTGGAAGAACGGCTCAATTCGATGCAAGCAAATCTGGAAACCCTGGGATCCCTGGAACGGCGATTGTCCATCAGCCTGCCGCTCGCCACGGTCAATACCGAGGTCGAATCCCGCCTCAAGCGCCTGGCCCGCACGGTGAAGCTGCACGGCTTCCGCCCCGGCAAGGTACCCCTCAAGATCGTCGAGCAGCAGTTCGGCGGGCAGGTGCGCCAGGAAGTCCTGGGCGATACCGTGCAACAGTCCTTCGGCGAAGCCGTGCGCGAGAAGCAGTTGCGCGTTGCCGGGTATCCCCGCATCGAGGTCAAGGCCCCGGCGGATGCCGCCAAGTTCGAGTACACCGCCACCTTCGAGGTCTATCCCGAAGTGACCCCGGGCTCGATCGACAGCGCCAAGATCGACCGGCCGGTGGTGGACATCGGCGACGCCGAGGTCGACAAGACGCTGGACATCCTGCGCAAGCAGCGCATGCATTTTCATCCCGCGGATCGCGCGGCGGCCCAGGGCGACCAGGCGCGCATCGACTATCGCGGCAGCATCGACGGCGTCCCGTTCGAGGGCGGCGCCGCGGAAGACCAGTATGTGCAGCTCGGCGGCGGCCAGCTGTTGGCCGATTTCGAGAAGAACCTGGTGGGCATGCGGGCAGGCGAGAGCAAGACCTTCGAACTGCGCTTCCCGGACGACTACCACGGCAAGGAAGTGGCCGGCAAGAACGCCAGCTTCGATGTGACGGTCAAGGAAGTGCGCGAGCCGCACATGCCGGCGATCGACGCGGAATTCGCAAAGGGCCTGGGCGTCGGGGACGGCGACCTCGGCAAGATGCGTTCCGAGATCAAAGCCAACCTGGAGCGGGAAGTGAAGCGCCGCGCCACCGGACGGGTGAAGGACCAGGTGATGAAGGCGTTGCTGGACTCCACCCGGGTGGAAGTGCCGAAATCCCTGATCGACCTCGAGATCGAGCGCCTCACGCAGAACATGCGGCGCGACTTCGAGGCGCGCGGCATGAAGGCGGACCAGATCCCGATGCCGCGGGAAGCCTTCGAGCCCGAGGCGGTGCGCCGCGTCAGCCTCGGCCTGATCCTTGCCGAGATCACCACGCAGCACAAGCTCGAAGCCCGCCCGGAGCAGATCAAGGCGGTCGTGAGCGAGCATGCGCAAAGCTACGAAAAGCCGGAAGAAGTGATGCGCTGGTACTACCAGCAGCCCGAGCGGCTGCGGGAAATCGAATCCGTCGTCCTCGAGGACAACGTCGTGCAATGGGCACTCGCCAGGGCAAAGGTCGAGGACAAGCAGACGCCTTTCGACGACCTCATGGGTAACGCACAATGATCACGATGCAGAGCCGGTTCATGGAACCGCAGGGCCTGGGGCTGATTCCCATGGTCATCGAGCAAAGCGGCCGCGGCGAGCGCGCGTACGACATCTACTCGCGCCTGCTCAAGGAACGCGTCGTGTTCCTGGTGGGTCCCGTCAACGAGATGAGCGCCAACCTGATCGTGGCGCAGCTGCTTTTCCTCGAGTCCGAAAATCCCGAGAAGGACATCTCCTTCTACATCAATTCACCCGGCGGCAGCGTGTCGGCGGGCCTGGCGATCTACGACACCATGCAGTTCATCAAGCCGGACGTCAGCACGCTGTGCATCGGCCAGGCGGCGAGCATGGGCGCCTTCCTGCTCGCGGCCGGCAGCGCCGGCAAGCGCTTCGCGCTGCCGAACTCGCGCGTGATGATCCACCAGCCGATGGGCGGGTTCCAGGGCCAGGCTTCGGACATCGAGATCCACGCCAAGGAGATCCTCTACCTGCGCCAGAAGCTGAACGAGCTGATGGCCAAGCACACGAAGCAGAAGGTGGAAACCATCGAGCGCGACACCGACCGCGACAATTTTCTCAGCGCGGAAGAGTCGGTAAAGTACGGGCTTGTGGACAGGGTCCTGGTGAGCCGGGCCGATTCGGGCGCGCCCGGCTGAGGCCGGCCTGTCAGCGGCGGCCGGGCCTGCGGCGTTAGCGGATCAAGCGAAAGGAAGATATGTCTGAAAAACCTGGCGGCGAGAAGCTTCTCTACTGCTCCTTCTGCGGCAAGAGCCAGCACGAGGTGCGCAAGCTGATCGCGGGCCCGTCGGTGTTCATTTGCGACGAGTGCATCGAGCTGTGCAACGACATCATCCGCGAGGAAAGCCACGCCGAGACCACGGGCAAGGGCGTCAAGTCCGACCTGCCGGTCCCGCACGAGATCCGCGATATCCTCGACCAGTACGTGATCGGCCAGACCGTGGCGAAAAAGATCCTTTCCGTCGCGGTATACAACCACTACAAGCGCCTGAAGACGGTGCAGAAGAAGGACGACGTCGAACTCGCCAAGAGCAACATCCTGCTGATCGGCCCCACGGGTTCCGGCAAGACGCTGCTCGCGCAGACGCTCGCGCGGCTGCTCAACGTGCCGTTCGTCATGGCCGACGCCACCACCCTCACCGAGGCGGGCTACGTCGGCGAGGACGTGGAAAACATCATCCAGAAGCTGCTGCAGAAGTGCGACTACGACGTCGAGAAGGCGCAGCGCGGGATCGTCTACATCGACGAGATCGACAAGATCTCGCGCAAGTCCGACAACCCTTCGATCACCCGCGACGTTTCCGGGGAAGGCGTGCAGCAGGCGCTGCTGAAGCTCATCGAAGGCACGATCGCATCGGTGCCCCCGCAGGGCGGCCGCAAGCACCCGAACCAGGAGTTCGTCCAGGTCGACACGACCAACATCCTGTTCGTCTGCGGCGGCGCGTTCGACGGGCTGGACCGCATCATTCGCTCGCGTTCCGACAAGGGCGGGATCGGCTTCGGGGCGGAAGTCAAAAGCAAGGACAACCGCAAGGACATCGGAATGGTCTTGCGGGGCGTGGAACCCGAAGACCTGATCAAGTACGGCCTGATCCCGGAATTCGTCGGCCGGCTGCCCGTGGTGGCCACCCTCGATGAACTCGACGAGGCTGCCCTGATCCAAATACTGACGGAACCGAAAAACGCGTTGCTGAAGCAGTACCAGCGCATGTTCAGCATGGAAGGGGTGGAGCTCGAGGTTCGCCCGGACGCGCTGAAGGCGGTGTCGGCGAAGGCCCTGGCCCGCCGGACCGGCGCCCGCGGGCTGCGGTCCATACTGGAACACGTCTTGCTGGACATCATGTACGACCTTCCCTCGCTCAGTAATGTCGAGAAAGTGGTCGTAGATGAGGGCATGATCACGGGCGACACCCAGCCCATCCTTCTGTACTCGGACCAGCCGAAAGTTGCCGGGTCCGCTTGAAGGGTCGGGTGCACGCAGGCGTGCCGGACGGGGGTCCGGCGCGCGCCGCCACTCTTATCCGCGGATGGGCACTGGATTTCCGCGAATCCGCCCCAAATTGAACGTTATTTCCGTCTCACAGGTGGCAATCAATGACTTATCCCGCTGATCCGGTCGAAAACGCTGTCGCCTACCCGCTATTGCCCTTGCGGGACGTGGTGGTGTTCCCGCACATGGTCATTCCCCTGTTCGTGGGACGCCCCAAGTCGATCAAGGCGCTGGAAACCGCGATGGAGTCCGGCAAGAGCATCCTGCTGGTGGCCCAGAAGTCGGCTGCCAAGGACGAGCCGTCGCCGGAAGACCTTTACGACATCGGCAGCATTGCCAACATCCTGCAGATGCTGAAGCTGCCGGACGGCACCGTGAAGGTGCTCGTCGAAGGCGTGCAGCGCGCGCGCGTTCTGTCGGTCAGTGACGAGAAAACGCACTATACCGCCGAGGCCTCCCCGGTTCCCGCGGATGCCGTGGAGTCCACCGAGGTCGAAGCCATGCGCCGGGCGATGCTCACGCAGTTCGACCAGTATGTGAAGCTCAACAAGAAAATCCCGCCGGAAATCCTGACGTCCCTGTCGGGCATCGATGAACCCGGCCGCCTCGCGGACACGGTTGCCGCGCACCTGCCGCTCAAGCTCGAACAGAAGCAGACCGTGCTCGAGATGTTCGAGGTCAAGAAGCGCCTCGAACACCTGTTGTCCCTCATGGAAGCCGAGCTCGACATCCTGCAGGTGGAGCGCCGCATCCGCGGGCGCGTCAAGCGCCAGATGGAGAAGAGCCAGCGCGAGTACTACCTGAACGAGCAGGTCAAGGCGATCCAGAAGGAACTCGGCGACATGGAAGAGGGCGCCGACCTCGACGAGATGGAAAAGCGCATCAAGACGGCGCACATGCCCAAGGAGGCGCGCGCAAAGGCGGAGTCCGAGCTCAAGAAGCTGCGCCTGATGTCGCCCATGTCGGCCGAAGCCACCGTGGTGCGCAACTACATCGAGACCCTGGTCGGACTGCCCTGGAAGAAGAAGAGCAAGATCAGCAACGACCTTTCCCATGCCCAGGAAATCCTCGACGCCGACCATTACGGCCTCGAGAAGGTGAAGGAGCGGATCGTCGAATACCTGGCCGTGCAGCAGCGCGTCGACAAGCTGAAGGCGCCGATCCTGTGCCTGGTGGGGCCTCCCGGCGTCGGCAAGACCTCGCTCGGCCAGTCGATCGCCCGCTCGACCAACCGCAAGTTCGTGCGGATGTCGCTGGGCGGCGTTCGCGATGAGGCGGAAATCCGCGGCCACCGCCGTACTTACATCGGCTCGATGCCCGGCAAGCTGCTGCAGAACATGTCGAAGATCGGCGTGCGCAATCCGCTGTTCCTGCTCGACGAGGTCGACAAGATGGGCCAGGATTTCCGCGGCGACCCGGCTTCCGCGCTGCTCGAGGTGCTCGATCCGGAGCAGAACGACAAGTTCGTCGATCACTACGTCGAGGTCGAATACGACCTTTCCGACGTGATGTTCGTCGCGACGGCGAACACCATGAACATCCCGGCGCCGCTGCTCGACCGCATGGAAGTCATCCGCCTTTCCGGCTACACGGAAGACGAGAAGATCAACATCGCGATGCGCTACCTGCTGCCGAAGCAGATGAAGAACAACGGCGTCAAGGAAGGCGAGCTTTCGGTCTCCGAGAGCGCGGTGCGCGACATCGTGCGCTACTACACGCGCGAGGCCGGCGTCCGCAGCCTGGAGCGCGAAATTTCCAAGATCTGCCGCAAGGTGGTCAAGGCCCTGCTGGTCAAGAAGCGCGAGACCAAGGTCGTCGTGTCCGCGCGCAACCTCGACCATTACCTGGGCGTGCGGCGCTATACATTCGGCCTCGCGGAAAAGAACAACCAGGTCGGCCAGGTGACCGGGCTGGCGTGGACCGAGGTCGGCGGCGAGCTGCTCACGATCGAGGCGGTCGTGATGCCGGGCAAGGGCAACATCCAGCGCACCGGCTCGCTCGGCGACGTCATGAAGGAATCCGTCGAGGCGGCGCGCTCCGTGGTGAGGGCCCGTGCGGGCCGGCTCGGCATCAAGGATGATGCGTTCGAGAAAAACGACATCCACGTGCACGTGCCCGAAGGCGCGACGCCGAAGGACGGTCCTTCCGCCGGCATCGCCATGACCACTTCGCTGGTGTCCGCATTGACCGCAATCCCGGTGCGGGCCGACGTTGCCATGACGGGGGAAATCACGCTGCGCGGTGAAGTGCTGGCGATTGGCGGGTTGAAGGAAAAGCTGCTTGCCGCGCACCGCGGCGGCATCAAGACGGTGCTGATCCCCGAGGAGAACGTGAAAGACCTCGCGGAAATTGCCGACAACGTCAAGAACCGCCTCGACATCCACCCCGTGAAGTGGATCGACGAAGTGCTGGAGCTGGCGCTGGAACGCAAGCCCGAGCCGCTGCCGGAGAAAGCCGAGCCGGTTGCGATTCCCGCCGTGGATTCAAGCGAATCGGTGGGCGCGGTCAAGCACTGAAGAAATTGTCTCGGTATCCGGAACGGGAATGCGCAGGCATTCCCGTTTTTTTTCATGGTGCTTCATCCGCGCGCGAATGGCGCGCGCACATGCCCGGCCGCAAGCTTGACACGACGATTTTCAGCTTGTTATAAAGCGCTTGCGGGAATCTCTCACCCATAAAAACTAATCTGTCTTCGGCCCGCCGTCGAAAGCAGCTTCCGGTTCTGAATCAATCTTAAAGGGGACATCCATTGAACAAGTTCGAATTGATCGAGGCCGTCGCGAAGTCGGCCGATATTTCCAAGGCGGCGGCCGGGCGCGCCCTGGACGGCGCCGTCGCCGCGATCCAGGCATCGCTGAGAAAGGGAGGCATGGTGACGCTGGTGGGTTTCGGCACGTTCTACGTGGGCAAGCGCGCCGCCCGCAGCGGCCGCAATCCCCGCACCGGGGCCGCCATCAAGATCAAGGCTGCCAAGGTGCCGAAGTTCCGCGCTGGAAAAGCCCTCAAGGATGCGCTAAACTAGCGCGCTTCCGTTAGCCCGTTATTTGTCAGGTTTACAAGCAATTATCGGCATGGACAGGCAGCTTCGGCTGCATGCGGGTGCTTAGCTCAGCTGGTAGAGCGTCGCCCTTACAAGGCGAATGTCGGGGGTTCGATCCCCTCAGCACCCACCAGCGGAACTCGTGTGGGAGATGGAGTGGTAGTTCAGTTGGTTAGAATACCGGCCTGTCACGCCGGGGGTCGCGGGTTCGAGTCCCGTCCACTCCGCCAGATCCAGGAACAAGGCGAACGCAATGTTCGCCTTTTTCATTTGGACATCCCGCGACATCGCAAGGCATCGGGCGACGCATCCGCAGCCTCCGGATGAGGCATACTCACGGCTTTTCGGGCTCCTGGAGACCGGTTCGACATGTTTGAATTCGTACAGAAGCACAAGCGCTGGATGCAGGGCATCCTGCTGGTCATCATCGTTCCCTCCTTTGCGCTGTTCGGCATCGACATCTATTTCCGCAATTCCGGCACCGGCGGCGCGGTGGCCAAGGTCGGCAGCAGCAGCGTTTCCGATCTGGAATATTCGCAGGCCCTGCGCCAGTCGCAGGAGCGCATGCGGGAAATGATGCAGGGCAAGGGCGATCCGTCCATGTGGAACAGCCCGCAATTCCGGGAATCGGTGCTCAACGAGCTGGTCGAGCGCAAGGTGGCGCTGAACCAGGCCCGCAAGTCCGGGCTGGCCGTGTCCACGCCCGAGCTGCAGAAAATCATCAGCCAGTTCGAGGCATTCCACGAATCGGGCAAGTTCTCGCAGGAGCTTTACCGGTCGCGCCTGAAGGCACAGGGACTGACCGAAACCGCGTTCGAGGAGGATGTCAGGAACGGCGTGGTGCTGGGCCAGGTACAGAACGTCTATGCCGGTTCCGGATTCCTGCCCGATGCCGTCGTGGAACGCCTGCTGCGCATCCGCGAACAGGAGCGCGAAGTTAGCCAGGTCGTTTTCAATCCCGCGGACTACATGAAGCAAACGAAGGTCTCGGCGGCGGACGCGGACAAGTATTACGCCGAACACCAGAGCGAATTCCAGATTCCCGAACGCGTGAAGATCGAATACC
>Ga0315910_10002631_pt1 | contig 15617 bp, 10 predicted proteins | sample EdamamesoilMG_FD_204470 | JGI IMG/M metagenome (GOLD analysis project Ga0315910, IMG submission 204470) | Garden soil microbial communities collected in Santa Monica, California, United States - Edamame soil | ecosystem: Environmental > Terrestrial > Soil > Garden | place: USA: California... | reverse complement strand
AGCGCGAGGTCGACGCCCACCAGGATGCGCTGGAAGCGCTTCACTCGTCCCCGATCCTACCCGCCGGGTCGCCCCGCCGGGCTAGACCGTGTGCCGGCGGCGCGGCGCGCGGGCCTCGATCTCGGCCTTGCGTGCCTCGTAGCCGGCGCGGCCCATGAGCGCGTAGGCCGCGATTTTCCCGGCCTCGACGCCGGGCTGATCGAAGGCGTCGACGTCGTAGTGCTCGCCCATCACGGCCACGGCGAGCTCGAACAGGTACAGGAGCTGGCCCACGGCGTGGGCGTCGACGCGCTGGAGCGCGATCTCGACGCTGGGTCGGCCCGCGTCGGTGAGTGCGATGCGCGTGCCCTCGCGCTCGGCGCGGAAGAGCTGCCCCAGCGTGCGTCCGCCCAGGTAGGCCACGGCCTCGAGGTCGGGATAGGCGCCCGGGATGGGCACGTCCGCGGCCGGCTCGTCCACCGCCAGGAACGTGAACCACTTGTCGAACGGGCCCTCGGCGTAGAGCTGCACCTGGCTGTGCTGGTCGGTCACGCCCACGGCGCGCACGGGCGTCGGGCCGCGGTTCACGGTGGCGCCGCCGCGCGCCTTCTTCTTGCCCAGCGATTCGGCCAGGAGCTGCGCGTACCAGTCGGCCACGTGCCGCAGGCGGTGGCTGTAGGCGAAGGTCACGCTCATCGGCAGCGCGCGCTTGGTGTGCAGCAGGAACTGCAGCGCCGCGTACAGGAGTGCGGGGTTCTCCGCCAGCGCGGGCGCGCGGCAGCGCTGGTCCATGGCGGCCGCGCCCGCGTGCAGGGCCTCGATGTCCATGCCCAGCAGGGCCGAGGACACCAGGCCCACCTCGGACAGGACGCTGAAGCGTCCGCCCACGCCGTCGGGCACGGCGAAGGCGCGGTAGCCCTCGCGCCGCGCGATCTCGCGCAGGACGCCCTTCTCCTCGTCGGTCGTGATCACCATGTGCTCGCGCTGGCCCTTCTCGCCCAGGCGCTTGGCGAGCTCGGCCCGCAGGATCAGGAACTGGCTCATGGTCTCGGCCGTCGTGCCCGACTTCGAGACCACGTTGAAGACCGTCTTGGTGACGTCGACCGTGCTGAGGAACGGACCGATCCACTCGGGATCGATGTTGTCGAGCACGAACAGGCGCGGCCGGCCGCGCGTCGGGAAGACGTCGTGCAGAGGGCCGTCGAGCGCGCTGTGCAGGGCCGTGTTGCCCAGGGCCGAGCCGCCGATGCCGAGCACGCACACGTTCTCGAAGCGCCCGCGCACCGAGGCGGCGTAGTCGAGGATCGAGCGCCGCACCTCGTCGCGATAGGGCAGGTCGAGCCAGCGCAGGTCCTGCTTTCGGCGCGCCTGCAGGCTGGCGAGCGCGCGCTTCGAGGGCTCGGCCAGGCCGGAGAGCTCGGCCTCGGAGAGACCGTGCGCGCCCACGGCCTCGGACAGCGCATGGGTGTAGTCGAGGCGTATGGGCTTCACGTCGCGTCCTCCTGGTGGGCCTGCGGAGATCGGGGAAGGACTCGGAGCCTACCGGCCCGCGACCGGAAGCCGCAAGCCGAGGCTCAGCGCAGACGCGGGTGAAGCTGGTAGCCCGAGACGGGCACGCCCACGGGCAGGAACGAGAGCGCGCGCTCGCCCTCGGCGTCGCGCACGCGCACCTCGATCGGCACGTCGGTGCGCCCGTAGTTCACGCTCCAGGAGGTGATGCGCATGCCGTCGCTCAGGCCCGCGCGCGCGGCGCAGCCGCCGGGCACGACGCCCGAGACGACCCCCTCCGCGAGCGTGCGCTCGTGGTCGAAGCCCGTGTCGAACACGGGGAGCTCGGTGGGCACGAGCTCGAGCTCCGCGCCGCACGCGTCGGGCGCGAGCTCGGGATCGGCGCCCTCCAGCACCACGCGCCGCACGGCCGCGGCCGTGTCCGCGCCCGCGAACTCGGCGATGGCCGCCAGGAGGTCCTCGTTCGAGCACGGAGCCGCGCCCGCGCGCGCGCGGCGCACGAGCTCGCGCAGGAGGTCGTCCAGCGAGCGTGCGCCGCCCGAGCGCAGCTGGATGGCGTGGTCGACCACCAGGGCCACAAGGTCACCGCGCTGGTAGGGCAGGTTGCCGACGTCGCGCTCGGTCCAGAAGGCCTCGAGCACGCGCTCGGCCGGAGCGTTGCGCTGCGGGTTGGCGGCGTAGGCCTGCAGCTTCTGGTTCCAGGAGGCCAGGTACTCGTCGGGCGTGATCAGCCCGTCGCGCAGGAGCAGGCGGCGCGCGTAGAAGTCGGTGAAACCCTCCGAGAACCAGTAGCCGAGCTGCTCGGGCTGCGCCAGCGAGATCGCGTGCCCGTTCCACTCGTGGAAGAGCTCGTGCGCCAGCAGCCAGGCGATGTCGCCGCCCCTGGGCGTGCGCTCCAGGCCCACGTTGTGCGTCATGAACAGCGCGAACGAGTCGGTCAGGCCCGTGCCGCCGTAGGAGACCGAGCCGGGATCGCCCGTGCCCACCGGGATGACGCTGATCAGGTAGAAGGGCTTCTCGAAGTCGGAGAAGAACTCGCGCCCGCTCTCCACGATGCGCGCGGCCAGGTCGACGAACTCGTCGTCGCCGAAGCTCCACGTCCCGGAGAGCGAGATCCACAGCGCGCGCCCGTGCACGTCGACGCGGTGCAGGCGCAGCTCGCCGGCCAGGAAGAGCGCGTGCCGGAACGCGTCCAGCGAGCGCCGCACGCGCACCTCGCCCGGGCCCTCGGCGTAGGACGAGATCGTGCGCCAGCCCTGCTCGGCGAAGCCGGACCATTCCAGGGAGAGCTCGCGCTCGACCTCGCCGGCGAGGTGCGCCGGCGCGGGCAGAGCCTGGGCCCCGAGCGCGTGCAGGAGGCCCGGCTCGAGGATGGGCAGGTAGTACTCCGGCGGCGACGGATTGTCGCGGTGGTGCGTGGGCGCGAGCTCGAAGGCGAGCTCGAGGGGCTCGCCCGGCGCGTGCCGTACACGCCAGACCGAGGAGCGCACGCGCTCGGGCTCGAGCGCGCCCTCTCTGCCCAGGACCTCTACCAGCTCGAGCTCGTGGCCCGTCTCCGCCAGGCCGCCCCAGCCCTCGCTGAGCGTGAAGTCGCTCTCGCCGTCGGCGTCGCCCGCGCAGGCGACGTGGACGACAACGAGCGGCGTCACGGGCTCGACGAGCTCGATCCGGTAGCGCACCTCGGGCTCGGCCGGCGCGGCGGGCGCCGGCGCCGAGGGCGCCGGTCCGCCGGCCGCGGCGCACGCGCCCAGCGCGAGCGCGCCCGACGCGAGGAGCCTCGACCTCGGCGCTCGTCCGGAAGGCATCCGCTCGCTCAGTCGCGCCGGCCCTGCATGCGCAGGATGAGGACGAGGAGCGTCAGCACCCCGGCCGCGGCCGCGGCCACGTAGGTCATGGCCGCCGCGCCGAGCACCTTCTCGACGCCCTCCGCCTCCTCGCGCGTCTGCACGATCCCGGCCTGGGCCAGCACGGCCTTGGCGCGGCGCGAGGCGTCGAACTCGACCGGCAGGGTCACGACCTGGAACAGGACCACGCCCGCGAAGAGCAGCACGCCCACCGCCATCAGGGTCTGGCCGAGCAGGTTGCCCGAGGCCGCCAGCGCGCCGCCGAGGATGAACGGGAGCACCCACAGCTGGTTGCCGATGTTCGCCACCGGGACGAGGGCCGAGCGGAAGCCGAGCGCGGGGTAGTGCACGACGTCCTGGATCGCGTGGCCGGCCTCGTGCGCGGCCACGGCGATCGAGGCCACACTGCGCCCGTCGTAGACCTCGGGCGAGAGCCGCAGGGTCTTCGCGCGCGGGTCGTAGTGGTCGGAGAGGAAGCCCTGGTGGCGCTCGATGCGGATGTCGTGCGCGTTGCCGGCGCGGGCCACGGCGGCCGCGGCCTCGGCGCCCGTCATGCCGGAGCGCACGCCCACCTTGGAGAAGCGCGCGAAGTTGCTCTTCACCCGCCACTGGGCCCAGAGCGAGATGACCAGCCCCACCAGGGTGGCCGTGAGGTACAGGGGGTCGTAGACGATCATGACGCCTCCTTACGCTGTGTGCGCGGGCCACTTCAACGGGATTCGCCCCGCGGATGTTGGCGAGCCGAGCGGGAACCGCCCCCCGGAGACGAACGTCTTTCCCTGCGGGCGAACGCTCCTCGCTCGCCCCCCAACTTCGCCGAGCTTCCCGGAAGGGACCCCCGCCCAGCGTCGTCCAGGGCCCTCCGACCCCCGGATCACCCGTTCGTCGGGGCCCAACGATCCCACGGAGGGCCCACGGAGGGGATGGGATCGTGGTGCCCCGGGGGAAGGGTAGGATTCGGCCGCCCAGTATCGCACCGCCATGAAACCGCTCGTCGTCCTGCTGCTCGTCGTGGGCGCCCTCGGGGCGCTGCTCTTCGCCCTGACCTCGATCACCGATCGGGGCGGGCCCCGGGGTGGTCCGATCGAGCCCCCCGTGGCCGCCGTCCGGCCGACGGAGAAGCCCGAGCCGAACCACGAGCTCTCCGAGCCGACCCTCCCGGCCGCCACGCCGGTGCGCTCGACCGAGGGCGACCGTCAGGCCCTGCAGGAGGACCTGGGCGGCCCGGCCGCGGGCGAGCGCCTGGCGAACGGGACGATCCAGGGCGAGGTCGTCGACCCGCAGGGCAACCCCATCGCGGGCGCGCGCATCAGCCTGACCAACTCGCGCGTGAGCCAGTTCGACGACGTGATCCTGTCCATGCGCGACATCGAGCCGCCGCGCCCGCTGGGCAAGGCCGAGACCGACGCCACCGGTGTCTTCCGCTTCGAAGGCCTCGATCCCAGGAAGCCCTGGACGCTGGTCGTCGCGCACGACACCTACCGCCCCACCGAGGCCGGTCCGATCGAGGTGCCCGAGGGCGGCACCTGGAACGAGCGCATCGAGCTGCAGCCCGGCCAGACCTTCAGCGGCACGGTGCGCAACGCCCAGAGCGGTGCCGCCATCGCGGGCGCCAGGCTCGTGGTCGACAGCCCGGTGCTGCTCGGCAAGAAGAAGTCGCCCAGCCGCACCGAGGCCACCACCGGAGCGGACGGCGTCTTCGTGTTCCCGAACGTGAAGGCCGGCCAGTTCGCGCTCACGGTCTCGGCTCCGGGCTTCGCCACCCAGATGCACAGCAACTTCTCGCTGGTCGAGATGGGCGAGGCGTCCAAGACCTTCACCAACCGCCAGTCCGCTCCCGGGCTGCAGTCGAAGACGCAGGACTTCGAGCTGCTGCCGGGCAAGCTCATCGCAGGGCGCGTGATCGGCCCCGACCGCGCGGGCATGGCCGGCATCGAGGTCGAGGCCCTGAACCAGTCCGGCACGGTCGGCTGCCAGAGCATGGCCACGTCGGGCAAGAACGGCGAGTTCCTGCTCGAGGGCCTGGCCGAGGGGTTGTACACGGTGCGCATCACCCACGACGGCTACGAGTGCCCGCCGAAGCAGCGCGTCGAGGCCGGCGAGACCAACGTCGTGCTCGAGCTGGCCGAGCAGGCCGCCGTGATCGGCAAGGTCGTCGATCCCCAGGGCCGGCCGCTGGAGAACTTCACGGTCAAGGCGCGCATGTCCAACGAGGTCAGCAAGAACTTCGGCGCCGTGGCGCGCCAGCGCGCGATCAAGAACTCCAAGGACGGCAGCTTCGAGCTCAAGGGCATCCCCGAGGGCTCCTACGTGATCGAGGCCCTGGCGCCGGGCTACTCGTCCAGCTTCAGCGAGCCGTTCAACGCCACGCAGGGCCTCGTGACCAGCGACGTGGTCGTGCGCATGAGCCTGGGCGGCAGCCTGAGCGGACGCGTGGTCGACGCCTACGGAGGCACTCCGATCGCCGGCGTCGAGGTCGCGACGCAGGAGAACAACTGGATGCCGGGCGACATCTTCGAGCTCTTCGGCGCGCTCGAGCCTTCGGCCCTCACCAAGGCCACCGCGCGCACCGACGCCGAGGGCCGCTTCACCTTCGACCTCCTGACGCCGGGCGAGTACCAGATCCAGTTCCGCGGCAAGGGCTTCTCGCCGCTGTACACGAACGACGTGAAGGTCGAGGACGGCCAGCGCAGCGAGATGCCCGTGACCATCCTGGCCAAGGGCGCCGTCATCACCGGCGTGGTCTACGGCCGCGACGGCAACATCGCGCCGGGCGCGGACGTGCAGCTCAACCCGACCGATCCCAACCTGATGAACGGCGGGCGCACGGCGCGCTCGGACGCGACCGGGCGCTACAAGATCGAGAACGCGCAGCCGGGCTCGTACCTGCTGGCGGCCACGCGCCCGAACGCGAGCGTCGGCAACCCGTTCGAGATCATCGGCGACCTGCGCCAGTCGCAGATCGAGATCTCGATCGAGGACGGCGGCGTCTACGAGTTCGACCTGCGCATGGGCGGCCCACGGTGAGCGCGAATACGGTGAGCGCGTATCCGGCCACCCGTGGCGCACCGGCCTGAGCCGGCGCGGGGGCGCGCATGAAGGCCCTGCCGCTCGTGCTCCTGGCCCTGGTGCTGTGCGCCGGGGCGCTGTACCTCGTGCTCGACGTGGGCTCCTCGCCGCGCTCGGGCCCGGCGGCCGTCGAGCGTGGCCCCTCGCCGCGCCTGCCGGGCGGCGCGCGCGCGCGCGCCGAGGCCGAGGCCGCAGCCGCGCGCGCGCAGGAGACCTCCGCCCCTGAGGTGCCCCCGGAGGAGGTCGAGGCGCAGGACGAGCCCGCGCGGCGCACCGTCGACGCCGCGCCCGCGCCCGAGCTGCGCTGCGCCTACGAGGGCACGGTCATCGGCGACGGCGTGCCGCTGCCGGGCGCGCACGTGCAGCTCTCCGCGGGGGGCGAGGCGCGCGCCGAGGCCGAGACCGACGCGCGCGGAAAGTTCCGCCTGGAGGCGCCGCCGGCGCGCACGAGCGAGCTCCTGTCCGTGCGTGCGCGCGGCTTCGTTCCGGTCGAGCGCACGCTCGCGCCGCGCCCCAACGGTGGGCTGCAGCTGCTCGGCAACCTGCGCCTGATCCGCGGCGCGCGCCTGGTCGGACGCGTGCTCGACGGGCGCGGAACCGGTGTGGCCGACGCCGAGGTGACGGCCGAGCCCATCAGCGCCGGCGGGGACGTGCTGCGTGCGCACGGCCGCAGCGGCGCGGACGGACGCTTCGAGCTCCCCGAGGCACCTCCGGGCGGCGTGCGCGTGCGCGTGCGCGCGACCGGCTTCGGCGAGACCGCGGTCGACTACTCGCCCGCGCGCGGCGAGCCGCTCGAGGTCCGGCTCGCCCCGGGCGCCGACCTCGCCCTGCGCCTGGTCGGGCCGCGCGGCGAGCCCGTGGTCGACGCCGAGGTCAGCCTGCAGTCCACCGGCGACGCCCGGGCCGCGCCGCGCGCGGCCCGCAGCGACGCGGCCGGGCGCGTGCTCTTCGACGGCCTGGGCGCGGGCAACTGGAGCGTGCGCGTCGTGCACGCCGACTTCCGCCCCATCGGCCGCAACCAGCTCAAGGCCGGCGGCCGCGAGGAGACGATCGAGTGCCAACCCTGGCCGGCGATCGAGGGCCTGGTGCGCGCTCCCGACGGCTCGACCCCGCCGGCCGGGACGCGCGTGCTCGCGCTGCCGGCGCTGGCGCCGGGCGATGGCCTGTCGGCGCCCTCCGCCGGCACGGCCGTGGATGCGCAGGGGCACTTCCGCCTGGGCGGGCTGCGCGCGGGCGACTGGATCGTGCGCGCCAGCGCGCCCGGCTTCGCGCCCACGAGCTCGCCCACGGTCCGGCTCGGCATCGAGGGCGACGGCTGGGCGGGCACGATCCAGCTCGATGCCGGCGGGCGGCTCCTGTTCCAGATCACCTGCGAGGGCAAGGCCGTGGCCGGAGCCGAGGTCGAGCTCGTGCCCAGCGCCCCGAGCGCGCCCCAGCTGTGGGCGCTGCGGGGCTCGCATCGCCCCGGCGCGAGCGGCGCCCGCAGCGACCGCGCCGGCCGCGTCGAGCTCACCAGCCTGCCGCGCGGGACGCTGTGGCTGCTCGTCTTCGCCGAGGGCTCGCCCCCCACCTGCACCGGACCCTTCACGGTCGACACCTCGGGCCAGGGCTCGGCCGCCCCGATCGCCCTCGAGCGCGGCGCGCGCCTGCGCGGCCGCGTGCGCGGGGCGGACGGCGCGCCGGTCCCGGCCGCGCAGCTGCGCCTGACCGAGGGCGGCGGGCGCCTGGGCTTCCCGCTCACCCTGGTGGCCGAGGAAGATGGCGGGTACACCAGCGCCTGGCTGCCCGCGGGGCACTACACGATCGAGGCCTTCGTCGCCGAACGGCGCTCGGGCCCGACCGAGTTCGACCTCGCGGCCGGCGAAGAGCGCAGCCTCGACCTCAGCCTGTGACGCGCGAGCCCGAGCCCACCGATTTCAGCGCCGAGGACTGGGCGCGTTTCCTGTCCGGCGAGCTCGGGCGGTCCGTGCGCGTCCGCTACGGTCGCGCGCGGCGCCAGGTGATCGTGGCCTTCCCCGAGCGCGCCGGCCTGCGCGTGCGCATGAACCGCGTCTTCGGCCGCGCGCCCGTGGTCGTGCGCACGGCCGTGGCCGACTGGCTGCGCTCGGGCCGCGGCGCGCGCGCGGCCACGGTCGAGCTCGACCGCTGGATCGCGACCATCGTGCCCAAGCTCGGTCCCCCGCGCACGCCGCGCCTGGTGACGCGCGGCAGCCAGCACGACCTGGCCGAGATCGCGGGCGAGCTCCTGGCCGACGAGTTCCGCGCGCTTCCTATCGAGCGCCGGCCGAGCGGCATCACCTGGGGCCGGCGCGGCGCGCGGCGTGCGCGGCGCTCGCTGCAGCTGGGCTCGTTCGACCCCGAGACGTGCGTGATCCGCGTGCATCCCGTGCTGGACCAGCCGGCCGTACCGCGCTCGTTCGTGCGCTACGTCGTGTTCCACGAGCTCCTGCACGCCGAGCTCAACGAGCCCTGCCAGGGCGAGAAGCGCGCGCTGCACCACGGACCGGAGTTCCGCCGGCGCGAGGCCGACTACCCGGGCACGGCGCGCGCGCTCGCCTGGCAGGACCAGCACCTCTCGGCGCTGCTGCGCTCGGCGCGCAGCGGGCGCCCGATGAAGGTGCGCGGCCAGCGGCGCGAGCCCTCGCTGCTGCAACGCCTGCTGTTCGACTAGTGGGCTGTACCCGCTGATTCGCTGGCAGAGCTCGGTCTCATTCGTCGGTGGGCAAGGCGCGACGACGACCGCGTATCCAGGGTGATACGCCGAGGAGGAGCAACGCAGCCCAACGGTGAAGGAGGCCGAAGGCTGCCGGCGAATCAGCGGGTACGGTCCACTAGGCCGGCGGGCCGTCGATGGCGGTCGCGCACGTGCCGAGCACGTTGCCGCCCAGGCTCTCCAGCATCTGGTAGGCCTCTTCCACCAGCCCGCGCGGCGTGGCGCCGATGCGCACGACCAGCAGGATGCCGTCGACGATCGAGCCCAGCAGGCTCGGGTGGTTGGTCGAGAGCACGGCCGGCCCGTCGAGCAGCACGTAGTCGTAGCGGCGCTTGAGCGCGTTCAGCAGCGCCTGGAAGCGCTCGAGATCCAGCGCCGGATGGGGTGAGGCCGTCCCGGCTCCGACGACGTCGAAGCGCTCGATCGACGTCGGCCGGATGGCCTGGTCGATCGAGATCCGCCCCTCGAGCAGCTCGGTCAGCCCCTGCCGCCGCGGATGCCCGAGGTAGGCCTCGACCGACGGGTGCGTGCGATCGCTGTCGACCAGCACGACGCGCAGGTTGGGCACCTCCGCCAGGCACAGCGCGAGGTTGAGGGCCGAGACGGACTTGCCCTCGTTCTCGGCCGCGCTCGTCAGGAGGATCGAGCGTGCCGCGCCGTCGGGGTTGAGCGCCTGCAGCGAGTTGCGCATGCGCCGGTACTGCTCGGCCAGGGGCGAGGTGGGCGCGCGCAGCACGACCAGCTCCTCGCGCACGAGCGGGATGTCGCGCCCCTCGCCGGGCTTGGCCGGCTCGAGGCTCTCGGGCGGGGTCTCGGCTTTGAAGAGCGCCATGGTCATGGAGCATCCTCTTCGGACACGGGGGGGCAAGACTAGTGTCCTGCGCCCGAAATCCTGGGCCGGTGCGGCCCGACCGCTAGAGGTCCGCCGGAACCTCGAAGGCGCGCGCACGTTCCACGATATCGCGCACCTCCACGCCCGGCGCCAGGGGCCAGAGCGTGCGCTCGATGCGCGTGCCGAGCTCGGTGCGCGCCCCGTTCTTGGACACGACGCGGCGCACGTCGCGCGCGAAGGCCGCGCCCTCCGCATCACGCCCGGCCGCGTACGTGCCGGACGCGGCGCGCTCCAGGCCCTGGATCAGCGCCCCGCACTCCTCGGCCTTGCGGTTCGTGCGCAGCGCCTCGCCCAGGGCCTCGAGCAGCGCGGCGCGCGCCGTCGCCGCCGGACCGGAGCTCGAGCGTCCGGCCAGGGCGCCCTGCAGCCCGGGCTCGGAGGTCGGGCCGGACAGAGCCGGCGCGAGGCGCTCGAGCAGCGCCGCCAGCTCCTCGCCCTGCGCGAGGCCGAGCAGGAGCGTCAGCCGATCGAGCACGGGCGCGGCGCGCGGCTCGAGCGTGCGCGCACGCACGAGCACGGCCGCGACGCGCGTCCCCTGCCCGCGCCGCAGGCGCGGATCGAGCAGGCGCGCCAGGGCCTCGCTCTCGCGCGCGGCGTCCTCGCGGGCCACGCCCGAGCGCGCCGCCAGGCGCGCGAGGTGCGCGGCCGCGACCTCGTCGTCGCCGTGCTCGAGCCAGGCCTCGAAGAGCGCGCGCCGGCTGGCGGGCGCGAAGGCCTCGGGCACGTCGGCGGGCGCGCGCGCCGGGGGCGCGAGGCCGAGGCGCGCGAGCTGGCGCGCGAAGAGCTCGGCCTCGGCCGCCGGGAGCGACTCGCGGAAGAGCTCGAGCGCCCCGGGCGGCTCGGGCACGTCGCTCGCCCCGAGCGCCACCAGCGCGGCGAGCGCCGTGCGCCGCAGCGCGGGCGCCCCGGCGCGGTCGAGCAGGGTCGCGCGCGCCGCCGCCAGCGCGCCCGCGTCGGCGCAGCCCAGATGGCCGCACAGGACGAGGCGCGCCCAGCGAGCGCGCGGGCCCGCGCCTTCGAAGCCCTCGAGGAGCTCGGGCACGAGCGGCGCCCCGCGCGCGTCGAAGCAGCCCAGGCGCGTGAGCGCGAACACGACGCCGGCCGTGCGCGCGCCCTCGCCGCCCAGCGCCGCATCGAGCAGCGCGCCCGCGCGCCCCGGCTCGAGCAGCACGGCCGAGACCTGGCCCAGCCCCGCGGCCCGCACCAGGCCGGCCAGCGCGGCCGCGTCGGAGCGCTCGCGCGCAAGCCCTTCGAGCCAGCCCAGGGCCGGCACGAAGCCGGCCGAGGCCAGGTTGCGGGCTGCGCGCGCGCGCGCCTCGCCGTCCCCCCCGGGTCCACCGGCGGCCACGATGCGCAGCCAGTCGCCGATCACGCCCACGCCCGTGGCGCGCACGGTCTCGGGCTCGGCCGTGAAGCGCAGGAAGCCCGGCGACGACGCGCCCGCGTCGCCCTCGCGCCCGAGCGCGTGGCCCTCGAGGCCGAGGCCCAGGGCGCGCGCCAGGCGCACGACCACGTCGTCCCAGCGCCCGACGATGGGGTCGGACTCGCGCCGCAGCGCCTGCCCGGCCAGGCGCGCGTCGAGGCTCAGGCCGAGCGGCAGCTCGGCGAAGAGCTCCAGCCCCTCGAGCACGCGCTCGAGCGGCTGGCGCGGATCGACGCGCACGAGCACGGGCACGTCGTCCTCGGCCAGCTCCTGCAGGCGCCGCTCGAGCGCCGCGCCGCGCAGCGCGACCTCCCCCAGGCGCGCGTCGAACTCGGCCACGAGCTGCTGCACGGCCTCGCGTCCGAGGGCGGCCAGGCGCACCTCGGAATCGCCCTGGAAGGCCAGCGCGAGCGCGAGGTTCCGGCCGTCGTGCCCGAGGGCGCGCACCAGGCGCTGGCGCAGCTCGGCGTCGCCGGCCAGGGCCGCCTCGGCCAGGGCCGGGAAGCGCGAGGCATCGAGGTGCGACTCGAGCCAGCGCTGCGCCGCGGCGCGCTCCTCGGAGCGCGGCGAGGAGAGCGCCGCCAGCCGCTCGCCGAACTCGTCGCGCGTGGGCGCGGCCAGGAGCGCGAGCGCGGCCAGGAACGGGAGCATCGCGCCACTCTAGTGTCCCAGGTCCGGAGTTCGCCAACCTGGACGGTCGCGCTGTTGTTCGCGTCGCGCCCGGTCCCGTAGGCTGTGCGCGCATGTTCCAGCGCCTGCTCGTGGCCAACCGCGGCGAGGTGGCGGTGCGCATCGCGCGCGCCTGCCGCGAGCTCGGCATCGCCCCCGTGGGCGTGGCCTCGAGCGCCGACCTCGCGGGCAGCTGGACGCGCGCCTTCGACGAGGTCGTGTGCATCGGCCCGCCGGCGGCGAGCGCCAGCTATCTCTCGGCCGAGCGCCTGGTGCAGGCCGCGTTGCAGACGCACTGCTCGGCCGTGCACCCGGGCTGGGGCTTCCTGGCCGAGAACCCGCGCTTCGCCGCGCTGTGCGCGCAGCACGGCCTCGCCTTCGTCGGGCCGCGCCCGGGCGTGATGGCCCTCATGGGCGCGAAGACGCCGGCCAAGGCGGCCATGCGCGCGGCCGGGCTCGAGCTGATCCCGGGCTCGGACGGCCCGCTCTCCGACGTCGACGCGGCCGCGCGCTCGGCGCGCGAGGTCGGCTATCCGGTGCTGCTCAAGGCCGTGTACGGCGGCGGTGGGCGCGGCATGCGGCGCTGCGCGGACGAGGTCGAGCTGCGCGCGGCCTTCGCCGCGGCCGCGGCCGAGGCCGAGGCCGCCTTCGGACGGGGCGACGTGTACCTCGAGCGCTACCTCGTGGGCGGGCGGCACGTCGAGGTGCAGGTGCTCTGCGATTCCTACGGCAACGGCGTGCACCTGGGCGAGCGCGAGTGCTCGGTGCAGCGCAAGCACCAGAAGCTGATCGAGGAGAGCCCCAGCCCCGCGCTCACCGGCGCGGAGCGCGCCGAGCTCGGCCAGCGCGCGGTGCGCGCCGCCCTGGCCGTGGGCTACGAGGGCGCCGGCACGATCGAGTTCCTGCGCGCGGACGACGGGCGCCTCTTCTTCATGGAGATGAACACGCGCCTGCAGGTCGAGCACCCGGTGAGCGAGCTCGTCACGGGCGTCGACATCGTCGCCTGGCAGCTGCGCATCGCCGCGCGCCAGGCGCTCGGCCTGACGCAGGACGCCGTGCGCGCGCGCGGCCACGCCATCGAGTGCCGCATCAACGCCGAGGACCCCGAGCGCAACTTCCAGCCCGCGCCCGGGCGCCTGTCGGCCTTCGAGTTCCCGCCTGCGCTCGGGCCGGGCACGCTGCGCGTCGACACGCACCTCGCCCCCGGCGACGAGGTGCCGCCGCACTACGACTCGCTGCTGGCCAAGGTGATCGCCTGGGCCGACACGCGCGAGCGCTGCATCGAGACCCTGCTCTCGGCCCTGCGCGCCACGCGCATCGCGGGCGTCCCCACCACCGTGCCCCTGCACCTCGCGGTGCTGGACAGCCCCGAGTTCCGCTCGGGGCGCTACGACACGGCCGCCATCCCCGGCTGGCCGCTCGCGCGCGCCGCCCTGCCCGCCGCGCGCTGAACCCATGGCCAAGGTCCCGCTCGTCCCCATCGGTCGCCCGCTAGACGCCTGCCTCTCCGAGTCCGAGGCCGAGCGCAACCGCGGGCGCGCCGTCGAGCGCGAGCGCACGCTGGCCGAGCGGCGCGCGGCCGTGCAGCGCGGCTGGGGCGACGAGTACGTCGGGCGCGTGCACGAGAAGGACAAGCTCACGACGCGCGAGCGCCTGGAGCGCCTGAAGGACCCCGGCACGCGCCTGTTCGAGGTGGGCACGTTCGTCAACTGGGGCCGCAAGTTCGGCAAGCAGGAGAGCCCGGCCGCGGGCGTGATCACCGCCTTCGCGCGCGTCGAAGGGCGCTGGACCATGGTGATCGCCAACGACAACACCGTGGCCTCGGGCGCCTGGTGGCCGCTCACGCCCGAGAAGATCGAGCGCGCGCAGGAGATGGCGCGGCGCCTGGCGCTGCCCGTGATCTACCTGGTCGACTGCTCGGGCCTGTACCTGCCCGAGCAGTCGCACTCGTTCCCCGGGCGCACGGGCGCGGGCCACATCTTCAAGAAGAACGCGCTGCTCTCCAGCGCGGGCGTGCCCCAGATCGCGGGCGTGTTCGGTGATTGCATCGCGGGCGGCGGCTACATGCCGATCATCTCCGACCGCGTGTTCATGACCGAGCAGGCCTACATGGTCATCGCCGGAGCCGCGCTGATCAAAGGCGCCAAGGCCCAGCACCTCTCCAGCCTCTCGATCGGCGGGCCCGAGGTGCACGTGGCGCAATCGGGCTGCGCCGACGAGCGCGTGCCCGACGACGTGCACGCGCTCGAGCTCATCCGGCGCGAGGTGAGGAAGCTCGCCAGCGGCGCGGCCGATTTCTACCGCCACGGCGCCGAGGCGCTGGCGCCGCACTTCGCGCCCGGCGAGCTCACCGCGCTCTTCCCCGACGACCACCGGCACGCCTACGAGGCCGAGGAGGTGCTGGCGCGCCTCGTGGACCAGAGCCTCTTCTGGGAGCTCCACCCCGCGCGCGGTCGCGAGATGATCGTCGGCGTCGGGCGCGTGAACGGCCTGTACCTGGGCTTCGTCGCCAACCGCCAGGGCCTGATCGACGATCCCGAGCACCACGGCCAGAAGAAGCCGGCCGGCATCCTCTACCAGGAGGGCATCGCCAAGGTGGCGGCCTTCTCGCGCGCCTGCGACGCCGACGGCATCCCCATCGTGTGGCTGCAGGACATCTCGGGCTTCGACATCGGCGTCGAGGCCGAGCGCCTGGGCCTGCTCGGCTACGGCTCGAGCCTGATCTACGCCAACAGCACCAACACCGTGCCGATGTTCACCGTGCTGCTGCGCAAGGCCTCGGGCGCGGGCTACTACGCCCTGGCGGGCATGCCCTACGAGCCGGTGGTGCAGCTCTCGACGCCGCTGACGCGCCTCTCGGTGATGGAAGGACGCACGCTGGCCATCGCCAGCTACAACACCAAGCTCGACGACGACTTCGAGATCGCCGCGCGCGATCCCGAGGAGCGCGCCAAGATCGAGCAGGGCATGCGCGCCGTCGAGCAGCGCATCGAGGGCGACATGGACCCCTATCGCGCCGCCGCGCAGATGGACACGGACGAGATCGTGGCCGTGGGCGAGCTGCGCGCCTGGCTCGAGCTCTTCGCCGAGACCGCCTACCAGGCGAGCGGAATCCGGCGCGTGAAGAACCCGCGCATCTGGTCGCTGCACGACCTCGCCCTGCTGGCACGCGAGCGCGGCTGATTCGACGCCTCGGGCGCGCGCCGTCACCCGGGCGGAACGCGAGACCGAGCCCGTTCCGGGGCGTGACCCATCCCCTACACACGACTAGGGCCGGGTCGAGCGAGACCGGGCCGGAAGTGGGCACGGTCCTTGCCCGAACGGGCGCCACGCAGGACGGCTATCCCTGGCCCTCCTCGCCCCTGGAGGTCTCCATGAAGCATCTGTCCATGGTGTCGCTCGTCCTGGCGGTGCCGCTCGTCCTGGCGTGCCTGGCGTCGGCGGCCGAGGCGCAACGACTCGAGCTCGCCGGCCAGCCGACCCCGCGCGTGCTCGGCGGGACGGGCACGCTCGCTCCGC
>Ga0315910_10002630_pt1 | contig 15626 bp, 18 predicted proteins | sample EdamamesoilMG_FD_204470 | JGI IMG/M metagenome (GOLD analysis project Ga0315910, IMG submission 204470) | Garden soil microbial communities collected in Santa Monica, California, United States - Edamame soil | ecosystem: Environmental > Terrestrial > Soil > Garden | place: USA: California... | reverse complement strand
CCAGTATCGCAGCGCCGCTGCGTTCTTCGGACACGGTTTTCCCACCTTCAAAAAACGGACCCGGCGCGATTGCCTCGCGCCGGGCCGCTCCTCTCCAGCTCGTGAGCGGGCGGGGCCCGCGTTCGACGGAGCGCCTAGGCGACATGAAATGTCATGTCAACCCCGTGTATAGAAAGAAAGTTTCAAACAGGTCAACAGCATTGTAATTTCCGTTCGCGACCGTTGGCCAATGTTCCGGAGGCTGGCGGCGGAACCAGGTATACTGCCGCTTGGCGTAGTTTCGGGTGGCCTGTTGGCCCTGCTCCACGGCGTGTTCCCACGGCCATTCGCCGGCGAGGAATCCCGCGATCTCCGGGACACCTATGGCCCGCATAACGGGGCTGAGAGGGTGCACAGAGCGAGCCAGGAGTGCCTCAACTTCCGCTACGGCGCCGTTTTCAAGCATGTGCAGGAAGCGCCGGTCGCAGCGTTCGTAGAGTTCCGCGCGGTCGGGCAGGAGGACGACCGGGAAGAGCTCGATGGCTTCGCCGATGCCGCCCTCGCGCCTGGCCTGCCAGTGGGCGAGAGGCCGGCCGGTCGAGCGGACCACCTCGAGCGCGCGGGCGACGCGGGTGGTGTCGCCGGGATTGAGCGCGGCAGCGCGTTCGGGATCTTCGGCCTGCAGCGCGGCGTAGGCTTCGGCGACAGGGAGAGTGCGGACTTGCTCGCGGATCGCCGTATCTATCGGCGGCACCGGGGCGATGCCGTCGAGGAGGGTACGCAGATAAAGACCGGTCCCGCCGACGAGGATCGGGATGACGCCGGTGAGGTGTGCTTGTTCGATCTCGCGCTTGGCGGCGGTCGCCCAATCGGCGGCGGAACAGGGCTCGGCGCCGTCCCAAGTCCCGAACAGGCGGTGCTTCACGCCGCGCATCTCGTCCTCGGTGGGGCGGGCGCTGAGAACCTTGAGGTCGCGGTAAACCTGCGCGCTGTCGGCGTTGATCACCACCGCGCGACCACCGCGCCGCTCGACCTCCAGCGCCAGCTCGACGGCGAGATCGCTCTTGCCGCTGGCGGTCGGCCCTGCAATGAGCGCGACCGCTTTCTTACCCGGAGTTTCCCCGTTGCTCATCGCGCGGCTGATAGCAGACCTCGACACGCTGGAAACGCGCCTCGACGCGGCGACCGCCGCGCTTGAGGCCGCGGGCATGCCGATCGCGCAGTCGGTCATGCTCGATCACTGGAGCGAAGTGCTCCAGCTCACGCTGCCGCACGGCGACGCCGCGACGCTGCGCCGAGTGATCGACGAACACTTTGCGCCGAGCGATGCGATCGTGACGGAGCAGGAGTTCCGCATCCCACACGTGTTCGTCTCCGACATGGATTCGACCATGATCGGGCAAGAATGCATCGACGAGCTCGCGGATTTCGCCGGGATCAAGGATCGCATCGCCGCGATCACCGAGCGCGCGATGCAGGGCGAACTAGATTTCGAGGCTGCGCTGCGTGAGCGGGTCGGGCTGCTGGCCGGGCTGGAAGAGGGGGCGATCGGCACCTGCCTTGCCGAGCGGATCACGCCGATGGAAGGCGCGCGGACGCTGGTGGCGACGCTCAAGCACTATGGCTGCAAGACCGTTCTCGTCACGGGCGGCTTCCACCATTTCGCCGACCCGGTGGCCGAGGAGATCGGCTTCGAGCGGGTGGTCGGCAACCGGCTGGCGGTGGAGGAGGGCAAGCTCGCCGGCACGCTGGTCGGGGGGGTCACCGATTCCTCTGTCAAGGCGCGGGTGCTGGAGGAAGAAGTGGCCAAGCTCGGCGATGAGGCCGTGAGCCTCGCCACCGGAGACGGCGCCAACGACATACCCATGCTCGAAGTGGCGACTTACGGCGTCGCCTATCACGCCAAGCCCAAGGCGCGCGAGGCGGCCAACGGCTGGATCGACCGTGGCGACCTGACCAACATCCTGAAGCTGCTGGAGATCCCCCAGCACGACTGGCAGGTGAGTTAGGCTTCCATCCAGTCGCGGAAGAAGCTGTCGCTGGCTTCGCGCAAGTCGGCGAGGTTGGCGCCGAGCACATTGTTTCCACCGACGGTGCCGAGGCGGCGGACGCCCGACGAGGCGGTATCGGCATTGCGGGTGCCCTTGGCGAGCTGCGCCTGGAAGGCTTCGACGTCCGGCACGGTGACGAGATAGCGGCCCTGGTCCTCGCCGAACCACCATGCGGCCTGCGAGTAGTCCGGGTGCGCTTCGACCTCGGCGCCAATGCCGCCGGCTAGCGCCATTTCGGCGAGCGCGACCGCGAGGCCGCCATCGGCCACGTCATGCACTGCGCTGACGAGGCCCGCGTCGATCAGCTCGCGGACGAACTCGCCGGAGTTCTTTTCCAGCGTCAGGTCGACCGTCGGGGCATCGCCGTCCTCGCGGCCGTGAATCTCGCGCAGCCACAGCGACTGGCCGAGATGGCCGCGCTGGCGCTGGGGCGTGGCCCAGGGTTCCGAGCCGATGAGGAAGATCGCCTCACCCTGCGCCTTGAAGGCGATGGTTGCGGACTTGTCGTAGTCCTGCATCAGCCCGACGCCGCCGATTGCGGGGGTTGGCAGGATCGCGCTGCCGCCGCCGGTGGCCTTGCTCTCGTTGTAGAGCGAGACGTTGCCCGAGACGATCGGGTAATCGAGCACCTGACACGCCGCGGCCATGCCTTCGAGGCAGCCGACGATCTGCGCCATGATCTCCGGCCGCTGCGGATTGGCGAAGTTGAGGCAATTGGTGATTGCCAAGGGCTTGGCGCCCACTGCCGAGATATTGCGGTAAGTCTCGGCGACCGCCTGCTTCCCGCCTTCGTAAGGGTCGGCGTAGCAGTAGCGCGGAGTGCAATCGGTGGTCATCGCCAGCGCCTTGCGGCTGCCGTGCACACGCACCACACCGGCGTCACCGCCCGACTTCTGCAACGTGTCGGCGCCGACCTGGCTGTCGTACTGCTCCCAGATCCAGCGGCGGCTGGCGAGGTCGGAGCAGGCCATCAGCCTGACGAGATCGGCGCCAATATCGGCCGACTCCGGCACTTCGCCCAGCGGCTTCACCTTGGCCCAGGCCTTGTATTCCTCACGGCTCACGTGGGGCCGGTCGTAGAGCGGCGCTTCGTCGGCCAGCGGGGCAAGCGGGATGTCGCACACCACCTCGCCGTTCCATTCGAGCACCATGTGGCCGGTGTCGGTCACTTCGCCGATTACCGCGAAGTCCAGCTCCCACTTGCGGAAGATTGCCTCGGCCATCGGCTCCTTGCCGGGCTTGAGGACCATGAGCATGCGCTCCTGGCTCTCCGACAGCATCATCTCGTAGGGCGTCATGCCCTCTTCGCGGACCGGCATCTTGTTCATGTCGAGCCGAATGCCTGCGCCGCCCTTCGAGGCCATCTCGACCGACGAAGAGGTCAGGCCCGCGGCGCCCATGTCCTGGATCGCCACGATCGCGTCGGTTGCCATCAATTCGAGGCAGGCTTCGATGAGGAGCTTTTCGGTGAACGGGTCGCCCACCTGCACCGTGGGGCGCTTGGCGTCCGAATCCTCGGCGAAGTCGGCGCTGGCCATGGTTGCGCCGTGGATGCCGTCGCGGCCGGTCTTGGAACCGACATAGACGATCGGGTTCCCGACGCCGCTGGCGGCCGAATAGAAGATCTTGTCCGTGTCGGCGACGCCGACGGTCATCGCGTTGACGAGGATGTTGCCGTCGTACGCCGAGTGGAAATTCGTCTCGCCGCCCACCGTCGGTACGCCCACGCAGTTGCCGTAGCCGCCGATACCCGCGACCACGCCCTGCACGAGGTGCTTCATCTTCGGGTGGTCGGGTCGCCCGAAGCGCAGCGCGTTGAGGTTCGCCACGGGCCGCGCGCCCATGGTGAACACGTCGCGCAGGATCCCACCGACGCCGGTCGCCGCGCCTTGGTAAGGCTCTATGTACGAGGGGTGGTTGTGGCTCTCCATCTTGAAGATCGCCGCCTGCCCGTCGCCGATATCGATGATCCCCGCATTCTCGCCTGGACCGCAAATTACCCACGGCGCCGAGGTCGGCAGCTTCTTGAGGTGGATGCGGCTCGACTTGTACGAGCAGTGCTCGCTCCACATCACCGAAAAGATGCCCAATTCCACGAGGTTGGGCTCGCGGCCCATGGCCTTCAGGACGTGCTCGTATTCTTCGGGGCTGAGGCCGTGCTGCTCGACGATTTCGGGGGTGATCTGAGACATGGCAGCGCCCTTAGCCGGGGTAGCCGAGTCTCGCCAGCCCCCGGCTCGTACTATCCGCGCCGCGCTTGACCCTTGCCCCCATCGCGGCCAAACCACCGGCCATGGAGGAGCAGGGTCCCGATATCGCCACGATGAGCTTCGAAGAGGCGCTGCGCGCGCTCGAAGACGTGGTCCGCAGGCTCGAAAGCGGCGACGTGCCGCTCGAAGAATCGATCGGGCTCTACGAGCGCGGCGAGCAGCTCCGGCGGCATTGCCAGGCGCGGCTCGACGCGGCGCAGGCGCGGATCGAAAAGATCGTTGCAGGGCCGGACGGCAAGGCCACGGGCACCGTGCCGTTCGACGCCGGCTGAGCGCGTGAACGCGATGGGCTTGGTCCTAGCCGACGACATGCTCGGGCGGGGCTTGCAGCGGGTTCAGGGCGAAATCGACGGTGCGTTCGATTTCCTGCTCACAATTCCGGAGGATGGCCGCGGGCGGCTGGTGCAGGCGATGCGCCATGCGGTGATTGGCGGCGGCAAGCGAGTGCGGCCGTTTCTGCTGATTACGACGGCCGAGATGTACGGAGCCTCGCGCATGGCGGCGGTGCGGGCCGGGTGCGCCATCGAGGCCATCCACGCCTATTCGCTGGTCCATGACGATCTGCCGTGCATGGACGACGACGACATGCGCCACGGCAAGCCGACCGTGCACAAGGCGTTCGATGTCGCAACCGCCGTGCTGGCAGGGGACGCGCTGCATGCGCTCGCGTTCGAGATACTCTCGGACTTCGAGACCAGCAGCGACCCGTTTACGCGCGCCGAGCTGGTCCAGGCGCTGGCGCTGGCCAGCGGACACAACGGCATGGCCGGCGGGCAGATGATGGACATGGCGGCCGAAGGGCTGGAGTTCGATGTCGGCGCGGTCACCCGGCTGCAGCAGCTCAAGACGGGCGCGTTGCTCGGTGCGGCGGTGGAGATGGGCGCGATCCTCGGGCGGGTGCCGGAGGAGGGCAGGGGCTACCTGCGCGCCTATGCCCGCGACATTGGTCTTGCGTTCCAGATCGCCGACGACCTGCTCGACCACGAGGGCGACGAGGCGAAGGCCGGCAAGGCGCTGCGCAAAGACGCGGGCAAGGGCAAGGCGACGTTTGTCTCGCTGATGGGCGCGGACCAGGCGCGTGCCCAGGCGCGTGCCCTCAGCGAGCAGGCGATCGGGCACCTTGCGAGCCACGGTGAGGAAGCCGACCTGCTGCGCGCCCTCGCGCGGTTCGTGGTGGAGCGCGAGCAGTGACTGCCAAAGAATCTGTAGAGCGCGTCGGCCTCTATCCGGGGACCTTCGATCCGGTCACGCTCGGTCATGCTGACATCATCCGCCGCGGTGCGAAGCTGGTCGATCGGCTGATCATCGGGGTGACCACCAACCCCTCCAAGGACCCGATGTTCTCGCCCGAGGAACGAATCGAGATGGTCCGCGCGGAGGTGGCACGGCAGGGGCTTGCCAACGTCGAGGTGAAGGGCTTCGACGCGCTGCTGATGAAATTCGCCGAGAGCGTGGGCGCCAGCCTGATCGTGCGCGGCCTGCGCGCGGTCGCGGACTTCGAATACGAATACCAGATGGCGGGAATGAATCAGCAGCTCAACGGCCGTATCGAGACGGTCTTCCTGATGGCCGACGTTTCGCTGCAGCCGATCGCCTCGAAGCTGGTCAAGGAAATCGCGCTGTTCGGAGGCGACGTCTCGCCGTTCGTCAGCCCAGCGGTGCGCGAACTGATCGCCGCACGTGTCGCCAAGCTCGGCCGCCGGGGAGAGCTTTAGCCGTTCATTGAACTGTCAGCGGCTTGCCGTTAGAGGCTGCGCAACCTCAAGGAATTGTCGGACCCAAATGATCACACGCCTTCTTGCCGCGGCGCTTGCTTTCATGGCCGCTTTTGCTCCTGCTGCCCTGCTCGCGCAGGAGGCCGAGGCCGCACCGGCGCCGGTCCGGGCGATCCCGCTTGCAGTCAACACCAACCAGAACGAAGATCCGGAGAACATCCTCTATCTTGACCTGTCTAACGGCAAGCGGGTGGCAATCCGGTTGATGCCGCAATGGGCACCCAATCACGTCGAGCGGATCAAGACGCTGACCCGGCAGGGCTTCTACGACGGAATCATCTTTCACCGCGTGATCGACGGCTTCATGGCGCAGACCGGCGACCCGACGGGCACTGGCCAGGGCGCATCACCGCTTCCAGACTTGCCCGCCGAGTTCAACATTTTCCCGCACGTGCGCGGCACCGTCTCGATGGCCCGTGCGGCGGAGGATGACAGCGCGAACAGCCAGTTCTTCATCGTGTTCTACCCGCGCTTCTCGCTCGACCGGAACTACACTAATTTCGGCCGCGTGATCGCTGGGATGGACGGCGTCGACGAGATCGAGCGCGGCGAACCACCCGAGAACCCGACCTATATCGTGCAGGCCTCGATCGCGGCCGACGGCAAGCCGCAGAGGTTCGCTCCGGCACCGGCCCCGACGCTCGATCCCAACCTCGGCGACATCAATCTCGATCTCGACCTGACGGCACCCGCCCCCAACTGACCTCGACGCGACCTGTGCGCCCGGTTAGTGCGCGCGGCATGCGTGTCCTTCGACGAGCTCAGGATGATCGGACAACACGCGATGCGTGTTGACCTGTTCGATTTCGAGCTTCCGCCCGAACGGATCGCCCTGCGCCCCGCGCGACCGCGCGATGCGGCGCGGATGCTGGTCGTGACGGGTGAGGGGCGGTTCGAGGACCTGACCGTCGGCGACCTGCCGAACCTGCTACGCGCCGGCGACGTGCTAGTGTTCAACGACACCAAGGTGATCCCCGCCCAACTCGAGGGCCGGCGCGGGGAAGCGAGGATCGGCGCGACGCTGCACAAGCGGATTGGCCTCCGGCGCTGGCAGGCGTTCGTGCGCAATGCAAAGCGGCTGCGCGAGGGCGATACGGTCGAGTTCCCCGCCGCCGTTTCGGCCGTGGCGGAACAGCGTCACGAGGATGGCAGCTGGACGCTTGCCTTTCTCGGGGAAGAGCCGGTCGAGGTCCTGCTCGAACGCGCCGGGCAGATGCCGCTCCCACCCTACATCTCGGGCAAGCGCACCACGGACGAGGCAGATCGCGAGGACTACCAGACGATCTTCGCGCGGGAGAAAGGCGCCGTCGCCGCGCCCACCGCAGCGCTGCACTTCACGCCCGAACTGCTCGCCGCGCTCGATAGGGCGGGGATCGGCCGCGAGACACTGACACTGCACGTCGGCGCGGGGACATTCATGCCGGTCAAGGCCGACGATACTGCCGACCACGCTATGCACGCCGAATGGGGCCGCATCGACGCCACTACGGCAGATCGGCTCAACGCCGTACGCTCCGCTGGGGGGCGCCTGATTGCAGTCGGCACCACCAGCCTGCGCCTGCTCGAAAGCGCCGCCGATGAAAGCGGCGCGATCCAGTCGTTCGAGGGCGACACGGCGATCTTCATCACCCCAGGCTACCGCTTCCGGGCGATCGACGGGCTGATGACCAACTTCCACCTGCCGCGCTCGACGCTGTTCATGCTCGTCTCGGCACTGATGGGGCTGGAGCGGATGCAGGCGGCCTATGCGCACGCCATTACCACCGGGTACCGCTTCTACAGCTACGGCGATGCGAGCCTGCTGCTGCCTGACAAAGATTAGGTTGAAAAAGGTAACCGCCACGCCATCTTCGCCGGGCTTTGGACGACCCGATTCTCGATATCCGCAATCTGTCGAAGACCTACAAAGGCGGCACCACCGCCCTGCAGGGTGTCGATTTGCAGATTCGCAAGGGGGAGATCTTCGCGCTGCTCGGCCCCAACGGCGCGGGCAAAACCACGCTGATCGGAGCGGTTTGCGGCCTCCTCAAGCCGAGCGGCGGCAGCATCCATGCCTTCGGTGTCGATGTCGAACGTAGCTGGCGGCAGGTGCGCCGCCGCATCGGGCTCGTCCCGCAGGAGTTGGCGTTCGACATGTTCGCCCGCGTCGATCACTCGGTCGAATACTCGCGCGGCCTGTTCGGTTGCCCGCCGAGCCCGCAGCGGATCGAGGAAGTGCTCCGTTCGCTCAGCCTGTGGGACAAGCGCGAGTCCAAGATCCGCGAACTCTCCGGCGGGATGAAGCGGCGGGTGATGATCGCCAAGGCGCTGAGCCATGATCCCGAGCTGCTGTTCCTCGATGAGCCCACTGCCGGCGTCGACGTGGAGCTGCGGCGCGACATGTGGCGCCAGATCGGCGCCCTACGCGACCAGGGCAGCACGATCATCCTCACCACTCACTATATCGAGGAAGCCCAGGAGATGGCCGACCGCGTCGGCGTCATCAACAAGGGCAACCTGCTGCTGGTCGACGACAAGGCGGCGATCATGGCCAAGCTAGGCCGCACCGAGGCCCGGATCACGCTGACGAGCCCAATATCGAGCATTCCCTCTTCCCTCGAACGCTATCCTGTTTCGCTCGAGGACGAGGGCGCCACCCTCGTTTATCGCGGTGGCGACGGCACCGGGAAGGGCAAGCGCGAAGCGGCTGAGGTCATCAAGGCCGTGGTTGCTGCCGGCATCGGCTTCGAGGGCATCGTCACAAAGGAATCGAGCCTCGAGGACATCTTCGTCGACCTCGTCGAGGGCAAGGAAGGGTTGGCGGCATGAACTTCCGTGGCGCCATCGCGATCTTCAACAACGAGCTCGCGCGGTTCTTCCGCACGGTGTTCGGCTCACTCCTCTCGCCGGTGCTGACGACATCGCTCTATTTCGTCGTCTTCGGCGCGGCGATCGGAGGGCGTATCCAGGAGATCGATGGTATCTCCTACGGCGCCTTCATCGTCCCCGGCTTGCTGATGCTGACACTCCTCAGCGAAAGCACCTCCAACGCCAGCTTCGGAATCTACATGCCGCGGTTCACTGGGGCCATTTACGAGCTGCTCAGCGCCCCCGTCGGCACGGCCGAGACACTGATCGGCTTCGTCGGCGCGGCCGCAATGAAGTCGCTGATCATCGCTTCGATTATACTGCTCACGGCGCTGCTGTTCGTCGACTACTCGATCGCCTACCCGGTGTTCGCATTCGGCTACATCATCCTCGTGGCGGCCGCGTTCTCGCTATTCGGGTTCATCCTCGGTATCTGGGCCGACGGATTCGAACGGCTGCAGATCGTGCCGATGCTGATCCTGACGCCGCTGACCTTCCTTGGCGGCACGTTCTATTCGGTCCACATGCTGTCGGAACCCTGGCGCACGATCGCCCAGTTCAACCCGATCTTCTACCTCATCAATGGCCTGCGCTGGACCTTCACCGGCACCTCCGACGTGCCGATTGAGCTCGCATTCGGAATGACGCTTGGGTTCGTGGTCCTGTGCGTGGTCATCGTCGCAGTGATCTTCCGCACCGGCTGGCGGCTAAGGGGCTGACGCTACCGGCTTTTACGCCCGGCGCTTCGGGTTAAGCCCGATGTCGCCGGGGCTGTGACGCATTTAGCAAAGTATGCATGTGGCGCTGGACGGGGAACCTCCGCGCGGCCCTTGCCGCGTGCCTGATGGGTTGGAGCGCCTGCGCGCATGCCCAAGCCCCAGTTCCGGAGGCGGTCCTCCGGATGCTCGACGCTGGTGAGGCGACTGGCGATCCGGCCAAGGCCAAGGCCGTCTATGATGCAGCCCGCGCTGCTTACCCCGAGCACAAAGCCGAGATTGACCGGCTGGAGGCGGAGTCCCGCCAGCATCTTGCCGATGCCGCGGACGAGCGGCGGTTGGCGGCGCGCCAGGAGACGACCGAGTCCGGCTTCTTTACCCACTGGGACGGGCGCGGAGAGATCGGAGTCAAGAATTCGACTGGTAACAGCGACGAGTTCAACTTCACTGCCGCGCTCCTGCTCAGGCGTACCGGGGTGACCTGGCGTCACAAGCTGACCGCGCGCGCCGAATTCGAAAGCACGGACGACGTGACGACCGAGGAGAACTACTTCCTCGCCTATCAGCCGAGCTACGATATCGGGTCCGAACTCTTCATTTATGCACTGGGCCAATACGAAAAGGACGAGTTCCAAGGCTTCTCGAACCGCTACAGCCTATCCGCCGGGTTAGGCTATCGACCCTTCGAGCAGACCAACCTCCGCCTTGAACTGAAAGTCGGACCAGCGTGGCGGAAGATCGAGTACCTTCCGACTGGCAGCGAGTCTCACTTTGCCGGGCACGTAGCCGCGGATTTCGAATGGCAATTCGCCAAGAACCTCAAGTTCACCGAGACGGCTGGTGCCTACCTGCAGCAGGGCAACAGCACGTTCTATTCCCATTCCGGGCTCGAAGCCGGCCTAGACAAGGGCCTGAAGGCAAGGCTGTCCTATAGCTATGAGTACGACACCGCGTTACCCGACAACGTGAAGGATGTGGACACGACCTCGCGCTTCACGCTGCTCTACGATTTCTGAGCGGGATGACGAGCGGCCCGGCGCGCGCTAGGGGCGCTGCCGGATGACCCGCTTCTCCTTCACCATCGACGCGACCGACGGCAAGGCGCGCACTGGTCGCATCGCCATGCGCCGGGGCGACATCCGCACGCCGGCGTTCATGCCGGTCGGCACGGCGGCAACCGTAAAGGCGATGAAGCCCGAGGCGGTGCGTGCGACGGGTGCCGACATCATCCTGGGCAACACCTACCACCTGATGCTTCGACCGGGTGCGGAGCGGGTGGCCAAGCTCGGCGGTCTGCACAAGTTCATGAACTGGGAGAGGCCGATCCTGACCGACAGCGGCGGCTACCAGGTGATGAGCCTGTCCGACCTGCGCAAGCTGACCGAGGAAGGCGTGGAGTTCTCCAGCCACCTCGACGGATCGAAGCACATGCTCAGCCCCGAACGGTCGATGGAGATTCAGCGGCTGCTCGATTCCGACATCGTCATGGCGTTCGATGAATGCCCGCGCACCGACCGTCCGCGCGACGAAATCGCCGCTTCGATGGAACTGTCGATGCGCTGGGCGCAGCGCAGCCGCGACGCGTTCGATGCCGGCGGCGAACATGCGGCGGGCGCCGCGCTGTTCGGCATCCAGCAGGGCGCGCTCGACGAGGAACTGCGGCGGCAGAGCGCCGAGGCGCTGACCGCGATCGGCTTCGACGGATACGCGATCGGCGGCCTTGCGGTCGGCGAGGGACAGGAGGCTATGTTCGCCACGCTCGATTTCGCGACGAGTCAGCTGCCGAAAACCGCACCGCGCTACCTGATGGGAGTGGGCAAACCGGACGACCTTGTGGGAGCGGTCGAGCGCGGCGTCGACATGTTCGACTGCGTGCTGCCGACCCGCTCGGGTCGCAACGGGCAGGCGTTCACCTGGACCGGGCCGCTAAACCTGCGCAACGCGCGCCATGCCGAAGACACCGGGCCGCTCGATGAACGTTGCACCTGCCCGACCTGCGCCAGCTATTCGCGCGCTTATCTTCATCACCTGCATAAGTCAGGGGAAATCCTCGGGGCGATGCTCGTCACCGAGCACAACCTCTCGTTCTACCAGCAACTGATGCAGGCGATGCGGGACGCGATCGGAGCAGGGCGTTTTGCGGCCTTCGCCGCCGACTTTCGGCGCGGCTACGGTTCGGACTGAACGACCTCGGTTTCCAACCGGGTGCCCGGATAGGATACGAAACGCCCGCTGCGGCGGTCGAGGAAGCCTGCACCGATGGCATTGGCGAACCGTTGGGCAAGGCCCAGGTCGGTGTACCACTTGCCGATGCGATGGGGGGTAACGAAGCGGAACTTGGTCATTGCTGGCGGATAATCCCGAAACCGGCCCGCGGTTCCTCAACTGTCTGAGGTTGGGCGCAAAAGAAAAGGGCGGTCCGATGGACCGCCCTTTTCTTGCGACTTCGTGGACCGATCAGCGCGAGTAGAACTCGACGACCAGGTTCGGCTCCATGGTGACCGGGTAGGGCACCTCGTCGAGCTTCGGTACACGGGTGAAAGTCACCTTGTCGGTACCGTCGACCGCGACGTAGTCGGGGATCTCGCGCTCGGGCAGGCTCTGCGCCTCGATGATCAGGGCCATTTCCTTGGCCTTGTCGCCCAGGCTGACGACGTCGCCCGGAAGCACCTTGCGGCTGGCGATGTTGCACTTCACGCCGTTGACGCGAATGTGGCCGTGGCTGACGATCTGGCGCGCGGCGAAGATCGTCGGCGCGAACTTGGCGCGGTAGACCACCATGTCCAGCCGCTGCTCGAGCAGGCCGATCAGGTTCTGGCCGGTGTCACCCTTCATGCGGTCCGCGGCCTTGTAGGTCGCCTTGAACTGCTTCTCGGTGATGTCGCCGTAGTAGCCCTTGAGCTTCTGCTTGGCCCGCAGCTGCAGGCCGAAGTCGCTCATCTTGCTCTTGCGGCGCTGGCCGTGCTGGCCGGGGCCATACGAGCGGCGGTTCACCGGGGACGACGGACGGCCCCAGATGTTCTCGCCCATGCGACGGTCAAGTTTATGCTTGGCGCTCTTGCGCTTCGACATGAAGTCGTACTCCAATTTGCTCTCGCCACCCCAACGGCAGCGCTTTAACCCGGCCTCGCACCGACAGGCCAAATACCTGCCGCGATCGCCGCTTCACCGGGGTGCGGGATCAATTGCGAGCGACGCCATTGGCCGCTCGTCGCGCAAATGTCAATTGACGGTAGACCAGTTAGCCTGGCGCTACCGACGCAAGGTCAGTTGCCTTGCGTCGTGCCGCTGGCAACCGGGTTGCCAAGCTGGTCCATGCCACGTTTGGTGTTGGCGGAAATCTCGCGCCATTCCTGCTCGGTCTTGCAGATCTTGGTGAAGCGCGTGCGTGAACCGGTCATCGGTTCGGACCGGCAGATCTTCTTTTCCTGCTTCGGCGCTTCCGTCTCCGGCTCAGCCGCCGCGGCACCGGTAGTGATCAACAGCGCCGCAAGCGCAACAAAACCGCTCTTCATCATCATCCCATCCTATGTGACTGCCAGCGGATAAAGTTGCTGGACAGCTTATTAGTCGGCGTTCGTAGCTGAAAATTACCTGTACGCAAAATATACAAATGTCGCATTTTGTCGTCACCGGGGCCGCGGTGGTTTTTCCAAAGCGCTGAGGACGCCGCGCAGGGTGCGCACTTCGAGGTGATTCCAGCCGGGCTTGGTCAGCACGTTGCGCAGCGTGCGGCGCGTGGCGGCGGCGCGGCTTTCTGGGAAGAAGTAGTTCTTCGGTTCGAGCAGCCGCTCGAGATGGGCGATCAGGTCCTCAAGTTCTTCCTGCGCCGCCGGGGGCAGCAATTCCTCGACGGTCGGCTGGGCCAGTTCGCGGCCGCGCGACCATTCGTAAGCCAGCAGGATCACCGCCTGCGCGAGGTTGAGCGAGCCGAACTCCGGATTGATCGGCACGGTCACAATCGCGCGGGCGAGGGCAACGTCGTCGGTTTCGAGGCCAGAACGTTCCGGCCCGAACAGGATCGCGCTGCGGCCCTCGTTGCCGTGGATTTCCTGCGTGGCGTCGTGCGGGGTCAGTACCGGCTTGGTCACGCCGCGCTTGCGCACAGTCGTCGCGTAGACGTGTGCGCAATCGGCCACGGCATCGGTCACGCTCTCGAACACTTGTGCCCGTTCGAGGACCACGTCGGCGCCGGACGCCGCTGGCCCGGCGGAAGGGTTAGGCCACCCGTCGCGCGGGGCGACGAGGCGCATCTCGGTGAGCCCGAAGTTGAGCATAGCCCGCGCCGCCTTGCCGATGTTCTCGCCGAGCTGCGGACGGACGAGGACGATGAGCGGTGCTTTATTCGCCTCCGACATCGCGCACGCTGCTGGCGAATTCTTCGAAGTCGCGCGCTTCGGAGAAGTCGCGATAGACCGAGGCGAAGCGGATATAGGCGACGGAATCGAGCTGGCGCAGACCCTCCATCACCATCTCGCCGATGCGCGATGAGGGGATCTCCGTCTCGCCCGCAGTCTCGACTTGGCGCTGGATGCCGGACACCAGCTGGTCGATCCGCTCCTGGTCGATCCCGCGCTTGCGGCAGGCGAGGGCGACCGATTGTTCGATCTTGCCGCGCTCGAACGGCTCGCGCTTCCCCTCACTTTTGATCACGGTGACTTCGCGCAGCTGCACGCGCTCGAACGTGGTGAAGCGCCCACCGCAACTGTCGCACTGGCGGCGACGGCGGATCGAAGTGTTGTCCTCCGTCGGCCGGGAGTCTTTTACCTGGCTGTCGTCATGCGCGCAGAATGGGCAGCGCAATTACGGACGAATCCGCTTGTAGAGCATGAACCCCGCACCCGCGAGAAGACCGACTGGAACGCTGAGGACCGGCAAAAGCCATCCGGCTGCCGCGCCAACGCCTGCTCCGATGAGGACAGGCTTGGTTGAAGGGTGTGTGGCGCCCTCCTTGGCCATGGCAACTATCTCGTCCTTTGCGTCCGTGATCAGGTCGCCGCCGCGGTTGGAATCGTTGGGATCGGGCATCGCTTACCTCCCGGGATAGACAGGAAACGCCTCGCACAGCTCGCTGACGCGGCGGCGCACGCTTTCCTCCACCTGCGCATCCCCTAGGTCGCCATTGCGGCGCATTCCTTCAAGGACTTCCGCAATCATTCCACCCACTTTGCGGAATTCGGCCGGGCCGAACCCGCGGGTGGTGGCGGCCGGGGTGCCGAGGCGAATGCCGGAGGTCTTCGCCGGCGGCAGCGGATCAAACGGGATCGCGTTCTTGTTGCAGGTGAGGAACGCGCGATCGAGGCCGACTTCGGCGGCCTTGCCGGTCACTTCCTTCGGGCCGAGATCAACCAGCATCAGGTGGTTGTCGGTGCCGCCCGAGATGATCCGCAGGCCCTGCTCCTCGAGGCTTGCAGCGAGCGCCTTGGCGTTTTCGACCACCGAGCGGGCATAGACCTTGAACTCGGGCCGCAACGCTTCGCCGAAGGCCACGGCCTTGGCGGCGATCACATGAACCAGCGGGCCGCCCTGCATGCCGGGGAACACGGCGCTGTTGAACTTCTTCGCCAGCGCCTCGTCATCGGTCAGGATCACGCCCGAGCGTGGGCCGCGCAGGCTCTTGTGCGTGGTCGTGGTCACGACATGCGCATGCGGGAACGGCGAGGGGTGCGCGCCGCCGGCCACGAGGCCGGAGAAGTGCGACATGTCGACCAGCAGGTACGCGCCCACTTCATCGGCGATCTCGCGGAAGGCGGCGAAGTCCCAGTGGCGCGGATAGGCGGTGGCGCCGGCGATGATCAGCTTGGGCTTGTTCTCGCGGGCGAGGCGGCGGATCTCGTCCATGTCGAGCCGCTGGTCCTCGCGCCGCACGCCATAGGGTACCGCGTTGAACCACTTGCCGCTCATGTTGACCGGCGACCCGTGGGTCAGGTGGCCACCGGCGGCGAGGTCGAGGCCCATGAAGGTGTCGCCCGGCGTCAGCAGCGCCAG
>Ga0315910_10002629_pt1 | contig 15641 bp, 12 predicted proteins | sample EdamamesoilMG_FD_204470 | JGI IMG/M metagenome (GOLD analysis project Ga0315910, IMG submission 204470) | Garden soil microbial communities collected in Santa Monica, California, United States - Edamame soil | ecosystem: Environmental > Terrestrial > Soil > Garden | place: USA: California... | reverse complement strand
GATGCCGCCCGCCAGGCTCGACTCGAGCGTCGAGTAGTACTTCTCGTCGAGGAACGCGAGCAGGCTGCCGGCGCCGAGTGCGATGCCGACCGGCTTGCTCGTGTAGCGCTGGAGATAGCCGACGAGCCGGTAGTATTGAAAATAGTCGGAGATCAGCACCGTCTTCCCGGCGGCGGCCAGCATGTCGGCGCGCGCGAGAAAGTCCTGATGGTCGAGATTCCCGGTCTCGAGCAGGTTCTTCATCGTGATTTCCATGAGCTCGACGACTTTGTCGCGATCGTCGCCAAGCTCCTGGTTGAACTGCTCCCGCGCGCAACGGAGCATGTCCAGGTTCACGTGGGTGACGGGACGAAACGAGCCACGCTCGACCAGGACCGGCCGCTTGTAGAGCACCTCCGACGGCTGAAGCACCTCACCCGACGGCCCGAACATGGCGGCGCCGCTCAGGCCGAGCTGAACGAGCTTGAGGCTCGCGGCGCGGTTGTCCACCGAGCGGAACTCGATCCCGGAAAACTCGACCATGTCGATTTCGATGCGCTCGGTGCTCAGGTTGTCGAGCAACGATTGGAGCAGCTTGATCGGTTCGTGGTGGAGGAAGAAAGCGCCGTAGACGAGGTTGACGCCGACGATACCGAGCGCTTCCGATTGCGCTGCGTTGTCGCTGTCGAGCATGCGCACGTGCAAGATGATCTGACTCGCCTCGTCGCGTGGATGGGCCTGGAATTTCACGCCCATCCAGCCGTGGCACTCGTTCGTACCCTTGAAGTTCTTCGCGGAAACGGTATCGGCGAACGCGAAGAACGCCGTCGTTTCACCGCGAGCTTCCTTGAGCCGCGTGAGGTTCAGCTGGTACTCGTAGTCGAGCATCGCCTCGAGGCGCGGTCGGGCGACGTAGCGCTGGGCACGACCGTAGATCGCGTCGCTCACCGACATGTCGTAAGCGGAGATGCTCTTCGCGATCGTGCCGGCAGCGCCCCCCGCCTGGAAGAACCAGCGCACGACTTCCTGGCCCGCTCCGATCTCGGCGAACGTTCCGTAGCGGCGCGGATCGAGGTTCACGGCGAGCGCCTTCTGGCGCGTCGGTATCGGGTCGCCTTCGGTTTGCGGAGCACTGGAAAGGCGCATGGCGACGGCGAGATTACCACGAGCCCGGTCCCCCGCACGCCGGCCGAGCCGACGAGATTTGCTCTAGTTGCAGCTGTCGCGCGAAATGCCGAGACGTGAGATGTCGACGCGCTCGAAGAGCCAGTTGCCGAGCAGGATGCCCGCGGTCGTGAACAGCGCGACCACGTGCCCGGTGCCGAGCTGCGCCAGGGCGGTTCCGGGGCACGTGCCGGAGAGGCCCCAGCCGGCGCCGAACAAGAGCCCGCCGAGCGCGCCACCGCGATGGATGCGGCGCGGGAGCGCGCGAATGCCTGCCGCCCACCGTGACCGGAGCACGATCGCGAGCCCGAGCGCCGCGACCGCCGCGGTGCCGGCCGCCAGCGCGAAGAGATCGACCTCTTCGAAGCGGAACATCTTCACCATCTTGTCGAAGTCCGCGGCGCCGCTCCGCGACAGCGCAACGCCGAACAGGCAGCCGAAGAAGAGCTGGATCAGACTGCCCATGCGGCTACCTCACTCCGAAAAGGTAGAACAACCACGCGGCGCCGAGCGCGGTGGACCAAAACACCGCCGCCGTGAAAAAGCTCCCGGATTGCCCGCGGGCGACGCCGCTGATGCCGTGCCCGCTGGTACAGCCGCCGGCCAGGCGCGTGCCGAATCCGATCATGACGCCGCTCGCGACGAGCACGGCGATCGAGAGCGCGCCGAAGGATCCGTAGCGCCCGTCGAAATCGGTGCCCAGCGTGAGCGACCAACGAAAATCACCGAGCACGACGCCGAGGAGCGCCGGCCCGACGATCATCCCGACGAGGAACAGCGGGCGAGCGGCCTCGGCGCCGAGCCTCCAGCGGGCAAGCTTGCTCTCCGCGTCCTCCGAGGTGCCCTTCATGACGCCAGGGCCGAACTCGGCTTCTGTCTCCGCCATCAACGCCGCTTCGAGCTCCGAGAGCGGTGCGACCTGCGGCCTCCGGTGCTCGAAGAAGGAGGCGTAGAGCGAGGAAACCCCGAGCATGCGCCCGCTGATCAGTGGGTAGAGAGTGGCGATGCTCCCGATGGCGAGGGCGCCCCACCACCACGACCAGAACTCCCCGCTCATTCGTCTTTCTTTTTTGCCATCGGCAAGAGCTTACCGTTCGGTAGCAGGTTCGGCGGCACGTTCTGGTGGCCGCAAACCAGCTTGTAGCGCTCGCACGTCGTGAACTCGCCTTGGCAATAGCGGATCTGCCAGGTCTTCAGCGACGAGTTCAGCAGGAACACCCCGTAGAGCTCGCAGCGGTCCATTTGGGGACAATGCTTCACGTTGGTCCCCATTTTAGCACGCAGCGGCGGTCACCCGAAGCGGCGACCGCGCTCGGGCGAGTTCCCTCAGCGCCCCTTCTTTGCGGCTCCCGCAGACCCTTGCTGAAAGGCCTTCGCTACTGCTGCGGCCTTCTTCTGGTTCTTGTCGGCGTTGCCTTGTTTCTTCGCCTTCTCTTTGGCTTTCGGAGATTTGTCGCCCATCGAGCTCACCACTTTCTGTTGGAAGGAATGCATCGTCCGTTCGGCGCGCCACCGAAGTCCACGCAATTCGCTTTTCGCGCGCGATCACGCGTCGCCGCGCTCACCGCGCCTTTCGAGCTTCCCCAGCCCGCTCGCGCCCATCCTGACGAAACTATGACGGACCGCGGATCCGGGAACGGGCAGGGTGCCGATCAGCGCCACTGCCCGGTCGAGGGCTCTTGCGGTGCGTCAGGTTGAACGATGTGCTGGTCCGGCGAAGCGAGTCTAGGCGTGGCGACGATCGGTGTGGCCGGTGCGTTCTGGGCGCGCTCCCGGGGCTCGCCGACCGGGCGCTGGGGCACCGTCCTCTACTTCAGCGCGATGGAGCTCTTGCAGGCCGCCACGTACCTGGTGATCGATCGCTGTGGCCTGCCCGCGAACCAGTGGCTCACGCGGCTGAGCTACGCGCACATCGCCTTTCAACCCTTCTTCATCAACCTGCTCGCCATGTCGTTCCTTCCCAGCGAGAAGGCGCGGAGGCTACGTCGCTGGGCCTTCGCGATCTGCGGGGTGGGAGCGGCGGCGATGCTGTCGAAGCTCTACGTTCCGAGCGCGGCCTGGGCGTGCGACGCGAGCGTCATCCCCATCTGCGGAACGAACACCTGTGCCTACAGCGGAGATTGGCACATCGCCTGGAGGCTCTACCTGAACGAGCTCGACGGGAGCTTTCTTTGCTATTTCATTCCCGCTTTCATGCTGCCGCTGTTCTACGGAGCGTGGCGCTGGACGCTCTATCACTTCATCGTCGGGCCACTTTCGGCCTTCTTCATGACCTCCAACAAGGACGAGATGCCCGCCATTTGGTGCCTCACCTCGATTGGATTTCTGCTGGCGCTTCACGTCAAAGTGGTCGAACGGTGGATGGAAGGATCGCCTGCGAGGCACGCCGAGGCGGCCACCGGACCGCTGTGGCCGGCCGCCGACCTGAGAGTTGGGTTTGGCGGCACGTGCCTGATGGTTCTCGCCTATCCCCTCATCCGATTGAGCGGTGGTAGCGAGATCTTCAATCTTCCGGCGCTCATTGCGCTCTTTGTCATCCTTGCAACGGGCTTCGTCTATTTCCTGATCCCCCGATCCCCCGCCGCTACTCCGACGGGGCCGGTGGCGGGCGGCACCGAAAACCCTCCGGCCGCCGCCGAGTAGCTCGGCTCCTCGCGTTTCCGTAAGCGCGGCGTTCGGAAGCCCGAAAACTTGTCGTTTTGACCGGCGGCGTGCGACGGGTCGTGGTTCGATGCGCCGGCTCGTCCACCGCCTGCTTTTTGTATGCTCGATCGCGCCAGCGGTCGCCCTCGGTGCGCCTCCGCGCAAGGGCGCCCAACCCGAAAAGCGAGCAGCCCAACCCGCTGCGCCGCGCGGGGCGAAGACGGCCGTGGTCTTGAAGGAGAGCCAGCCGAGCGCGGCAACGGAGGTGCCGAGCGCCAAGCCCGCGCGACCCGACATCTGCGCCATCGGGCAGCAGGACAAGAAGAGCGTCACGATGCGAAACCACCGCATCGAACGCGGTGACTCGCTGAGCGGCATCGCCTGGCGCTACGGCACGTCGGTGAAAGCCCTCGCCGCCGCCAACGGTCTCACCGAGGAGCAGAAGATCCGGACCGGCCAGCGGCTCGTGATCCCGCAGCACACCCGGCTCGGCGGTGGCGACGACTGGCTCAAGTATGCAAGCCCGGCGAAGCATCGCGGACGCCTCGATCTCGTCACCTACAAGTCGCGATTCGTCGGGCCTGTCGTCGAAAACGGCAAGGTGCTGCCCTCCGCGCGACAAAGGATTTCCACGCTGCTCGGTGCCAACGGCACCCACCCCGCGATCTCCGAGCGTTTGATCCGACTGCTCGTGCGCGTGAGCGACACGTTCGGTGGCCGCTCGATCCGCGTCGTCAGCGGTTATCGCTCGAGCTCGTACTTTTCGGACTCGCGCCACAAGAGCAGCGAGGCGGTCGACTTCAGCATGCCCGGGGTGCCGAACGCAGTCCTCCGTCAGTACCTCTTGCTGCTCGACGACGTCGGCGTCGGCTACTACCCGAACTCGTCGTTCGTCCACCTCGACGTGCGAGGTTGCGCGATGCAATGGGTCGACTACGCGGGGCCAGGTGAAGCGCCCCGGATACCGGGCGGGCGCGCTCGCAACGTGATCGCGTCGAAAGGTACCGAATCGCCAGGCGAGTCAGCGGGGGGCACTGGCAAGCCGCGTGCTTCCGATCTCGACGACATCGCCGAAGAAGTCGTGGCCGCGATGGAGGAAGCAGCCAAACAGCCTGCCGCGCCTGCCGCGCCCGCCGCGCCCGCCGCGCCCGCTGCGGCGGATCCCGGCGCGACCCCAAAGGGGACGCCCGATCCGCTCGCCGCATCCCGTTCTCTCAGTGCGAACCGGTGACGCTCTCCGTGACCTTGCGAGCAAAGGCTCGCGGGCTCGGCCGTGCCGTCACGGAGCGGCGTTCGAGGTGCCGGTGAGCTTCGCCGAGTCGAGGTTCATCGCTTCGAGCTTCTCCTCGGCGTCCTGCACCGCGCCGGTGCCGGTGGTCGGCGAGATCGTGATGCTCTCCTCGGCCAGCGCGTAGATGGTGAATTCGTAGGTGTCCGTGTTGGCGCTGCCGCCGCCGACGTTCGGACAGGGGCCGAGGAAGTCCCGATTTTCCTGGGCCATGATGCTCATCTGGTCCTTGAAACCTTCGGGCAAGGTCAGCACGTCGGCGGGGATGTTCCAGATCACCCAGTGGTAGCCGTTCGCCTGGGGCGGTGTTGCGTGGCCGAGCGTGATGTCGATGAACGTGATCGCGTAGCTCATCGTTCCCGCCGGCCCCGGCGTCCAGTGCAGCTCCGGAATGATGCTGCCGTTGAATCCGGCTTCCGCGCACGTGTACGGGTCGGCGAACATCGCGCCTTCTGCGTGGTCCGGGCTCGTGAGCGTGAACGCGCCGGAGCTCGACCCGGCCGCACCACTCGCGCCGCCGGCCGTCCCGCCGCTCCCCGCCGCTCCTGCCGTTCCGGACATTCCACCCATGCCCGCGCTCCCTGCCGTGGTTCCACCCGCCCCTGCACCTGTTCCTGCAGCACCAGACATGCCGCCACCCGCGCCGCTCATGCCACCCGCGCCGGCGCCGCCCAACGGAGCGCCAGCGCTCCCACCGCTTCCACTCATGCCACCCGTGCCCGCTCCTGCGACGGAGCCGCCCGTGCCGCTCGTGCCGCCGGTCGAGCCACCAGCGGTGCCCCCGGTCGTGCCGCCGGTCCCCACGCCGGCGCCGCCACCCGTCGTACCACCGGCACCACCGACACCACCTGCTGCACCCGTGCCGCCGGTCCCCGCTGTGCCCTGAGGCTCTGCGGGCTCGGAGCAGCTGGCGACGGCAAAGGGAACGACGGCGACGATGAGTAAGGGGACGATGCGAGTGAGGGATGAGCGTTCGGTGCGCATGACCTCTCCCTGCCACGGTCTCAAGCCGTGTGGCTGATGCGGAATCTCTCGCTACGGGACCGCTATTTTCCAGCAACAGCGCCAGGCGGCAGGGGTGACAGCGATACCGTGCATATCGGGAGACGTTCGTTGACGATCCTGCTCTGTCTCAGAAGGGGTTCAGCATCGCGACGAGCCCCGCTGTCGGGCCACTGAGATCGCTGAGACCCGCCGGCACCACGCGATAGCCGAGCGTCAGGTTCAGCCACACGGACCGATCGGCCCACAGGTGGAGGCCGAGGTAGGGACGAACCTGTGCGCGGTGTCCGACACCGGAGCGGAAGAGTCCGCCGATCTCCGCGCCGTAGTGAGGGATGAGGTAGCGACGCGCCGGGTTCCACTCGAAGTTCGAGGCGTATCCGGCCGCGTAGGTGAAGAGACTCGCTGCGTCCGCACGGGTCGAGCCGAGCACTTCGAACTCGGCGTAGATGCGCAGGTGGCTCGCGTGGCAGCTCGAGCTCTGGGGATCGTTCTCGCACCGGAAGGCGTCGACGCCGTTTTCGGTCCGCGCAACGAGCGTTGCCTGAAGCGCACCTCCGACGAGTGTTTCTCGGTCACCGTGCAACAGGAACGCACTCGCGCCGCCGCCGGGAAGCATCCAGCCGTGGTAGTCGCGCGCCGCCCATTCGGCCACGATGTGCACTTGCCGTCGGACGGTGATGGTCTCCTCGCCGTCCGAAACCTCGACGACGAGCTCGTGGTCTCCCGCGTCGGCCGGCGTCGGCCGCAGGCTCATGCTGACGTTGCCCTTCGAGGTGTCGAACTCTGCCGTCGGCGGGCGCACTTTGACGGCGATCGTGAGCTCGTCCGAATCGGGATCGGACGCGATGCCTTCCCAGGGCGCGTTCCAATCGGTGGCCGTCGGCCGAGGTGGGTGCCTGGACGCCACGCCGATCAGCGGCCCCGTGGTGCCCACCGGAGCATGGTTCTCGCGCACCACGAGCACCGCATCCTGGCGGTCCGTGCCATTCCCATCAGAAACGGCGAGCTTCACCCGGTGTTTGCCGATCTGTGCGCGGGTCGGCCGCCAGGTGAGTACGCCCTTCGCCGCATCCAAGGTCGCTCCCTCGGGTAGCGGATCGATCGCGAACGTCAGGGGATCGCCTTCGGGATCTTGCGCCCTCATCCTGACGCGCGTCTCGCGTCCGCACTTGAGCACGTACTCTCCCCCGCTGAATTGGATGGCGACCTCCGGCTCGATCGCGAGGAACGCCACGAACTTGGGCGGAGCGTTCGGCTTCGCGTCGGCATCGGGCGTTGGAGGCGCCTCGCTTGCGCGCGCGCTGGATGCACCGAGCGCGAGGACGAGTGCGGCGAACCACCTGGAAGGAGCGAGAAGACCCAAGACGTTCCCGGAGCCCGCCCGTTTGACCGCGCCGGGCGTTTTCGCCTTGGGTGATACGGGGGCCTCCGCGGAAGCCTTCCTCTCTTAGGCGTTCTTGTTCTTGTCGCTCCAGAGCTTTGGTTCCCAGAGCTCGACCTTGTTTCCGTCGGGATCCATGATCCACGCGAACTTGCCGTTCTCGTGCGATTCGGGCCCTTGGATGACGTCCACGCCAGCCGCGCGCAGCTGCTCGAGCAGCTCGCCGAGGTCGTCGACCCGGTAGTTGATCATGAAGGAAGACGTGCTCGGGCTGAACCACTGGCTGTCTTTTCCGGCGACATGCCAGACGGTCAGGCCTCGATCCTCGGCCTTGTCGTCAGGCCACTTGAGGATGGCGCCGCCAAAGTCTTCGAGCTCCAAGCCCAGGTGCTTCCGGTACCACGCTGCGAGTGCAGCGTGGTCACCGTTGCTCTTGAAGAAGACGCCGCCGATGCCGGTAACCTTCGCCATCGTTGCCCTCCTAGCGATCCAGGCGGGCAACGCTAGCAGGGTTTGACGCCGTTTGCTCCGACGCCCCCACGGGGCACGAGCCTACTGCAGGACCGTGTTCATGTCCCAGTCCACCCACATGCTTTGCCACTCGCTGACCGGTTGCTGAACGCCATTGTCCATGATCGTCAACACGTCGGTCGCCGCCGTCGTGCTGCCTTCGAATGCTCGCTGGAAGAACAGGTTTGCCAGCGAGGTTGCCGACGACGGATTGCTGCAGTGCCCGGCGCTGTACATCTGGAAACCCATGCGTTCCGGAATGCCGAGCGCCTTGTAGACCGGCTTCGCTGCCCACGAGGAGAGCGCTTCACACGTTCCGCCGAGGTGACACCACGAGTTGGTTCCGTTGTTGTTCGAGAAGTGGAGCAGGTACCGCGGAGCGACGGTCGCCAGCATCAGATGCATGTCGATCGGGAGGTTGACCACCTTCGAGGGGTTGCTCCGGAGCCACTGCGCCGCAGCGGTCACCCACGGTCCGCAGATACCGTTGTCTTCCAGGTTGTCGATGCTCTGCGGTAAAGCGTCAGCGCACTCCCAGGTGGAATTGCCTTCGCCGTGCCGGAACCACTCCGCCTGGCGGTAGTTGGCGGCGCCACCACCGCCCGATTCCACGATGATCACCAGCGGTGCACGGCTGAAGATACCCGCGAGGAACGCGCCCTTCCCGCAGCCGGAACATCCCGACACCCAGATCTTCGTCGGATCGTGTCCGCTGCCTGGGTTCTGCTCCAGCACGTCCATCACCCGATCGATCATCCATCCGTTGGCGATGTTGGTGTTGGGCGAGGCGGACAAGCCAAAGAGCGTTCGGATCTTGCCTTCGAATCCGCTTCCGAACGTCAACGTCTTGCTGCCGCCCGAGGGAGATAGCGCTCCCGACAACTTGAGGCCGATCGCGCTGCCGGAGCCGGCGATGTTGGCCGTGAAGGTCTCCGTCCGCGTGCCGACCGTGGCGCTGATATTGACGGTCCCTCCGCTGACGGTTCCGGTCACTGAATCCGGCGTCGGGGGAACCGGGCCGTAGATGTACTTGTCAGCGATATGGAGGATTTCCTTGCGGCGGCACTCCCACTGCGCCTTCGTGGTGACGGGAGTGCCGTCGTAGAACTCGAAGGGACTGGGAAGCTTCTCGTTCATGTAGGTGAGGGCGTTGGGTTCCGGCAGCGTGGGCAGAGGCGGGCACGCGGTGCTCCCGCCGCCCGCCGATCCGCCCGTCCCGCCCGTCGTGCTGCCGGAGCTACCCGACATGCCACCGGTGCTGCCCGCCGAGCCACCAGCGCCGCCTGCCGGCGGCGTGCCACCTGCACCGCTCGTCGCTCCGGTGCTGCCAGAGAAACCACCCGTGGTACCCGCCATGCCACCAGTCGCGGGCGGCGTGCCGCCCGCGCCGCTCGTCGCCGCGGCTCCACCCGTACCCGCGGTGCTGCCGCCAGTGCCGCCGAGTGGACCAGCGCCACCCGTGGTGCCGCCGGCACCGCCCGCGCCACCGGTCGTGCCTCCACCACCCGCCGTGGACCCGGCCACGCCAGCGCCGCTTCCACCATGTGCCCCTGAGCCCGAGGTGCCCCCGGCATTTTCATCATCCGGGACGTCAGAGATCGTGCAAGCAGCAATGGAGACGACGGGCAGGAAAGCAAGGAGTGTGGCGCGGAGAAGTCTTTTGGTCATGGGATCACTGTCACCGTTGGATTGTTGGACCGCGACGCGGTGCTGGGGCGTGGCAGCGCAGGGAGGACACCCGTGTCCCCCTATTCCCAAGGTGGTGGTCTCCCGATCATGGATAGGGTGGCATCTCGCGATCCTTGCAGTGCAGCCGCCTCTTTCTCTTGAGGCTGGACGCGTGGGGTGGCGTTCTTGTCACGGGGTGGGGTGGGATCGTCGACGTGCCGGCAGTGCGCCCCGGCTTGCTGCGCGACTGGCTCGCAACGCGTCGATCGCAGCTTCGGGGGAGCTCACCGACAGCGCTCGCCAGGTGGATTTTCTAGGCCGTCGTGGCGTGTGAGCGCGCGATCCGCGCACGCTAATCTTGAGAGTCGCGGGGAGTCGAAAGTCACTATCACCCCTGGTGGTGGCGTGACCGCGTCGAACAGGATCGTATGGACCGTCGGGCCGGTTCTGCTTTGCGTCGTTCTTTCGTGCGGGGGCAGTTCGAGCAACACGAGCGGCGCGGCGGGACGGGGCGGTAATGCGGGGCAAGGTGGCCAGTCGGGGAAGGCGGGAAGCTCGGGAGGCGTGAGTGGCACCGGTGGCGCGGCCACAGGTGGCGCCGCTACGGGCGGCAGCACGACCGGTGGTGCGGGAGGAAACGACGCGGGATCCGCCGGTGCAATGAGCGGCGGATCGGGCGGCAGCGTCGGCGGCGGAAGCGTTGCGGGCGACGGCGGCACGGATGCCGGCGGCGAGGCCGGGAGCGCGGGAGTCGGCGGTGGTGGTGCCGGCGGTAGCACTGCGGGCGCTGCCGGCGTCGGGGCAATGGGCGGCGCGGCGGGCGGTGCCGGCGCATCGGCGGGCGCGGCGGGCAGCGGCGGTCGACCCGGGCCTCACTGTGATGGCGTGGCGCCGATCTGTGGTCCCGAAGGAGCGTCCGATTGCTGCGCGTCGATCGCGGTACCTGGCGGCACGTTCGATCGCAGCAACGACGTCGACTATCCCGCCACGATCAGTGACGTTCGATTCGACACCTACGAGGTCACCGTCGGTCGGTTCCGTCAATTCTTGGTCGACTACCCGATCAACCTTCCCGCCGCCGGCAGCGGCAAGAATCCGAACAACGCGGCCGATCCAGGCTGGGACCCGGCGTTCGACGCCTCTTTCGAAACCGACCCCGCCGCCCTCGAGCTTCGCCTCAGCCGCTGCTTCGAGTCGACGTGGACGGACGAACCGGGCGCGAACGAGGCGCTGCCCATGAACTGCATCACCTGGTTCGAAGCCGCCGCGTTTTGCATCTGGGACGAAGGAAGGCTGCCGACCGAAGCGGAGTGGAACTACGTGGCCGCGGGCGGGGCCCAGCAGCGCTTCTTCCCTTGGTCGACTCCGCCGGACGACACCACCATCGATCCGAGCTACGCCACGTACGAGGGAGAGGTCACGGTCGTCGGGTCGAAGTCGCCGAAAGGCGACGGCAGGTGGGGACACGCGGATCTCGCCGGCAGCGTGTTCGAGTGGGTTCAGGACTGGCTCGACTACTACGTGGTGCCTTGCACCGACTGCGCCCAGCTCACGTCGGTCGGTCAGCGCGGCGACCGGGGCGGGGGCATCACGATGTTCTCGCAGCAACTCGAAACGAGCTACCGCGGTTCAGTCCCGGCCACGAACGCCGCCTACAACATCGGCGTTCGCTGCGCGCGGGCGCCTTGAGCGTCAGGTGGTCCGGACGCCGAAGAGCTCCTTGAGATTGCCCTCGTCTTCGACTGGGAACAGGCGTCCGCCCACGGTCTCACCGAGCTTCCGGTAGCTCTCCCACTGATCCTCCCCGAAGAATTGATCGACCGTCGACTCGTGCGGAAACGACGGGTGCTCGACGTGGTAGTGGCGCACGTCGTGCGCTTCGTCGGCCACGAGCGTCGGCTTCACGTAGAGGAGCCAGCCTTCCCTGGGGTCGTCCCCGGGCTCGCCGCGATAGGTGATCCGGGCGAGGGCCGCGTGAGCGCGTGAGTCACCCGTCTGGTCCGGCGTTTCGAGCGTCGGTGCGTCGCCTCCGTCGTCCCATTTGCCCCGCCGCAGGTGCTCGAGTGGCCCGAGGTATTGATTCTTCCAGAGCGGGGCTGGATCGGTCACGAACTCGATGTCCGCCCCGAAGTCGAGCCGCGCCTTGCGGACGAGGTTGGCGAGACCCTCGAAGCGCGCGTCCGGATCGGCTTCAGCGTCGACGACGATGATCGTGTCGACGCGCCGCCGGATGAGCTCGTAAGCCCCGAGGTTTTCGAAGTGACCGCCGTCGGAAACGTACCAGAGCTTGTTTGCCGTACCCGGAAAGCGCGCGAGGAGCTCGCGCCACAGGTACGTCTGCACCCAGAACAGGGCGCCAAGCCGGTGAATGCCGAACTTGCGGGCGACCCCCGGCCTCCACCAGTAGCCGAGCCGAACGTTGGCCATCCCCGCGAGGATGCTGAGCCCGATGTTCGTGCGCGAGCCGAGCCCGGTCGAGAACGCCGCCCCCGAAATGCCGAGCCATTCCCCCAGCGTCATCCGCTCCTCCGGGAAATCGCCCGCTTTGGCGCCCTCCCGCAACTGGAACACCTGATACCCGTCGCCCCCGAAGGGGAGCGGCGGCGCATTGACGTCGGTGCCGAGGACCACGTGGTGCTGGACGCCGGCGCTGAGGCCGTGCGGACCAAGGGCGAGGATCAGGCCGCGCCGGTCGTCCTGCTGCGTGCGCGAGCGGCCGTCGACCGTCTCGTTGATGGTGACGTTCACGAGATGAAGCGGTGCACCTTTGTCGTACACGCACGTCTTCTTTGCCGGTGCCGATTTGTCCTTCCTGGGCGGTACCGGCCGCGTCGGCCATTCCCAGTATTCAGCCGCACCGATATCGTCGCCCGCCATGACGCGTGTCGCGGCGTCCCTTGCGGGCTCCCCGTCGTCACCCGCCCGCGACCGTTCTTCCTTCGGAGGCGGGTCGAAGCGTTTGCGATTCGAAGCTCCGAGGTAGGTCCGAACCAGGCGACTGCTGTAGAGCGCGTGGTGCGTCGAGCGGTTCAAAAAGACGCGCGACGATCCGAACAGGAACGACATCAGGAACGTGATGGCCGTGCCAATCAGGGGTGGGATCAGATCTTTCGGGGTCCGACGCGCCGGGCCGACGACCACGGTTGGGGCGCTCGCGGCAGTGACCACGAGGTCGACTTGGCTGCCGGGTGCCTCGGCGGCTTCGACCAGCGTCGTGGTGACTTTCTCGGGCGCCGACATGAGCGGTGCACCCGGCGGTGGTTTACCCACGTGCGTGATCGCGTGCGCCCCGAGATCCACGCCGACGAGGACGACGGCCACCACGGCGAGCCCCGCCACCTTCGCGATCACGCCGACGGGCACCGCGAGGCGTGCTCCGTCTGCTTGGCCGCCAAAGGCCACCGCCACGCGCCGCGCGATCATGGCGCCCCCCGACAGGACGGAGAAAAGGGTGCCGCCGGTCCAGATGGCGGTCGCTTCACTCAGCCTATCGGTCATGAGGGCCCAGTAGAGCGAGCCGGCCACCGTATCGACCAGGCCGACGACGGCGACGACGACGGTGAAGACCATGGCGGTTCTCAGCGCCGCGGACACCGCGTGCCTGGCTTCCACGTCGCGTTCGGCCGACGCCAGCCCGTGCGGCCGCCCCGGCATCACCACCACGGCGACGAGCGTGAGGATGGCACCGGCAACGCCCGCGGCCGGCAGCCGATCCCCCAGCGGGGCGTCCATGCCGAGCATCAGCACGTTGGAGAGCGCGACCAGAAACAGGAGAACGAACGGCACGGCGGGAGCCCACGCCCGAAAGAATCGAGCCGTGACCACCGACGCCAGTGCGAGTGCCGCGAACACCACGAGCGCGCTCCCGATCAGCGGATGGCCGCCCTCGAGCACGAGCCAGGCCCCGCCGCCCGCCACGACCGCGTACGGCAGGAGCATCCACACCTTCGACAGGATCCACACCAGCGCGGCAGGTAGACAGGGGAAAACCAAATGCCGCTCGATGGTCCAGTACGAAGCCCCGAGCGGCACGGCGACGACTAGGAAGATGCAGGCGGCGAGCGGCAGCCACGGGCTCAGCCAGATCGCTTGTTCGGCGAACCGGTACTCGAGGCGCAACAGATGGGTCGCGATCTCGACCGAGGGCAGTCCGACCGCCATCGTGACGCTCTTCAGCAGGAGGAACACGAAGAGCAGGAGCGTGAGGATCACGATCTGTAGCGCGGCCCAGTTTCGCGCCAGCACGGCCGCGGCGAGGAGCAGATCGTCGGTGCCCGCGGGCGCGAGATAGCGGCCGTTTTCTCTGAGGTAGCGGATCGCCGGATCGTCATCCGACTCGAGGATTTTCTCCACGTCGCCAGGACTCGTCACGTGGTCGCGCCGATAGAGCGCGCCCAGAAATCCTCCAAAATATCCCCCGCCCGAAACCGTGGACAGGTAATCGATCCGACGGACCAGGCTGGCCTTCGCCAGTGCCTGAAAGAATCCGAGCGCAAACGTCGCACTGCGGATGCCGCCTCCCGAGAGCGCGACCCCCACGCGGTGCTCACCGGCCAGCTGCTGCCCCCGGTTCCCTTTCGCCGCTTCGCGCCGCTTCGCCAGCAGGTCGTCCTCGAATTCCTCGAGCACCTTCGGGTAGTCACGCCTGCCTGGGGGCTGCTCTTTCGTGTTCGCTGGGCCCTCGACGGGCTCTGACTTCGCCATCTAGTCCTCCGTTGTCGACGTGCGTGGCCCCCTCGAGTGACGCTCGTCACAGCAGGCCGCCCGGCCCCCGACAGTACGCGGGCGCGGCGAGCGATGGCAACCGCCGGACCGGGGCTCACCCGGCGCAAATTTTCTTGCGGATGGTGTCGATCCGACCTGAGCTGAATCGTCGCCCGTCGACAGCAACGGAGGACCCCATGCGAAAGCTCATCGTTTCGGAATTTCTCTCACTCGACGGCATCATGCAGGCTCCCGGCGGCGCCGAGGAGGACACCGAGGGCGGTTTCCGCCACGGAGCGTGGACGCTGCCCTTCTGGCACGACGACATCGGCCGCGCGTTCGGAGGATTCATGCAGAACGTCGATGCGCTGCTGCTCGGCCGAAAGACCTACCTCATCCACGGCAACGCGTTCGAACCGATGCCCGCCGGCGACCCCTTCGGCGACATGATGAACGCGCCGGCGAAATACGTAGTCTCGAAGACCTTGGACAAACCCGTGTGGCGCAACACGACGATCATCCGCGACAACGTCATCGACGCGGTACGGAAGCTCAAGGCCGCGCCCGGCAAGGACATCATCACCGACGGTAGCCACGAGCTCGTGCACGCGCTGCTGGCGCACGATCTGGTCGACGAGCTCCACGTGCTCCTCTACCCGCTCCTCCTGGGCGGCGGGAAGCAGCTGTTCCCGAAGGGCGTCCACACGACCTTCAAGTTGAAGTCAGCGCATCCCTACCCGAGCGGAGTCGTCGGTCTGCACTACGAGCGTGCGCGGTAGTCGACCGCTTGGCACAGCCCTGCCGTCAGGGAAATTCGACCTGGAACAACGAGGCGGGGAGGCTCGTCACCGTCTTCGTACCGCCCTCGGTCGGGATGCTGACCAGATTGATGAGGTTGCCCGGGCCGGAAAACCCGTAGCGAACGCGCTTCGGTGCGGAGACCCGGTTCGCCCGCACTTCGATCGTGTTCCCCACTTTCGTCGCCGTCGCGGAGACGTACTGGCCGGTCGCGCCGGCAAGCTGGAACGTGCTGGGCGCGGAGCCGTTGGAGGTCGAAAGACCATTGCCGACGTGGGTGAACGTCAGCACGACGGTGTTGCCCGACACGAACGAGGTGGGTGCCACGATCGGCCCCGAGTACTCGATCGGCTCCCCGTAGACTGCTCCCCGGGCGCCGATGCTCGTTCGCATGCCGACCGGATACTTGGTGGTCGGATGGAGCTGATTGCCGCCGGGGAGATCGCTGGTGACGACGAGGTAGGTGCTCGGGACCGAGAGCGACACGTTCAGCTGCGCGAT
>Ga0315910_10002628_pt1 | contig 15641 bp, 14 predicted proteins | sample EdamamesoilMG_FD_204470 | JGI IMG/M metagenome (GOLD analysis project Ga0315910, IMG submission 204470) | Garden soil microbial communities collected in Santa Monica, California, United States - Edamame soil | ecosystem: Environmental > Terrestrial > Soil > Garden | place: USA: California... | reverse complement strand
TCCCGGGGACGGCCGGATGCGCCGTTGAAGGTTTTGATCCTGGCCGGACAGCACGGCGACGAACGACCCGCGCGGCGAACGGTCGAATCGCTCCTCACGGTAGGCCCCGCGGAATTGGCCGGGCAATTGCCAAATCTGCAACTGGCCTTTATTCCCGAGGCGAATCCTGATGGCTGTGCCGTCCGGTGCCGCCTTAACTCCGATGGGATTGATCTGAACCGCGACCATCAACTCCTGCGCAGCGGCGAAACGGTGGCCATCCATCATTTCGTCCGCCAATGGCAGCCGCACGTCATTCTCGACGTGCATAGTTATCCCTCCCGCCGGCGTCATTTGCTCGAACGGAATGTGATCTTGAACCACGACGTGTTCATCGACGTGCCAACCCACCCGGCCATCCTGGCCCGGCCCCGCGGGGTGGCCGGCGGCGATGTCCTCAAAGGACTGCTGCGGACCTTGGCCACCCGATCGGTTCGCGCCGCCCGCTACACGATTGTGGAATCGTCCGGGCGGGCGCGCCACAGCACGCCCGACGTCACGGACGCGCGCAACGGACTGGCCTTGCGCTACGGCGCCTTCACCCTGCTGGTGGAGAACCGTCAACCGCGTCGTGATGATACTCCCGATGAACGGCTGCGTCTGCGTACTGCGCAGTCAACCGCGCTCTGGACCATCGTGGAGTGGCTCGACCGGAATCACGATATGTTTCCGCCCTTGTTCGCCTTTGAAAACCACGTCCAGAACTCGCCGGTACCCGTCCGGTTCAAGTACCGAGTCAACGGCGCGGTGCTTCGTCTGGCTTGTCTGGACGCGGATCATGGTCGGCCCTTGAATGTCACATTCTCACGTTACTGCTCCTCGCTGGCCGTGCGGCGCACGGTGCTGCTGCCGGTCGGTTATGCCGTGCCGGCCGAGCTCGAAGCCCTGCGGGCGGTGTTGCGCCGACACGGATTCATATCCATCCAAGGTCGCTCCGGCGGATTGTGCCCGGTGGAAAGACTGCGCATCGAAGCCGCGCGACCGGCACGCAGGCCGGGTCGCGCCGCGCGCCGACTTTTGCAAATCCCGCACGGAATGAATCTGCCATTGGATGGCTACGATATATTCCCGACCCGACAACCCGGCGGTGATGCTTTGGCGGTGTTCTTGGAACCTGAATCCCAATTGGGCCTGCATCGTGATCCCACCATGGGTGTCCCACTTGCCGCTCCCTCCTGGTACCCGGTGCTTCGCGTGTTTGATGGCTGGTCACCGGGTGCCAGCATGCCCATGCCGGAGGTTTTTTCTGAGAAACAGCCAGACTCATCGCCCGGCCAATGAACAATTCACCACCGCTTCATTTATGATACACCGACCCAAAATCCAGATTCTATGTGCCCTGGCATTGATCCTTGGGGGAATATCCTGCGGTCCGCGCGAGGAATCGCGGACCAAGGCCGCTAGCAGCAGTCCCGGAACGCCCGGCGCTCCGGCGGATCAGGAAGCCGATCTGTTCGACCCGCCGCGCGTCCTCACATTCACCATCGGAATTGCCGCCGGCGAGTTGGAAGCCATGCAACGGGGCAGCCACAAGTACGGCCGCTGCACCTTTACCGAAGGGGGCCGCTCGCTCACGGACGTGGGTATTCGCTACAAAGGCAATCCCACCAAGGAGGCCACCAGCGGCAAGCCGGACTTCAATGTCGAGTTCAACGAATTCGTTTCGGGGCAAAAATTTCACGGTTTGAAACGGGTGATCCTGTTGGCGGCGCGCAATGATCCGAGCTACCTCTCCGCGCCGATTGGCCTGGAACTGTTTCAACAGGCGGGCATTCCGGCCGCGCGTTGTGGTTTTGCCCGGGTTGAACTCAATGGCAAGGACTTGGGGTTGTATCTGCTCGTCGAGGGCGTGAACCGTGATTTCATCGAACGCCATTTTGCCAAGAGCAAAGGCAATCTCTATGACGAGGCCGACGATACCGATGTGGACGGAACGCTGGAGAAGTACGGCGGCAAGGACAACCCCGGTCAGCCGGACGTGGACGCGTTGGCGGCGGCGACGCGCGTGAGCGATCCGGCCCAGCGCTGGGAACAGCTCAACCGTCTGCTCGACATGGATCGGTTCCTGACTTCCACCGCGCTCGAAGTGTTGCTGTGGCTGGACGACAGTTACGCGATCACCTCGAAGAAGTTTCGGATTTACCACGACCCCACCACCGACCGCATGGTGTTCTTCCCGAAAAACGTCGAGGAAGTGTTGGATAAAACCGACGGCCCGTTGATGCCACCCTGGCGGGGTCTGGTCGCCCGCGCGGTGCTGACCACACCCCAAGGTGAGGAACAGTACCGCAAGACCGTCGCCCGGCTGCTCGACAAAGAGTTCAAGTCGGAAAAGTTGCAGGCGCGTGCACGGGAACTGGCGACGATCATGCGACCTGCCGCCGTCGGCACCGATCCCGATAAGGCCATGAAGTTTGACGCCGCCGTGTTGCAGTTCTGCGACGCCATCGCGCGGCGGGCCAGCTTCGTGGCCGAAGAATTGAAAGCGCCTCCTGCGACGAGAGCGACGGCGTCCGCAGCGCCCGCAAGTTCGCTGGGGCGCGAGGAATGATGACGGATACGCCGCCAAGCTTTCTGTTGCGCTTGGCGAGAATTTAATCAGGAAAGAACAACGCGCGCTTTGTTTCGGCCGACTTGAAAAGGTCGGGGCCGGAGCGTCCAACATCCGGCATGGTCGTCGGTCGGCGCTGCTTCGTGGGATGAAAACGGTCATTGAACGCCTTGAGGTTTCGCGCGCGCCCGAAGCGGTCGCGCCTGAAACTGAATTCGATGTCACCCCGCCGCTCCACGATGGATTCAAGCGAACCAACGATTACATGAAAACCATTCTCTCTACCATCATCACGAGCTTCTTTCCTACGGTCGCGGCGGCGTGTGCGGTGTATTTCCGCAGCGTCCCGGGCCGCTACTACGGCGTGCAAAACGCGACGGACCTGAGCGAGGCGTGGACCCTCCAAGCGGTCCGGGTCGCCAGCACGTCGCAGACGCGGTTCGTGCTGCCCGCCAGCCGCTCGCAGGACTTTTACCGCGTGCTGGCGCTGCCGTGAACTCACTGAAGATACCGAATCAAGACCTATGAAAACCTGTTTCTGCAAAATCGCGATGATCGTCCTCGCCGCGCTTCTGATTGGCGCGGCCACCACCAACCTCCAAGCTGCGACCTTCAGCGACGACAACTGGAGCAGCATCGGCAGCATTCGCAACGCCGGACCACTTCCGCGCTCGGTCGGCGGGGTTGACGCGGCGGCGACGGACGTCTTCGGCAACCTCTACGTCGGAGGCGAATTCACGATTGCCGGAGGTGTGTTTGCCACCAATATCGCCAAATGGAACGGGAGCACGTGGAGCGCGCTGGGCTTGGGAATTGACGGCGAGGTGGTGGCGCTGCTGGCGTCAGGCAGAGACCTGTATGCGGCGGGCGCGTTTACGACGGCGGGCGCCAGCGCGGCAAAAAACATCGCCAAATGGAACGGGAGCAGTTGGAGCCCGCTCGGTTCGGGAATGAACGGCACTGTGTTGGCGCTTGCGGTGTCGGACGGCGAGTTGTATGCGGGGGGCTTCTTCACGACGGCGGGCGGCTACCCGGCCAATCACATTGCCAAATGGAACGGGACTTGTTGGTCGCCCCTCGGTTCGGGGATGAACGGCGGTGTCGATGAGCTGGCGGTGTCGGGCGGCAACCTGCATGCGGGGGGCAGTTTCACCACGGCGGGCGGGAAGGTTTCAGCCTACTTGGCGCGGGCTTATCTGGATTCGCCCACCCTTTCCATCCTCCGCTCCGGCGGTGACATGACACTTTCCTGGCCCGTTTCCTTCGGACGATTTGCCCTGCAGCAAAACCCGGACGCGTCGAACCCCAACGGTTGGTCCAGTGCCAACTACCCGCTCCTCACCAACGGGGCGACCGCGAGCGCCACCGTGCCCGTCACGCCCACCAACCAGTTCTTCCGGCTGATTGGTAATTGAGGAACTCGCCATGGACGATCAAACATCGAGGGAGCGGGCCAGAGTGAGAATTCCCCGAATGAAACCTTCGCGCACTGAACCCCTGAAGCGCCCCCTCACCCCATCCCTCTCCCCCTCGGAGGGGGAGAGGGTGTCCGAAGGACGGGAGACGCAGCAGATCATGACTGATTCGAGCGCCAGGGAAACAGCAGCGCTTTCCCCCTCATCCCATCCTTCTCCCCCACTGGGGGAGAAGGGGTCCACTCGCCGCGCCGAGTACGACGCAGTCATCATCGGCTCCGGTCCCAACGGACTCAGTGCGGCGATTACTTTGGCGCGCGAGGGATGGAAAACGTTGGTCATCGAAGCCGCCGGCACCATCGGCGGCGGGATGCGAACCAAGGAACTGACGCTGCCGGGTTTTCTGCATGATGTCTGCTCGGCAGTGCATCCCACCGGAATCGCGTCCCCGTTTTTTCAATCGCTCAAGCTGGAGGAAATCGCTTTTGACGGGAGGGGGGAGAGAATTCCCCGAAACGATTCGCGCCGTGAACCCCAGAACCTCCCCCTCACCCGTCCTGCGGACACCCTCTCCCCCGCTCGGAGCGGGGGAGAGGGACGGGGTGAGGGGGCGCTCAGGTTCATGGAGAGGGTGAATTCAACTGGCTTGCTGTGGATTCACCCCGAGATTCCGCTCGCCCATCCGCTCGACGGCGGGCGCGCGGCGGTCTTGCATCGCTCGCTGGAGGCGACGGCCAATGGACTCGGTGTGGATGGAAAACGCTATCGGCATCTGTTCGCGGCGCTCGTCGAGAATGCCGGCAAGCTCTACCCGTCCCTCCTCACGCCCCTCGCGTTCCCCGCCCACCCGATGCTCATGACCCGGTTCGGATTCCCGGCGGCGATGCCAGCGGAATGGCTCGCCAGATTCCTTTTCAAAACTGACGAAGCGCGCGCCCTGTTCGCAGGGAACGCGGCGCACTGCGTGATGCCGTTAAACTGCTTGTTCACCTCGGCCATCGGCGTGCTGCTCCAGATGAGCGCTCACGCCGTCGGCTGGCCGGTGGCGGCAGGCGGATCGCAAAGCATCGCCCGGGCGCTCGCGTCGGTTTTGAAAAAGCATCAGGGCGAGATCGTTTGCGGCTGGCCCGTCCAGGCGATGAGCGAACTGCCGTCCGCGCGCGCTTACCTGTTCGATACGTCACCGAGCGTGATGGCCCGCATTGCGGGCGACAACTTGCCCACTGGATTTCGCCGACGGCTCAACGCCTTTCGGCACGGTCCGGGCATTTTCAAGATTGATTACGCCCTCAACGGCCCCGTGCCGTGGACGAATGAAGCTTGCCGCAAAGCCGGCACTGTGCATGTCGGCGGGACGCTCGCCGAAATCGCGGTGTCCGAGCGCGACGCCTTCGCGGGACGGCACAGCGAGCGACCCTTCGTCCTCGTGAGCCAGCAATCGGTGGCCGATCCGTCCCGGGCGCCGGCGGGCCAACACACCCTGTGGGCTTATTGCCATGTCCCCAGTCATTCCACCGTGGACATGGAGCCGCGCATCGTCGCGCAGATTGAACGCTTCGCCCCCGAATTCCGCGACACGATCCTGGCGCGGCACACGGTGAACTGCCGGCAGGTCGAGGCCTACAACATGAATTACATCGGGGGCGATATCGTCGGCGGCGTGACCGATCTCACTCAACTCTTCACGCGTCCCGTGGCGCGACTGAACCCCTACACCACTCCGAATCCAACGATCTTCATCTGCTCCGCCTCCACTCCGCCCGGCGGCGGAGTGCATGGCATGTGCGGCTACAATGCAGCGCACGCGGTGCTGCGCCGCGTGCGACGGTAAGTAGAAACCGAACGCCTCGCGCCAGGTGCATTCGCGCGCGATTCCGGCTCAGTCGGGAAAGAAGAACGCACTTCTGGCCTGCGGCGAGGAAAACATGCCGGGGCCGCTGTGTCCCACGCCCGGCACCGCAGTCAGGCGGCACTGATTCGTCGGATAAAAGCGATCCATGAACGCCTGGAAGTTCAGCGCGCGCTCGTAACGCGTCGCGCCTTGCAGCATCCCCGCGCAGTCGGTGTCGAAACCGTCGTCCGCGACGACATCCGCGGTGCCGGCCAGCAATTCGATTTTGCGCCGCGGCAGCTGCGTGCGGGCAAACTCCGCGCCGCGCACCGCCGTGTAGCCATACAGACCGTCGAGACCGTATTTCCATTCGTTGTAACGATCGCCCGAGGGGCAATCCTGTGGCGGGAGGATCCAGGTGTTGGTGTTGCTGCCGTCGCGCCGGTATTCGTTCAGGTAAACGTAGGAGGACGGATTGGCCGGAACGAACTTCACGAACGCCGAGTTCGGGAACGGTTGAAGATCAATGTCGGTGAAGGCTGCGTAGCGTTGGGTAAACTGGCCGCCGGCGGAATGACCGGTGATCACGATCCATTTCAGGTTGGGGAAGGTGCCGTTGCGCAGACGCGCGACCAAGGTGTCCACGACGGTGTAGGAACTGACGCCGTCCGACTCGCCACCTTCGCGCCAGTCGCCGCGCCACCAGTGCTCGCCGTCCGCGGCATCGGAGCGTTCCTGGAAATGCGGCGCGACCACGAGCGTCCGGCGACGCCAGTATGCCGCCAGGTCCGGGTCCGCCATTAACGCGACCAGGATGGGAGCGTAATACTCTTCCGGTATGCGATAGCCGCCATGGATCATGATGATGGCGCGGGTGATGACGGAGTTGGTGATAGTGAGCAGACGATTGGACAAGTACGGCACCTTCTTTTCGCCGATCAACAGCGTGTTGCAATCGCTGCCCTCCGCATCGGCGCCGGTCACGGACATCAGGGAAACCGTCACGCTCAGAGCCAGCGCCAGCACAAGCCTGGTTATTTGTTTTGGTGTTCGCATCGTTCTCCTTCGGGTTTGGTCGAATTGACGTTGCCATCGGTCGAGGCTTCGGCGCAGGGCGGATTCCGTTCCGACCGCGCGGTTGCACAGCGTTTGGATTTCTCCGGCCGCGCTCGCTTCCGATTTTTGAACCCGGACTCGCCAACGCCCCGGCAAGGCTTGTAGTCGGAACCAGCACTTCGAGGCACATGAAGCCACGACAGCGGAACCGGCCATCCGACGATAGCGCGGTGGCGTGACCGGTCCAAGATGAGCCCGTGCTCGCAGAAAAACAAAACCGCGTCGCCAGTGCGGCGAATCTGAGAACGTGAATCAGAACGCGAGTGCTCCAGATCAGGAGAAAAACAAGGAAACGCGGATCGTGCTGGCAAAATCAAAACCCAGTGCTGGAACCGGCCCGTGCGGTCCGCTTCAAACAAACGCTGGTTCCAGCCGAAAGGACACATAATGATACCCCACATGAACAAAATGACCGTCACCGTGTTGGCGCTGAGCCTGGCTCTGCCGTTCGCCGTGACAACCGGACACGCCCAAAGCCAGCCGTCATCCAAGGTGACCGCCAAGATCGCCAATATCACGCTGTTGCCGAAGAGCACCGGAACAGGCGACTGGCAAACGTTGCTCTCCAACACGATCAAGACGGCCAACCAGAAAGACCTGTTCATCAATGCGTCCTTCGAGGTCGGCTTGTTCACCCAAACCAAGGCGAGCAGCAAAAACATGACGACCGACACTTCGACCGCCAGTGCAAACGTGCAGGTGCGCGTGCTGGTGGATGGCAACGTCATCGAGCCGGGCCAGGTGGTTTATGGCCGGCGCACGCAGACACTCTCCGCCACGCTGGAAGGCGCGATTGGAAACTGTCTGTCCCTGAGCACGAACACCGACGGCTCGATCAGCATCATCGTGGACCCCGACTGCGTGACGCCGGAGACGATCGAGTTGATCCTCGACTCGATGGACGCGGCGTCGTTCAACTTCATTGCGGTGGACGTGCCGCAGGGTGTTCATACGGTGAGCGTGCAAGCGCGCATTGACACGACCGGCAGCGCGCAGACCGGCTCGTGGTCGGCGCTCGGCGCCGTCGGCAAGGGCAGCGTGACGGTCGAATCCGTGCGGTTGATCAAGGATCCGAACGTGGTGCTCGAGTTGTAATCGCAACCGTTCGCAACCTCAGGCGGAAGTCTGCCGTTCCGATCAATTGATGGGGCGGCAGGCTTCCCGCTTCCGGTCTGAAAGGAGTTCAAATGGGTGGGCGGATTATTCGTAGAATCCGCTTCGAGTTTTTCCGGTTTACCGAATCCAGCTAGTTGCAAGGCCGGCCGGCCAAAAAGGGCTCCAGCCATAACCATGGCCGGGCCGAGCGGGTTGCCATCCCGGTTTGCCGCCACGGCTTCGCCCACGGGCATGAGGGAAACCACCGTGCTACGGATCATCGCCTGCGTGGGCTTGGTCAGCTGCTTCAGGGCTCGCATCGCTTTCTTTTTTGGTCCAGTCGAATTAACACCGGCACCGTCGGAGGCTTCGCCTGTCATTCCGCTACGTGCAACCAACGCAGGCAAGTCACGGGGCAAGCATAAGTCTGTGATCGCCAACCCGAAGGTGGGTCATGACCTACTTGTTGGAGCAAGCCAGTCCCCCGGCCAGGGGCAGGAGCGCCAGGTTTCGTCGTCGAGTGATGGAAAGCGTCTCTGGCAACCGGCCTGCCTCCGTCTCGTATGGGGTGGTTGGCCCGGGCGGAGGTAGGTATTCCGCCCCCTATGCAAACCGAGCCGGGGACGGTTGGATATAGTCCGATCCCAGCGGTAGGCCGCATTTTCCAACCAAACAATCAGAAGCCGCAGGCTCAGCGAACCAATCAAAAGAAATGCGTTATGAAACTTTTCACCACATTTCTTGCGGTGCTCTGGACTCTTGATGTCCATGCGCAAGGAACCTTCATTTGGAGCGCAGACAACTGGTCGGGGAACACGATCGCAGCCCCGGGCGGGAGTTGGCAGATTGCTTTCGACCACGTGTCGGATCCGCGAGATTACTGGGACCCGTGGACTCCGCCGAGTCAGCATCCTGTAACTATGCTCTTTTCCATGAGCCTCGTTACCAATGATACCGGGCGCACCTTTTTCGCGAACGCCCTGAATGAACCTGGATTTGGCGGCTTTGTCGGCGGTCTCACCGATGGCGCCAACAACTATATCCGGTTTCAAGACGGATCTCCTAACGCACTTAGAGTTTACACCGAGCAAGGTTTCCTGGGGCGTACCGCCCTTGCGCCTGACTTGGCGGGCTACAACATCACCGAGATCGGTTTCCGCGTGAACAACTTCTACGACTATTTCGATGTGCAGGAGGACAGATACTTCAGGACGTTGGACTATTCCCTGGATTTCTATGGTTCGGTCGTACCTGAACCCAGCACGTACGCCTTGCTCACCCTTGCTGCCGCGGCCCTGCTGCTGCGCAGAAAAGCCCGCAGGCCAACGACTGAATGAAAACCGATCCCTCTGCCGTCCTCACGGTCGCCGGGCCGACGGTGCTGAACACTGCCATTCGCCAGAATCTTCGCGCGTCGCGTGGATTTTCTTCCTCTCCATGAACCGGAGCGCCGATTTCCAAATCGGCCCGAGCCGAGCCGACTTGGAAGCCGGCGCTCCGATCACAGTTGTACGGTTTATCTGTGTTTCTCGGAAAATCGGATTTCGATTTTCAGGCTCGCCCGCTTGTGGTGACCCACCCAGGTGCGGCTGACGCTCGCCGAAAAACGGGGCCGTCACCCACCTTCTCAAGCCGGCCAAAGCAAGGAAGACTTCACGGTGTTCCATGCATGCGTCGAGCCGACAAATACACCAGCAGGCGAAGCCCGTCGGCAAGCCGGTTTAATCTAGGATAATGAAAACGTTGCGCTTGAGATTGACCGTGGTCTGGCAACGGCCGGACAACCCAAATCCGATTCCGCTCAACGGCCTCCAGGCCAGCGTGGAACCGTATCTCATTCCGTCCGCTTACCTGTCTGCCTATCGAACGTTGGGATCCGTCGCGATCACCAGCAATCTTTCGTCCGGCGTCACTGTTACTGAAGGCCAGCCGCTCACGCTGAGCGTGGGTGGGTTGGGCGTGGATGGCAGTCCGCCCTGCTCCTACCAATGGTACCGAAACGGTGTCGCGCTCGACGGCGGGAATTCCCATTCCTACTCCGTCGCGCGCGCGCCGGTCGCGGAGTCGGGCGCTGCCCATCACTTGATCGTCAGCAACAGTTTCAGCAGCGCCACCAGCACCGTGGCGACGATCAACGTGACGCCGGACGTCACGTCTCCCACCGTGGCATTTCGCCTCGCTCCCAAACTCAATCAGACGCCGACGACGTTGCAGTTGGTCTTCAGCGAACCGGTGGACAAGGTGAGCGCCGAAACACCGGCCAATTACGTCATCATGGAAGCCACGGCTTCCATTCAGTTGTCCGGCGTGACAGGCTACGCATACGACGTGCAGCGCGCCACGAACCTCACCTTGCCGATCCTCTGGACCACAGTCACCACCAGCCCGCTTTCTCCCGCGCCGGACGGCTCGTTCGCTTTCACCGACACCAACGCGCCGCCCGGCACGGTCTTTTATCGCACGCTGGAGTTGCCGTGAAGTGACCAACAAGCCAGCCCTTCAGAATTCAACGGGCTGAAGGCGGCGCGAAAGAAAGATGCAACGTTTATGAACCGACTGAAAAGTCTCTTGCCGTGGACGGTGGCGATTGCCGCCGTCGTTATGTCAGCCATTCAATTCAACTCCCTCCAACAGCTTCATTCGGAAATGACGGCCGTGCGCCATCGGTTGGACCAAACGGAGGCGTCACCGGTGAATCTGGCGCAATCCTCCGCATTGACGCGGCGGGAAGCGACCGGACCCGCCGATTTCAGGACCGACCAACGCCTGGCGACATTGGAGAAATCCGTCGCGCGACTCGTGCGTTCCGCCGAGCATCTTATGGAGCGCGGGCAATTGCCGTTCGGTGAAGAAAAACTCGCGGAGCTGCTCCGCCGATTCGCAGACCCGGCCCAAACCGATCGCGAACGTCTCCGCGCGCTCCAGATGCTGCGACGCAATGGAGCGTTGACCGATGACGTCGCGTTCCAAGCCGTCGCCTGGCTGACGGCGACCACGAACGCCACGACCCAACGTTCACTTCTGCAACAACTCGATGGCGCCACCAACGCTGTGCTCAAACAACCGCTTCTCAGCCTGGCTTCCGCCGGGGAATCGCGCGTACGCGAGGAGGCGGTCGACGCGTTGAGCGGCTTCGCAAGCGATCCCCAGGTGCAGGAACAGCTTTGGAAGCTCCTGACCCAGGATCCGGATGAAGGCGTGCGCGAAGAGGCGGAACAAGCCCTGCGCGGGGGGCCGTTTCCAGAGACACGGCTGGCAGATTTGCAGAAACGCGCCGCCGATCCGCAGGCGTCGCTCGCGGAACGGCTGACCGCGTTGCGGCTGCTGGATCGCGCGAGCGCTGACACCTCGGCCGCCACGGCGTCCCTCGCCGAATTGGCGCAGAATACGACCGATGCCGCGTTGCGACGGGAATTGTTCCGCGCCTTCGACCGGGTGGAGGACCCGGTGGTCAAACTGCCGCTCGTGTACGGCCTGCAGGATCCCAATCCACTCGTCCGCGAACAGGCGGTGGACGCACTCGCCGATTTTCGATCTGACCCCGCCGTCGAAAAATGGCTCCAATACGTTTCGGAGAACGACGCCGACCCACAAGTCCGGCGCGAAGCGTACGAAGCGTTGATGGCGGACGACTGAGATTGCAGCGGGTTCGTTTTCCGTCCGATTAGATTCACCTCCATTTCAGTCGCCCGCGACGTCGTCATTCGCCGACATTGCCCGGCTGCATGAGTACATGGGCGCAGCAACTTGAAATGCAAAACCTCGCTGGCCGCTAAAGTGTCACCTTAACTCTTCAAACCGGTGAGGCTGTCGGCAAAGAGTGGAATTGTGTCGCCGATCGTCGCCGGAACTTCAACAAATCCTCGGGTGTCCGTCATTCATTTCCGACAGCAGGATCATCCTCAAGCTGGCGCTGCAATCCGCCCACCAGAAATCAACTCGCTCCCGCGATACCAACACTCCACTTCGGTCGTGAGTCTGGTGTGTTGAACACCCCTCAATTGGTGTCTTCACCTACCTGACAAATCAAGCTCAGGGGATTTATACGATACGCTTCCCGTCGCAGTGTGCGGCGTGGAAATTAAAAACCGAAACAAAGTAACAAAGAAATACGTATGCAAATGAAAGCGATGAAATCAAATCTGGCCACCATCGCAATGGCGGCTTTACTAGGATACTCCGCTCTGGCCGTAGCCACGGCCTCGGCTCAAGAAGTAGAAGTTGAGGACGCCGCTACCGGCGGAGGCTGGATTCTCGGAACTCCATCCGGTGAAAGTGCCAACTTCGGTTTCGTCGGTGGCATCACCACTGCAGGAGATCTGTTCGGTCATCTGAACTACGTTGACCAGGAGGAAGACCTGCACGTCATTGGCACCGGTGTGGTCAGCTACACGGTGATTGACGAGGACACGCGGGTGATTGAATACGACGTCGTGATTGACGGCGTGGCAGCGACCGCGATTGTGGAGGTCACCGATCTGGGCGAACCCGGATGGGACGACACCTTCACCATCACACTCTCTACCGGTTATTCCGCCAGTGGTGACCTCAACGGTGACGACGGTGGCGGCGGAAACATTCAAGTACATACCTTGGAGTTGGAGTAAGAGGAACGACGCAGCGGTGGGGAGCCTTCAGGTGCAATCCCTGAAACACGTCCCGGGCCGGGTCGCGCCGGCCCGGGACCTTCGGTCCGTTGAACCGTGAACGGTTTTTTCACCCGCTGCTACGAGTTTCATGGTCAGCTTTTACGATTTAATGACGCGGCTTCCGGGCCGGCTTGAGGGGGAGACTGTCACGCTTCGCGACGCATCCTGGAGTGCGACCAGCCACTGCCGCGTGGGAACGCCGCCAACCATCGGAACGCGCGCGGAGAAAACCCAGTGAACCAGACCGGCATCCCGGCGTTCCAGAGTTCACGCGCAGGACACGCGCAGAATCGTGCGCGATCGGCGCCGACATGCTGATCAGGCTACGTGCTTTGGACCTTGGCGCGTGTGTGCCGAGGCCACGGAGAAAAGTGGAGGGAAAAATGGAGGAGAGAAAAAGATCACGCTGAAATCCCGAAACACAGCTGGAACCGTTTCGGCATGATCTCAACTGAAAAAGGTTCCAGAGCCAAAAAAACATGAACACAAGAAACATGAACACAACAATCCCAAAAGTGACACGCACCCTGCTGGGACTCACGCTGGCCCTTGCGCTGATCGGCACATCGGTCAATGCCCAAAACCAGCCTTCAGCCAAGGTCACGGCCAAGACCGCCGACCTCGTCTTGATTCCTGAAACCACGGGAACGGGCGACTGGCAGACTATCCTCGCGAACCGGATCCGAACGCCAAATCTAAAGGACCTGTTTGTCGGGGTGTCACTCGAAGTCGGCCTGTTCACCCAGACGCAGGCGAAAGGCAAGAACCTCCAGACCGACACGTCCCTGTCCCTGGCTGAGGTTCAGGTGCGCGTGCTAGTGGACGGGGTGATTGCCGAACCGGGCGCGGTCACCTTCGGCCGGAGAGCCCAGACACTCTCCGCCACCTTGGAAGGGGCGATCGGGGATTGTCTCTCCCTGGTCACCAACCTCGATGGCTCCGTCAGCATCGTGGTGGATCCGGACTGCGTAACGCCCGAAACCATCGAGTTGATCCTCGATACGCTGGACGCCGCGTCGTTCAACTTCGTCGCGCCCGACGTCCCGGTCGGAATCCATACGGTTTCCGTTCAGGCGCGCATCCGGACCAGTACCAGCGTGCAGGAGGGCACGGCCACCGCGACCGCCTTCGTTGGCAAAGGCAGCATGACGGTTGAATCCGTCCGGCTGATCCGCGGTGAAGATGTGATCGTTGACTTACCATAGCGATCCGAAACCGTAGCGCGGCATCGTGCTATGGGGGGCCGGGGGGCGGAAGTTTGTTGTTCCAATCTGGCCGATGGGTTCACAGGCTTCCACCTCCCCCGCCCGAAAACGGGGACCAACCGGGTCAATCAGACGGCCGGCCGGGCAAGAGCGGCTCCGCCGACACGGTGCGCGGACCGTCGTCGGTGCAGACCGCAAATTGCGTTCGCGAGCCTTGTTCCGAATACTCATACAGGGCCACGCCGGCAAAATCACCCGTCGCGTTCAGGGCATAGTAGCGCACATTGAAATTTGGTTTCCCGCGTTCATTGAGCAACCGTTTCTCCACCGTGTTGGCGACCACGCGCTTCAACGCCGCCAGGCCCGCATCCTTGGGCGACATCCCGGTGCGCATCGCTTCCACAATCAAAAACGCGCAAACCGAAAACAGGGTCGCCTCGCCGCGACCGGTGGCCCCCGCGCCACCCACTTCTCCGTCCACATAGAGGCCGGCGCCGAGAATGGGCGAGTCGCCGACGCGCCCGGGAATTTTCCAGGCCAGGCCGCTGGTGGAGGTGACGCCCGCCATTTCGCCATTGGCATTCACCCCGAGGCAATTGACCGTTCCGTGGATGTGCTCCGAATCAACCAATCCGTCCGCGACCATCGTCTGTCGCGCGCGGCGCCGCGCCTCGGCGCGATCTTTCGGCCCCAGGTAGTGCGCTGGATCGGTTCGCCGCTTCCATTCCAACCAAAGCCGGCGCGAATGCTCGGTGTTCAGGTCGTCTTCAATCTTGAAGCCCATGAGGCGCGCGAAACGCCGGGCGTTGCGGCCCACCAGCAGGTGATGATCGGTTTCCTCCATCACCTTCTTCGCGACCAGCGACGGAGTGCGCACGCCTTCGAGGCATGCCACGGCACCGGCGCGCTTCAGCGGCCCGTGCATCACCGACGCGTCCAGTTCAACCACACCCTCGGCATTAGGCAGGCCGCCGTAGCCGACACTGTCCTCCTCCGGATCCAACTCAATGATGTTGACCCCCGCGATCAGCGCGTCCAGCACATCGGCACCGGCCGTGATCAACTGAAACGCCCTGGCCACGCACGTCAACCCGGAGGCGTCCTTCGATTTGTTCCCATTGGCCGACGCGACCGCCACCGGCTTGGCACTCCGTTTGGTCAGAAGTTGTGGCACCTGGCCTTGCGCCAAGGCCACGGATGAACTTGCCAGCGCGGCGACCCCGGAAGCACGGACGAAATTTCTGCGGCTCATTAGTTGATTCATGTTTATCATTTCTGACCCAATTCTGACCCAATCGCGGATCATCAAGAAAGCCGCGAGCCAACGGCAAGCCGGTGGCCGATCAATCCGGAAAAAAGATCGCGCTCCTCGCCTCTGCCGAGTTGTAAATTTCGCGGTGATCGTGGCCCACGTTCGGCACCGGCCTCACACTGAACCGGTTCGGCAGGTAGAAGCGGTCCATGAACGCGTTGAAGAGCAGCGCGCGTTCGTAACGGGAGCCGCCCTGCCACATTGCCTCCTTTGAGTCGTCAAAACTGGAATTGGCCACGACGTCCGCCGTGCCCGCCAGCACTTCGACCCAACGTTTCGGCAGATGGGTGCGGGCCCAGGTTGGTCCGCGCTCTTCCGCGTAGTCATCAAGGTTATCCAAGCCGTACTTGTACTCGTCGTAGTCCTTGCTCTTCTTTCCGCGGGGAACCACCCAGGCGTTCTGGGCTTCGTCGAACCGATACTCGTTG
>Ga0315910_10002627_pt1 | contig 15645 bp, 18 predicted proteins | sample EdamamesoilMG_FD_204470 | JGI IMG/M metagenome (GOLD analysis project Ga0315910, IMG submission 204470) | Garden soil microbial communities collected in Santa Monica, California, United States - Edamame soil | ecosystem: Environmental > Terrestrial > Soil > Garden | place: USA: California... | reverse complement strand
TCAGGACGAGGCGCACGCCGGGGTGCTTCGCAGCTTTCGAGGTGTCGACGGATTCGACCAGCGCGTGCGGATGCGGCGAGCGCAGCAGCTTGCAGTGAAGCATGCGCGGCGCCGACAGGTCGTCGGCGAAGCGCAGCGCGCCGGTCACCTTGGCGCGGCCGTCCACTCGCCGGCGCGGCTTGCCCACGACGTCGAAGCGTTTCTTCATCATGCTTTTTCCCTGCGCAGCACGTCGGCCGCGTTCAGAACGGCCTCGGTAATCTGCTGGTAGCCCGTGCAGCGGCACAGATTCCCCGCTGTCGCTTGCTTGATTTCTTCTTCAGTTACATTCAAATTTTTATCCAGAAGAGCTTTCGCGGTCATGATCACGCCCGGCGTGCAATAGCCGCACTGCGAGCCGCCGAAGTCGGTGAACGCGGCCTGCAGGGGATGCAGTTCGGCGCCGCGTGCGAGGCCCTCGATGGTCTCGATGCGGCGGCCTTCGCACTCCAGCGCGAGCACCAGGCAGGACAGCACCGGCGCGCCATCGACCAGCACCGTGCAGGCGCCGCATTCGCCCAGTTCGCAGCCGTGCTTGGTGCCGGTAAGGTCGAGGTCTTCGCGCAGGACTTCGAGCAGGGTCTTGTAGGGCGCAAAGGAGACGCGGGCGTCCTCGCCGTTGACGGCGATCTGCAGGTGTACGCGTTCCGGTACGGCGGCCATGTCGATTGTTTGGACCCCAAACAATCGACACTTTACTACAATGACGCGATGACTGGAGGGGGTTCGCGCATGCACACGCTCAAGGCGGCCGACTGGCGGCCGCAGCATTTCCGCTGGGAGGTCGCCGACCGGGTGGCGACCGTCACGCTCAACCGCCCCGAGCGCAAGAATCCCCTCACCTTCGAGAGCTACGCCGAGCTGCGCGACACCTTCCAGAAGCTGCACCATGCCGGGGACGTGCGCGCCGTGGTGCTGGCCGGCGAAGGCGGCAACTTCTGCTCCGGCGGCGACGTGCACGAGATCATCGGCCCCCTGGTGGCGATGGAGATGCCCGACCTGCTGCGCTTCACGCGCATGACGGGCGACCTGGTGCTGCAGATGCGCACCTGCCCCCAGCCCATCATCGTCGCGGTGGACGGCGTCTGCGCAGGCGCGGGCGCCATCCTGTCGATGGCGGGCGACCTGCGCTACGCCACGCCGGAAGCAAAGACCGCGTTCCTGTTCGTGCGCGTCGGCCTGGCCGGCTGCGACATGGGCGCCTGCTCGATTCTGCCGCGCATCATCGGCCAGGGACGGGCGGCGGAATTGCTGTACACGGGACGGGCCATGACGGCGGCCGAAGGGCAAGCCTGGGGTTATTTCAACGACGTCGTCCCCGCCGATCAGCTTCTGGAAAAAGCGCAAACCGTTGCCCGCTCGCTCGCCGAAGGCCCGGCATTCGCGCATGCGATGACCAAGAAGTGCCTGCACCAGGAATGGAACATGTCCATCGAGCAGGCCATCGAGACCGAGGCCGAGGCGCAGGCGATCTGCATGCAGACCAAGGACTTCGAGCGTGCCTACAACGCGTTCGTCGCCAAGCAAAAGCCGCAGTTTCAAGGCGACTGATGAAAGGATTTTCCCGCATGAACCCGTCCCGCCGCCTGCTCTGCCTTCTTTTTGCGGCGCTCCTTGCCGGCTGCGCGTCCACCGGCCCGCGCGACGCAACCCCGCCCATCGTCTTCGTGCACGGCAACGGCGACACCGCCGCCCTCTGGTATCCGACGGTCTGGCGCTTCGAGACCAACGGCTGGCCGCGCGAACGCCTGTTCGCGGTTGACCTGCCCTATCCCCAGGCGCGCACGGAGGACGACAAGCCGCAGGATGGGCGCACGAGCGCCGCCGAGAACATGCGCAACCTCGCCGCCGAAGTGGAGCGCGTGCGCAAGCTCACCGGCGCGGACAAGGTCGTCCTGGTCGGCAACTCGCGCGGCGCCAACGCGATCCGCGACTACATCCGCAATGGCGGTGGTGCGGCAAGCGTCTCGCGCGCGGCGATCGGCGGCGGCGTAAACCACGGCGTCTGGGCCGGCGCCTACCTGCCCGCCAGCGAATTCAACGGCAAGAGCCCGTTCATGACGGCGCTGAACTCACCGCAGGGGCCGGAGGGCCTGGAAGTCACGCCCGGCGTCGCGTTCATGACGCTGCGTTCGGACAGATTCGACAAGTTTGCCCAGCCGGACGGCCGCTGGATCGGGCAGCCGGCGATGGCGACCCACATCGGCTACGACGCGCCGGCACTGAAGGGTGCGGAGAACGTCGTTCTCCCCGGGCTCGATCACCGTGAGGTGTCTTACCACCCGCTCGCGTTCGCGCAGATCTGGCGCTTCCTTACCGGGAAGGCGCCCGAGCGCACCGACGTCGCGGCGGAAGCGGACGTTTCGCTCGACGGGCGCATCACCGGGTTCCGGGGCAGCAGTCCCACCAATCTGCCGCTGCCAGGCGCTTCCATCGAGGTCTATGAAACTTCATCGCAGACGGGCGAGCGCCTCGGCGCCGCGGTGCATGCGAAGACCGTGGGCGCCGATGGCCAATGGGGACCCTTTCGCGCAAATGCAGGCGTTCAGTACGAGTTCGTGATCCGTGCCGACGGCTTCGCCCTGACGCACGTCTACCGCGCGCCCTTTCCGCGCTCCTCAAACTTCATCCACTTTCGCCCAGCACGCGTTGCCGATGCCGACAAGGATGCCGCGAGCGTCGTCACAATGACGCGACCGCGCGGCTATTTCGGACCGGGGCGGGACACGATGAGCCTGGACGGGAAGCCACCGCCCGGCCTGCAGCCGGGCGTGCCGGGCCTGTCCACGGCGAAGCTGAAACTGAATGAATCCGCCCCGCGCGGCGTCGTCGCGATCTTCAATGACCAGCGCGTCGTCGCCCGCTCCTGGCCGCTGAAGGAAAACCGCGTGGTGTTCGCCGAATTCCACGACTAGCACGCGATATACCTGAGGGCAGAATGAGCAACGACTGCATCGACATCCACACCCATATCGTTCCCGAGCGGTTCCCGGCCTACGCCGGCAAGGGCCGCGACGTGCCCTGGCCTGCGATGGCCGAAGCGCACGCCTGCCACAGGCACGTGATGATCTCGGGCAAGATCTACCGCACAGTCGTCGACGGCGCCTGGAGCGTGCCTCGGCGCATCGAGGCGATGGGCGCGATGCGCGTGGCGCGCCAGGCGCTCTCGCCGATGCCGGAGCTGCTGTCGTACTGGCTGCCGCTGGAAGACGGCAAGGCGCTGCTCCGCTATCTGAACGAGCAGATCGCCGAGATGGTCGCGCTCGCGCCGGAGCGATTTGTCGGACTGGGAGCCGTTCCGCTTCAGGACGTTGATAGTGCAATTCTTGAAATGCAATACATAAAAAACACTCTCCACTTCCCCGGGGTGGAGGTCGCCAGCCACGTCAACGGCGTCTCCATCGGCGATGCGCGTTTCGAGCCGTTCTTCGCTGCGGCCGAGAGCGCCGGCGCCGCGATCTTCGTGCACGCGCTGCGCCCCGCCGGGCAGGACCGCATCGTCGGTGCCTTCACCGAACAGGCGGTGTGTTTTCCGGGCGACATCGCGCTTGGAGCGGCCTCCCTGATCACCGGCGGCATCGCGGCGCGGCATCCCAGGCTGCGCATCGCGTTCAGCCACGGCGGCGGCGCGCTGTCGATGCTGCTGCCGCGGCTGGTGCACGCCTGGAACGCACTGCCAAAAGCGAAGGAGTCGCTCCCCGAGTCGCCAGCGGTGTACGCCAGGCGCTTCTACTACGATGCGCTGGTGTTCGAGCCGAAGGCCGTGCGCTACGTCATCGACAGCTTCGGCAGTTCGCAGGTCTGCGTCGGCAGCGACTACCCGTTCAACATGGGCGACACCGATCCGCTGGGCACGCTGGAGAAAAGCGGGCTGGACGCGGCGGTGCTGGCGGCAGTCCGCTCGGGCAACGCGCGGCGGTTCCTCGGGCTCTGACCGTCAGCCGCGCAGCTTGAAGCGCTGGATCTTTCCCGTGGCCGTTTTCGGCAGTTCGCTCGCGAACTCGATCCAGCGCGGGTATTTGTAGGGCGCGAGCTTGGATTTGACGTAGGTCTGCAATTCTTCGGTGCTGGCCTGCTTGCCGGGCTTGAGGACGACGTAGGCCTTGGGCTTGATGAGCTTCTGCTCGTCCTCCTGGCCGACCACGGCGGCTTCGAGCACGGCATCGTGGGAGACCAGCGCGGCTTCGACTTCGGCGGGCGAGACCCAGATGCCCGACACCTTCAGCATGTCGTCGGTGCGGCCGCCGTAGGCGTAGAAGCCGTCGGCGTCCTGACTGTACTTGTCGCCGCTGCGCGTCCATTCGCCCTGGAAGGTGCTGCGGCTCTTGGCGCGGTTGTTCCAGTACAGGTTCGCCGCCGTCGGGCCCTTGATCAGCAGTTCGCCCAGTTCGCCCTGCTTCACTTCATTGCCTTGCTCGTCCACCAGCTTGAGCTCGTACCCGGGCACCGCCTTGCCGGTGGTGCCATGGCGGAAATCGCCCGGCCGGTTGGAGAGGAAGATATGCAGCATCTCGGTGGAGCCGATGCCGTCGAGGATCTCGATGCCGGTCTTGTCCTTGAAGGTTTTGGATATCTGCGGCGGCAGCGCCTCTCCCGCGGAAATGCACGTCCTCAAGCTCAATGACGTTGCAGAAGGAAAAGCGGGCGAAGCCAGCATCCCGGCGTACAACGTCGGCACACCGTAGAACATCGTGGGCTTTCTCTCTGTCAAGCGCTTGAACACCGCATCCGGCGTCGGGCGCTCCGCCATCAGCACCGTGGTCGCCCCCGCGACCAGCGGGAAGGACAAGGAGTTGCCCAGGCCGTACGCGAAGAAGAATTTGGCCGCCGAAAAGCACACGTCCGATTCCTTGATGCCGAGCACGCCCTGCGCGTAGAGCTCGGCGGTGAGGCGCATGCTCGCGTGCACGTGCACCGTGCCCTTCGGCATGCCGGTCGAGCCCGAGGAATAGAGCCAGAAGCACGGATCGTCGCGGGTTGTTGGGGCAGCGACCAAGTTGCCGTTGCTTTTTTCCAGAATTTCCTTGAAAGGCGAAACCAGAACGTGCTTCAAGAACGGCAATTTCGACAGGAACGGATCGAACTGCAGCTTCAGGGCGGGAGAAACGAGCAGCGCCTTGGCGCGGCTGTCGGAGAGCATGTACTCGTAATCCTTCGGCGTCAGCAGCGTGTTGACCGCCACCGGCACGATGCCCGCCTTGATGGCGCCAAGAAAGGCCACCGGCCAGTCGATGGAATCGTGCATCGCGATGAGGATGCGGTCTTCCATGCGCAGGCCGAGGGACAGCAGGTGATTGCCGAAGCGGTCCACGCGCTCGGCGAGTTCGCCGAAGGTGCATTGGCCGGCGTCGTCGATGTAGGCAAGCTTGCCGGCGCGGCCGGCCTTCAGGTTGCCGCCGACCAGGTCGGCGGCGGCGTTGTAATCTCGGGGAACGTCCAAGGCGCGGGGGATCTCCATGGCGGGAGATTGTACTGAGGTGCCTAGGTACTGACCGCCACGGCATCCTTCGCCAGCGCCAGCCAGCCTTCGCCCCACTCCACCGCCATCTCCTCGGGCAGCACGCCGGAGGAGGCATCATGCTGCACCCGCTCGCCGATGCGCTGGGCGCCGAGCTCGGCCAGCAGCTCGTCGAAGCGTTTGCCGCCGAAATTGAAGGTTTCCGCGTAGGTGCGGTCGCCCAGGCCGAATACGCCGTAGCGCACGCGCGCGAGGTCCGGACGCCGCGCCTTGAGGTCCTCATAGAGCGCCTTGGCATTGTCCGGCACGTCGCCCTGGCCATAGGTCGATGTGACCACGAGGAACACGCCCTCGCGCTCGAACACCGAGCTGTCCAGCTTGTCCATCAGGAGGGTTTCAACCTGCATCTCGCCATCGTCCCAGACCAGTTCGAGCTCCTGCGCGACGAGTTGCGCCGTGCCGGTCATGGTGCCGACGAGGAGGCTGAGTTTCATTGACATCCACTATATTGCAGCCTAGAATCCGCGTCAAGCACTATACTTCATGAACGCACCCCTCACCCCGGCACAGCAGGAAGCCGCCTACCTGACGCAGCTCGGCGACCGCGTGCGCGCCTGGCGCGCACAGCACGGCATGACGCGCAAAACGCTCGCGGCGGCCTCGGGCGTGTCCGAGCGCTACCTCGCGCAGCTCGAGGCGGGCCAGGGCAACATCTCGGTGCTGCTGCTGCGCAAGCTCGCGCGCGCCATGGGCGTTGCCGTCGACACGCTGGTGCGGGAAACGCCGGATGACGCGCCCGCCGCGCGACGCATCGCGCTGCTGGGCCTGCGCGGCGCCGGCAAATCCACGCTGGGCGCGAAGCTCGCCGCGGCGCTCGGCCTGCCCTTCATCGAACTCGACCACGAAGTGGAGCGCGAGGCCGGCGCAAGACTGGGCGAGGTTTTCGCCCTCTACGGCCAGGAGGCCTACCGGCGCTTCGAGCGGCGCGCGCTCGAGCGCGTGCTGCGCGCGCACGACAGCGCGGTGATCGCCGTCGGCGGCAGCCTGGTCACCGACGCCGACACCTACCGCCTGCTGCTCGACAACTGCCGCACGGTCTGGCTGCGGGCGAAGCCGGAAGAGCACATGAGCCGGGTCATGGCGCAAGGCGACCTGCGTCCCTTCAAGGGCAGGTCGGCCGCCATCGACGAGATCCGCACGCTGCTGGCCGACCGCGACCGCCTCTACTCCCGCGCCGACCTGACCGTCGAAACCTCGGGCAGGTCCCCGAAATCCGCACTGGACGAACTGAAAGCCAGGACAAAGACATGATCCGCTTTGCGACCCAGCCCGACCGCTACAACCATTGGAAGCTCAGCTGCGAGGGACCGGTGGCGACCCTGACCCTGGACATTGCCGAGGACAAGGGCATCGCGCCCGGCTACAAGCTCAAGCTCAACTCCTACGACCTGGGCGTCGACATCGAGCTGCACGACGCGGTCAACCGCATCCGCTTCGAGCACCCGGAAGTGAAGACGGTGGTGCTCACCAGCGGCAAGAGCCGCATGTTCTGCTCGGGCGCCAACATCTACATGCTCGGCCTCTCGACCCACGCATGGAAGGTGAACTTCTGCAAGTTCACCAACGAGACGCGTAACGGGCTGGAGGACTCCAGCCGCCACTCGGGCCTAAAGTTCCTCGCCGCGCTGAACGGCACCACCGCCGGCGGCGGCTACGAACTGGCGCTGGCCTGCGACGAAATCGCCCTGGTCGACGACCGCTCCACCACCGTGAGCCTGCCGGAGGTGCCGCTGCTCGGCGTCCTGCCGGGGACCGGCGGCCTGACCCGGATCGTCGACAAGAGAAAAGTCAGGCGCGATCTTGCCGACGTCTTCTGCACCACCGCCGAGGGCGTGCGCGCGGACCGCGCGAAGGAATGGAAGCTGGTCGACCACGTCGCCAAGCCGCAGCAGTTCGCCAATTTCGTGAAGCAGCGCGCGCTGGAATTGGCGAAGCAATCGGACCGCCCCGGTGGCGAGCGAATTGTGTTGGGTTTACTTAAAAAAGAACTTGTCGATGTGAAAGTCGATGCGAACACCCGTACGGCGGAGATCACGGTCAAAGGACCCACGAAAGAACAAGTACAGGTTCAAAGAAGTGATTCCTGGTATCCGCTCCAGCTCGCGCGCGAGCTGGACGACGCGATCCTCAACCTGCGCCACAACCATCTCGATGTCGGTCTTTGGATTTTGAAGACCAAGGGCGATGTGCAGACCGCCCTGGCTCTCGACGCCGAGCTGGAAAAGCATTCCAAGGACTGGTTCGTGCGCGAAACCATCGGCTACCTGCGCCGCACCCTCGCCCGCCTCGACGTCTCCTCGCGCTCCATGTTCGCGGTGGTCGAGCCCGGCTCCTGCTTCGCCGGCACGCTCGCCGAGCTGCTGTTCGCCGCCGACCGCAGCTTCATGCTGGATGCGGAGAATGGTCCGGCCATTGCCCTGTCGTCGTTGAATTTTGGTACCTATCCCATGGTGAACGGCGAGCACAGGATTGCCGCGCACTTTTGTGGCGATCATGCTTCAATAGAAAAAGTCAGAACCGGGGTCGACAAACCCGTTCAAACAAAAGAAGCCAATGCGCTCGGCCTCGTTACATTCACACCCGACGACATCGACTGGGAAGAGGAAGTGCGCATTGCGATCGAAGAACGCGTTGCCCTCTCGCCCGATGCCCTGACCGGCATGGAGGCGTCGCTGCGCTTCACCGGACGCGAGAACATGCTGACGCGCGTCTTCGGGCGCCTGTCGGCCTGGCAGAACTGGATCTTCATCCGGCCCAACGCGGTCGGCGACAAGGGCGCCCTCAAGGTCTACGGCACGGGCTCCAAGGCGCAATTCAACTGGGAACGGGTGTGACCATGAGCGGCATCAACTACTCGGAAAAGATTCCGAACAACGTCAACCTGGTGGGCGACCGCACGCTGCAGCGCGCGCTGGAGCACTGGCAGCCGAAGTTCATCGACTGGTGGAAGGGCATGGGCCCGACCGATTTCCAGAGCGCCGACGTCTACCTGCGCACCGCGGTGTCGGTCGACGCCGATGGCTGGGCGCAGTACGGCGCCGTAAAAATGCCGGATTACCGCTGGGGCATCTTCCTCGCCGACCCGGTGGCCGAGCGCAGGATCGGCTTTGGCGACGCCATGGGCCAGCCGGCCTGGCAGAGCGTGCCGGGCGAATACCGCTCGACGCTGCGCCGCCTGATCGTCACGCAGGGCGACACCGAGCCGGCCTCCGTCGAGCAGCAGCGCCTGCTCGGCCATACCTGCCCTTCGCTCTACGACCTGAGGAATCTCTTCCAGATCAATGTCGAGGAAGGCCGCCACCTGTGGGCGATGGTCTACCTGCTGCACGCCCACTTCGGCCGCGACGGCCGCGAGGAGGCCGAGGAGCTGCTGGCGCGTCATTCGGGCGACGCCGACAAGCCGCGCATCCTGACCACCTTCAACGAGCCGATCGGCGACTGGCTGTCCCTGTATTGCTTCACCTATTTCACCGACCGCGACGGCAAGTACCAGTTGAAGAGCCTGGCCGAGTCCGGCTTCGATCCGCTGTCGCGCACCTGCCGCTTCATGCTGACCGAGGAAGCGCACCACATGTTCGTCGGCGAGACCGGCATCGGCCGCGTGGTGAAGCGCACGCTGGAAGTCATGAAGGAACTGAAGACCGACGATCCAGCGAAGATCCGCGCGCACGGCGCGGTGGACCTGCCGCTGCTGCAGAAGTACCTCAATTTCTGGTGCTCTTCCTCGCTGGACCTGTTCGGCTCCGAGATCTCCTCGAATTCGGCCGCGAATTTCGCCAACGGCCTGAAGGGACGGCCCGATGAGGCAGGCTACGAGGATCATGTTTTACGCAGTTCGACGTTCAATCTTCTTACGCCAGAAGGAAAACAGGAAGTCCCTACCCTCAATGCACTGAACGAGGTGATGCGGGAGTCCTATATCAAGGATTGCGAGATCGGCCTGAAGCGCTGGAACCGCGGGATCGAGCGCGCGGGATTCCCGGGACTGGCGCTCAAGCTGCCCTCCTCGCGCTTTCGCCGCTCCATCGGCGCCTGGGCCGGGCAGCCGGTGACGCCCGAGGGTTCGTTGGTTGAACAAGATTTTTACGAGAAGAATCTGCACGACTGGATTCCCTCGCCCGGCGACCGCGCCTTCGTGCAATCTCTGATGCAGCGGGTGGTCGAACCCGGCAAGATCGCGGGCTGGGTGGCACCGCCCGACCGCGGCATCAACAACCTCCCGGTGGAGTACGAGTACGTCAAGCTTCAGTGACGCCGAACGCGGCGTCTTCCTGAACCGGATGCTCGAGAGCGAGCGCGCCGGAGCGCGGGCGCTCGTCGTCTACCTGGACGAGCACGAGCGCCAGGGCGAGGCCTGGAAGGTCCTGCGCCAGGTGCAGGCGGACGAAGCGCACAACTGCGCGCTGATCGGCAGACTGCTGGATGCGGCCGGCATCGCGCACAGCCACGCGACCGGGGAGTTCTACGACAAGGCGGTCGCGGTGCGCGGACAGCGCGCGCGCATCGAGTTCCTGGTGCGCGGCCTGCGCTGGGCGGTCAGGCGCTTCGACGAGGCCCTGCCCCGCCTGGAGGGCGAGCTGAAGGCGCAATTCGCGCGCATGCGCGATACCCATATGCGCAGCATCGCCGCCTGCGAAGCGATCGCGGGTAAGATTCCTCCCGCATGACCAACATCGGCCGCCTGCGCGGTTTCGTGCAGGATATGACCCGCGCCGTGGCCCGCCACGGCGCCGACGAGCCGCGCATGCTGGACGAGGGCGAGCGGCTGCTGAAGGGGCTGATCGCGAACGACGACTGGCTGCCGCAGGAATACGCCGCGCCGTCAAAGGACGCCTACCGCCAGTACCTGCTTTACTGCGACCCGCTCGAGCGCTTCTCGGTCGCGAGCTTCGTCTGGATGCCGGGGCATCGCACGCCGATCCACGACCACACGGTCTGGGGCCTGGTCGGAGTCATGAGAGGGCAGGAATGTTGTGAAGAATTTGATTCTTCAATTAAAAAAACGAAAATCCATTACTCGAACCCCGGAGAAGTCGATCGCGTATCGCCGAGCATTGGCGATATTCACGTGGTCTCCAATGCGGGCACCGAAACCGCGCTGAGCATCCATGTCTACGGCGCCAACATTGGCGCGGTGCGCCGCCATACCTACGATCCTGCGACCGGCGCACCGAAGGAATTCATCTCCGGCTACCACAACACGGCGCTGCCGAACCTGTGGGACCGCTCGAAGGACGCTCGCGCCTGACGCTCGCGTGGAAGGACGCTCGCACCTGACGCTCGCGCGGGGAGTCGCCCTGCTGGCAGCGGCGCTTGCGGCGCTGCCGGCTTACGCCTGCGACGTGCCCGACGAGGGCGGCAACACGCCCTGGCGCCGCGCTGTGTCAAAGATCCGCTACCTGCCGGAGACCGAGGCCTGGGCGGATTCGAGGTCGCGCGAAGGCCTGACCGTGCAATACGTCGTATCCCTGGACGCGCCCCGGCTGCTGGCAGGACGCTGCTGGTGGCCGGTCGAAGTGCGCGCCGGGGGCAAACTGTGGAAAAGGTTCCTGGTGACGCCCGACGGCAGCGCGCTGCGCGAGGACGGGCCGGGCCACTGACGGAACGGCAGTCCTTACCGCCCGCCGTGGCTGCGCAGCATCATCCCCAGCGTGTGGTAGTTCGCGGCGATGGCCAAGCCCAGCGGGGTCGCGCCGCTCGGGCTCTTCGCGTTGACGTCGGCGCCTTTGCGGATCAGGTACTCGGCGATTTCCGTGCGCCGGTACAGGACCGCGGTATGCAGCGGCGTGGTGCCGCTCTTGGTGCGGCTGTTGACGTCGGCCCCGCGCTGGACGAGCAGCGCCACCAGCGGCATCTCGCCTTTCATCACCGCGTAATGCAGCGCGGTGGCGCCGGCGCCCGGGTCCTTCGCCTCCACGTCCTGCCCCGCCTCGATCATCTTGATCGCGGCCGCGTAGTCGCCCTTGCCGATCGCGCTGTGCAGGCTCTGGGTCGCGGAGGCGCTCGGTGTCGCCACGACGGCCTGCGGGGCCGTGCCCGCAGGCGTGGGCGCGGTCGCGGCAGGCGGTTCGGCGTCGCGCGCCGCGGGCTCGTTGGGGGTCGGGCCGGCCTGCGCCGGGGAGGTCGGCGCCGGCGCAGGATCCGGCCGTTCCGGCAGGTCGCCCTCGCGCACCGGCTTCGTGTCGCCGAATATGGACTGGAAAAAGCCGCGAATCGCGCCGCCGATGCGCTCGTGCAAAGGGGTTTCCTGCGGCTCGCCCTGCCCCTCCTGCTTCTGCGCTTCCTGGTTCTGCGCATCCTGTTGCTGGGCATGTGCCACGGGCGCCGCCGCCAACGCAACGAACGCGGCCATCAACATCGCGGCAACCCAATGCTCCCTGCGCATGCGCGACCCCCCAGTGCACCCCGCGGGATCATACCCCGGCGGACTTCGCTTACGTGCCCTTGGGTAATAATAGCGCCTGAATGAAGCTTCTTTTCGACCTGTTCCCGGTCATCCTGTTCTTTGTCGCCTTCAAACTGGCCGACATCTATGTCGCGACGGCGGTGGCGATCGGCGCGACCTTTCTGCAGATCGGCCTGCTCGCGCTGCTCAAGCGCAGGATCGAGCCGATGCTCTGGATCAGCCTTGCGATCATCGTGGTCTTCGGCGGCGCGACGCTGGTGCTGCGCGACGAAACCTTCATCAAGTGGAAGCCCACCGTGCTGTACTGGCTGTTCGGCGCGGTCCTCGCCGGCGCGGCGCTGTTCGGCCGCAACCTGATGCGTTCGATGATGGGGGCCCAGGTGCAGCTGCCGGACCTGGTGTGGACGAAGCTCAACTGGAGCTGGGTCGGCTTCTTCGCGTTCATGGGCGTCGCCAATCTGCTGGTGGCCTTCAATTTCTCCACCGAGCAGTGGGTGAATTTCAAGCTGTTTGGCGCGACCGGTCTGATGCTCGTGTTCGTCGTCGCCCAGGCCCTGTTCCTTGCGCGCCACATGCAGGAGGAAAAGCCCGGGGAAGAAAAGCCATGAACGTCGCCGCGGAAATCCGCCGGCGCCTGGACGTGCTCGCGCCGGTGCGCGTCGAACTGGTCGACGACAGCGCAAGGCATGCCGGCCATGCCGGCGCGGCGCCGGGCGGCAATACGCACTGGAACCTGACCATCGTGTCGGCATCGTTCGCCGGCAAGCCCACCGTCGCGCGCCACCGGATGGTGTATGCCGCCCTCGGCGAGCTGATGCAGCATCCCATTCACGCGCTCGCGATCCGGGCCCAGGCCCCCGGCGAACCGGGCGCTGCTTCGATTCCCGAACAATCTGTCGCATAATTACGCCTCGCCCTCGAAAGGATTGGAATGAAACATCTGCTTCTCGTACTCGCAGCCCTCCTGCCGCTGCACGCCTTCGCGCAGCTTCCGTCCAAGGAACCCGCGAAACCCGCCGCAGCGCCGGCCGCTGCGTCCGCCACCGGCCCGCTTGCCACCGTCAACGGCGTGGCGATACCGCGCCAGCGCCTCGACCTGGTGCTGCGCCAGCAGGCGGCGCGCGGCGTCACCGAAACCGACCAGCTGCGCGCACAGCTGCGTGAAGCGCTGATCAACAACGAGGTGCTGTTCCAGGAAGGCAACCGCAACGGCACCGCGAAGAAGCCCGAGGTGCTGCAGCAGCTCGAACTTTCGCGCCAGGAAGTGATCGCCAACGCGGTGATCAACGATTTCCTGCGCGCCAATCCGGTGTCCGATGCCGACATCCAGAAGGAGTACGACCGCGCCAGGGCGCAAACCGGGGACCGCGAGTTCCGCGCGCGCCATATCCTGGTCGCGAACGAAGCGGACGCCAAGATCGTCCTGGCGGACCTGAAAAAGGGCGTGAAGTTCGAGGAAATCGCGCAGAAGCGGTCGATGGACGAAGGTACCCGGGCCAAGGGCGGGGACCTGGACTGGAACGTGCCCAGCAACTTCGACAAGGCCTTCGCCGATGCGCTGGTCAAGCTCGAGAAGGGCAAGCTCACCGAGGCGGCCGTGCGCACGCGCTTCGGCTACCACGTCATCCTGCTCGAGGACGTGCGCCCGGTGAACTTCCCGCCGCTGGCCCAGGTCAAGCAGCAGGTCTCGCAGCGCATCGTCACGCAGAGGGTCGAAGCGATGCTGCGCGACCTGCGCGCCAAGTCGAAGATCGAGTAACGGGCCGCCGGCTCGAGGTGCGGCCCGCATTGCCCAGCCCGCGTCCCGCGAGGGTCGCTCTCGACGGCCGGTATGCGCGCCTCGAGCCGCTGACCGCCGCGCATGCGGCGGACCTGTTCGAGGCGTCCACCGGGGCGGGCGCGCAGGAGCGCTTCGCCTATCTGTTCGACGTGCCGCCCGCCTCGCGCGCCGACATGTCGGCGTGGATCGCGAAGGCGGGCGCGGGCAACGATCCGCTGTTTTCCGCGGTCATCGACCAGGCGAACGGCCGGGCCGCCGGCCGCCAGGCGCTGATGCGCATCACGCCCGAGCACGGGGTGATCGAAATCGGCAACATCCTGTGGGGACCCGCCATGGCGCGCACCCGCGTCGCCACCGAAGCCCTGTACCTCGCCGCGCGCCATGTGTTCGAGGACCTCGGTTACCGGCGCTTCGAGTGGAAATGCAACGACCTGAACGCGCCTTCGAAGGCCGCCGCGCGGCGCTTCGGTTTTTCCTACGAGGGCCTGTTCCGCCAGCACATGTGGGTCAAGGGCGCCAACCGCGATACCGCGTGGTTCGCGATGATCGACGGCGAGTGGCCGCGCCTGCGGCGCGAATACGACCGCTGGCTGGATCCGGCCAATTTCGACGCCCAGGGCCGGCAACGCTCGAAGCTGCAGTTGCTGTAAGGCCGACGCGCGCCGCGCGACCTAAGGGGACAAAGGAGCCCGTCCATGAATAAATTCTTGCTCGCCCTGGTCCTGCTGGTCCCCATATTGATTCCAGCGCCGGCCCAATCCCAGCCCGCGCTGGCGACGGCGACCTTCGCCGCCGGCTGCTTCTGGTGCAGCGAGGAAGCCTTCGAGAAGGTGCCCGGCGTGGTGTCGGTCGTCTCCGGCTACGCCGACGGCAAGACGAAGAATCCGACCTACGAACAGGTCTCTTCCGGCGCAACCGGCCACACCGAAGTGGTGGAGGTGAAGTTCGACCCCTCGAAGGTGAGCTACGAGAAACTGCTGGACGTGTTCTGGGTCAACCACGACCCGACCTACGTGGACCGCCAGTTCTGCGACCAGGGCTCGCAATACCGGCCCGGCATCTACTGGCACGACGACGAGCAGCGCAGGCTCGCCGAGGCGTCGAAGGCGAAGTACGAGAGGCTGAAAACGTTCAAACAGCCCATCGTCACGCCGATCGTCAAGGCCTCGCAGTTCTGGCCCGCCGAGGAGTACCACCAGGACTACTACAAGAAGAATCCGGTCCGGTACAAGTACTACTCGACCGGCTGCGGCCGCTACAGCCGGCTGGACGAGCTCTGGGGCAAGCTGCGCAAGTAAATGCGAACGACCGCTTTCGGCCAGAAGCCGACGTTTGCAGGTAACTATTCGATCACCCGCTCGGCGCGTGCCAGGATGGACTGCGGAACCTTGATACCGAGCGCCTTTGCGGTCTTCATATTGATGATCAACTCGAACCGGGTCGGCTGCTCGACGGGCAGGTCGGCCGGACGCGCGCCCTTAAGGATTCGGTCCACGTATCTGGCCGCCTGACGCCAAAGCCCGCTGGGGCTCGGGCCGTATGAGACTAGTCCGCCCACTTCGGGGAACTCGCCCCAAGCATAAATGGTGACCAAGCCCCGATGGGCCGCTAAATTCACGACCAGCGCGCGCCGGGCGCTGGTCACGGCATCCGGCAGAACGATCAGGCCCTCCGCGCGACTGTCAGCTATCTGCTGGAAGACCCCCTGGAAGTTATCAGGACTGCGGTAGTCGGCCGCAAAGAGCGTTAAATCCAATGCCCGAGCCGCAGTCTCTGTTTCGTTGAAGAGCACGCGGTGCGTCGGATTCGTCGCATTTCGAAGGACCGCAACTCGCGAACTCCCGGGCGCAAGCTCCCTGAGGATCTCGAGCCGCTTGGCGCTTAATCCTTCCGCAAGATTCG